>ERZ1370068.1661-contig-11574_pt1 | contig 153958 bp, 238 predicted proteins | sample MGYA00561227_ERZ1370068 | MGnify/ENA primary metagenome ERZ1370068 (study PRJEB38410, sample SAMEA6850437) | metagenome | study: Metagenomic assessment of the ecological functions of the soil: analysis of the soil microbiota associated with the... | reverse complement strand
CCATTACGTATTACATTGCGGAGTCGACACGATCTTGGACCGTACGAGCCGGGACTCGGCGCGCCAGTAGGCTGCGTGCCGGAGGGAGCCAGAAAGGCGCACGAATGGCTGAGGCGGGGCACGTCGAGGGCGGGGCCGCGGACGCCTCGGCGAACCGCGTCGCGGGCGCGCCGCGTGGTCCAAATCGTTCTGGCCGTCCTGGTGGCTTTTGTCGTGCCGGTGCTCCTGCTGGACTGCATTCGTGGGGCAGTACGGCGCGAACGCGATGGTCCTCGGCGTTCTGGTCGGCGCCCTGGGCTCCAAGATCGGCGGAACCCGCCGGATGCTGTACCTGGCGCCAGCGATCGGGCTAGCGGCGGGGCTTGGGGCGTTCACCGCCTACGACTGGTGGTGGGTGGGTCTGCTTGCTGCGGCGGGCGTCGTCGCGGGAGCTGGGATCGGGTTCGGATGGATGCTTCCGTTGCTGATGATCCCGTTGGTGGCGACCTTCGCCAGCCCAGTGTCGTCGGGACAACATGCGGTGGCCTATGGGGTCATCGCTGCGGTAGCGACGGGCTACGGCATCGTGCTGGCCCGCCGGTTCGGAGCCGCTGCTGTCGTCGAGGGCCAGCGGGTCCGCGCCGCTCACGCGACCGTCGTGGCGCTCGTGTTCGGGGCGATCCTGGGTGGCGCAGCGGCGATCGGCGTGGCACTGGGGTGGACCGAGCCCTACTGGGTCCCGGAACCGATCCTGCTCCTCGCCTTGTACGTTCTGATCGGTAGGCGAGAGCGGATTGGGAAAGGCGATCGGCACTGCGGTCGGCGCGGCCGCCGCGATCCCCATCGCGATCATCGCGCCCCCGACATGGGCCATCGCGCTGATCGCCGCCGCTGCTTTCGTGCTCGCGGTCATGCAAACCAAGACGTACTGGCTCAGCTATGGCCTGTACACGTTCGGCCTCGTTCTGGTCCTCGCGCCTCCCGGCCAGGTCGCCTCCGGAGGCGGAGCAGCGTGGTGTCCAAATCCTCGCCGGTATCGCCCTTCTCGTGGTCGGTCTGGTCATCATCGACGCTGCGGGCAGGTGGCTGGCCAAGCATCACCCCCAACCCGAACTCGCCCCTGCGCCTCCTCGAAACGGAGGCCCGGCTCAGGTTCGCGATTGGGCACGCGCGGACCCGGAGCCCAGAATTTTCCTTTAGCTTGCCAACGAGGCCTCACGACCAGACGGTACTCAGCCGACTGGCGGCCGTGCTCGAGGCACCCGACCCGGACTTCGCGATCGTCATCCTCTAGCCCGGGCTAGATCACATCTGATCGCCCGGAGGCATGTACGTGCCGGAGTAATAGCTACCCAGGCGCTCCCAATAGTCGACGTGGTCGGCACCATTGGTCGTACCTGGGCGCGTCCTTGATCTGGTCCCTTGTACGGTCGACGTACACCTTCTTCTCGGCTGAGTCGATCCGCTCTGACCAGACCTGCCGGCAACATCACCTCGCGGCCGCCGAAGAAGGACCCGACGTCCACCTCGAGGTACGCCGGCCTGCTGTCATAGGTTGCCTCGACGTGACCGATATCGCCGTCCACTGCGACAACCGTGTAGCCAATCAGATCAGTTCCCTCAGCGAACCCCGCGTCGGGCCGGTACTCCCATGGCTGGAAGGCCATCTTCACCGTCCTCCTTGGTTGGCATGAGTTCGTACGTGATTACCGTACCGCCGCCCTGGTATACAATGATTGGTCCTGCATGACCAGGTCGTGATCGCGCCCGGCCTCGGCACCAAGAATTCGATCGCGCCCGGACCGATGCTGTACCTGGCGCCAGCGATCGGGCCAGCGGCCGCCGCTGCCGAGAACCAGCACCCGGTCATTCCCGCTCACAGCGAGCATTCCGCTCGGGTTGGTCGGTCAGGAGAACTCCGCCAACCGCTCGCTGACGATGATCCGCGCCGCGGCCTCGATCAGCGCGAGGTGGGAGAACGCCTGCGGGAAGTTGCCGAGGTGCCGGCCGGTGTCGACGTCGAACTCCTCGGCGAAGAGCCCGAGCGGCGAGGCGATCCGCAGCAGGCGCTCCATCAGGTCACGGGCCCGCTGCTCCTCGCCGATGATCGCCAGCGCGGACACCAGCCAGAACGAGCAGATGAGGAACGTCCCCTCCTGCCGGACAGGCCGTCGTCGGTCTCGTCGGTGCGGTAGCGCAGCACGAAGCCGTTCTCGGTCAGCTCGTCGGCGATGGCGAGCACGCTCGCGCGGAGCCGCTCGTCGTCGGCGGGCAGGAAGCCGAAGATCGCGGCCAGCAGCGTCGAGGCGTCCAGCGCGTCGGTGTCGTAGTGCTGGCGCAGCACGCCGCGCTCGTCGACGCCGTGCGCGAGGATGTCGGCCTTGATCTCCTCGGCGGTGGCCCGCCACGTCGCCGCGAGGTCTGCGATCGCCGCGGATCTCGGCCAGCTTCGACGCGCGGTCCAGCGCGACCCAGCCCATCAGCTTCGAGGACACGTAGTGCTGCGGCTTGCCGCGCGCCTCCCAGATGCCCTGGTCGGGCTCGCGCCACACCGCGCGTGGCGCACTCGGCCTGCGACTGGACGATCGGCCACAGCCGCCGCGGCAGCCGCTGGCTGCGCCGCGTGTGCAGCAGGATCGAGTCCAGCACGGCGCCGAACACGTCGTTCTGGCGCTGGTCGAACGCGCCGTTGCCGATCCGCACCGGTCGCGCACCCGCGTAGCCCGACAGGTCGTCGCGGGTCGACTCGGTCAGGTCGCGCCGGCCGTCGATCCCGTACATGATCTGCAGCGCGCCGTCCTCGTTCGGCTCGAGGTCGGCGACGAACTGCATGAACTCGTCGGCCTCCCAGTCCAGGTTCAGGCAGTGCAGCGCCTGCAGCGTGAACGTGGTGTCGCGCATCCAGGTGTAGCGGTAGTCCCAGTTGCGCTCGCCGCCCGGCGTCTCCGGCAGCGACGTGGTGAGCGCGGCGACGGTGGCGCCGGTCGGCATGTAGGTGAGGCCCTTGATGGCCAGCGCCGAGCGCTGGATCGGGTCGCGCCAGCGGTGGTCGGGCATCCGCGCCCGTCCCAGCCAGGTGCGCCAGAACCGCGTGGTGGCGTCGATGCGGCGGCTGGCCTCCGCCGACGTCGGCTCGGCGCGGCCAGCCCTCGGCCCACGACAGCGCGCAGTAGCACTCGCTCGCCGGCCGAGCAGAACGTGCCGGGCGCGGACCCGGTTGCCCTCGACGCCGAGCGCGAGGTCGGTCTGCAGCCTGATCGTCTGGCCGGCGCCGCTCGCGTCGGCTGAATGCCGACCGCCGTCGACCAGCGTCCACTCGGCCGGCGTCCGGCCGTAGTCGAACGCCGGCTCGCAGACCAGCTCGATCTCGACCGTGCCCTCCAGGCAGCGGACCGTGCGCACCAGCATGTGATCGGCGTCGTCGTCGGCGGGCGGCCGGGTGTGCGGGTGATCTCGTCCTCGCCATCCCGCGGACCCATCGTCAGCGCGTCGCGGACCACGAGCCAGCCCGTCGGCGTCTTCCACGTCGTCGAGAGGACGTTCGTTCCGGGCTCGTACGCGCGCGCCGTCGGGTGGTTGATCCCGAACGGCCCGAGCCTGAAGTAGCCCGCCTGGCGGTCGAGCAGGGTGCCGAACACGCTGGGCGCGTCGAAGCGCGGGACGCACAGCCAGTCGATCGCCCGTCGGGCGCGACCAGGGCGCCGGTGTGGCAGTTCGACAGGAACGCATAGTCGCGCGATCGGCGGAACGGTGAGGCGCGGCAGCGCTCTGCGTTTCTCCTCCGCGGTGCCTTGCGCTCACTGACGCCACCCACGGGCTGGTGCCAGCCGCCGTACTGCGCAGTCAGCTCATCCGCAGCCGACGGCCCCAGCGACCCGGGAGCGTACGGGTGGACCGGGGGCGGCGCGTCCAGCAGCGGCTGCATGATCCGCCAGGTCTCCTCGACCCCGTCCTGCCGGGTGAACCGCGTAATGCTGGCCGACCATCGCGGCGTGTAGCAACACCTCGTACGGCGTGGCGCCCTTCCCGCCCTCTTCCGCGAACTCCATGTCGAGGTGGATGGTCTCAGGGATGCGTGAGTCTCGCGCGCCGGGCCTCGACCCCGAGCCTGATCCCAGTCGATGGATCGAGTTTGACGACAAGCTGGCCCGGCTCCGGTCGTCGATCGCCATGCAAGCCGAAGCCCAGCCGCGGCGGGCTGCTTGAAGACAACGCGGAGCTCCGTCTGGGTGACCGGGAGCCGCTTGCCAGTGCGAATGAAGAACGGAACACCTGACCAGCGCCAGTTGTCGATGTCGAGCGCGCAGCGCGGCGTAGGTCTCCGTGGCCGAGTCGGCGGCGACGCCAGGCGATACCGAGATAGCCCTCGTACTGGCCACGGACGTAGTTGGCAGGATCAGCCTCGGCGACCGCGCGGAACAGCGCGACCTGGGAGTCCTTGATCGTTCGTGGGTCACGTCCAGAGGGTAGCTTCCATGGAGGCGGCGCGATACGACCTGCATGAGGTGGTTGACCACCACATCGCGCAGCGCGCCGACGGGATCGTAGAAGTGCCCTCGGTCCTCGACGCCGAAGTCCTCGGCCATGGTGATCTGCACGCACTCGATGTAGTTGCGGTTCCAGACCGGCTCGAGCATCGAGTTGGCGAACCGCAGGTAGCAGGATCTCCTCCAGGCCCATCTTTCCCAGGTAGTGGTCGATCCGGTACAGCTGGGACTCGTCGATGTACTGGTGCAGTTCCTCGGCCAGCGCGTGGCGCTGAGGCCTGGTCGTGTCCGAACGGCTTCTCCACCACGACACGCGCCGGTCTCGTCAGGTCCGCCTCGGCCAGGCCCTTGACGACCGTGCCGAACAGGAACGGTGGGATCTCGAGGTAGAACACGGGACAGTCGGCGCCCTTGATCGCGTCGCCGACCCGCTGGTAGGTGGCCGCGTCGCCGAAGTCGCCGTGCACGTACGACAGCCGCTGCAGTGAACCGGTCGAAGACCGCGGTGGTCGATCGACTCGCCGGTGCCCTCGATCGACTCGCGGGCGCGCTCGCACCAGCTGGTCCGAGCGTCCAGTCGTCGACCGCGACGCCGACGATCGGGCACTGCAAGAGTCCGCGGCGCTCGAGCCGGTACAGCGATCTGAACGTCATCACCTTCGCCAGGTCGCCGGTAATCCCGAAGATGACGAAGACGTCAGCGGGCGCTGGCCCGTGCCTCCGGCTGGCCGCGACAGGCGCGGTCTGGTTCTCGATCGTCGCTGCCATCGTTGTCTCCTTGGCGCGATCGACTCACGGTATGGGTCTCGCCGCAGCCCAGCCGCTGGACCGGGCTCAGACCCGTCCGCAGTCAACCACCGATGAGGATCGAGTCGTCACCCCGTGCGGGTGACTCTGCTCGGCTGCGGTGGCGATCACCCGCGCCGGGTGATGACCTCAGCGTCGAGGCGGCGACATGCTGGTGTATCTAGCCGCCGCGGCGGGCGATCTACCGTGTTCCAGGAGGGATCCGGCATGGCAGACGACCAGCACTACGACGTCGTCATCATCGGGACGGGAGCCGGAGGCGGGACGCTCGGGCACCGGCTCGCCACGAACGGCGCGAAGGTCCTCTGGCTTGAGCGAGGGCCGTTCCTGCCGCAGGAGCGCGACAACTGGGAGACCGAGGCGGTGTTCGTACGCGGCAAGTACCCGCGCACAGAGACCTGGTACGACCGGCACGGCCACGAGTTCCAGCCCGAGGTCAACTACTACGTCGGCGGGAACACCAAGTTCTACGGCGCGGCGCTGTTCCGGCTGCGCCCGGAGGACTTCGGCGAGCTTCGCCACCACGGCGGGATCTCGCCGGCCTGGCCGATCTCCTACGACGACCTCGAGCCCTACTACACCCAGGCCGAGCACCTCTACCTGGTCCACGGCCAGCACGGCGAGGACCCGACCGAAGGGCCCGGCCAGCGCAGCAGTACGCCTACCCGCCGGTCGTCGCACGAGCCCCGCATCCAACAGCTCAGCGACGACCTGGAGAAGCTCGGGCTGCACCCCTTCCACCTGCCGATCGGAGTCAACCTCCACGAGGCAGAGCCGGGCCGGCGCGCACGCTCGAGCGTGTGCATCCGCTGCGACCGGGTCGATGGCTTCCCGTGCCTGGTGAACGGCAAGTCGGACTCGCAGGTCATCTGCGTCGATCCGGTGCTGTCCCAGGACAACGTCACCCTGGTCACCGGCGCCAACGTGCAGCGCCTGGAGACCGACGCGTCCGGGCGCACGGTCACCGGGGTCGTCACGACTCTGGACGACGGATCCGACGACCACGCTTCACCGGCTGACATCGTCGTGGTCGCCTGCGGTGCGGTGAACTCGGCCGCCCTGCTGCTGCGGTCTGCGCGGCGACCGGCACCCGGACGGGCTGGCCAACAGCTCGGAGTGGTCGGCCGGCACTACATGCGGCACAACAACCATCGCCCTGATGGCCGTCTCGCAGGGAGCCCAACCCCACGCGGTTCCAGAAGACGCTGGCGATGAACGACTGGTACCTCGGGCGCCGACGACTGGGACTACCCGCTCGGCGGGATCCAGATGCTCGGCAAGTCCGACGACGAGGAGATCCGCGCGCAAGCGCCGCGATGGGCCGGCAAGATCTCGCCGGACCTGCCGTTCGAGGTCCTGGCGCACCACGCCGTCGACTTCTGGCTCTGCGGCGAGGACCTGCCGCAGGCCGACAACCGGGTCACCGTCGACGGCGACGGCGCCATCCACCTCAGCCTCGACGAGAAGCAACAACGTCGAGGGTGTCAAGCGGCTGCGCCACAAGCTCGACGGAATGCTCGAGCGACCTGGGCATGCACGAGCACCACCTGCTCGACCGCAGCCTCTACCTGCACAAGAGCATGCCGATCGGCGCGACAGCGCACCAGGCAGGCACCGGTCCGCTTCGGCACGGACCCCGCCGCGAGCGCCCTCGACGTGAACTGCAAGGCGCACGACGTGGACAACCTCTACGTGGTGGACACCAGCTTCTTCCCGAGCATCGGCGCTGTGAACCCGTCCCTGACCGCCATCGCGAACGCCCTGTGGGTCGGCGATCACATCACAGAGCGCCTCGCCTGAGACCCAAGGCCGCCATGGACGACTACATCACCCCAGGCCGTGATCGCTGACGGCGTCATCACTGTCGAGGTGGTTCAACTCCATGACCCGACTTTCGCTGACCTCATGGGTCCTGTTTTGATGCAAGTGAACCCGGTTCCGTGGGCGCGGGCGCAGATGGCGTTCACGCTCGCGTTCCACATCATCTTGGTGCCGCTCGGGGTGTCGTGGGCGTTCATGACGCTTGATCGCCAACTACCGGGCGATCAAGCACGACGACGCGGACGCGCTGACGCTGGCCCAGCGCTGGTCGAAGTACATGGCGGTGACGTTCGCGGTGGGCGCGGTGACCGGCACGGTGCTGACGCTTCGAGTTCGGCCTGCTGTGGCCGCAGTTCATGGGCCAGTGGGGCGAGGCGTTCGGCGTGCCCTTCGCGTTCGAGGGCTGTTCTTCTTCACCGAGGCGATCTTCATCGCGATCTACATCTACGGCTGGCGGCGGCTGCAAGCCGTGGGCGCACTTCTGGACCGGCGTCCCGATCGTCATCGCCGGCATCTTCGGCAGCGTCTCGGTGGTCGCCGCCAACGCGTGGATGAACTCGCCGTCAGGGCTTCACGCTCGACTCGGCGGGCAACGTCGTCGACGTCGACCCGGTCGGGTGATCTTCAACGACGCCATGCCGCTGATGGCGGCGCACATGGTCGTCGCCGCCTACCTGGTCGGCGGCTTCCTGATCGCGTCGGTGTACGCCATCGGGCATGCTGCGCGGGCGACGCGACCGCTACCACCGGCTCGGCTTCATCATCCCGTTCACGGTCGCAGCGATCGCCACACCCGATCCAGATGGGCGTCGGCGACGCGCTGGCCCGCTGGGTGTACAACAACCAGCCGGCGAAGTTCGCCGCCATCGAGCTGGTGCCGCAGACCGAGCAGCGATGTGCCCGAGACCCTGCTCGGCCATCTCAACGCCTCCGGTCAAGTGGTGGGTGGCGTTCGCCATCCCCGGGCTTGGCGTCGTGGCTTGTCGGATCCGAGCACGGGCACGGCCACGGTCGTGCAGGGCCTGGATAGCTTCCCTGCCGATGCGCGACCGACGCATCCGAGAGGTGCAACGTCGTCCACCTGTGCTGGGACATCATGGTTGGCCTGGGCACGCTGCTGTTCTTGTTGCACGCTGTGGTACTGGGCGTCGTGGATCTTCCGACGAGACATGCCCCAAAGCCGATGGTTCCTGCGCGTCGCCGCCGTTGCCGGAGTGCTGTCCGTGGTGACCCTGGAGGCAGGCTGGATGGTGAGCGAGGTCGGTCGCCAGCCCTGGATCGTCTACAACATGATGAAGGTCGCCGACGCCGCCACCGCCAACACCGGTGTCTGGATGACCTTCATTGCGGTCGCAATTCTTGTACGCGGCGCTAGGCATAACGACGATTCTCGTGTTGCGCGGATGAGTCGCCGAGTTCACGCGCTCGGGAACGGATTCGAGCGAGACCGACGCCCCGTACGGGCCGCGGGAAGCTGCCGGGTAAGCCGAAGGTGACAACCGGATGAGTACGGCCGCTGCGATCCTGCTGATGGCCGCCGTCACGTTTTACGCGATCTTCGGGGGGCAGACTTCGGCGCCGGCTTCTGGGATCTCACAGCGGGCGGCGCGGACCGTGGCAAGCGGCCGCGCGAAGTCGTCGACCACTCGATCGGCCCGGTCTGGGAAGCAAACCACGTGCTGGTTGATCTTCGTCTTCGTTCTTTTGTGGACATGCTTCCCGAGGCGTACGCCTCGATCACTGTTGACACTGTTCGTACCTCTGACGATCGCGGCGTTCGGCATCGTGCTACGCGGCGCCAGTTTCGCTTTCCGGAAAGCGGTGTTTCGGGTCCGCGCCCAGCGCACTTCGGAGCCATCTTCGCCATCTCTTCGGTCCTGGTGCCCTACTGCTTCGGCGCCGTCGCCGGTGGGATCGCCTCCGGGCGTGTGCCGGCTGGTGGTCAGGCCGGCGATCCGTGGAACAGCTGGATCAACCCAACCTCGATCGTCGTAGGTGTGCTGGCCGTCTGCGTTGCGGCGTACGTGGCTGCGGTCTTTCTCACCTGGGACGCCGGGCGGCTCTCCGACGACGCGATGGTGGCGTACTTCCGCATCCGGGCCGTGGTAGCGGGCGTCGTGGCCGGGGTCGTTGCCGTTGTCGGCCTGTTCGTGGTGCGCAGCGATGCGGAGTACATCTTCGACGGACTCACCTCACGCGCGCTCCCTCTGGTTCTGGTCTCCGGCGATTGCGGGGCTTGTCGCGCTCGTACTGCTTCGGGGCCGGCCACGTCGAGGGGGCGGGTGGCAGCCGTGGTTGCAGCCGGGGCGCTCGTCCTTGGATGGGGAGTTGCCCAGTGGGATTACTTGCTACCCGAGACGCTGACAGTATCGCAGGCTGGAGCGCCGGCCGGAACGATTACGGCGGTGCTTGTGGCGGCTGTTCTCGCCGCGGTCTTGATCGTGCCCGCCTTCGCCTTGTTATACATACTCGACCAGAAGAGCCTGCTTCCGGAGGAGGGAGTAGAGGAGGGGGCCCGACCAGCCAAACCTGATCGCGTACGCCTGACGAGTCGCTCAGCTCACGCTCCGCCGATCCTGCGACATCGAGTGGACCCGCTCAGCCGCAGAACTCGCACCGCCATGGTTCCGACCAATGACGGCTGAGCCGCTGGCCAGGTGGGTCAGGCTTGGACTCAAGGCGATGGCGTGCGAGGGGCACCTTGCAGACACCGCACCACACGCTGCCATGGTTGGGGTTGCCGGGCTCCGACTCGACGCTTACGGGTCGAGCGTCCTGCAGCAAGACCCCGACCGGCACAAGGGTCGCGTGGCGAGCGGATCGAGATTCAGTGCTGGTGGACAGGAGGGCACGATGACTCAGGAACAGGCCCCGGCGCAATCGCGGGACGCTTCGAGCGATGGTTCGAGGTGGAGGTTGTCCAGCCGATCGCGGACTTCCAGGATCCGAAGCAGGAGTGGCGGCGCCTGTTCTCCGAACTGCTCGGGACCTTCTTCTTGGTGCTGGTCGCCGCCGGTGGAGGGATGATGAGTCAAGCCTTCCCGAACACGATCAGTCGTGGCGCGGCCGTGACCGCACCGGGGCTGATGGTGATGGCCATCATCTTGTTCATGGGGAAGGTGTCCGGCGCGCATCTCAATCCTGCGGTGAGTCTGGCGTTCTCGCTGCGAGGAGATTTCCCGTGGCGGCGCGTGCCTGGCTACATTGTGGCCCAGCTCGCCGGAGCAACGCTCGCGGCCTTGTTCCTCCGGTCCGTTGTCGGCGTGTCCGCGACGTTCGGTTCTAACTACCCCGCCGCTGGGTACTCCTCCTTCGACGCATACCTGATGGAAGCGGTCCTCACCCTGGGTCTGGTGAGCGTCATCCTCGGGTACGGCATCGGGCGCGCAGAACGTCGGCGTGATCGGCGCGCTGGGCGTGGGCGGCTACATCATCCTGGCGGGCTTGTGGGGCAGCCCGATCTCGGGCGCGTCGATGAACCCCGCACGCACGTTCGGCCCCGACCTGGTCGGAGCCGACTTCACCGACTACTGGGTCTACGTCGCCGGGCCGTTGACAGGAGCTGCGATCGCGGTTGGCTTCGCGTTCCTGCTTCGCGCGTACGGCGGGGGCCGCAGCGGGTCCGCGGCGGCGCAGGGAGACCTGGATACCGAGGTCAAACGGCCCTCGCAGGCATGAACGACCGATTCGCCCGAGGCCACACGATCAGTGGCTCCTCCGGCGGGAAGATCGGGAAACTTGAGCGTTCAACAGGGCTGCTGTCTTGGGGTGAGCAAGGAGGTGGAGCGGTGGCCGGAGTAGAGGGCGGTCCGAGGTTTGATCATGTCGTGTCGGTGATGTTTGAGAACCGGTCCTTCGACAACCTGCTGGGCCATCTGTACGAGCCGGGTGAGGTCGCTTCATTCGAGGGCGTGATCGGCAAGGACCTATCGAACCCGATCCCGAGCTACGCCCCAGGAGCCGAGCGTGGCGTGGTGCCGCTCCACGTCGCGACGTCCATGGACGCACCGAACCCCGACGCGGGTGAGGAGCATCCCACATACGAACACCCAGTTGTTCGGGACGGTCGGCCCGCGAGGACAACCGGTTCCTGCCTCCGAGGAGATGCAGCCGCCGTTCAACGCTCCGGATGACCCGGCACGCGACGCCGACGATGGATGGGTTCGTCGTCGACTACGTCAACACGTTCCGCAGCGAGATGGGCCGGCTGCCCGAGATACGACGAGTACGCGCAGATCATGTCGGTCTACACCCCTGAACAGGTACCGGTCATCTCAACCATCGCCAGGGGATTCGCGACTTTCGATCACTGGTTCTGCGAGGTGCCCTCGCAGACGTTCACGAACCGGTCCTTCTACCACGCAGCGAGCCGCTTCGCGGTCTCGTGGTGAACGCTCCGTACGACAGCTTCCCGAAGAACAACGACGCTGAGACGATCTTCGAGCGACTCGATGCCGCGGGGCTCTCGTGGCGTGTCTACGTGGACCCCGGAATGCCATTGTCGATCACGGGGATGATCCACGCGCCCCGGCTCCACGAGCGGTTCGCCACCCAGTTCTCGACCCATGACGACTTCTTCGACGACGCCGAACGTGGGAGGTTGCCCACTTACTCGTTCATCGAGCCGAACCTGCTGCACGCTCACAACGACTACCACCCGGCCTTCAACGCGATCGTGCCCGGGTTCTCGGCTGACCCCCGTCGTCGATCTTGGGCGGGGAGGAACTGCTTGCTCGCGTCTATTCCGCCATCCGCGCCTCATCCACGGAGGATGGGTCCAACTTCGCCAACACGTTGTTCCTGGTCGCGTTCGACGAGCACGGCGGCACCTACGACCACGTCCCGCCCCGAGCGCTCCTCCGCCCGACCCGGCGGCTCCTCCGGACAGTTGGGCTTCCGCTTCGACCGGTCTGGCGTCCGCATCCCGACACTGGCCATCTCCGCCTACATCGACTCGCAAGACCGTCGTGACCGAGGAGTACCGCAACACGTCCCTGATCCGGACGCTCAGGGAGCGCTTCTCCCTCGGGCCACCCCTCACCGGCCGCGATGCGGTCGCCGCCGACATCGCCCCGATCCTCACGCGGGATGCCCCGCGTCCCCAAGAGGATTGGCCCGAGGTCACGGCTCGCCCGGTGCCCCGCTGCTCGACCGGCTGGTCCAGATGGACAAGCCGCTGCCTCCGCTCGGCCAGTACCTCGTCGGCGTGGCCATCGCGTTGGACACGATGAACACCGGGGCCGTGCCCGCCATCGACCCGAAGACCGCAACCGGTCAGCAGGCCCATGAATACGTGCTCGACAGGCAGGCCCGGATCTGGCCGGGGTTGATGAGGAGATAGGGCGGCTCGACCGACGACGTTTGCGCGGCCGATGCCGAGCGCCTCGATCAGGGCGGCGCAGTGCGTGGCGTGGTCGGCTGGCGTGAGCGTCCGCGTCGGGGCGGGCCGTCGCCGTAGCCCGCACGGACCATGCGGATCACCCGAAAGTCGCGCAGCTGCCGGCTGTTGGCCAACGGGACGAACCAGCTGCTGAACACGCCCGCGTGGACCAGCAGTACGGCCTCACCCTCGCCGCCGCGGTCCTCATAGCGGGACGAGGCCGCCGTCAACGGGCAGCTCAGCCAATGGGGCGGGTGCGATGCTGGTCATGACTCCTCCCATGCCGGTCTGTCTGAGTGCGTAGAGCCGGATCTCGATGTCATCGGGGGTCGTGCAGGCCGAAGAGCAGGCTCGCCCCGAAGTGGCCGGATACGATGCCACCATGGGGCACCCCGAGCTTGGCGAGCCGCTCGCGCTACGCCGCGACCTCTGCCCCGGTCGGTACCCCGATCGCGTGCGGGTCGAGCCCGCTCAGCGCCGACGTCCGCGCCAGCGCCTGACGCAGCCGAGATCGAGGCTGCAGTCCGGATCCGTCATGGCGACCACCATCGGCGTGCCGTCCTCGACGAACTCGATCGCCAACTTCAACCAGAGCACCCGCTCTCCATATTCGTCGTTTCGGATGTGGTCCTGCCACGCCCGGTTCGGGGCGTGGGCCTCTTCTGCTGGTTTTGGGCCTGGCCTTGTGCTCTGCCGGGTGGGAGGCGGCCGCCCGATCATGCGTTCATCTGGAAACCTGCCGGGGGTGGATGCGATATGCCGAGCCGGGGCTCTTCGAAGTGCCAGGCAGCTGACCGAGACGGTCCAGTCTGTTGCTGGCGGCCGTGGCGGGGTGGGAGTTCAGCTCCGCTGAGGTCCGCGTCGTGAGCATCTCATCCGGGCCGGCCGCGGCACCGCCGGTCACCCAGAAGCGGGAGTTCTGGGTCCTGATGGGTTACGCGGTGGCCCTGGGGGTGTTCGGCGCGGTCGCCGGCCTGGTGTTCATCGGAGTGATCAGTTTCGGGGGCAAGTGGTACAGCGATTCCGATCCGGGCTGGTTCGGCGGGCATTGGTGGTGGGTGGCGGTCGCCGCGGCGGCCGGTGCCGTGGTCGGGCTGCTGCGCCGTCTGACCCGCCTGCCCCAGGAGGTTCCTGGCCTGTTCGCCGACCTGCAAACCGAGCACGTCGACCCGGGACTGGTGCCGGGGATCGTGGCCGTCTCGACGGTGTCGCTGATCGGTGGCGCCAGCCTCGGCCCGGAGAAGGCGCTGGGCGCCATGGGCGGCGGGGCGGGCAGCTGGCTCGCCCAGCGAAGGGCGCTCGGCAAAGAGGACTCCCAGGTGAACACCCTGGCCGGCTTCGCCGGCGCCTACGGCGGGCTGTTCTCCAGCACGGTGATCGTGGTGCTGCTGATCCTCGAGGTCGCCCGCCCGGGCGGGCAGCGGCTCACCAAGGCCATCGCCGCGGAGATCGTGGCATCGAGCGTCTCGTTCGGCATCTACTTCGCCATCGCCGGCGCCGTGTTCCTGGACGAGTACCAGGTACCGCCCTACAAGTACGAGGACTGGCAGTTGCTCGCCGGGATCCCCTGGGCCTGTTCGCGGCGCTGGTGGTCGACGCTGCTGGCTGGGTTCATGATGGCAGCGACGCGGCTGTTCGGCCGGCTCAAGGCCCCGGCCATCGCGAAATCAACGCTGGGCGGCGTGGTCTTCGGGATCGTCGGCGTGGCACTGCCGCTGACGATGTTCTCCGGCAGCGATCAGCTCACGACCGTACTCAACGACGCGGGGACCCTGGGCCTGGGCCTGCTCGCCGCCATCCTGATCGCCAAGATGCTCACCTTCGCCGTCAGCGAGGGCAGCGGCTTCGTCGGCGGGCCCATCTTCCCCTCGCTGTTCATCGGCGGAACCGCCGGGGTCCTCGTCCACCAGGTCATCCCCGGCGTGCCACTGGGACTGGCGTTCACCTGCCTGCTCGCCGCCGTCCCCGGGGCGCTCGCGCCCGCGCCGTTCTCCATGGTGCTGATGGCCGCGTTCCTGACCCAGGTCGGGGCGCTGCAGACCGCACCCATCCTGATCGCCGTCGTCACCGCCTTCCTCACCATGGAGGCCGTCAAGTACCTCCTCGCCAGCCGCAAACAGGCCCGCGCAGCCGCGGCGAAACCAGCAGCCCCGGCTGAGGGTGATCGAGATCCGGGGCGCCCATGGCTCGATCTTCTGTTTCGATCTTCTCTGCCAGCGCCTTGATCTGCGCGCGCCAGTGGCGTGTGCCATGCATCAGGCCGTTTGTTGTTAGGTGAAGGCGTTTACGGCTCGGGCCACGATGAGACCGAATAACGCGAGGGCAACCGTCGACTGCACGAGCATTGTGTACTTGGCGCGGTGGGTCAGTGGCATCACGTCGGTTGGGCTGAATGCGGTCGCGTTCGTGAAACCCAGGTGTAGATAATCGAGGAACACCGGCCGCCAGCCGTGCGACGCGAGCTCGGGGCTCATCTGCTGGGTGAACGCGAAGTCGGCAGGCAACGGCTGCCGGGCACGCAAGCTCGGGCCGCCGCTGTCGATCAGCCAATACAGCAGCGAGAAGGACAGGTTGTTGCCGAGCCATACCAAGGCACCGGCGGCGAGCAGGCGTGCGGGGTCGTTGGTCAGCGCCGATCCGTGGATCAGGTCGTCGATCAGGCGCACCGTCGCCCAGAGTGCTGCAGCAACCATCAGGGTTGCGAGCGTGACAGCGGTGGGGCGCAGCCAGCGTCGGTGCCTGGCCAGGTTGGCCGGGTGGCCGAACACCAGAACCCCGAGAATGGCGGCTTCAAGTGCCGGAAGCAGCCACGGAACGTCAATGATCTGGCTCCGTGGGCAACCAGATCCGCACTGCGATGTTGAGGATCATGAACATAAACACCGCAGCGGCGGGAGGCCAACGCGACTCGTTGAACGGCACCAGCTCAACACCGTCGGCTGCCGTGGCAGGCATTGGCTCAGCTTCGGAGGAATCCACGCCCGAACGCTAGCGCGCAGCGAACAAACCGTACGTAGCCCGCTGGAGCGAGTTCGAACGTCCGGGTTCGAGCTCACTGCTGCCAGGGAGCCGCCCATAGTCTCGCTTGCCAGGGTCGTGCCCGTGCTGTGCCGGGAGCCGGTGCGGATGCCGATTCAGGCGATCGCGACTATCTGGTGCTGACGAAGCTGAATGTGATCATGAACGTGGCACGTTTGCGCCCATTGGAATTGCCTTGGGATTCTCTCGCTGCTGTTTCAACCGACGCCGCATTCTTCGAGCGCCTTGCCATAGGGCCCAATCTGCGCCCGACATCTTTATGCCACGGGTCTACAAGCTCGACCGGCCGGTTTAGCCTTTCTCCGTGAGTGCAAGCGCGGGCCGGGGTTTTGACGCCTCCTATGAGACGCGCCGCGGATTTCGCAGAGTATTCGTCACCTTGCTTCGGGCGTTGGGCTCTACGGCCGCGCTGGTTGCCGTCTATTACCTGCTGCCCCTGGACCGCAGTTCGATCGGCGTGGTCATCGGGATACTTGCACTCGGGCTTCTGGCGCTTGTTGGACTGGTCGCGTTTCAAGTCCGCGCGATCATGAGGGCGGCGTATCCGGCGTTGCGGGCCGTCGGAGCCCTTGCGACGAGCGTTCCACTGTTTCTGCTGCTGTTTGCCGGCACCTATTTCGTCATGGGCACGATCTCTGCTGGAACTTTCAGCCAGCCGATGACGCGTACTGACGCGTTGTACTTCACCGTCACCGTGTTCTCAACCGTCGGGTTCGGTGATATTACGGCCGTGACCGAGGCGGCTCGGGTGCTAGTCACCGGTCAGATGATCGCAGGCATCGCGATACTCGGCCTCGGCGTCAGGATCATCGTTGACGCTGTGAAGCGCGGGCAGCAGCGGCAACCGATGCAAGCGGGCGACGCCGCTCCCGACGCAGATTAGCCCTCTGGACTAGCCAGCCCAGGCACCATCCACGCCCGGGATCCATGGGAACCAACTTGCACCTTTCAATGACCGGGGGTGAAACAGTTCGGACCCCTACCTTCGCTGACACCCGGGATGGGTTCTCGTCGATGGCTCGCTGGTGTTCTATTGCTCCTGCCTGGACGCAGGAATGGAGGCTGCTACATGGTGCACATCGACGATTTCGAATCTCTGGCACCTACCTGGAGCCCACCGCAGCGCTTCTCGTATCGCGTTCTCGCATATTCGTCCCCCGATCTGCCGGTGATGGGTATGGAGCTTCAGACCTGGCCAGAACTCGACCTGACTGGGTTTGGGACGACGTCACCGTCCCCTGGTGACCACGCACTCATCTGCAGCGGTCCGCAGGTCATCGAGGCTCACATCGCCGGTGAACCGCTAGCGACGCGGACCCGGACGCGCCAACTGCCGAGATCCGGGCGCCACGACGGCATCGTGGGCCGCCTTCTCGGTGCTCGCCCAAGGGGCGTACGGCTCTCCCAGATCAGGGCGGACTGGTGAGGATCCGCTAGCAGTGCAGCTGGAGCTCCTCCCAGTAGGTCGATGAGTCAGGCGGAATGCGTCCTCGTCCTCCGGCGCGGGCGCGGCGGGCGAGCGTACGCTCGGTCACGACCGCATCCTCGTATGGCCCGATCCTCTTGCGCTCTTCACAAATAGTGATCAATCCACGCGAAAGAAATCGCCGATTACTTCCGGACCTCGGTGGTGTCTTAAGTACATGAACCCAGACCGAATGAAATCGAGTACCTAAGGAGGGCATGCCGCAATGAAGACCCCGCCAATCGTCTCGCCGCAGGAGTGGGAGGCCGCGCGCGAGGCGCTGCTCGTCAAGGAGAAGGAGCTGACCCGCGCCCGCGACGCGATGGCGGCCGAGCGCCGGCGGATGCCGTGGATGGCCGTGGAGAAGGAGTACCGCTTCGAGGGACCCAACGGACCGGCGAGCCTGGCGGACCTGTTCGAGGGCCGCAGGCAGCTGATCGTCTACCGCGCCTTCTACGCGCCGGACGTCACCACTTACCCGGAGTCGGGCGGCGCCTACCCGGAGCGGGCCTGCATCGGCTGCTCCTTCGGCGCCGACCAGGTCGCACACCCGGCCCACCTGAACGCGCGGGACACGACGCTCGTGTATGTCTCGCGCGCCCCGCAGGCCGAGATCCAGGGCTTGAAGGAGCGGATGGGCTGGGAACTCATCCCCTGGTACACGCTCACGGACGACTTCGACAAGGATTTCGGCGTGGACGAGTGGCACGGGCACAACGCCTTCATCCGTGAGGGCGATCGGATCTTCCGCACCTACTTCATCGACGCCCGCGGCGACGAGCACCTAGGCACCACATGGAGCTATCTCGACATCACCGCACTCGGACGCCAGGAGCAGTGGGAGGACTCGCCCGAGGGCTATCCGCAAACCCCGCCGTACCAGTGGTGGAACTACCACGACGCGTACCGCGAGGACGCGTGATCGCTCACGTCGGAGGGGTCCCGCTCGAAGAGACGGGGGTACCCTGGAACCGGGTTCTGGTTCACCATCTGGCCAGCCAGCGTCGGGCCAATTCTCGGCCTAGCTCCTTGCGCGTCCCGGGTCGGGGGTCACCAGTCGTGGATCGACCCGTCGCGGCGACGGTTCACCGGCAGATACTTCGGGTCGTACGGATACCTTGCCGCAGCTTTCTCGTCAAACGTGACGCCGAGGCCAGGTTGGTGGCCGGGATGCATGTAGCCGTCCCGGAACGTGTAGCTGGCGTCGAACACCTCGCCGACGGGGTCGCGGTGTCCCATGTACTCCTGGACGCCGAAGTTGGGAATGCTCAGGTCGACGTGCAGTGCGGCGGCCAAGGAGATCGGGGACAAGTCGCCTGCACCGTGAGAGCCGGAGCGGACCCCGTACAAGTCCGCCAGGGCGAAGATTCGGCGCAGATGCGTGATGCCACCAGCGTGCGACACCGAGGTGCGGATGTAGTCGATCAGCCGCTCGGTGATCAGCTGCTGGCAGTCCCAGATGCTGTTGAAGATCTCACCGACCGCGATCGGGGTGGTCGTGTGCTGGCGGATCAGCCGAAACGCGGACTGGTCCTCGGCGGGCGTCGGATCCTCGATCCAGAACATGCGGTACGGCTCCAACGAGGCGCCCAGCCGGCCGGCTTCGATCGGCGTCAACCGATGGTGCACGTCATGTAGCAGGTGAACCTCGTAGCCGAATTCCGACCGGAGATGGGCCATCACCTGGGGGCAAAGTCCAGGTAGCAGCTGGTCTCCCAGATATCCTCCTGAGGCGCCTTGCCGCTCGCCGGCTCGTAGATCTTGCCGTCGCTCGGTGCAATGCCGTACGTCTTCTCCAGGCCGGGGATGGCAGCCTGGGCCCGAATCGCCAGGTAGCCGAGGTCCAGATGGCGCTGAAAGTCCGCGCTGAGCTCGTCCAGGCTGGAACCGCTGGCGTGGCAGTAGACCATCACGCCCTCCCGGGCCGCACCGCCCAGCAGCTCGTACACCGGGAGACCGGCCAGCTTGCCTTTGATGTCCCACAGGGCAATGTCGACGGCGGCGATGGAGGTCATGGTCACCGGGCCACGACGCCAGTAGGCGCCTTTGTACAGGTACTGCCAGGTGTCCTCGATGCGGTTGGCGTCCCGGCCGACCAGCAGCGGACAAACGTGATCACGAAGGTAGGACGCCACCGCCAGCTCGCGGCCGTTCAGGGTAGCGTCACCCACTCCGAGCAGGCCGTCCTCGGTCTCGATGACCAAGGTGACGCTAGTTACGGCCGGGTGATGAGACGATCACCCGGGCGTCGGTGATCTTCACGATTTCTCCTTTGTCCGCAGGCATCGAGAGCAGAGTCAGGTCCGCGACAGCATCATCGTGCTGATACTCGAAGCCGCATCGCCGGCGACCCATTCGCCGTGGACCTGCTCGAGAAGGCCCGACCCGTTCTCGATCTCGACGTCACGGCCCGTCACTGCAGGACCACGGCCCCAGTCAACTACCTACTTCATGCTCTGGATTATCGAGAGCACTTTGGTCGCGCCGTCCGCTGGGCTGGACCTGCCGAAGAGCACCTCGGTGGCGACGGGAGTGAACTCGCTACTGAAGCCGGAGGCGTTGGGTGGGGTGACTTGAGGTGGCGGCACGAGTTCGGACGCGATGGATTGCGAGAACTCGAGCGCAACCTTGGCCTGCGGATCCAGCAGCGGAGCGACCTCCTTTGCACCGCTGGAATTGCCGGGATGCCACGCTCCGTCGTGAAGCACCTTGGTAGCCGCAGGGTCGGTGAGCAAGAAGTCGATCAGTTTGGCGCTGGCGTCGACTTGCTTTGAGCGTGCTGACACCGACCAGTACATGGATGCCTTGTTGACCATCTTCGGCGATTGACCCGTCGCCTGCGCCGGGAGCCGAAGCAGCTTCATCTGCGTGCCGCTCGCAGCGGCGAAGCCGAGATCTGGGTGTGGAACAGCAGGTGGAAAAGCGGCCTTGTTGGTTGCGAACAACGATTGGTCCAGAACAGCAGTGGAGTTCTCCACCTGGCGCCCGGCCGGAGGTGTGGCTTTCATGGCGACCAGCTTGTTGGCGTAGTCGAAGAAGCTGGTAATGGTTGCTTGGCTGACTCCAGGACCGTCGGTGGGCCAGACTTCCTCACCCTTCTGCCGCGCCCACGCGCCCAGTTCACGCGGTGCCCGTGCCGAATCCGTCTAGGCCGTACACGCCTTGCGAACCGAGCTTTTCGGTGACCTGTGCCGCCGCTTCGCCGAACTGGTCCCAGGTCCATGTCTCGTCGTTGGGCACCGACACCCCGGCCTTCTTCAACACTTCGGGATTGGCTGCCACGGAGAAGTTCGCGACGCCGATCGGGGCGCCGACCAGCGTGCCCGCCACGTTGCCCGTTTCGAGCACCTTCGGATCCATTGCCGACAGGTCGAGGTTGCCTTCACCGTGTTCAGGTCGAGCAGAGCCTCTCGGGCGCCGTATGCGGCGATGTAGGACTCGTCCATCTGGATGACGTCAGGTGCGTTGTTGCCCGCCGTCATCGTGGCGAGCTTGTCCCAATAGGCGCTCCAGTCGTTGTTCTCGACAGCTGACCTTGACGCCCGGGTTCGCCGCGGTAAAGGCGGCCACCGCCTGCTGGGTGAGTTTGAGCCGCGAGTCGTTGCCCCAAGTTGAGACCCGCAGCGTCGCTGCCTCCTCGGACCCGCTCGGGCTCTGGCCGGGAGCGCACGCGGCCGAGGCGACGAGGCACAGCGGCACGAGGAGAGCTGTGACCAATCGACGCCGACGAGAGAACGCGCCGCGGTCCGTCCTGGGCATTGCCCTGGTCAGCCCGGAGGCGAGCGCCCTGGCAGGGGATCCGCGTCGTTGTGATCGATATGGGAGGGAGCTCATGGTTCGGACCTTTCTCGAGGTGCTAGGCGGGGTCGGAGGCCTCCGAGTTACTTGCCGCCTATCGTGGCTATACCCCGATCGAGGAACCGCTGACCGATCAGACGCGCTGCTCGATCAAACGCGCTGCTCTCGACAGTGGGGCAGGCGGGTACGCGGGAGAGTCCCTGGCTTATAGCCGGCCCGCATCCAGTCGGGCGGTGATCGTGTCAGTGGGCAGCCCACCGCTGAGGCTGTCGTAGAAGCGGTTGGCCGGAGTCAGATCCCGTCGGTGAACTGTTTCGCACTCGATCGACGATGCGTAGACCGCGGTGACGAACTCCATTGTTGGACGGGTGCTGGCAAGCGTGGTGTCGTGGCCGCGGCCAGCGAGTATGTCGTCGACCAGCTGATCGATCTGGGCCGCGTGGTTGCTGGGCAGATCCAACCCAGCGGAGGCGGCCCATACGTCGTCGCTGCCTGCCGTTCGCGGACTTCCGGGGTCGTCGGCGCTGGGCAGACCCGGATCGTGCCCAAGACTGGCAGCCGTTGTGGCGTCCGGCGCGGGCGCCCAGGACCAGTCGGCATCGCTGTAGCCGTAGACGTGATTGACCTCGAGCGTGCCGCCGGCGGTATCCACCCGAATGCGACTGAGCTCTCGCGGGAGAGCAGGCTGGTCACGACTGTGCCTGCTGCGCCATTTCCGAACGTGACGATGGCCAGCGACACGTCCTCGAACTCAACGGGACGAGCGATCCGCGTCGCACGAGCGTCGACGGTCTCCCACGGACCCATCAGGTGGAGAAGCAAGTCGATCTGATGGATGCCGTGCCCGAGGGTCGGGCCGCCGCCCTCGCCGGCCCAGTTGCCACGCCACTCCGGCAGGAAGTAGCTGTCGGGGCGGTACCAGAGGGTTTCGCACACGGCGACCCGCGGAGCCCCCAACGCGCCTGACTGCAGCAGATGGTGGGCGCGACGCGCGCCCGATCCGTGACGGTGCTGAAACACCACGTAGACGGATCCCAAGCTCAGCTTTTCGGCGGCGGCGATGACGTCCATGTCGGCCAACGACGTGGCCGGTGGCTTCTCCAAGAGCACCGAGCAGCCCGGCTCGAGCAGCTCGACGGCGACCTCGGTGTGATTCCCGGGTGGCGTGGCGACGGATACGAGGTCAGGCTGCTCATTGAGGAGCTCGCGGCATGAGCCGTATGCCGTCGTCCCGTAGCGCGCGGCGAACGCATCGGCACGTCCTTGGTCGAGGTCGACGACGCCCACCAACTCCACGCGTGCGTTGTTCTGGTAGCTGAGGGCATGCGCGCGGGCGATCGTGCCACATCCGACGATCCCGACACGGAGCCTTTTGTCGGTCGGTCCGTTCACTTGGCAAACCCCAGCATCGTCGCGCTTCGCTGGGCGCGGATCGCCAGCCGCATCACCTCGAACGTGTGCTTTTGGGGGCAGGCTGTCTCGGTGCGGTTGATCACGTCGTGCACCAAGTCGGGGTAGTAGCTGAGCTCGACGTCGGAACAGTCGATGTGCTCGATGCCGGCACCATCGACCACGAACAGGTGATCTCGGCCGGGGCGACCCGCCAGGTCGACGTACTTGCGGAGCTCGATGTAGCCCTCGGTGCCCAAGATCACCAGCCGGCCGTCTCCCCAGGTCGGCAGGCCTTGCGGGTGTACCAGTCGACGCGGATATAGCCATGAGCACCGTCGCTCTGCAACGTCACCTCGCCGAAATCCTGCATCTTCGGCGACTCCGGATGGGTGTAGTTGGCGACGGTGCTCGAGACGACCTCGGCCTCCTCGGCGCCGGTGAACCACAAGAACTGGTCGATCTGGTGGCTGGCGATGTCGGTGATGATGCCGCCGGTCCGGTCTCGGTCGTAGAACCATTCCGGACGTCCCGCACCACCCGCGAGGTGCGCTCGGTCACCCTCTCGGTGGGGTCCAAGTCCCAGGGTCTGCACGACCCGTCCGATTCGCCCTCTCGGACCAACTGTCCGGCTTTGATCGCGCAGCGCTACCTCGAAGCGCTCCGAAAACGTGACCGACCAGAATCGACCAGATTGCGCGACGGCCTTCTCGATCTCGTCGAGCTGTTCGAGCGTGATACAACCGGGCTTGTCGGCGACGACATCCTTGCCGTTCGTCAGGGCCTCAACCGCGATGGCGGAGCGTCGGTCGGGAACTGCGGCCGTCACGATCACATCGATGGAGGGATCACGGACCAGGCTCGTCGCATCGTCGATCCACATCACGTCGGGCCAGCGCCGCCGAGTCGCCTGCGCGACGGCAGCGGTGGGGTCATCGGAGCTGAACCCAACCAGCTGACAGCCTTGACCGAGCAGGCCCTCAATCTGCCCGAAGGCATGTGAATGGTCCAAGCCGACGGCGGCAAATCGAATTTGTTGACCGTCCTGGTGTGCTGTGCTCACTCTGATCAGTCCTTCCCGGAGGCTGGCATTTCGGGCCGGCTCCGACCATTCAGTTACCCCAGAGCAGCGGCTCGAAGCCGCAGATGCTAAGACGATCGATCACATTGAACGACCTGACCCGACGCGATCCGCTGTTGTGAATGATCATGGCCGCACGAACGCGACAGCTGAGCACCGAGCGATAGCCACACGCGCCGAGGATGGCCCCGCGAGAGGTTAGCGTCCAGCCGTCCGACGCACCGCCTCGACGACGACGTCGAGGAGCTGGCCAGTTTTTGCAAAGGTGCGGCGCTGGCCTGTGGCACCGGTGCCAACCCGCGTCAACCGGTCGATCCCGACCTCGACGCGCTCGAGATCGCCAAACTCCTCGAGGGAGTCGTGCACGTGGATGACCAGATCGCGCATCACTTCGATCCAGGGCCGAGGCCGTCGTGACACTGGGTCGACCAGCACTCCGCCGACGCCGTCGTGGCCCGCCCGCCAGACCGCAAGACGCAGCAGCGATGTCGGCATCTGCGGCACCGGATCACCGCGCGCCGCCTCGGCCGCGGCCGTCTCGACGAGCGCTCGGCACAGCGCCGCAACGACGAGCGTGTCTTCGAGATCGACGCATACGTCGGCGACTCGGATCTCGACCGTGGGATAGCGCCGCGACAGGCGTGCGTCGAAGTAGATCATCCCGTCGTCGAGGAGCACGCCGGACTCGACCATCGAGCGCACCAGTTCGTGGTACGCGTCGGGGGTCCCAAACGTGTCGGTTGGGCCCGCCGACGGCCAGCGCATCCACAGCTGCGACCGGTAGCTGGCATACCCGGTGTCGCGACCGTCGTAAAACGGCGAGTTCGCGCTGATCGCGAGGATGACCGGCAGCCAGACCCGGATCCGGTCGATGGCGGCGATGCCCTCCTCGTCTGACTCGACGCTGACATGCACGTGACAGCCGCAGGTCAACACCTCCTGCGCAGTCGGACCGAAGCGCTCCGCCATCCGCTGGTAGCGCGGGGTCGGCGAGATGAGACCGGTACCCGCCACCGGGGCGGTGGCGATGGCTGCGACGCCAGCGCCGGCTTCCCGGGCGGCACTGGCCACGACACGTCGCCACTCACGCAGCTCTTCTTCAACGTCGGCAAGCTCGCTCGCCACGGAGGATTGGGTTTCCACCATGTAGCGCTGGAGCTCGGCATCGACGCCGCCCTCGCCGGCTCCATGCACGTCGTCTCCGTCCGTCGGCTGCGATGACCTGGCTGGCGACTGAGCGCGGCTTCCCGGTGTGCACGTCGACGAGCAGCAGCTCCTCCTCCACGCCCACTGTCCGCATGGCGGAAGTCTGCCCGAATACCTCCGCAGCGCCGCGACGAGGCCACGTATCGCGCTGTGCCGATGGCGCGGATGCGCTGGTATTACTCGGCGTCCTCGATCCGGATCCGCAGACGGCGAAAGCCGCGACCCTTGCTCTCCATCTTCGTCACCGCGATACGCCCGATCATCGGCCGTGGAGGCCACGTGGGTGCCGCCGTCGGCCTGATGTCGATGCCGTTGATATCGACGATCCGGACCATCTCGAGGTCCGGCGGCAGCAGGTCGCTCGCGGTGCGGATGATGTTCGGGATCGCCATAGCCTGCTCCCGCGGCAGCACCTGGACCTCGATCTGCCGGTTCAGCCGCACCGCCGCGTTGCAGGCGTCCTCAACGCGCTGCTTGAAATCTGCTGGCACATCGGACAGATCGAAGTCCATCCGCGCGATGAGCGGCTCCATGTTCCCTCCGGTCACCGGGGCGCCGAAGTCCCGCAGCACGATTGCGCTGAGCACATGCAGACCGGAATGCGTGCGCATCAGGCTCGTGCGGCGCTCGTCGTCAAGGCCACCGCGGACGCTCGTGACCGCCGGGGGCAGGGGGTCTCCCTCGGCCGGCAAGAGGTAGAGGTCATCACCCTTACGCGTGCCGACAATCCGCGTCCGGACATTCCCCACAACAGCACGCCGTGATCGGGCGGCTGCCCGCCGCCGCCGGGATAGAACGCGGACCGGTCCAACACGATGCCCTGATCGCGGTCAGCGAGCAGCACAGTAGCGGCCCACTCGCGGATCGAAGGGTCTTCGAGGTCGAGGCGGTGCGTGTGGTGCCGATACGGGTTCCCTGGCACGGTCATGGATGTGATTCTGCACCGGGCCAAATCACGCTTGACGGCGCGACGCGCTCCAGCTCAACAACATGCCGGCCGAACCGGTGTTGATCACGCGGTCTTCCGTGACACCACACTCGGCGGCGCGGTCGCAGCCGATGTACTGCCACTCGAGCTGAGCCGGTGCATGTGCGTCAGTGTCGATTGAGAAGACGGCAGCCGATATCGACGGCCAGCTTCAGCAGATTGCGAGGCGGGTCTTTGCGCTCCGGCCGGGAGTTGATCTCGACTGCGACGTCGTTGTCTCTGCACGCAGCAAACACCGGCTGCGTGGTCGAACTCGGACTGCTGGACGTCCACGGCCGACGACGATGCGACCGGTGCAGTGTCCCGAGGATGTCCATGTTCGGGTCTTCGATTGCCGCGAGCATGCGCTTGGTCATCACATCGCCGGGTGAACGCAGTTTGAGTGCACGCTCGCGACGACGATGTCGAGTGCCGCGAGCACGTCCGGGGTCTGATCGAGAGTTCCGTCCTCGTTGATGTCAACCTCGATGCCGCTGAGAACACGAAATGGCGGCGCTCCAGCATCTCGCTTCAGCAGCAAGTCGACCGTTGATGCCCTCGATCTCTTCGAGTTGCCGCATCAGGCGCTCAGTCGAGAGTCCGTTCGCAACGGTGAGGTTGGGAGAGTGATCGGTCATGACGATGTACTCGTGACCCAACGAACGCGCAGCGTGCGCCATCTCGATGATGGGACTGCCGCCGTCGGACCAGAGCGAGTGCGTGTGACAGTCACCTCGCAGCGCTCTCCGGAGCGCATCGCCGGCAGCAGCAAACGGTTGCGGCTCCGCTTCCAACTTCGCGAGGTATTCGGGGACTTTGCCCGCCAGCGCTTCCAGGATCACGGCCTCTGTCGCTTCACCGATTCCCTTCAGGGAGCGAAGCCGCTTGTTGGTGGCCATGCGTTCCAATTCGCCGGGTTCGAGCGCGGAGATTGTCTCGGCGGCGCGACGGAATGCAGCGACGCGATACGTCGGCGCCTGTGATCGCTCCAACAGGAACGCGATTCGCTTCAGCGCCTCCACCGGGTCCATGAGGTCTGAGCCTAGGGTGACTTGTGCGGCTTGAGCTGACAGGTGGCAGGTTCGAGGAGCTATTGCAGGCCGGGCTTTATTCGATCCCGAATGCAGCTCAGCGCAGCCAGTGTCGCGCAGCGAACTCCGCGATCTCGCGCCGCTGCTCGTCGACACTGGTCGCCGAAGGCGAGACGACAATCCGAGTGACGCTCTCGTCTCCGGAGTGCCTGGACTTGAGCCTCGGTGAGGTCGAACGATCCCCAGCGGGTGTACTCGAAGGTCTCGGAGTCTCGACCGCGTGTCAGCCGCCAGCGCCCTCGCGACGGCCAGCTGCTCGGCGCGCTGCGCTGCCGTCAGGCGACCGCCCGGAAAGTATCCGTCGCCGCGAAGGCCCGCCCGGCGTGCGGCCGCGAGGCTCGACCCGCCGATGTGGATTGGGAGCGGACGAGACTCGTACGGCTTGGGAAAGCTGCAGACCTCGCTCAGCCGAAAGAACTCGCCATCGAAGCTGACTCCCTGTTCGTCGCCGGCCCAGAGCAGCCGGAGCACGTCGATCGCCTCGTCCGCCCTACGTCCGCGGATCCGGTAGTCCACGCCCACCGCAGCCGCCTCACCGGGCAGCGCGCCGACCCCGACCGTGAGCAGACTCATCCGTCCCCCTGACAGCTGATCGATGGTCGACAGCCGCTTCGCCAGCGCCACCGGGTGGTGGTACGGGATCAAGAGCACGGCGGTCCCCAGCAGGATCGTGCTCGTGGTAGCCGCGACGAAGCTCAGGCATTCCAGCGGGTCGGCCACCGCGAGCGAAGGTGGCAGCTCGAACGCGCCCAGCCTGGCGCCGGGATAGAGCGCGATGTGCTCGGGCACGTAGAACGACTCGAAGCCGCAGTCCTCCGCCTGGGTTGCCAATGCGACGAGTCGGGTCGGATCCATTCCCTGGTACGCGGTGTTATAGACCATCCCGAACTTCACGCCGTGTCCTCCCCGGACCGCGGCGTCGCGATCGGCGCCGTCACCAGATGACAAGCCTGCCGTTGCCATCAGCATTCCGGATCAGCTCCGGCTGACGGGCGCGCTTGAGGGACAGACCGCGGTTGCGCGCTTCAAAGTGTGGCTCGGATAGCCGCCGGCTCGACGACGACCCCTACGTGGTTTCGCCGGCCGGTCCGCGGGCAGTCCAGAGCAAGGCGTCGCGCAGCCGATCGCGCCAGTTCTCCCACGTGTGACCATCCCGGGCTTCGACGTAACGCACGCGCATGCCAGCGGATTCGAAAATCGGCACCATGGATCGGTTCGGAATGATCAGCGGCTCATACAACCCGCAACTCACGAAAAGCCGATCCGCAACGTGGCGAGGCCGCTCACGGTAACGGTTCACAAATTGCACAACCGGGTCGAACACAGGCCCACCGCCGTGGTCCGTTCCTGCATCCGCCGAGACAAACGACCCTGACATGAGTATGAGCGATCCGTACGTACGAGGTGACTTGTACGCGGTCGACAATGAGGCGACCGCCCCGAAGCTAGCGCCAAGAAGAGTTCGACCTGATCGGTTACGTGCCAGTGGGAACTCTGTCTGCAAGCTGCGGCAAGAGTTCGCTGGTAACGAAGCGGGCGTGCTCCGCCGAATTGGCGTACTCGACAAGCCGATCCTTGGGGTGCAAAAAGGCTGCGACGGTTGGGGCAATCTCGCCACGATGGATGAGGTTGTCGAGTACGACCTTCGCTGCGGCGTACTGCAAGAAGTCGCTGCCATCGTGTACCACCAGTAACGGATACGACGCACTACGACTGAAGCCGGCCGGCAGATACAGAGTCACCGGGCAATCGCGCTGCAGGGCATGGCTTTGCACCAGAAGCTCGATGAGCTCACCCGAAGGTGCGTCCAGGTCCGGAAAAGTCCACTCCGGCGTTATGTAGCCGAACGCAAAGCACACCGAAATTGCCCCAAAGGGGCTGTGCGAATGCTTTGGATTCAGCGGATCGTTGAAACGCTCGACATGCTCCCCGCGTCGGACTTCGATCTGGTAGTTGATCCGCGATCGTTTGAGGAACCCTGAGGACGACGTACCACAACGTGGTCTCAGCCACTCGCCGCATCGGCAACCGGGAAGGCAGGCCGAGAATTCGCTGGGCGAGGTACACCTCGTCGGCCTCACCTCGGAAGAGGAAGGTGCAGTGGCGGCCTTCGACGATAGGAACTTCGCGACCTGCGAGGAAACGGTCCACTGTCGCCTCGTCGATCGTGCCCTGTTGCTGGAGTTGGTTGACGGCGAGGCGACTCGTGCCGCTTCCGGCCGACCAATAATGACGACGCCCAGCGGCGTTACTCACTGCGCGTACACGTGGATGGTGCGGCCGACGTCGTCGAGCATGCCGCGCAACGCGTCGTAGTCCGGATGGCGCATGCGGACGTAGGCGTTGGCCATGTACCCCGCCTCCACGGACTGTGTCGGGGTACCCGGCGACGGCAGGTGCGCGTCGATGACCCATTCACCGGACCGGCCCTGTATGTCCTCGACACCGGAATAGCCCGTGATGTGCCCGTCATGATCCGGCCGCAGCGCGACGATGCCAGCTGAGTAGCGTCGCGACGGACGGGCGGCGATATGGTCGTGCACGATCGCGTTGGCCCATTCGCGATACACGTCGAGATCGTTTCCGACGGAGTACAGATCCCACGCTCCGACCCCGGGCGGGCGGCAGCCTATCTCGGAGAACCGCAGTCCCTTCGGGCCGAAGAACCACTCCATGTGCGTCGCGCTCGTCCCGATGCCGAGGGCCGCGTTGACCCGGGCGCCCAGCTCGCGCAGCTGCGCGTAGTCCGACACCGAATCGACGCGATTCGTGGCAATGAACTGCGGGGAGATCCATCGGGCGCGCATCGCTTCCAAGCACGTTCGGGAAGTAGTGCGAGACGAAGTCCAGCGATACATTCCCGTTGACGCAAAGCGTGTCGTAGAAGCCCTCGTGGCCTTCGACGAACTCCTCGACGGCGATGGATGCGACACCTTGGCCACCGAACCGGCCCAGCGCAAAGTCGAGTTCGGCTTTGCTGTCCACGCGTGTCGTGTCGAGAGCGCCGGCACCGGTACGTGGTTTGAGGATGAGCGGATAGCCAACCGAATCGGCGAATTCGTAGACCTCAGCAGCGTTGTGCGCAGCGGCCGACGCGGCCGTCGGTACCCCAGCCGCGCGCAGCGTCTCCTTCATCGACGGCTTGTCCCGGCACAGCCAGGCCGTACGCACCGACGTGCCCGGGATCGTGCAGTTCTCCCGCACCTGCGCGGCGGCCATCGTGTGCGCCTCGATCGTCGCCTCTAGCCGGTCGACCCATACGTTGCCCTGAATCCAGCGCACGGCGTCGGTCATCGCTCCCACATCGACGACCGACGGCACCTGGTGATAGTGCGTCATCCAGCTTTTGAGCTGGTCGTCCAGCGCGTCGGTCGGGGACTCACCGATCCCGATGACCGTGGCGCCAACCTCGGCAAGCCCACGCACGAAATTGCGCTGCGTAGGCGGGAAAGACGGTTCGACGAACACGACGTTCACGCTGGGCATGCTACCTAGTAGCGTCCGTCCCATGGTTGTCGCCGCCTTTGTCGCACCCTTCCTGCTCCCCGCAACCGCGCGATTCGTCGCTCACTGCCGCCCAGCTCCCTGACGTCAGCGTGGCCGTCATCACGACAGAGCCGGCCGACCGACTCTCGCCGGAATTGAAGCGAGCACCTCGCCGGGCACTGGCGAGTCGACGACCCGCTAGACCCGCAGCAGCTCGTTGATGCCGTACGCGGCCTCAGTCAGCAGGTGGGGCCGGTGGAGCGACCTCGTCGGTGCCCTCGAGCAGCTGCAGGTGCCGATGGCCTATGCCCGGGAGCAGCTCGGCCTCGATGGCATGGACCTGGAGACGGCTCTCAACGTACGCGACAAGTCCCGCATGAAATCGGTGCTTCGCGCGGCAGGCGTACCGTGTGCCCGGCACCAGCTTGTCACCGACGCTTCCGAGGCGCTACGCGTTCGCCGAGGCGGTCGGCTTCCCGCTTGTGGCCAAGCCTCCTGCCGGCGCCGGAGCTCAGGCGACCTACCGGCTCGATGACTTGATGGCGCTTCGAGGCTGGCTCGAGGCGATTTCCGCCGCGGGCAGATGCACCGGGGCTGCTCGAAGAGTTCCTCGTGGGCGAGGAGCACACGTTCGACAGCGTGACGGTCGGCGGGCAGACCGTGTTCTCGTCGATCGCCGACTACCACCCGACCCCATTGAGGTGCTACGCCAGCCATGGATTCAGTGGACCGTGCTGCTGCCGCGGGAGCTCGACGATCCGCGGTATGACGGCATCTGGGAGGTCGGGCCGGCGGCGTTGCGGGCCCTCGGCGTGCGCGACGCGTTGACCCACATGGAGTGGTTTCGCCGGCCCGATGGCTCGGTAGCGGTATCGGAGGTGGCCGCGCGGCCGCCCGGTGCGCAGATCTCGTCGATGCTGGGGTACGTGCACGGCGTGGACTTCTATCGGACATGGGCGGAACTGGTGATCCTCGGCACGTTCGACGCCGCCCGAGCGGCAGTTCGCGGCCGGGACCGTGTACTTGCGTGGCCAGGGGCGCGGTCGGGTCCGCACTGTTCATGGAATCGACGAGTTGCAGCGCGAAATCGGACATCTGCGTCGTCGAGGCCCGCCTGCCGGAGGTGGGCCAGCCGGCCTCGTCAAGCTATGAAGGCGAGGGATACATCATCGTCCGGGATCCCGACACCGAGGTGGTCACGGATGCGCTGCAGCGCATCATCAACCGGGTCCGGGTCGAGCTTGTGGAGGCGCAGTGAACATCGTGATGATCTCGCCTGGTTATCCGGCGGAGATGGCGTACTTCACGCGGGCCCTGGCGGCCGTGGGTGCGACAGTCATCGGCCTCGGTGACCAGCCGCCGTCGGCGCTGCCAGACGCGGCCCGGGATGCACTCGCCCACTACGAGCATGTGGTCGCTCACCGATGAGGGCGCCGTTCTAGGCGCCCTCCATGGTCTGGCTCAGCACGCCTCCATCGACCAGGTCGAGTGCCTGTGGGAGCCGTACATGATTCTCGCGGCGCGGATCCGCGAGTCGTTCGGCCTGCCCGGCATGACGGTCGAGCAGACGGTGCCGTTCCGGGACAAGGAACGAATGAAGCAGGCGCTCGACGCCGCTGGCATGCGTACTCCGTGGCACGTCAGTGCCACAACGGTGACGGGCGTCTGGGAGGCCGCGGAACGGGTTGGCTATCCACTCATCGTCAAGCCGATCGATGGGGCCGGCTCGGCCGACACCTACCGGGTGGATTCCGGCCAAGAGCTGGGCGAGGTGCTGCCGCTGCTTCGGCACGTGCCGCGAGGTCAGCGTCGAGGAGTTCATCGACGGCGAGGAGTTCACCTACGACACGGTGTGCGCGGACGGATCGATCCTGTTCGACAACGTCATGCTGGTACCGGCCGCGGCCGTTGCAGATGAAGATGCACGAATGGATCAGCCCGACTTCAATCGTGCTGCGTGACCTCAGCGTCCCTGACCTGCAGGGCGGCCGCCAGATGGGCGCCGAGGTGCTGGCCGCGTTGGGTTTCCGTAGCGGTTTCACCCACATGGAGTGGTATCTCAAGTCCGACGGCGAAGCGGTTTTCGGCGAGATCGGAGGGCGACCGCCGGGCGCGCGAGTGGTCGATCTCATGAATTACGCCACTGATGGGGACGTGTACGTCGCGTGGGCGGAGGCGGTCGTCCACGGACGGCTGTCGCAACCACTCGAGCGCCGCTACAACTCCGGTTGTGTCTTCAAGCGAGCCGAGGGAGTTGGCCGGATCACCCACACGGAGGGGCTGGACAGGTTGTTGTCCGAGTACGGCGAGCATGTCGTGCTTGTCGACCTGCTCCCGATCGGCGCTCCACGTCGTGACTGGCGGGCGGTGCTCATCAGCGATGGGATGATCATCGTACGGCATCGGGAGCTGCAGCCGGTGATCGAAATGACAGAGCGATTCGCCGCCGATCTCCACCTGTACGCAAACTGACGCGGAACCCCGGCCGCCGGCGCCTCAATCAGCAAACCGGGGCAAGTGATGGGCAAATTCTCGCCTCCACCAAGGCCAGTCGTGCGCCACGTCGTAACCCCACAGGTCCAACTCATGGGGATGCCCTTGTCGGCTGAGCACGCCACCGAAGGCTTTGGTGCCGGCGAGGGCGCCAGTTGTGTCCTCCCACATCCCTTGTCCGCACACCAGCACTAGGAACACCCGTGATCGCAGCCAGTCCAGGTGGTCACCGGACATATTGGCCACATAGTCCGGCGGAGTGTTGAAGTACAAGGCGTCGCCGCGTTCGCCCCACCCGTACAAGGCGCTGAGGTCGTAGATCCCGGACATGCAGAGCGCCTGCGGGAAAAGATCGGCGCGCTTCAGGGCGAAGTTCGCGGCGTGATAGGCACCGAGGCTGGTGCCTGTCGTGAGGATGTCCGCCGGTCCCCGCAATCATCGAAGATCCACGGCACCACTTGGTCGAGGATCCACGACTCGTACGCACCATGTCGACGAGCGCGTTCCTCCAGCGGAATGTCCCTGTTGGACCAGGTTTCTCTGTCCCAGCTCTCCACGCAGTAGAGCTTGACCCGGCCGCCGTCGATGAGATCGGCCACGACGTCGACCATGCCAAACGATTCGAAGTCGTCCGCCTGCCCCATCTCATGCGGGAACACCAAGACCGGACGACCCCAATGCCCGTACGCAATAACTGAGCCAGTCGCTCCGATCGCGGGTGACCAAAGATCGACGGTGCTGCGCCTCATGCGAGATCCTTCGTGACGAGTGGCGATAAGTGCCTAGCACCAGATGCGCACGCGTGTCTAGTCGCGCTCTGGGCCGTGTCGCCAGAATGTCGCTAGAGGATCAGCTTGCCGATCTCACGGTGGGTGTCGAGGCTGTTGGCCTGAAGAGCGTGGTCGGAGAGCATGTAGACGGTGTCGCCGATGACCAGGGAACGGTTGACGGTGCCGTAAGCCTCGGTGGTTGCAAGGCGGCCAACCTCGGTGAGTCCATTGGAGTTTGCTCGCAGTAGAACAAGACCGCTGAACGCTCCCCTCCCTCTGTAGTCACCATGCAAGTTCGTGGGAGCGATGATCAGATTGCGCGGCTGCCAGTACAGGAACGCCTTTGGATCGAACTCAGCGGCCGCGGTACCTCCACCGTAGGTCTGCGTGTCGATACGACGCGGAGACGCGGGGTCGCTGACGTCGAACAGCGAGAACTGCACGCCGATTTGGCCACCACGATTCGGTGGTGATGGCGCGATGTCGGTCGTTCCGCCATCCTTCTTCCGAGGCCGTGGAACCACCGGGGTGGTGCCGGAGTCCAACCCGCTTTGCCCGACACCGAGCAGCAGGTTCTCACCGATCGGGTGCAGGTAGCCGGAATAGCCGGGGATCTTCAGCTCACCCACGACCTTCGGTGCAACAGGATCGCGAAGGTCGAGAACGTAGAGGGGATCGGACTGACGAAACGTCACGATGTACGCGCGCTCGCTCGATGAACCGCACTGCTCGGATCGATTCGTTGTCCTGCCTGCCGAGCCCGCCGACCTGTCCGAGTTGGCGAAGCGCACCGCCCTGCTCCTGCAGAGTGGTGACCAGACCCTCGGTTATCTGGCGAGAGTTGACCCAGCCCCGGCGCTCCGAAACCGTGCTGCGCGACGCGCAACACGCCGTTGTACTCAGACATCGCGTATTGATTCAGCAAGGTTCCGGGAACCTCACCCGATCCTTGATAGCTCGTTGGCGCCCGATGGCGCGGTAACGAACTTGTGCAAGCTCGTCGTGGCAGGAGAGCCGTCGCTGCTCCAATCCGTTGTCGAGACATACGTCGACGTGTCGGTCGCGTATATCTGCTGGCCCCCGGCAATCAAGCCCACCGTCTTACGGGACTGCAGCGCCGACCCGATGTCGAACGACGACACCGCCACCGTGTCGAGGCCCGAAAACGTTTTCGGATGAGCCAGATTGGCGCATTCGACAAGACGGCCCCTTGCTCACGTCCGCACCCGCACCGTCCTGCAGTGTGTACGCCGGAATCCAGTCGTCGACAGTCGTCTTTGCGACCGCGGCCCGGAGTTCGTCCTTGGACTTCCTGAGAGATCTGGCCATCGGGGTTGTAGACCGGCGATGGAGCATCAACGTCGGGCGACGAAGCCGTCACCACTCGCACCTGCGTTCCCACAAGTCGTGCGTCGAGCACGTCGCCGTCGATGGTCAGTCTGGCGATGAGTTTTGGATCGCTGAGATTCGAGATGTCATACATCGTCAGGAGCCGCCTGCTGACCCGGCCGAGCGCAATCCAGGCTCGAAACTCTGAGCCGCCTGACTGCTGAAGACAAGCACGCGATCGCCGGATAGGAACACATTCCGAACCATCGTGTCCGGAAGAGTCTTGCGAAGGGTCATCTTGCCGCCGTCGAGGCCAACCAAGCGAACTCGGGCCTGTGCGACCGCAACAATGCGATTTCCATCCGTCTTCACGATGTCAGGCTCATCAACTCCTGCTTCTTGCACGTTCGTCGTCGAGTACGGCGTCGTGCTCGCCGACTCAGCGGTCGTACCCGAAGAGTCAGCCGCGCGGCCTTGCTTAGGTACCGCAGTTCTAGGCACCGGTGCGCCGGCCTCGGTGGTCGTGCTCGCGCACGCCGCCCGCACGTTGGATCAGATACTCAGGAGCCTGGTCTTTGAAGTACTGGAGAACGTTGTCGCATGTGTCGAACGGCTGCAACGCCCCGGCCATGCGCATACGGCCGCGCCTTCGGCCACCGCAATGATGTTCCGCCGTCGCCGCCGCGAGGTAGCGCCACCGCGACAACAGCGATGAGGACTGCGGCGGCAACCGCGCTCGGAATGGCTACGCGGCCGGGTGATCGCTGCGCGCGCCGGATTCCCTTCTCAGTGCTGGAAGTGTTGTCGGCAATCTGCTGCCGAACTGCATCGGCGGCCTTTCGTGCTCGCGAATCGAAGTCGCTCACTGTTCATCCTCTAACTGCAGTTGACGCGCGACTGCATCGCGCGCCCGGCTCAAGTGGGTTTTGACGGTGCCTTCGCTGCAGTCAAGAACTTCGGCAATTTCCCGCACGCTGTAGTCCTCCAGGTAGTAGAGGGCGACCACTTGTGCTTGCCGGGGTGGCAGACGACGAACCGCTTGCCAGAACGCTTCATCGCCTTCATCCAGTTCGATGTAGGCTGCGTCCGCCCGGCGAGACGCATCAACGCCTTTGCCTCGCGTACCCGTCGCCGCAACACCGACGCCGCTCGATTGCAGGTGACTCGCCGAACCCATGCGCCCGGCGAGTCGTAGGCAACGATGGAACGCCAACGTCGAAATGCGGCCGTGAACGCCTCTTGTGCGGTGTCCTCGGCCACCCATTGGTTGCCGGTGAGCACAAACGCCAGACCAAGCACACTGTCGGTGCTCCCGCCGGTAGAAGTCGTCGAACGACAGCGCCTCGCTCGCTCGCCTCGACCGAAGGTTCGACAGCGGCTGCGGTTGCTGGTTGGCTTTCCATCAACGAGTCACTCGCCGCAGAGTGCTCTTCGGTTGACATGACGGGGTGATTCTCTCCGGAAAGTTCGTCCCGCGTTTGTTCGAGCGACCACTTCGCGGGAGTTCCTGACACTCCGCGGTGGAAGGGAATGCCGCGGAGCGCGGGTCACCACGGCGAAATGCCCAGCAACGCGACTCGACAGGTGAACGACTGTCCCTGAGTCGATGCTCCCAGCCCTGAGTCAGGGGCCGGTTCACATTGTGGAGGCGGCGCGTTTTATCGCCTTGCGGATCCGGCAATACGTGCCGCACCGGCACACGTTCATGATCTGGTCGATGTCGGCGTCGGAGGGTCTCCGTTTCGAGCTCGAGCAGCGCCGCGGCCTGCATGATCTGCCCGGGCTGGCAGAAGCCGCATTGCGCCACGTCCTCGTCGAGCCACGCCTGCTGCACCGGGTGCAGGCCACCTTCGGGAGCCAGGCCTTCGATCGTGGTGACCTTCTTTCCCACGACGTCAGCCGCAGTGAGCGTGCATACCTGAACCGCGCTGCCGTTCACGTGGCAGGTGCAGGCGCGGCACACGCCTACGCCGCATCCGTACTTCGGTCCGGTCACGCCGAGCAGGTCGCGCAGGACCCAGAGCAGGGGCATGTCGGCCGGCGCGTCGACCGTGACGTTCTCGCCGTTGAGCTTGAATGCATAGCTGGGCACCGGGTGCTCCTCAGAAGTTGATCGGGAAGTTACGGGGCTTGTCGCCTGTCGCGCGGGCGTAGGCGTTCGCCACTGCGCCGGCTGCCGCCGGAACGCACAGCTCGCCGACACCACCGGGCTTCCCGGTTCCGCCGACAAGGTGCACATCGCACGACAGTGGCGCGTCCGCCTGGCGGGCGTACTTGAAAGTCGCTGTAGCTGCCCTCCCGAAACGCACCGTCATCCAGGTGGTTGCCGGCCAGCAGCACGGTGCTGATCCCGTCGATCAGGCTGCCCATGGCCTGGGCCTGCAGACCGCTCGGATTCACCTGGCGCCCGACGTCCAGGGCCATGACCGCTTTGGTGACCCGCGGCTTGTCGCCGCGTGCAGTTGATCTCGACCAGGCATGCCGCGATCGACCGGTACTCGGCATGCAGCGCCACGCCCTGAGCGGTCTCGGACGACATTGTCCGGCCCCAATTGCCTTCGGTGGCGACCTTGTCGAGCACGGCGCGAGCCTCGGCGGTTTTGAGGAACTTCCGGCGCATGGCGACCGGGTCGGTTCCCAGCGCCTTCGCGATCTCGTCGACGAGGATCTCCTCGGCCGTACGAGCCTGGGCGGAGTAGACCGACCGCCAGGCAGCGGTCGGCATGTCGTAGGAGACCTCGTTGAGGCTTTCGGTGACGACTCCGAAGTTGTACGGGCAGGACTGGCTGAGGTTGAAGAACGCTGTACCGATCGTCGGGTTGACGTAGCCAGCATCCACGAGCGCCTGCCCGGTGCCGCTCCCAAGGTCCAGCTCCACACACGACGCGCGGTGCTCATAGGTCAGCACATCGCCAGCCTGCGTGCACGGCTCGCAACTGGTGGTGGCTGCGAGGCCGTACGCGGCCGTGGCGCATGTCATCGTTGCGGGTCCACATGAGCTTCACGGGCTTGCCGATCGCCTGCGAGACGCGCGCCGCCTCGACTGCCGGCTCGTGGTAGATCCGCCGGCCGAAGGAGCCGCCGCCCCGGATCACGTGCAGGGTCACCTCGTCGGCGCTGAGCCCGACGGCGTCGCGCGACCGCCGACTGAGCGCCGGTCGGCGACTTGCTCGCCACCCAGACCTCTGCGGATCCAGATTGGACATCGGCGACCGCGCTGCCGACCTCCATCGGGGCGTGGTTGACGAATGCGAACTCGAAGGTCGCATCCACCCGTTGGGTCAGCGGAGGCGCTGGCGTCATCGGCGGAATCGCCGCGGCGAGCCGGGCCTCGATATCGGCGTCGGAGACCCCGTCGACCGTGCCGGAGCCCCAGGTGACCTCAACCGCCGACCGTGCCTTCAATGCCTGGTCGAAGGTCTTCGCGCTCACCGCCACCCCGCTCGGCAGCTCGGTGACGGCCACGACCCCGGGCATCTTGAGAGCCGCTGATGCGTCGTACGACTTGACCTTGCCTTTGAGCGTGGGCGGTCTGATCACGACCGTCGGCAGGGCGCCCGGGACATCGACATCGAGCGCGTACTTCGCCGCCCCGGTCACGATGCTTCGTGCGTCGATCCGCGTCGTCGCGTTGCCGATGAGGCGGTACTCCGATGAGGGCTTCGGATCGGTGGATACCGCTGGCACGCGACACTTTGGCGGCCGCTTCGGTGAGCGATCCGTACGTGGCGGAGCGCCCGTCAGGCGCCCAGACCGCGGTATCCCGCGTGGTCAGGGAACGTGCTGGCAAGTCCCACCGCTCCGCCGCCGCGGTGACGAGCCGGGCGCGGGCCTCCGCCGCAATCGAGCGCACCGGGTCCCACAGTGAGCGAACCGAGGACGACCCGCCGGTGGACTGCGCGGTACCGAGGTCCTGCCGAGCGTCCTCCAACGGAACATCGACGTCAACGAGGCGCGCGTCGATCTCGTCGGCAACCACCATGGCGAGTGCCGTCGTGATGCCCTGCCCAACTTCAGCGCGCGGCAGCCGGAAGACGATCCGGTTGTCCTTCGTCACCTCGAGCACAAGCAAGTCCTGCGCCTGCTTCGTTGCCGCCACCATGACGTCGCCAAGGTCGGCGAGGTTCTCCGGCTGCGGCGGGCTCGGCACAACAGCGTGCGCCTTGCTGGGGGCTATGAGGTCCAGGCCGCTGCTGGCAGCAACCGTGAGCACGGGAGCTGCGACGACGTAGGTGAGGAATCTGCGTCGACTCAGATCGCCAGTGGAGGTGCCCTCCGACGGCACGACATCCTGCGAGGCGTGAGTTGGCATCGACCATCCTTCTGTGCCGGGTTGGTGGTCGGGCTGCGTCAGGTCTGTTTCGAGCTGTCGCTCGACGTTGCCCTTGCCCACGCGGCAGCGTAGCGGGCTCTCCCTGACCCTGCAGGCGCTCTGAAAAACCAGGTCTCGCGATGAGCCGCTCCCGTCCGGCCGCGCCTGGGTGGATCTAGTCGGTCACGTGGCGCGCGGACCTGGATCGCAGCCTGGCGCCGTGGCGTGCATGCGCTTGCCCAGGATGCGCCTACCGGGGACGACTCGGGCTGAAGTGCGCCAGATGCCACCCGTGACGGCGCAGGAAGCCCCAATAGCCGATGATCGCCACCAGCAGAACGACGACGCCCAGCCAGATCTGCATCCCGTGAGTGAGCCCAGGTGGATAGATGATCTTGATCAGGTAGTGCTCGACAAATCCGCCGCTGTAGCCGGCCTCTCCCGCTCTGTGGCGCAGGTCGTTCTCCAGCAACGTCAGCGGGCAGGTGAAGCCGGCGAACTCGATCAAGGCGCCGTAGATCGCGGCCGGAATATGCACCCAGGCAATCCGCGGCCATCGCCACGTGAGAAAGCCGCCAGCGACAACGAAGCTGATGAAAAGCAGATGGATAACCACCACAAGGTCAGCGCCAACTCGGTACCACATCACTCACCTGCCGAGATACTTACCCAGCCCCAAGATAGGCACGCAGTCTGCGAAACCGATCGCGGACGTCGATTTTGGGCTGCCCGATCGGGCAACAATCACTGCCCGAGGCTCGCGCAGATGACGATTGGTCGGACCCACGCCACCTGGCACCGTGATCGTAAAAGTCGCCTCCGCAAGGATGATCAATGTTTGGACGCCGCCATGCCGACCTTCCGAGGCAGGGGCTTCCGAAGGCAGGGGCATCGCCCGAACAAACAACGAAGCGGGGACGAGCCCGAGCTATCGGCGTTGTTCACGGGAACGCCAGCCCATCTGGCTGCGGCGGAAGTTGCCCGGTTGCAGCAGGCGGTGGGAAACCGTGGGGCCGCGGCGCTGCTTGCCCAACGGCCCGACGCTGGAACACCACCCGTGCATATCCAGCGATGCGGCGAGCCGGGCTGCGACTGCGTAGAGGACAAAACACCACCTGATGTCGACGTACAACGAAACGGCGATCCGTTTGCGAGTCCCGTCCCCAGTACCGGCGCCCGCCAGTAGTCACGGCACCGGCGACACCGACTGGAACAGTCGTTCCCTACGTTGTGCGGGACCCGTCGATTGGTGTGGGTGGTCCACTCGTAGCGGATCTGAGTGCGCTCAAGGCTTCACTGATGAACCGCAAAGACACGGGTCAGTGGTCGCTCATGCTGTCCATTCACGGCTCAGGCGACAGGTTGGCCGCACAATCACCGCCAAATTGGCAACTGAACGCAGAATTCTACGACGGTGCACGGATCAAACAGCTTTTCGGAGACAAGGCTTTCACCGACTGGCGCGACCAGTATGGCCCGCAGCGGGTGGTGTTGGTGGCATGCCAGGTATCGCAGTCCTTCAACCAGCTGGTCGTCGATGCTCTTTCACGCAGCGGCAAGGGTTGCTTGCCGGTGGTCTGGGACCCGGATGCAAGCCGATCGCCAGCACGGAGTCCATCATTTTCCAAGCGGCCGGAGCTCGGGCCGAGTCGAGAGTACACGCAGCGCGCCCAATACGACGCGCTCAATCCCAACGACAAAGCCACCTTCGAAGGCATGGTTCGCGTGCTCAACACCAAGTGGGGATATTTCGGCGCACCGCCTGTCCCAGATGCCGAGGTGCTGCGGTACTACTTCGACGAAATACCAAAGGGAGCATGGGTACGTGTCGAGGTGAACAAAGAGGACAAGTCGAACACGCTACAGCCGTTGGGTGTGCCTTATCACAGCCGATGGTCCGATTCGACGTTTCTGCGTGAATGCAATCCGATGGCGCGCCCATAGCGAAGTCATTCCCGGGCGCGCGTGATGATGGAAACTGTGATCAACATCGGCGCGACTGAGAGGCCAGGGCATGACAGCGAGCACACGCTCCAGCGGATCCAGACAGACCAGTGACAACGCCACGCTCGACGTCCATTTTGGGGCTTCATGGAGGCGCGCGCGTCTGACGGTCGAGGAGCGTACAGCTAGGGGCCGGGACGCCCGCAACCAAACACCGCGATCAGTTCACAGTCTCTGGGAGCCAGTTTCTGATCGCCCTGACCCGGTCGCGTTGCTCGAGGAGCAGTCAGCAGATCGAGTGGCAGAACTCATCCCGATCCGTTACGGACGCATGCTCGTCTCCCCGTTCACCTTCTTCCGCGGCGCCGCCGTGATCATGGCGGCGGACCTGGCGGCAACGCCGGTGTCCGGGGTCACGGTGCAGCTGTGCGGCGATGCGCACGTGTCGAACTTCGGCGTGTTCGGGACGCCGGAGCGCCGCATGCTCTTCGACATCAACGACTTCGACGAGACGCTGCCCGGCCCGTGGGAGTGGGACGTCAAGCGCCTCGCAGCCAGCATCGAGATCCTCGGTCGCGACCGGGGCTTTGCGCCGACTGACCGGCGCGCCATCGTCATGGCCGGCGTACGGGAGTATCGGGACCGGATGCGCCACGCCGCAACGCTGGGAACGCTCGGCTGCCTGGTATGACCAGCTCGACGCGGGGATGTTGCTGAAGCTTGCGCATCAGGAGGCGAGGGACAAGCGCCTCGCCAAGCAGGAGCTGGAAGACCGCCAAGCGACGTGTCGCGCAGGCCCGGACACGTGACAGCATCCGGGTGTTCGCCAAGCGAGCCGCTGAGATCGACGGCGAGCTACGGATTGTGGCGGACCCGCCGCTGATCGTGCCGATCGAGGATCTCGTCGTCCCGGGGACCGAGTGGGAAGACCCGACTCCGTTGATCAAGAAGCTGCTCAGCTCCTACCGCCGCACCATCGGGCGGCAGGGCCATCCCCTGGAGGAGTTCCGATACGTCCACGCGGCGCGCAAGGTCGTCGGCGTCGGCAGCGTCGGAACCCGCTGCTATCTGCTGCTCCTGGTGGGCCGCGACGCCAACGACCCGCTGTTTCTCCAAGTGAAGGAGGCGAACGCCTCAGTGCTGGAACGGTTCGCGAAGCACAGCGCCTACCGCGCACCATGGCGAGCGCGTGGTGGTTGGGCAACGCCTGATGCAGGGTGCGACCGATATCTTCCTGGGCTGGCAACGCATCAAAGGACTCGATGGGGTCACGCGCGATTACTACGTGCGACAGTTTCACGATTGGAAGGGCGGTGCGAACGTCGACAATCTCCGGGTCCGAGGAGCCACGTTCTACGCCCGGCTCTGCGCGGCGACACTCGCACGGGCACACGCCCGTTGGGGTGACCGGATCGCGATCGCCTCTTACCTGGGCAAAGGCGACGCCTTTGCCAGAGCGATCGCGGACTTCTCGGTCAGCGTACGCCGACCAGAACGAGCGCGACTACGAAGCCTTCACCGAGGCGGTCAAGTCTGGGCGGCTGACGGCGCAAACCGGCGTGTAGACCTCTCAGCAGCCGAGAAGCCGCCGCTATTACGGGGAGCTGTCATCTTCCGGGCCGGGCTGCGCGCCTGGCACGGGCTGCTGCGCTCGTCCGTGCTTGACCGCATCGACAATGATCCTGGCACCGACACCGACGATCACGATGTCAGCGACCATCTGACCGATGACCAGGACACGAGTCACCTCGGTCGTCGCAACAATGTCGCCGAACCCGACTGTGGCGAACACGGTAACGGTGAAATACAAGGCGTCCGTGCGCGTCAGAGGCTGGCTGAAGCTGTTGGGCGAAATCCCAGCTATCACGAAGTATGTGGCGGCGAACAGCAGGAGGAACAGCGGAGCGCTGGTGGCAAGGGCTCCAACTCCGCGCAGCGCTGGATACTCTGCCCTGATGATCAAGCGGACCTGAACGCGTCACCAACGCCACGAACGCCGCAAGCCCAGCCGCCAGAATCGCCACTGTAGCGCCAATCGAGGTGCGATCCAGCGGCAGCAGGTAATAGATCGCGACCAGTGCGATGGTGGACGCCGATGCGCGCAGCAAAGTGAGCAATGACCGTGCGAACCTCACGTCGGCGCTGACGTGCTGCCTCAGATCCACGGCCCGGCGCTGACAGTCACGGGGTAAGGCTAACGGCGCACCTTTACTACGGTGGCGCTTGTGGGCTTTACCCAAGCGGAGTTGCAGTCTTTCCGTAATGCGTCGCTTCCCGACCTCGTCGGTCCGGGATTGAAGCTGCTGTTTGTCGGCATCAATCCTGGTCTGTGGACCGCGGCCACGCAGACCCATTTCGCGCACCCGGGCAACCGCTTCTATCCAGCACTGCGGCTGGCCGGCATCGTTGATCGTGATCTTGACCGAGGCCGAACCGATGACTGATGAGGACCGGGCTTACTTCATCGAGCGTGGCATCGGCATCACCAACCTGGTCAATCGTGCGACGGCCCGCGCGGGTGAGTTGGAGCCTGCTGAGCTGAAGGCCGGGCGCACGCGGCTTGAAGAATTCGTCGCGCAGCATCACCCGGTGGTCATCGCGATCGCCGGCGTCACCGCGTACCGCGTGGCATTCGCCCACCCGAAGGCCAAGGAGGGCGAGCAGGCGGTTCTGCTCGGCGGGCGCTCGAGTCTGGGTCGTTCCCAATCCCAGCGGGCTCAACGCCCACGAAACGATCAGCAGCCTGGCCGCAGGCGTACGCCGAGCCGGCGAGAGTCAGCCGGGGTGATCAACTAGTGACCTAGCCTGGCCCCCGGCGGCCAGTCGAGCATGAGCGATGTGCTGTGATGTGGGGCATGACTTCGGGCGCGCTCAACCGGTCTTGGCTACCCGATCCTCCAGCACAGCTTGGACAACGGGCTCCGCGTCATTTCCAGCTCCAGACCACATTGCGCCGTCGGTCGCCAGTCAACATCTGGTACGACGTAGGTTCCCGAGACGAAGAGCAGGGCCGTACCGGGTTCGCTCATCTCTTCGAGCATGTGATGTTCCAGGGCTCGGCGCACGTCGCCTCCGGCCAGCACATCGCGCTGATGCAGGCAGCGGGTGCCGTCGTCAACGCCACCACCTGGTTCGATCGGACCAACTACTTCGAGACTCTCCCGACCGGCGGGCTCGACCTAGCGCTGTGGCTGGAGGCCGACCGGATGGCCACGCTGCTGGATGCCCTCACCCAGGAGAACCTGGACAATCAGCGGGAGGTGGTGAAGGAAGAGAAACGGCAGCGCTACGACAACGTGCCGTACGGCGATGTGATGGAGCTGCTCACCTCCCTGACGTTCCCCACCGATCATCCGTACGGACACACCACGATCGGCTCGATGGAGGACCTGGACGCGGCGACGCTCGATGATGTTCACGACTTCTTCCGGCGCCACTACCTGCCGAACAACGCCGTCTTGTCGATCGTCGGCGATGTCGAGCCAGAGGACGCCTTCGAACGAGCCGGTGTCTACTTCGGGCACCTCATCCCCGGACCCAAGCCCGGCAAACCCGACGCTTCCCCGCTGGCGGAGCTGTCGGAGCTTCCCCGCGCGGAGGCTTCGGGAAACGTGCCCGCCGAGGCGGTCTACTTCACTGGCGGCTGCCCGCGCGCGGCAGTCGGGATTTCGACGCTCTTGATCTTGCCTTCAGCATTCTCGGGCATGGCCAGACCTCGCGCCTGCACAAGCAACTCGTCCGTGGCACCGAGCACGCCGAGGGCACCGGGGCTTCAACGATGGGTCTCATCGGTGGCAACTCCTTCGGCTTCAGCTATGCCCGGGCTCGCGATGGCGTAAGCCCCGAGGACCTCGAGCAGGAAACGGTGGAGGTCATCGATCAATTGCTCACCGATGGGGCGACCGAGGAGGAGCTGAGGCGAGCCAAGGCCCAGTTCGAGCGGCACTGGCTGCACGAGCTGGCACGTGTCGACTCGCGCGCGGACGCTCTCGGCGAGTACGCGACGCTGCACGGCGATCCGCACCTGATCAACTCCCGGATCGCCGAGATCACCGCTATCGGAAGCGACGACGTACAAGACGTCCTGCATCGATGGTTCCGACCTGATCAGCGAGCAACCCTGATCTATCGGCAGGAGGCGTGATGAACCAGTTTCTGCCGCGCCCCGCCATCGCTCCCGCGGCCGTTTGGGCGTTCCCGGCCCCAAGACGGGGCCGGCTCAGCAATGGCATTGAGCTGATGACGTTCCGAGCTCCCTGGCCAGCACGTCATCATCGGCGCACCTGGTGCTGGAGCTCCCGCTCAATGCCGAGGGTGCCGACATCGAGGGTGTCGCGACGATCTGCGCCAGAACGCTCGACGAGGGGACTCTCCGACACAACGGTGAGGAGTTCGCCGAGCTGCTGGAGACCGAGGGCGCGGGCTTCGGAGTCGATCTTTCGCTGTCGGGGATTCAGCTAGTCCTCGACGTACCGGCATCGCATCTTGATCGTGCGCTCGAGCTGTTCGCCGAGGCTGTAACCGAGCCATCGCTCGCCGACCGCGATGTCAACCGCCACGTACAGCTTCGGCTGGCCGAGATCGAGCAGGCACAGGCCAACTCCGCGCATGCAGCCAGCATTGCGTTCCGGGCAGCCGTGTTCGACGAGACGAAGCGAGCGTCTCGGATGAACGGCGGTGAGCCGGATACGGTCCGCGACGTGACACCAGCAGGCAGTCGCGGCCTTCCATCATGATCACTTCGGACCGGCGGGCGCGGCGCTGGTCCTCGCCGGCGACTTCGTCGACGACCCGATCGCGGCTGCCGAGCGCAGCCTCGGATCGTGGCGAAACGACGAGCAGCGACGGGTGATGATCGAGGAGCCAACTCCGGGACCGCGCCGCACTCTGTTGATCGACCGGCCAGGTGCGGTGCAGGCGGACATCCGGTTCGGCGGCTTCGGCATCGACCGCCTCGATCCGCGATGGGCCGCGATCAGCGTCGCCTCGTACGCGATGGGCGGTGCGTTCCTGTCTCGGCTCAACGCGGTGCTTCGGGAGGAGAAGGGCTACACCTACGGCGTACGGATGAACTTCGGCCCGCTGCGCACCGGCGGCTCCTTCGCAGTTCAAGGCTCTTTCCGTACCGAGGTTGTTGCCGACGCGCTGGCCACCACCCGCGAGTTGATCACCGTTGACGACGTACCGTTCACCAGCCAGGAGGTCACCGACGCCGTCGCGTTCTTCACCGGCGTCTCACCGTTGCGCTACGCCACGGCCGACGGGGTCGCCGACCAGGCTGCGACTCAGATTCTCGCCGGGCTTCCCGACGATTACGTCGACCGAAGTCTGGCGCTGCTGCGTTCGGTGACTCCAGAGGCGGCTACCGAGGCGTACCGCTCCCTCGTTCACCCCGACGATCTGACCCTCGTCGTGGTAGGCGATGCCGAGCGCCTGGCAGACCCGCTCCGCGCCTCGGGATTCGCTGATCTTGAAGTCAGGCCGCCAGCCGACCAGGCCCAGCCGTAGAACGTCTCAGCGGCCGAGCGCCTGTAACGCCTGCTGCGTCGCGGCTTGCGCTTCCTCGATCTTCTTCTGGTACGTAGCGAGATCCCCGGCCCTCAGCGCCTTGTCGGCAGCCTCGAAGGCAGTCTGCGCCTCTGCCAGCGCCTTGCTGGCGGCTGGATTGTCAGCCTTGCCAGTGCCGGTGGGTGTATTCCCATCGGCGCTGCCTTCTTGGGTGTTGCCGCCTGAGCTTCCCTGGAACACCTGGTCCAGCGCCTGCTGCAGGGTGTCCCCGATCCCCGACCGACTGGCCGAAGCGGACCACGACGAAACGCAGCGCCGGATAGGAGCCGGTGCTGCCCTGACGCTGGGTGTAGACCGGCGTCACGTACAGCAGGCCTCCGCCGACCGGCAAGGTCAGCAGGTTGCCGAAGGTCGCGCTGGCCGCGCCCTGGTTCAGGAACGGCCGCAGCCGATCCGCCACGGTCTCATTCGTCGTCATGGCATTGAACGACTGCCCGGGTCCGTCGATTTGGGAGGTGTCAGACATCTGGAGAATGCGCATCCGCCCGTACTCAGGGCTGCTGGCATCGGCATTCACCGCCATGTAGGCGGCCAGGTTGGACCGTCTTGTACGGCACGTAGGAGCTGGTCAGTGAGAAGATCGCGTCATCATCGCCGGGCCATTTCACCGACAGGTAGAACGGCGGTTCCTTGGTCTGGGTCGAGGCGCCCGCCACCGGATCGTTCGGCACGTCCCACAAGCTGGAGCGCTGGTACCAGTTGTCCGGGTTGGTCATGTGGTAGCGGGCCAGGATCTGCCGCTGCACCTTGAAGAAGTCTTGTGGGTAGCGCAGGTGATCCAGCAGGTCTTTGGAGATCGCCGACTTCGGCTAGCACGACGCTCGGGAAGGCCTGCGACCAGCTCTTCAGCACCGGATCGGTGTCATCCCAGGCGTACAGCTTGACGCTGCCGTCATAGGCATCGACGACGGCCTTGACCGAGTTGCGCATGTAGTTGATGTCGTCCTGCGGCTGGGCCACGACCGTTCCACCAGCGCTCGTCTGGGCGTCGGAGGTGACGTCATTGAGGTTCACGCGCTCGCTGTTCGGATAGGAGTCTGAGGTGGTGTAGCCGTCAACGATCCAGACGATCCTGCCCTCGACAACGGCAGGATATGCGTCGCCGTCAACCTTCAGCCACGGTGCGGCGCCCTGCACCAGTTGCCGCGGCGTCCGGTCGTAGATGATCTTGGATGCCGGGTTGACACGATCCGAGAGCAAGATGTTGACGTCGGCGAACTTGGCGGCGTAGAGCAGCCGACCTCCACATGCTGCCGATCTTGACCCCACCCTTGCCGGTGTAGGCGTAGGTCTTCGGGTTGCCACCCTCGCCGCCGCCAGGCGTGTCCAGCTCGATGGGTGGCGTACCAGGGGTGCGCCGACGATGGAGTACTGATCGGGTCGCTAGCCCCTGCAACTCGCCGAAATAGATCCGCGGCTCGTGCTCTTCGATCTGGCCGGTCGGCGGAATGTCCTTGGCAATCCACTCCGGTTCACCGCCGGGCTGGCGCCTGTTCCCGTACGCGGCGACCAGGCCGTAGCCGTGGGTGTAGACGGTCTTGCGGTTGTTCCAGTTGTCCTCGACACCGCTCAGGTCCATTTCGCGAACAGCCACAACGGCGTCGGTTTCCTTGCCGCCGATGGTGTAGCGGTCCACGTCGAGGATCTTGGGGAACGAGTAGTAGCCACGGACCTGCTGCAGCTGCTCGAACGTCGGACCGACGACGTTCGGGTCGATGAGACGGATTCCGGGCAATGCCTCGGCGTCAGCCCGCAGCTGACCCGCGGTAGCCGTCGTCTTCGCCGAGTAATCGGTGATCTCCACCTTGTCGACGCCGTACGCCGCGCGGGTCGCGTCGATATTGGCCTTGATGTAGCTGCGCTCCTTGTCCGGCTCGTCGGGTCGGACGCTGAAGTACTGCACGGCGCCCGGATAGACCAGACCGAGCACGATGGCCGACAGCAGCAACAAGACCAGCCCGATCGTGGGCACCATCCAGCGGCGCAGCACGGCGTTGGCGAAGAACAGCAGCGCACAGATTGCCGCGATAATGGCCAAGATCATCTTGGCGGTGACCGTTGCGTGATCGGCGGTGTAGGAAATGCCGGTGAACAGCCGGTTGGAGCGGTCGATCGCCAGTTCGTACTGGTCAAACCAGTAGCTGACACCCTTCACCAGGACGGCCAGGCCGACCAAAATCGAGAGGTGAGCCTGGGTGGCTCTGCTGCCGCCGCGCCTGGGGCCGCTGAACCGCAACCCACCCATCGTGTAGTGAACGATCGCCGCGACGATCGTGCTCAAGACCAGGGCCGCGAAGGCGAACGACAAGACGAATCGCCACCAGGGGTAGGAGAAAACGAAGAAGCCGACATCGAGCCCGAAGCGCGGGTCGTTGATGTTGAACGGCTGGGCGTTGCGCCAGGCCAGATAGTCCAGCACCCGACCGCTGGCCGCGCCGCCGGCGAACAAACCGACAACAACACCCACGACGACGAGCACCCAGACGAACCTGGATTCCAGCATCTCGCGATAGCGCTCGAGCAGCGGACTGGTCGGCGTCTGAGCTCCCAGCCTGGGCCGCAGCCGGTACGCGATGGCCGCGTTGGCGACGACGCAGGTCGCCATGATCAGCCCAAAGGACACGAACAGCGCGATCCTGGTCAGCAGCATCTTGCTGAACACCGAGGCGTAGCCGAACGAGCTGTACCAGAGGCGGTCGGTCCACACGCTGGTGAAAATGGCGAACGGCCACGATCAAGACCGCGACAATGACCAACGTCGGCAGAATGGCGCTCCGTCGCCGGCCGACCCGCAGACTGCTCAAACTCTCATCTCTCCTCAACCGCTACGGCACACTCGTTGTCTCGGCAACGACTCAGCCGGTGCAAGCGGTTCCGCCGGTACGCCTGTACGTAGCTCATGTCAGCGTATGCGCGTGCGCCACAGCCGGGCCGGAATCCCGACATCTGTCTCCTCAGCAGTGCGGCAGAGCGGCAGTGTCGCCGGAGACTGTTGAGCGTCTGGACAGCCTTGATCGCATCGCGCAGCGTACGCGACCTTGATCAAGGTCATGGTCGTGTTTGCACCTGTCCAGGTCGCGGCAGTTGGCTGCTGGGACGAAGAAGGCCGTGGCGCCGGCCTTCTGCGCCGCCGCGATCTTTTCCTGGATGCCACCGATTGCCTGCACATCGCCGTTGGGTGTGATCTTCCCGGTGCCGGCGACGTGCCGGCCGGCCAGCAGCGGTCCGTCGGTGATCTTGTCATAGATGGCCAGCGCAAACACCAAACCAGCGCTCGGACCGCCGATCTGCTGACCCAAGTCGAAGGAAATCTCGGGATCGTAGCGGTAACCAGTGCCCAGCGTGATGCCGACGACCGGGACATCTGATTGGCACGTTCGACTCGACTGTCGTCACGGTGACATCGGTCTTGACCTTGTTCCTGATGACGACGAACCTGACTTTTCTCCCCACGTTGTGGGCTCGGATCTGCTTCGCGACCGCGTCGTCGTCGGGCGTGGCAACGCCGTCGACGGAGACCACCAGATCGCCTGGAAGCAACAGCTTGTGGGCAGGCCCGCCGACAGTCACCGAGTAAACTGCCGGCATCTCCGTGACCGGCCGCCCATCGGCGCGCAAGGCGGCGACCACCGCGTCGTCTTGCGCCGTCTCCATCATGTCGGCGTCCTCGCTCTCCACTTCCTCGGCCGACTTGCCTGGCGCATACACGGCATCGCGTGGCAGAGCGTCGCGATGCGGCAGCCAGTACGCCAGCAGGGCTTGCGGCAGGCTGAGCCGGGCATCAGCCGGGGTGATCGCAACGATGGTCATGTCCAGCCGACCCGTTGTGGGATAGGTGTCGATGTCCTGCACCTTGATCATCGGCTCATTGCCGACATTGCCAAGGGTGTCGCGCGTGCCGCCAGGGCTCCAGCTGACGAAGGGCACCGGTACGACGACGAGCAGCACGGCCAGGCAGATGAACGCGAGTGCCGAGACGAATGCGGTCCAGGTCTGGCGGGTCACGGCCTACCCGACTGCGCCCTGAGCTCGTCGAAAGGCGCCTTGCTGGGCGTCGACAGGCACCGTGACTGACACGTCCTGGGCTCGTCGAGGGGCTCAGGCTGCGGCGCGCGCTCCTCGCCTGGCAGCCCCACCCACTCGGAGTCGCCCGAGGCGAGGTGCTGTTCCTTCCAGATCGGCACCTCGGCCTTGAGCGTGTTGATCAAATGAGCGCACGCAGCCAGGGCTTCGCCACGGTGGACCGCGCCAACGGCGACGACGACGGCAACATCGCCGACCTCGAGATGGCCGACCCGGTGCTCGACAGCGATTGCCAGCACATCGTGCTGATCCGCAGTCTCGTCCGCACAACGTTGCAGCACGTCCAGGGCGCTGGGGTGCTGGGTGTAGTCGAGCGAGACCACATCGGTTCCATGATCACGATTGCGTACGGTGCCGACGAACAACGCAATGCCGCCGACCGTCGGACCCGACACCAGACTGACCGCCCGACCGATGTCAAGCGGAGACTCGCTGATGCCGACCTGACGGATCTTCGCCTGCCGACTCTTCGATGGCACGCCTCGACCTTAGTACCCGGCACCTATGTCTGCGGATCGCTCAACGCGCAATCCGTGGAGCGCCTGCAGCCGGCCCGCGTCGTCCCATGTCGCGCCGCCGTGCTGAGCAGGGCCGGCGAGCGCGTCCTGCGAGCAGGGCAGACTCCCTTGCAGTCGCAGCGATCAGGAAGCGCTAGCGCCAGCGCAGCGAGCGCGCGAGCACGTATGACAGTGAGGGGACACGCCTGTTCGTCCCGAATGACGACGAAGAAGGCGGCTACACAGCGCGATCCGCGCCGCGATGTTCGCGCCGCCGATCTGCAGGAGGAGCCGACGAAACGCATCGCGAGCAGAGCTGATTCTTCGAGACAGTTTTTCGTCGGATCCGACGAAGACGGCGGCTCTTCGGCGAACATCGCCGCGAGCGCAGCGAGCCATCAGACACAGCGAGCGCCAGCGAGCGGAGCAATCGATATTGAGCTTTGAGCGATCAGTCAGGCGCTTGCGGGTCAAGACGCAGCCATCCGCGTACGGTTGAATGAATCACAACCTCTGAGCTGCGAGCGTTGACATTGCGAGACAGCTCCAATAGATCAGGCAACCTGTCAGGAGTCAGCATGGCCGAGGATCAAACGCCAGATCCGGCCGATCAACCCGAGGAAGACAAGACGCCGCCAGCGGACAATCCACCCGAACCGTACCGTTTGGGCGGTTCCGGACGGTCCGGAAAGAGTCCGGAGGGCGCTTCCGGTCAGGGCGGGGAGCCCGGTAATCCGTTCGAGGCGTTCCTCTCATCACTGGCCGGCGGGGACATGAATGCCCTCGCAGCCCAGTTGCAAAACGCCTTTGCCATGCTCGGCGGCGCGGGCTCGATGTTCACCAGCGGGCCCACCGACACTGGGTCAGGCGTGAACTGGGAAGTGACCAAGGACACCGCGCGAAAGACTGCCGCCTCGCTCGGGCCGGACCCGAGTCCTGACGCCGGCCAGCAACGCGCGATAACCGAAGCCGTTGAGCTCGCCGAGCTCTGGCTTCGACGAGGCGACGACATTCCCGCGGGTGAGCACAACTGTTGCCGCTTGGAGCCGAGCGGAGTGGATTGAGCAGACGATGCCGGTTTGGCAGCGTCTGGTGGAGCCAGTCGCCGTGCACATCGCCGACGCGATGGAAGGCGCACTGAACTTCGGCGGCAGCGAGGAAGCCGGCGGTCTGCCCGGGCATGGCCGGCATGGAACAGATGCTCCGCCCGATGCTGCGTACGTCGGGAGCCAGCATGTTCGGCCTCCAGCTCGGGCAGGGCCTAGGTCAGCTCGCAACCGAGGTTGTGGGCGCCACCGATATCGGTCTACCGCTCAGCGAGCCAGGGCACGTGGCCTTGCTGCCCACCAACGTCAAGGCATTCGGCGAAGGTCTGGAACAGTCGGGCTCCGATGTCACGCTCTATCTGGCGCTTGCGAGAATGCGCTCGGCAGCGACTCTTCGCCTCCGCGGGCTGGCTGCGAGCACAGATGCTCACCCTGGTTGAGCAGTACGCGAGCGGCATCACCATCGACACCTCCGCGTTAGAGCAGGCCGTGAGCCAGCTCGACGCAAGCAATCTGGAGGAGTTGAGCTCATCGCTGGAGGGCGGCCTGTTCGAGCCGCAGAAGACTCCAGAACAACTCGCCATCTTGGAGCGGCTGGAGACCATGCTGGCCCTCGTCGAAGGCTGGGTGGATGAGGTGGTCACCCAGGCCACCGCCCAATGGATGCCCTCGGCCCCTGCCCTCGCCGAGGCCGTACGCCGGGCTCGCGCGACGGGCGGGCCTGCGGAGGAGACCTTCGCCACGCTGGTCGGGCTCGAGTTGCGGCCGCGGCGAATGCGTGATGCCGCCAATCTCTGGGCTGCGCTGCGTGACGCCCGTGGCATGGATGGCCGCGACGCCGTCTGGTCACATCCAGACCTGGTGCCGACATCGGCTGATCTTGATGATCCGCTCGGGTTCGTTGCCGGGGAGGCGCGAACCGGGGCTGCGGGAAGGCGCGGACTTCGACGCCGCCCTCGAAGAGCTGCTGAAGGGCGAGAAACCCGAGGGCGACGAGAAATCCGAGTAGCTGAATCGCCGACGGCGGACCTGCAGGTCAGCTGTCGCCGCACGCTTGAGACCTGGCGGGCGCCCAGCCGTGAGCAAGATCAACTTGCGCCGGCTGTATCTTGATCATCTTGCGAATCAGGTTGACGGCTGGTCGCGGGACTGCCTCGGTGCCCATCTGACCGCGAGCTCGCTGATCTGTGCGCGGGCCGAGGGCAAGGTGCTGTTGACCTTGCACGCGCGACTGGGACGGTGGCTGCAGACAGGTGGTCACATCGAAGCAACCGATCCGAGCTTGGAGGCCGCCGCCGAAAGGGAGGCCAGCGAAGAGAGCGGCCTGACTGATCTTGCACTGGATCCAGGCCCGCTACTGCTGTCCAAGCACGAGGTGCCCTGCGGTCCCGTCCGGCCCACCTACCACCTCGACGTGCAATATCTCGTGCTCGCGAATCACCTGGTCAATCCGAATGTCGGGGAAGAGTCGCTGGACGTGCGTTGGTTTGCGCATGATCAGCTTCCGGAGGTGGACCACTCGGTCGTGGCGCTGGTCCGGGCCGCCGGCGTGCGCCTCGGCTGGTAACGGCCTGGTGGGCGCAGACTCCGCGGCCCGGCACCGCGCGTCTCGCTTTCACTGGCCCGAACCGGAAGTCGTCAGTCGGACCGGGATGCCGTGATCGTGTGCCGTACCGAGTAGCCGTTGCCGCGGTGAACCTGGAGCCTCAGGATCCCACAGCCGCGTACGCAGTTCGGGTTTGGCATCTCGCGGACCACTCAGGTCGAACTCCATGCTCACCTCGGCCAGCCGGTGCTCTCCTCCGAAGTGATTCAAGATGCCCTCGACGGCCGCGAGTCTCTATCGGCGCCCAGTACTGCTGCGTAATGGAGTGCCATACCACGGGAAGGGTATCCGGGTCCGCTGTCGCCCAAGACCCCCGGCAGCCAGTCGCTGGCCGGAGCCTGATCGACGTGCAGCGGATGGGATCGCGGCGACCGCCAGGGCGGACGCGAGCCGGACGTGACGATCCAGATCGAACGGCCAAACAAACGACGGTCAGCAATAATCGCCCGGCCGCCGTGCCGGCATCCACCGGATGCAGGTCACAGCCACCGCGTACGACGATCTCGAACGGCTCGGGACGTACAGATCCCTCGATAGCCCCGATCAACTGCACCGGCGACTCGACCGGGCCGAAACTCCAGCCGCGGCCCTGAAAGTGGTAGCGGTCGAGCAGCAGATTGAGACCAGCACTGGCGCCCATCTCAAGCAGCCGGATCCGGCGCAGACCCGTCGCAGCGACCACGTCGAACAGACCGGCAAGCAGAGCCGCAGCGCGTCCGACCTCGTTGGTCTGCGGCGCGATAGTCAGGCGCTTGGTTCAGCTCGGTCACGTGAGCGGCGATGACCTCGCGCATCACCGGCCACGCCTCCGACGCCGGTTCAGTCGCCACCGAGGCAGGGATAGTAGGGCCTCAGCTCGGGAGCCTGGTCGGTGAGCACCAGGCGGAAGACGCCGGCCAGCAGTCGAAGCTGGATCACCGCTCCGCGAGGGGCATTCTCGTAGCCGCGACAAACGAGGCGGGTTGGCCCACCGGCCTCCCAGTCGTCGGCAAGGCCGCGCATGGCGTAGCCGTACAGGTGCTGTGAGTTTCCCGCGTGTGCCCGAAATCGGTCGGCAAGCGTCTCACCGCCGTCCCAGTGGCTGGCACCTAGGGCCGGCATCAGCTGGCTGGCAGCGAACGGCCGGCGAGCAGAGCGCCGGGTTTCCTCCCACCCCTCCAGACCGTTGTCAAGGTGAGCCACGTCCTCCGGCGTACGCAGTCGGTGCCATGTCGGTGCAAGCGTCCATCGGCTGCGGCGCGGCGCACTGGCGTTCAGCATCGCGTCGACGGGTTGTGGTCGAGGTCGAACGCGTCGTCGGGTATCCAGTCGGCCAGCGGCAGTGACACGCCGATGGCGACGCAGCCGATTCCGGCGAGGTCCGGCGCGACCCCGATGTCAGTGCGGTGCAGCACCTTGAACAACTTGGCGAGTACCAGTCCGGGCAGGTCAGGTGTGTCACCAGGCACGACGACAAGCTCATCGGCCTCACCGCTCAGCTGACGCGCCGAGGGCAGGAACCGTGAGGTCGGGCGGCAGATGCAAGGCTCCCGGCCACAACATCTCAGCGACCGCAGCGGGGCCGGCGATCCCTGATCGGACCCCGATCAGATCAGCCAGGACCTCGTAGGTGTCCAGCAGGCAGGCTGCCGCAAAGGCGTCGCGATCAATGTCGGCCGGCGCCGCTGCGGAGGCGTCATAGCGGGCCAGCACGACCGCCACACGACGACGAGCCCCAAGCTCAGTCGACAACGGCTCAGTCGACATCGGATTCGTCGGCACTCCGGCCGCCCTCGCCCGCGAGATATCCCTCCAGGTATCCCTTGGCCTTCTCGGCCTCCGGATACCGGTTGACCAGGCTCCAAAAGCGTTCAGAGTGGGCCGGCTCAACCAGGTGAGCGAGTTCATGAAGCAAGCACGTAGTCGACAACCCAGGAAGGCATGGGTTGCAGGCGGTGAGACAGCCTGATGAGGCGGGTGCTCGGCGTGCACGAGCCCCAGCGCTGTTGTTGGTTGGTGACCCAGGAAACGCCGGCAGGCTCGGGCACTTGATCAAGAGCCGGCATCAGGTACGTCGTTGCGAGTTGGTGTGCCCGTAGGGCCAACGCTTCGTCGCCCCGCGGCGCCAGATGCCCGCGCCTCGCGGGCGAGGACCTTCTCGACCATGTCGCGGACGAACGTCTGCTCATCAGCCTTTGACATGCGTTGCGGAATCAGTACCACGATGGTGTCGCGTTCCCGATAGGCGGTCACCGTGCGGGTACGACGGCTGCTGCCGTCGCACCTCGACCCTGGGGCCGAGAGTCACTGTCCGCCTGCTTCGGTGGTTTTGCGCTTGGTTGGCCGCCGAGTCCTGTGCGCCTGCCCCCTCTTCGCCCTTGATTCGGGCAGTGGCAGTGGTGGCTGACTCACGGCCGTCCTTTCTGTGGCACCAGCCAACTTACCTGCCGGTGGATCGCGTCACCGTCGGAAGCTCAGCACAGTTTGGTGGCGGTCCGCTCAAGTAGCAAGCCGTGCAGAGCGACCGCAACGTAGGTGAAACGTCGGTTGGCCTCAGCCGAATCCGGAGGCTCATGCGTCAAGCCTGAATCAGAGCTTGAGACTGGGACATATATAGCCAGACAAAGTAGATCAGACCAGTTGTCATAGAGGTTTCCACAGAGGCCACGCTTGCCCAGAACCCGATGACGACGTTGGTCCACAAAGCACCCGGCAACGGTGCACATCGTTTCCACAGTTTGTCCACATTCGGTGGAAAATGAATTATTCAGAACCGTTTGACGAGGGCGCTCGGCCGCGGATAGCGTTCCGAGCACGAAACCTCCAGATGGTCGGCACGCTCGCAGGGGAAGGCTAGCGATTCCGATGTCCCTGGAGGTTTCGTCTCTTCTTTTCTGAGGTCTGCCAGCGCTCGCTGCGCGCTCGCGTAGAGTAACGGGCGACCAAGCGGTCCAGCGTGTGTCGGCCTCATCATTGCCTCAGGTGTGAGTGGCTAGAAGGTCGATGACGAGCGCGAGGTCCCGCAGCTGTGACCAGTGTGCGGAGGAACATCGAACAAGGAGAAGTCATGGCGGAGACGTACAGCGGCGAGTTCTACTGCGTGAAGTGCAAGGCGAAGCGCGAGGCCTCGGGCGAGGTGCACGTCAACGACAAGGGCACCCGGATGGCGAAGGCCAAGTGCCCGGTGTGCGGAACGAACCTCAACCGCATCCTCGGCAGGGCCTAAACGCATCCACTGAGCTCGAGTCATCAGGGACGGTCGCCACGGCCGTCCCTGATGCATGCCAAGGAGCGCTCCGCTAGTCTCGGTATCGCGCTAGATCGAGATCTCACCTTGTTCGGCTGTGGATAGCCGAGTGTGGACTGCCGGCTGACCAACAGACTTGGCCGATGAACTCTGGCCGATCCCGATCCATCTCACGCCCAGCCGCTCAGGCATCCCCAGCTTCGTGCCGTACGCACCTGTACTTCAGCGCGCGACCGATGAGTTACAGGTGGGCGTCGATCCTGACGCCGCGCTGGTCTTCCGCGGGCCAGGCTACGGTGCACTGCTGGACCGCCTGGACGGGTCGCAGCCGATCAGCGCTGTGCGGCGCGGCGCCAACGCCGCCGGATTGACAACCGCTCAGGTGAGGGAGGCACTCGACGCGCTCGCGGCGGCTGGCCTGCTCGCTGAACGTGGTGCGACGCCGTACACCAACTCCTTGAGCGAGCGGACAGGTCAGGCTCATCGGTGCAGGACCTGTGGGCCACCAGCTTGCTCGACTGCTCGTCGCCAGCGGGCTCGGCACCTTGTACGTCTACGACAACGAGCCGCCTGATCTGGTGCTCGTATCCCGCAGCGGGCGTATTGGCTTCTCGATCGGAGGCGCTGCGTTCGGCCCTCGCCGACGGCGGACACGACAGTTTCGCCGCTCAGCCACTGGTCCAAGCCAGAAGCGGCGATGGATCTCACGATCGTTGCCTGTGACCAACCCGGAACTCGATCGAGTGATCACTGATCATCTGGTACGCAACGATCAGCCGCATCTGGTGGTGCGCTGCTGGGGCAAGGGGTGAGCGTGGGACCGCTGGTCCTTGCTGGGCAGACCTCATGCCTGCGCTGCGCCGACCTGGCACGCAGCGATGCCGACCCGCAATGGCCGACGGCGCTCAGGCAACTCTCTCGGCTGCGCATCGTGTCGTCCGCCCGTGCTGCTTGCCTGGGCAGCGTCGGTGGCGGCGGCTCAGGCTCTGGGGTACCTGCATGGGGAGGTGCCGGAAGCTGCCGGCGCGACGCTGGAGCTCGGCTGGCCAGATTTTGTGACACGGCTGCGTCGCTGGGCGGTTCATCCCAACTGCGGTTGCGGTTGGCTCGAGCCAGACAGAATGGGGGCCATGAATGACCAGCGGTCCAATCCGGCCAATGGCGCCGAGCGTCAGGTGCCGGGCGGGTTGGACGGCAGTTCGCTGGCTCGCTCCGCGTTTCGACGCGGGGCAAAGCTCGCCTCGCTGCCCCTCGGCTTCGCGGGTCGCGCAACCCTTGGACTCGGCAAGCGACTGGGCGGTGCGCCAGCCGATGAGGTGAGTGAGCAGCTGCAGCAACGGGCAGCTGAGCAGCTCTTCAGGGTTCTCGGCGAGCTCAAAGGCGGGGCGATGAAGTTCGGGCAGGCGCTGAGCTTGTTCGAGTCGGTGCTACCGGAGGAGGTTGCGGCACCGTATCGGGCGCATCTGGCGCGGCTGCAGGACGCCGCACCCCAATGCCGACGTCCAGAGTGCACGCCGTGCTCGCGCGGGAACTCGGCTCACACTGGCGGGACTCTCTGATCGATTTCGACCCGCTCCCGGCGGCGGCCGCATCGATCGGTCAGGTCCATCAGGCGACCTGGTCCGACGGGCCGTACGGTCGCGGTCAAGGTTCAATACCCGGGAGCCGACGAGGCGCTGCGCTCGGATCTGCGGCAGATCGGACGGCTTTCGAAGGTGTTCGCGCCGCTCGCTGGCGGCATGGATGTAAGCACCGCTCGTGGACGAGCTCACCGCCCGGGTCACCGAAGAGCTCGACTACACCCTCGAGGCAGCCTCGCAGCAGCAGGCGGCGACTGGCTTCGCAGGAAGCAAGGAGTTCTACGTGCCGCCTGGTGCTGGCCAGCACGCCGAAGGTCATGGTGAGTGAGTGGGTCGAAGGCGCGCCGCTTTCTTCGGCGGCACACCTGCCTGAAAAGAAGCGCAATGCCAGCGCCCTGCAGCTACGTACGTTTTCTTTTCGCAGGGCCGAGCGTGGTTGGACTGCTGCATGCCGATCCCCACCCCGGAAACTTCAAGCTCATGAAGGACGGCCGGCTCGGGGTCGTCGACTTCGGGCTGGTTGCGCGGCTGCCTGACGGCCTTCCGCCGGCCATGGGCCGAATTCTGAGGATTGCGCAGCAAGGTGACGCTCACCGGGTCGCTCGAAGGGCTCCGCGAAGAGGGCTTCGTTGCCTCCGACATCGACGCTGAGGACCTGCTGGACTATCTGAGCCCGTTCGTCGAGCCTGCCGCTGTGCCGCAGTTCCAGTTCAATCGCGACTGGATGCGTGAGCAGTTCATCCGGGTACGCGACCCGCACGCTTCCGGCGGAGTGGCGATGAAGCTGAATCTGCCGCCGAGCTATCTGCTGATCCATCGAGTCTGGCTGGGTAGGCTTAGCTGTTCTCTCTCAGCTCAACGCGCGAGCAGCATTCGGCAAGGTGCTTGAAGAGTTTCTTCCCGGCTATGCCGAGGGATAAGCGCTGGGTATTGAGAGCTCTAGAGCTTTTGTAAATAGTTGACGGCTTGCACCATCAACGCGCGGCACAGCGTGGGGGCTAGGTCGCGGGCACGCGCTTGGCCGGGGTAGCCAGGACTCCACTGTCGACCCGAAGGGAGCCTCGATTGCTGTGCCGCGTGTTGATGATGCAAGCCGTTTCCTAGCTGCGAGCGTTGGATTGCGCGAGCAGCTCTCAAACAACGCAGATGTTATCGGCACAGAGCTTTGCGAAGCGGGAGAATCGCCGTAAAGCTGCGAGCGTCGGCATTGCGCGAGCAGCTCTCGAGCAAGTGTTTCGTCGATCCGTCCCGCCACGCGTCATGCCGCCTCCTCGTCCTTCGCCGCTGGGACAAAGGGCTCGGCGACCGGGTACTTCCTGGGACGACCTCTCGGCCGCTTGTGAGCCACGACTACGCCGGCCACAAACAGCTCGCCGCCCCAGACTCCCCATGGCTCTCGCCGCTTCAGCGCACCTGCCAGGCACGCCTCACGGACTGGGCAGTCCAGGCACAATGCCTTGGCAGCCTCCACATCGGTAGGCGCCTCAGCGAAGAACAGATCCGGATCCACCAATCGACAGGGCAGCTCGGCGACGCCCAACCGCCCCTTCCGGGAACGACCATCGGGCCACCTCCTGCGTCATACATGTCGGCCTACTTTTCTGATCATGAGGTGCCCTGGCATTGCGGCTCCTCGAATCTGGCCGGGAAACACGAAGGCCGTGGATCCCGGTTGTCTGGGAGCCACGGCCCTGGAGGCGGTCGGTGCGATTTACACCGGCGGACTACAGGAAGGTGGTCCCCACTTGGTCGAAAACTTGCTATCGGTGACGTCGTACGCGCCATATCCGGCGATACGTCCGCCTTGTACTCGCCGTAGTGGTGCGCTGCGGGCAGACTTCACCCTTGCCGCGCCAGCTGATGAGCTTCGTGTTTTGCTGGCGGAGATGGGCGTGTGGCCTGCCCCGAGCAAGGCTTGCTGTGGCCGGCATGTCGAGTGCTGGCATGTCGGGTGCCGGCATGGCCGAAACCAGCGAACGCGAGGACAGCTGGAGTTCAGGGACAGTTAGCTGAACCGCGCGTACGCCGCACGTCTGATCAATGTGCACCCGGACTCCTCCTCTCGTGTGTTCAGGTTTGGCATCCAGGCTGGCGATGGCGGGCCCTTCTACTCGACCAAAGGTTGTTCGGCCGAGCGTAAAGGTCCTCGATTAACCCTAGGGGAGTATCGCAAACCGATGCAACTGCATTTTCTTGGTGCATTTCGGACGCCTTTTGGCGCAGCCCGGTGCATTAGGAAGATGATCTCCTGTCACCCGCCTCCGTGGCGATGATCGCCAGCAGATGCTCGCCATACTTGTCTGCCTTCGTTCGGCCCAGGCCCTGCACCTTCAGCAGATCCAGCATGCTGCGTGGGCGCGCCTCGGCGATGGCAACCAGCGTGGCGTCGGTGAACACGCAATAGGCTGGGAGTTTCTGCTCGGCAGCCTCCTGCCGTCGCCACTCCCGCAACATCGTCATCGTGTGCTCGTCGAAGGTGGCCGGGCAACCGAGATGCCGGCCGATCTTGCGTTCCGCCGCGTCGGTGAGCGATCGCCCGCAAGAACGGCAATGCAACGAAAGTGCTGAGCTGACGGTTCCGCCGTGGTGAGCCGGCTCGCTTGGCGGGCACCCGCAGGAAGCTGGCAGCACCGGCTCAAGGAAGCGTGACGGCGTACGTGCGTGGCCATTGCCGTTCCGGGTTCTCGACCAGGAGATGCGGAGCAATCGGCGGGCGCGGGTGACGCCCACATAGAGCAGCCGCTGTTCCTCACTGACCTGCTCGGGCGAGCTGGCAAGAACGAATGGCAGCGACCCTTCGTGGATTCCTAGCAATGCCACGGCATCCCATTCCAGGCCCTTTGCCGAATGCAATGTGCAGACCGTAACGCCCTGAGCCGCTGGGACGTGTTGTGCGTCGGCACGGCGGTCCAGCTCGGCCGAAAGGTCCTGCAGCGTGATGGGTCCTCGATGGGCATTAGCTGGAGGGCTGTGTCGCTGGTCGCGGCGTTGGTGCCGGCCTTGGTCTCGGCCGCCATGTCCTCGGCAACGCTCAGCAGGGCGGCCAGCGACTCCCAGCGTTCGCGGAGTGCCCCGGCTCCGTCTGGCGGCTGCTGGGTCCAGCCCAGCGCGAGGAGAACCTCCTTCATCTGATCCACCGCGCTCCCCTGCTCCGTGCCGGTCATCGCCCGCGCGTTGGTTCGCAGCGTTAGCAAAGCCTGGCGAACCTCCGGCCGTTCGTAGAAGCGCTCGCCCCCGCGGACAAGGTAGGGGATGCTGCGATCGGCCAGCGCCTGCTCGATCGCCGGCGACTGCGCGTTGATGCGGAACAGTACGGCCATGTTCCGGAAGTCGACGCCGGCTGCGGCCTGTTGGACGATCCACTCGGCGACGCCGGCAGCCTCGGCTGACTCCTCTGGCGACTCGACGAATTCCACCTCAGGTCCGTGCCGGCTGCTGGGCCTGGAGCGTGACCGGCCGAAGGTCGGCTCCTGCCACCTCCGCATCATTGGGTGGCGCCATGATCGAGTTGGCACATCGGACCACCTGCGGTGTTGAACGGTAGTCGCGTACTAGCCGGATGACCGTCGCCTCCGGAAACCGCTGACCGAACCTGGTGAGATAGCCGGCCTGGGCGCCGGCAAAGGAGTGAATGGTCTGCGCCGGATCACCCACAACGCACAACTCGGCTCGGTTGCCACGCCACAGATTCAGCAGTGCCTCCTGCAGCGGACTCACGTCCTGATACTCATCGACCACCAGATGGCGGTAGGTCCGGCGGATCGTTTCCGCGATCTCGGGATGGTCTGACATCAGCGCGGCCGCACACAGCAGAATGTCTTCGAAATCGATCCGGCCGCGGTCGCGCTTGGCCTTCTCGTACGCCGCGAAGACCCGTGACACGGTCTCTGAGTCGTAGGAGGCAATGCGACGGTTGTGCTGCGCGGCCAGCCGCGGGTAGTCCTCGGCGCCGACATTGCTCACCTTGGCCCACGATATTTCAGAGACGAGGTCGCGCAGACCCGGCGTGTCGACCCTGACTCGCAATCGGCCCGCGGCCTCGCGCGACCAGGCCCATCCGGTTGTCCAGCACGTGTGGTAGCTCCCCGCCATAGACCTGCGGCCAGAAGTACTGCGCCTGCCGCAAGGCCGCGGAATGGAAGGTACGGGCCTGGACACCGTGAGCACCCAATCGCTGCAAGCGGCCGCGCAGCTCGCCGGCCGCGCGAGTGGTGAACGTCACCGCGAGCACCGACGTGGGGTTGTAGCTGCCAGTGGCAACGCCATACGCGATCCGGTAGGTGATCGCTCGCGTCTTGCCTGGTGCCGGCTCCGCGATGACCGCCACTGGTCCGCTCAGCGCGGTCGCGACCTGTCGCTGCTCCGGGTCAAGATCATCGAGCAGCGCGTCCGGCGAGACCGGCGATCGAGTCGGAGCCAGCGTCGCGCCTCCTAAGTTGCTTTGCGGTTGGCGTCGTTCAGCTGCGTGCATGTCGCCGCCTGGCGGCGCTCTGCGCCGACACGCAAGGCCGACGAGGGAGGCATCGGGTCGCATGTCGACCGACGGAGAACGCCGCGAGGCGGGTGCCTGGGCGGCGCGAACCGTCGAGAGACTGAGGAGACACGATGCTAGGGACACACCGACACCATAAAGGCCCTCACCGACGATCCTTGGTTTGCGCGACCGGTCATCCGGCAAGCGGATATGCGAGCTCGATCTGAACGATGCTCGGATCCCGGTCCATCGGACGGCGCTGACCCGTTTCGGTGAATCCGTATGCGCGGTAGCTGCGAGCTGCTCCGACGTTGGAAGGTTGGCTGTCGGAAGGTGCCGCGCTAGCTTCGATGACGGAGACGTTCCCGCGGGAACGTCTCCGCTCTTAGTGCATCTGCTTCTACCGAGACCAGCCACACTCAGGCTTCATTTCGGGGCTTCATTTCACGGCTTCATTTCAGGGCTTGATTCTCAGAATCGCCCCGAGCTGAGGTCAAGACCGAGCGGCTGAGCGTAAAACAGACGGGCATGCTTCAGCTCGGGGGCGATTCTGCGAAATTGCTTCCGCAGGTCCCACATCAGCGCACCTGGGGAAAGGCCCACACGCTGTCAGTCAGCCGCCTTAGTGTTGACCGCGACCATGACGCTCTACCTTCATCGTGCCGAGCGTGCCGACCGATTGGTCACTGCTCTCGGGGATCTGCTCAGTAATCCGCTGCCTGACGCGTTTGCCACGGAGATCATCAGCGTGCCAACGCGAGGGGTCGAACGCTGGCTGTCCCAAGGCCTGGCGCTGCGACTTGGAGCAGCCCCAGGCCGCAGCGATGGGGTATGCGTCGGGGTGGCCTTTCCGTCACCGCGGCGACTCGTCGCTCGTGCCCTTGCCGGCAGCGTGGACGAAGAGGATATCGATCCCTGGCAGCCCCACCGCGCCGTGTGGCCGCTGCTACGCGTGATCGATGGTTGCCGCGGCGAGCAGTGGGCAGCCGTGCTGTGGCACCACCTCGGCGGGCGCTCCAATGGAGTTGGACCCGGTTGAGTTGGGCCTGACTTCGCGCGCGGGACGGCGGTGGTCGATCGCACGGCATCTCGCCGGCATCTTCGCCATGTACGCCGCCACTCGACCGACCATGATCGACGCTTGGTCGGAGGGCCGGGACGTTGACGCCGCAGGATCACCGTTGCCGCCGGATCGAGCCTGGCAGGCCGAGCTCTGGCGCCGGCTGCGCGACGAGCTTGCTGTGCCGAGCCCGGTGCAGCGCCTCCAAGCCGCTCTGGCCAGGCTGCAGCGCGAGCCGGAGAGCAGCGACCTCCCGCAACGCGTGTCGGTATTCGGAGCGACGCGGTTGGATCCTGATCACCTGCGCGTACTCTCCGCCCTCGCTGATCATCGCGACGTGCACTTCTGGCTGGTGCACCCCTCCCCGCTCTCTGGGCGAGTGTCAAGGCCGCCACGCAGGGCAACGGATTCGGCCCAACGCACATGCATGAAGCCCAACGCAATGCGACTGGTCCGCGACGCGCGGATGACGCCACCGAAGCCCTGGTCCACCATCGGCTCCTCGCCTACCTGGGTCGTGATGTACGCGAGCTGCAACTCGCGCTGACCAAGATCAGCCCGAATGCAACGGACGTGCATTACCAGGCACTCGAACCCACTGAGCCGTCATCATTGCTCGGTCGGCTGCAGTCCGACATCGCGGCAAACCAGGCGCCGAGGCCGGAGAGCGAGCGACCACTGCTCGACACGGACGACAAGAGCGTGCAGTTTCACGCCTGCCACGGCCCCGATCGTCAGGTGGAGGTGCTGCGGGAGGTGCTCGTCGGCCTGCTTGCCGACGATGCGACCCTCGAGCCCCGGGACATCGTCGTCATGTGCCCCGATATCGAGAGGTTCGCACCGCTGATTGCGGCCTCCTTCGGTCTCGATACCGCAGAAACCCAAGCCGAGCACCCTGGCCACCGGCTCCGGGTACGGCTGGCCGACCGCTCGTTGCGGCAGCTCAATCCCCTGCTAGCTCTGGTCAGCCGGCTCCTGGTGCTCGCGGAGTCACGTGCCGAGGCGAGCGCGCTGCTGGACCTGTGCGCCACCGCACCTGTGGCTCGCAAGTTTCGCTTCAGCCAGGACGACCTGGAGCGGTCTGCACGATCTGGTGCCGCGTGCAGGTGTTCGCTGGGGTTTCGATGCCGCGCATCGCAGTCGCTTCCAGCATGGGTGAGTTCCGGCAGAACACCTGGGCGGCTGGTCTGGAGCGCCTGCTGCTCGGCGTGACGATGGATGAGACAGATCAGCATTTCATCGGCACCACGCTGCCGCTCGACGATGTCGATGCAGGCGATGTCGATCTTGTCGGGCGACTGGCCGAGCTGGTGGCACGGGTCAACATCCTGACCGCGGCATGCAACGCGATCCAGCCCCTCGAATTCTTGGGTGGCGCTGTTCAAGCAGGCGATCGAGCTGCTGGCGTCTGTGCAGCCAGGCGACGCCTGGCAGCTGAGCCACGCCTACCACGAGCTGGGTGATCTCGCCCTCGCCGCGGATCGAGCGCAGGTGATGCGCCCTTGAGCCTGGCCGAGGATCTCGGCGCTGCTCGGCCGACACATTCCGGGGCGAGCCAGCAGAGCAAACTTCCGCACCGGCACCTTGACCGTCTGCACCATGCTGCCCGATGCGTTCGGTGCCGCATCAGGTGGTTTGCCTGCTCGGAGTTGACGACGGCGTCTTTCCCCGGCGACCGGAACCGGATGGTGACAACATCGTCGGCGATGAGGAGTGGATCGGCGACCACGACGTACGTAGTGAAGATCGCCAGTTACTGCTGGACGCTGTGATGTCCGCTCGCGAGCGGCTGGTGGTGATCTTCGCAGGCGCCGATCCCCGCTCGGGATCCGAGATCCCGCCTGCGGTTCCGATTGGTGAGCTGCTTGACGGGTTGGACGCCACCGCGCGTACCGAGGACGGTGAGGCGATCCGTAGCAAGATCACCACGCGGCACCCGTTGCAGCCGTTCGATGCGTCCAACTTCGCCCCTGGTGGGCTCGGCTCCCAGGAACGATTCAGCTTCGATCGGGCGAGTCTGCGGGCCGCACGCGCCGCCGCTCAGCGACCGCCGTCCGGCCGTACGGGTCTTCGACCGCAAACCTTTGCCGGAATGGGCTGACGACGGGCTGGTCAGCCTGAACGATCTTGTCCGCTTCTACAACCATCCGATACGGGCACTGATCTTTGCCCGGGCAGGACTGTGGATCACCCGGCCCGATCGAGGCACCGGACGAGCAGATCCCTGTCAGTCTGACCGGGCTGGATAACTGGAGCATTGGAGATCGGCTGTTACGGCTGCGCTTGGCCGGTCATGCACCGCGAGCTACTGATCGGCAGCAGGAGTGGCGGCGTGGTTACCTGCCACCACGCGGTCTCGGGCAAAGGGCCATCCAGGAGATCACCGATCAGAGTCGAGCAGCTGGTACAGACCGCGCAGCCGTTCCTCACCGACCGCCTCAGCGCCGTACGAGGTGCTGGTTGAGATGGGAAACGTGCGGCTGACCGGCACCGTCAGCGGTGTCAGCGGCGACTCCGTCGTCCGGGTCAGCTACTCAAGCTGGCCGCGAGGCATCGGCTGCAGGCGTGGCTCGAGCTACTGGCACTGACCGTCAGTGATCCCGACCCAGAGCCTGGCAGTCCGTGACCATCGGTCGGGGCGGCTGGTCGCAGCTGCGCGCGGTCGACGCGACCTGGGCGGCCACGGTACTGGCCGATCTGATCGAGCTTGCGCGCTACTGGACTGCGCGAGCCGATCCCGTTCAGCCCCAAGGTATCGGCCGAGTACGCGGCCCTGCGCTTCCGCGACCGGCAGCCCGCCGTGTACCGGCAAGCAGCTCGACAAGCTGTGGGCCGAGGACCGCGACGAGGCGTATGAATTGTTCTTCGGCGTTGGTGCCAGCTTCGATGACATGCTGGCCCAGGCGTCGATCTCCAGCGAAGAGCGCGGCAACCTCGCCGAGCCCAGCCGGTTCGGCACCCTGGCACGACGGGTCTTCCAGCCGCTGCTGTCGGTGGAGGATCTGCGATGAGCCGCGATCCACTCCCGTTCGAACTCTGCGGCGACTTGCCGAGCGGAACGACGGTGCTGGAGGCCAGTGCGGGCACCGGCAAGACGTACACGATCGCCGCCCTGACCGCTCGACTGATCGCTGAGGGTGCCGCCGAGCTCAGCGAGCTGCTGCTCGTCACCTTCGGACGGATGGCGACCAACGAGCTTCGCCTCCGCGTTCGGGAACGCCTGGTGGCGGTCGAGAGCTGTCTGGCGGATGCCGTCGCACAGCGCGCCCCAAGCAGGCCGCTCAGCGCGCTGGAAACGATGCTCTCGACTGCCGAGCCGGCGGAGCTGGCGCGTCGCCGCGCCAGGGTGTCCCGAGCGCTCGCCCACTTCGACTCGGCAACCATCGCGACCACACATGAGTTCTGTTTTCAGATGCTCGACGGCCTCGGCGTGCTCGGGGACCGCGAGCCCAACGCCACGATCGTCGAACACCTGACTGACCTGACTCGGGAGGTCACCACCGACCTCTATCTGCGCCGCTACGCCGCAGGCGGCACGCCGGCCATGAGCTATGACGAGGCGCTGGAGGTTGCCAACCAGGCGGTCGAGGCGGTGCATGCTCGGCTGGTGCCGACCGGGCTCGGCCCGGACGATCCGTCGGGCAGCGGCGAGCGAGTGGCATTCGCGACTGCGGCGCGGCAGGAAGTAGAACGCCGGAAACGAGCGGCCAGTCTGTTCACCTACGACGACATGCTGACCCGGTTGCGCGATGCCCTGGCCGATGCCGATCATGGACAGGCCGCCGGCGGAGCGGCTCCGGCGGCGCTACCGCATCGTCATGGTCGATGAGTTTCAAGACACCGATCCCATCCAGTGGGAGATCCTGCGGCGCGCCTTCCACCACCACTCCACATTGATCTTGATCGGCGACCCCAAGCAGGCGATCTACGCTTTCCGCGGCGCGGACGTCTTCACCTATCTGGATGCGGTGCAGCAGGCAGACCATGTCAGGAGTCTCAGCGTCAATCGGCGCAGTGATCAATCGCTGGTGGATGCCCTCGCCGTGCTCATGGGTGACGCCGCATTGGGCGATGAACGAATCGCCGTTCGCCCGGTCACGGCCGAACATCAGCACCGTCGGCTCAGCGCGCCCGCCGACCAGCAGCACATCGCGGCGCCGATCCGGTTGCGCGTCATGCCGCACGAGGTCGGTGCCGAGAAGGTACCGAGCGTCGCAACCATCCGGCCTCAGATCGCCGACGACCTGGTTGCGGACATCACCGCAGTGCTCGGCTCAGGCGCGCATCGGCTGCGCCGAGCGCAGGTGGCTCCCGTCTGGTGCTCCCGTCCGATATCGCCGTTCTGGTTCGCAAGAACCAACGCGGCGAGGAGATCCGCGAAAAGCTGGTGTCCGCCGGAGTGCCTGCAGTGATGTACGGCGCCAGCTCGGTGTTCGCCTCTCACATGGCGCAGGACTGGCTCACCCTGCTGCTGGCCTTGGAGCAGACCAGGCAGCAAACGGTCCGTCAGGTTGCACTGACCTGTTTCTTCGGCTGGACCTTCGCTGATCTTGCGGCCGCGACTGAGGAGTCCATGATCGAGCTGACGCAGCGCGTCCGCTGGTGGGGAAGGTGCTTGGAGAGCCGTGGCGTCGCCGCCTTGCTGGAGACCGCAACGAGCGACGAGCAGATCCCGGAACGTCTGCTGGGCATGCAGGGCGGGGAACGCATGCTGACCGACTTGCGGCATCTCGGCCAGAGCCTGCACGCGGCCATGACCTCGTCTCAGCTCGGCGTCGGCGCCCTCGTGGAATGGCTGCGGGCCAGGATGACCGAGGCCCGCCACAACGGCATGTCGGAGGTCACGCGACGGCTGGAGACCGGATGCGAAAGCGGTCACGATCCTGACCGTGCATCGCAGCAAGGGTTTGGAGTTTCCGATCGTCTACCTACCCGAAGCCTGGGATCGGCATGCCAACGGCTCCGACGAGGGTCGAATCCTGAGGCTGCACGAGCCGACCGACGACAAGCAGCGGCGAGTGTGTGCTCGACGTGGGAGGTCGCCTCGGTCCAGGACGGGCCGAGCGCTTCTCGCGTTATCGGGACGAAGAGTCCGGAGAGGATCTGCGGCTGCTGTACGTCGCGCTGACCCGAGCGCAATGTCAGGTGGTGACCTGGTGGGCGCCGTCTTTCAACACTCCAGCCTCGGCGCTGCAGCGCTTTGCATCTCGGGAACCCGGTGATCCTCGGACACCCAGGGCGACCTATCCGCTGCACGGCGATCCCTTTACCGGGCGCGGAGCTTGGTCCTGGATTCAGCGTCGAGGAGATGGCCTCGCGTGAACTGACCAGCGTGGCGGCCGGTCGCTGAGCCGCAGCCAGCGCTCGGCGTACGCAGCTTCGATCGCGAGCTGGATGTGGAATGGCGCCGCACGTCCTACTCCGGCCTGACCGCGGCCGTCCATGGCGCTGAACTGCCCATCGCAGCCGTCGGGAGCAGAGCCCGACCTCAGGCGGGAGGACGACGAGTCGGCTCCGGACGCCGCCACGGTGATCGCGACCGAGGCTGCCGGCCACTCCGGCCGGCGGACTTGATCAACCGTCGCCAATGCATGATCTGCCATCGGGCGTCGAGTTCGGGACGGCCGTGCATGCGATCTTCGAGCGTGTCGACCCGACAGCTGCCGACCTGCTGGCGGCGCTGCGTCAGGCGTGCACGGTGACGCTGGCGCAGGGTCCGACGGCGGAGATGACAGCCGATGCCCTGGCGACCGCGATGCTCCCAACCTTCCGTACGCCTTTGGGGCCCTTGGCCGACGAGCGACGGCTCTCTGACATTTCCCGAAGCGACCGGCTCGCCGAACTCAGCTTCGAGTACCCGCTCGCCGGCGGCGACACCACAACGGCTGAAGTCACCCTGGGCATGGTTGGTCCGCTGCTGCGCCGCCACCTCGGCCCATCGGATCCGTTGGCCTCCTACCCGAATCTGCTCGACGACCCGGCGCTTGACCAGCCAGATCCTGCGTGGCTATTTGACCGGCAGCATCGACGCTGTGCTTCGGATTCGGCGCGATGACCAGCCGCCGCGCTACCTGGTGGTGGACTACAAGACGAACTGGCTGGGCGGGCTCGACGGGGAGACCCTGACGGTCGGCGATTACGCGCCAGCGCGAATGGCGGGGGCGATGATGGGCGCCCACTACCCACTTCAGGCGCTGCTGTACGCCGTCGCGCTACACCGGATGCTGCGCTGGCGACAACCGGACTACGACCCGGCGATCCATTTGGGCGGAGTTCTCTACCTTTTCGTACGCGGAATGGCTGGCCCGGAAACCCCGCGGATAGCTGGCATTCCGTGCGGTGTCTTTAGCTGGCGCCCACCATCTGCGCTCGTCGTCGAGCTTTCGGAGCTGCTCGACGGAGTCTCATCATGAGTAGCCAGCTGGCGCCCATGAGCTTGTCGGAGGGCGCGGTTCTACAGACACGGCGAGCACCTCCTGATCGTGCAGGATGCAAGCGGTTTGCTGGCGGTGTTCAACCAAGCGGGCGTTCTCAATCCGGCCGACGTACACAGCGCCGCGACGGTGTGCCGGATCGGCGATGAGGCAGACGAGAGCGTGCGACTTGCGCTGGCGTTGACCGTTCGGGCGCTCCGCAATGGATCGGTCTGCATCGACCTGCGGACGGTACACGCGACGGCCTTCGATGAGGCGGAGTCCGCAATCGACGTCGCCGAGCTGCCCTGGCCCGAGCCGGAAGAGTGGCTGGCGGCCTGTAAGGCGAGCCCGCTGGTCGCGGATGGGGCAGCCCGGCCCGGCGGGCGGCCGCTGCGTCTTGCCGGCGATCTGCTTTATCTGGAGCGGTATTGGCAGCAGGAAGAACTGGTTCGCACAGCAGCTGCAGCAACGTTTCGCCGCTCCGGCTCCGACGATCGACCAATCCACGGCTGTCGGCCGCGCTACGACGGCTGTTCGACCATGAAGGCTTCGCACCGGACGAGGCCGACCGCCAGCAACTGGCGGCTGCCGTCAGCGCGCTGGGCAGAGTCAGCGTGCTGGCCGGCGGCCCGGGGACTGGCAAGACGCACCACGGTGGCGAGGCTGCTGGCCTTGCTTGCGCGATCAGCCCTGGACCGGCGCCGCGTATCGCGCTGGCCGCGCCGACCGGCAAAGCTGCAGCCCGTCTGGAGGAGGCGGTACGAGCGGCGACCGCTCAGCTGGACCTGGAGGATCAGCGGCGATTGGGCGAGCTTTCGGCCTCGACGTTGCATCGATTGCTGGGCTGGCTGCCCTCGAATCGCAGCCGGTTCCGACACGATGCCACGAACCAGCTGCCGCACGACGTCGTGATCGTAGATGAGATGTCGATGGTGTCGCTGACGATGATGGCGCGGCTGCTCGAGGCGGTCCGCCCCAGCGCGCGCCTGGTGCTGGTGGGTGACCCGGACCAGCTTTCCTCGGTGGAAGCCGGTGCCGTACTGGCCGACATTGCACGCGCTCCCGGCCGACCGGACGCGAACCTTGGGCGGCAGCTGGTCGAGCCTCGAGCTTATCGCCGCCGGCGAGACGGCGCCCGTACACGGGTCGTGCAGCTCACGCACACCTGGCGATTCGGCGGTGCCATCGACACACTTGCCAGAGCAATCCGCGCCTCCGACGCCGATGCGGCGATCGCGGTACTTCGCTCTGAGGCAAGCGATGTGCAGTTTCGCGAAGTTGATCTTGAATCTGCGCCGGCAGAGGCCTCGGCAGCCGCTCTGGCGGGCATGGCAGCACAGATTCGGTCGGCTGGTGTCGCCATGTACGAAGCCGCCAGATCGGGTGATGCCCGGGGGCGCTCGCGGCTCTTGACCGACATCGTCTGCTGTGCGCGCATCGGCGCGGGCCGTACGGGGTCATTCGTTGGGGTCTGGAGGTGGAGCGCTGGCTGGCCGAGTCGATTCCCGGGTACGGCGAGGACGGCGAGTGGTATGTCGGACGGCCGCTGCTGGTCACCGCCAACGACTACGAGATGTTGCTCTACAACGGCGACACCGGTGTCATCGTCGACGCCCCCGCCGGCGTACGCGCCGCCTTCGCCCGCGGCGCTGCTCCTGTGCTCTATCCGCCCGTCCGACTCGATGCCATCCAGACGGTGCACGCAATGACGGTGCACCGTGCGCAGGGCAGCCAGTTCGACACCGTGTCGTTCGTCGTGCCGCCTCCGGAGTCGCCGCTGCTGACCCGCGAGCTGCTCTACACCGCAGTGACCCGGGCGCGACGACAGGTACTCCTGATCGGGTCCGAAGAAGCCATCCGGCGAGCGGTGCTGCGACCGGCAAACCGGGCAAGCGGGCTGCGGCATCGACTGGCGGCAGCACCTTCTCAGGCAGTTTGACGCTGAGCATCAACGCCGCCGACCAACTCGTGTTGAGCGAGCGGAATTGTCGCCAGCACGGTTGTGCCGTGCCGAGGAAGGCTGACAACTGAAAGGGCGCCGCCGAGGACGTCGAGCCGGTCCTGTAGTCCGACCAGTCCGCCGTCTGCGGCCAGCACCGCAGTACCAACTCCGTCGTCGGTCACCTCAACAATGAGGTTGTCAGCCGCTAGGTGGATCGACACCTGACCCGCGACGCTTCTGCATACTTCGCGGCATTGGTCAGGGCTTCCGCGCAGACGAAGGCAGGCGGCACGCCTCGACCTCCCGTGAAAAGCGGACCCGCAGCACATCAAGCTCAACGGGCACGGGAAGAACTGTCGCGAGATCTTCGACCGCGGCTGACAGTCCTACCTCATCCAGGCGACGCGGATGCACCCCGCGCGCGAACGCTGAAACCGCCTCGCGGGTCTGAGTCACTAGATCTCCCAGGTCACGAGCCTGCTCCGTTTGACCGACGAGAGCCGCAACCCGCTCCAGCCGTGCTTGCACGCGCCCTGAAGATCTGCTTCGAGTCGATCACGCTCAGCATCCGCTACGGTCAGTAGCCGACGTCGCGACGACTCCACCTCAGCGATCCGCCTGGCGACTTCTTGCTGTAGATGTGTGTTGGCGAGGGCAATCCCGACCAATGATGTGATCGACTCCAGCAAGGCGGGTCGCGCAACAACGCCGGGTCATGTTCGAGTACGGCGATCCTTCGGTCCCCGTCGCGTAGCTCTGTGAGTGTCCGGTCGGAACGGTGGCCCACCTGCAGGGGTCGACCAGCCTCGTCAGTGAATTGTTCCCCCTCGGTGGTCGCCAATGCGAGAACCAAGGACGGATCACCCAGAGTTGCAGCCAGCACGTCTCGCAGCGAATGAGGTTCGGCCTGTCCGAGATCGACGGCCAAGGTGCTGACGGTAGCTACTCGTGATGTGCGGTAGCGATAGTCGATCATCAACGCCGCAGCAATCGCGAGAAGCACCAATTGGTAGGCCAGCAGCAGTGCCGGGAGTCGATGTCGACATTCGCGGCCCGCAGAATTGCGCCAATCCCCAGAACGCCCCACATCGCAACTGCCCCCGGTGGCCGCAATCCACTCCGGGCATGGTCTTCCTCGCAGGCCGCCAAAGGCTCATGGCGATGATCGAGACAGACAACACAATTGTTGTGACGTCGAGCCGGCCGAGGGGATAGGCAATGGAACTCAAATAACACGCGTAGACGACCGCGCGCCGAGGCCGGCTTTGCGTCCTGGTCGCGGGATAGATCAGGAGTAGATGAGTCAGCGGGCCCCGGTGGGCGAAAACAAGAAGCCCGACCGCATCACCGAGAAACCACAGCACACCCGTGGCTGCCGCCAGGACGGCCAGGCGTGGGGTACGCCGAAAAATGATGGCGGCCAGGCAGAACGCGAGGCCGACGAGCACATCCAGCACGGCCATCGAACGTGCTCAGCTCAACGCTGTCGGCGAGAGAAGCGACAGACAACTCACCTTTCTCAATGAAGGCGTTCGCACTAGTCGCTGCCAACTGGCGTCGATACGACGCGCGGTCACGGGTGGAAATCAACACGACGATGGGTGCTACGGCTTCGGCCGCGAGCAGCTTCTGCCACCTTGAACCCGTCCATATCGGGAAGTTGAATGTCCAGCAGCACAATCGACGGCCGGAGTGTCTGAAACGCGGCGATGGCGGCTGTGCCGTCTCCGACCTCCCCGACGACCATGTACCCGACATGCTCAAGTAGTTGCCGCGCTAGCCTGCGGAAGTCCATGTTGTCGTCCACGATGAGCACTCGTTCGCCCACACTGGGAGTATCGCGGCTCTCCGACGTTTGCGGATGAGGGCTATCCCCCATGACTCACCTCGCACGCAACCACGGCGATGACCGCCAAGACCCGGCGATGATGATCTTCGGACTCGGCTAGCCCAAGCTTTGCGAAGATGTGGCCGACGTGGCGCTCCACAGTCTTGGGGCTGATCCTGAGGTGGGTCGCGATGCGCTGATTCGTCTGCCCTTCCGCCATGAGGGCGAGAACGTCTCGCTCCCGGTCGGTTAGTTCGTTCAGCAGGTCGCGATTTCGCTGGCGCGTGACCAGTCGAGCAACGATGGTTGGATCCACGACACATTCGCCGTCGGCGACGCGCTGCATGGAGTCAAGCAGGACATGCACGTGGGAGACCCGGTCCTTCAGCAGGTAGCCGACACCGCCCGAATGCTGCTCCAGCAACTGCATCGCGTAGCGCGAGTCGACATAGTGCGACAGCACCAGCACTCCAACCGCCGGGTGTAGTCGGCGGATCTCCGACGCTGCAACGAGCCCCTCGTCTTTGTGGCCTGGCGGCATCTTGATGTCGACGATCGCCACGTCTGGCCGATCCAGCGCGACGCTGCACAGCAAGGACGGCCCATCTCCGGCCAGCCCGACCACCTCGACCGCCAGCCTTCGAGTAGCCGAGCCAGACCCTCGCGCAGCAGCACCTCGTCATCGGCGATCACCACCGCATGGCAGCTCGACTCTGACCTGCTGGGCGGAGGTGGCCTCCACCGATCCGCCCAGTGCTCCGACGCGGTCCTCGACCGCAGTCAAGTCTTGACGGGCTCGGAGGTGGTGATCTCGAGCCGAAGTGTCATGTCCTCTTCTCCGACGCGAACGAAAATCCGACCTCCCGAGCGCGAGGCATCTGCGTAAATAGACAACTGCGAAGAACGCCGCTGCCTCAACCGGCAGACGGCGGGCGCCGCGCCAAGAACAGCTCGGTCGTCATCGAAATCGAGCTGGATTCGGCGAACGACTCCAGCGCCGCCTCCAGGCCCTCATCCGCCAATGCCGTCGGGAAGAGTCCTCGGGCCACCGTCCGCAGTCCTGCCAGAGCGGCACCTACCTCCTGCTCCGCCTCGAGTAGCTGACGACTCGATGGATCCTCCGAGGATGACTTCAGGCCGGCCAGCCGACGGGGCCAGAGCAAGCGCGACGACTTTTTGCTGCGCACCATCCGTGCAAGTCACGCCCAACGTCCGCCGCTCTCGATCGGCGGTTGCCACGATCCGCCGTCGAGACTCGGCGCAGCGCCCGGGTTGAGCCTCTCGCTCGGCGTGGAGTCGCTCATTGTCCAAGCCAAGACGCGCCGCCCGAACGACCTCACCAACCGTCCCGGCGTCCAAAGCTCCTGGTCGATGAACGAGAGAAGCAACAGTCTTCTCACCGCGCATCAGGCTTGTCGCGGCGGTTTCGTCGGCCGGCATTTGACGAGCGACACCTGCAGCGTCGACGAGCTGTCCATCCGGGAGCGGATAGAGCAGCCGAGCGGAGGGATCGTGCAGCACCGCCAGCCAGTGTGGTGCTCAACCCGCCGATGGGTGGCACGCGAGTTCCCTGAACCAGGAGGCGTACGAGTCGAAAGCGTGTCAGCCGTAGGGCTATGGCCGGCCAAGCCGTTGCACCGGCAACCGCCGCCGAGGAGCATCGCCTGGGCCAGCCACAGCCAGTCATCTACCCGCGCCCTGAGTCGGGGCCCCTCGGTTGAATTTCAGCGCGTACGACCCCAGAGCAACCATGAGGTAGGCACTCGCGATCGCGGTGGCCGGAAGCAGAATCCTTCGTTGTGCCGGCGTATAGAAATCGACCGAAGAACAAGCACGCAAGCGACAAGAAAGCCAGACCAGACGAGTCCGAGAACTATCGTCAAGACATCGATCGCTGCGACAGTCGCCGGTGAATCGAGGACCAGCCAAGGATTCGCCGGGCAGTTGTTACACCCTGCGGTTCCTGGGTCGAAGAAGAGGGCTTTGCCGAGTCCCGCGACAACCACCGTGCAGCCATAGGCGAGCACGACTGCAGCCGCCTCGAGCCTGCCCCAAGCCGCCTTTCATTCTGAGTGCGGCGCTGGGCGACAAGCACAGGAGTCACGGTCGCCATGACGACGCCCGCGCCGAACACCAATGCCGAGCGGGCGCCTGGGCTGTCCCACTCAGCGATCAACCAAGTGATACCGGCAAGTGACAGTAGGACTCCGGCCGCGCGATTCTCGGCCTTGCGCAGCAGGAGGACTCCGGCGCTGACGAGCGCCCAGCCTGATAGCACTAGCAACGCAATTGCCCACACCGATGAAGAGGCTGCGGAGTAGCCAGGTGTTCGGCTGGCGACAACCACCGCTTCGGCTCCCGCGAGAAATCCGGCCAGCACCGGGGCCCCTTGGGCCAGCAAGACTCTTGTCGGCGCAGCCACGGTCTCATCCTGTCCGCCAACCGACGGCCCGTACAGAGCCGCCGGTTGCTGCATCATCTGGACGCGTCCCTTCTGGTCCATCAGTGTTCCGAAGCGCAGCGTCAGGCGGAGGAGCAGTCCCTGCGAAGGAAGCCGCGGGCTGGTTCCGAGTGTTGCCGAAGCCAAGGCTTGGTCGGTCCATCCCGCTGGAGAGACAGCGTCAGGTACAGCGGCCACTTCATCGCGCCTTTGTATGTACTCCACGCCGTAGTCGAAGACCTCACCGGCTTGGTTGGTCCCCATTGTTGGGCGCAATCCCGCCGCCATCAATGAGGACGATTTCAAGCTTGTCACCGGTCACCGTGAACGTCCCATAGCCCCAGGTGCACGCCGGTGACTGGTGTTGCGTGAAAGCAAAGTGACCGCGATCAAAGAAAGAACCGAACTCGCCGTAATTCTCGGCGCCAGCCTCCTCCGGCGAATCGCCGGCTGCCCGAAGATCAGAGGCAGTGATGTCGACCAGGTAGTTCCCGTCAACCGGGGATACGGCTTCGGCTTTGTCGCCGACTGATTCGGCTGAGCGCAGGCAGGAACATCGTTGGGATCGGCCGTCATGCTCGCCCGTAATGCGTCGATCTGCTCGAGCTGTCGCGCCGTCGATGGATCGGTGCGAAGCCACCGATAGACAGGCGCGAAGCTGTCTCGGAAGCTGTTGGAGCTCCGCCGACGAGGCCATGATCATGTGAGCCTTTCCGCGTCGACACAAGACGGCGAGCTCCTCAGTGTTTCGCTGGAAGGTGGCCGTTGACGGAATGGTGTTGTCAATTGCCTTGGTCAGCCAGCCTCGCTGGGCATCATTCAGGGAAGCAGACTGCTCAGCGTTGGCGACGACAGCAAGGGTGCGTGGCCACAACTGAACGTTGCCCGTGATCCACACTGACGACGCCGTCATACCGGTTGCCTTCGACACTGGCAATCTGGCTGTTCCAGAGCCGTCATAGCTGCTCATGTCGGCGCCCTCGAAGCCGCTCTGTCACTGGAACTGCACTGAGCGTTTGCAGGCTGCGTTCAGGCGACCGCTGAGGCACTGAAGGCGATTCGAGCTCCCTTGAAGTCCTTCCGGCGCGCGTAGCGGTCGGGTGACTCCCGCCGGGAGCCGCATCGGTCCGGGAAGCATTCCGATCCCTCTGCAGGCCGAGGCCTATCGACTCCAGAGACGATGTCAGTCGCAATGTCACTGCTCAGCACCTGCTGCTGCAGTGACATGCTGTCGATCTCCATCGGGGCCATCAGGGCGTCGAAACTCCGCAGGCCCACCAGGCTGAAAGCGCGTACTGGCACGACAGCGAGATCCGTGCGACCGGCCTGCACCGCCTTGATGGCGTCGACCTCGCTGTCTGGCGAACCGCGTCTCGAACTGCTCACGCCTTGGTTCCACCACCAAGCGCCGCCGGAAACCTTCGCCACCTCATCGACGAAGGGCTCCAGCTCTGCGAGTCGACCTCGTATTGAGCAACTTCAGGGTGCGTGATGGCTCTGGTACGGCTCCACCGGCCTTGTCCAGCGAGCCGCTGCAGCCACTCGTGACGAGAGAGAAACTCGCCACCGCGACCGCCAGCCCAGCCAACCGCCGGGCCACATTACTTTGGAGAAGCATGATGCCTCCTAGGACGATTTTCGCCCACTCTCCCGTCGCGCCGCACGAAGTTACATCGAGGCCAGCCCCTCCCAACCCGAGCAGGCAGTAAGAGCTAGCCCCCACGCCAGCGAGCGGAGCAATCAAATACCGGATCGCGCGCCGCTGTGCTGAGGAGGAGCGACGGGACATGTCTTTCGTCCCGGAGCGACGACGAAGTAGGCGGCATTACAGCGCGATCCGCGCCGAAGCGAGCGCAGCGAGCGGAGCAATCAAAGCGGCGCTTCGCCGTCCCACCAGGCCTGGATCATCCGAGCTGCAATCGAGCTGCGGCCAGGCAGTCCGAGCTCGCCGGCATCAAGCTTCGCGCTGAGCTCGTCACGGGTGTACCACTCGGCATGAACGATCTCGTCGGCGTCGATATTGATGGTGTTTCCGATCGCCCGGCCGAAGAACGCCAGCATGAGCGAGCGCGGGAACGGCCACGGCTGGCTGCCGAAGTAGCGCAGCTCGGACAAGCTGATGTCAACCTCCTCGCCGATCTCGCGGTGAATCGTCTGCTCGAGCGACTCACCGGTCTCGACGAATCCGGCAAGCACCGATACCCGGTTACCCCATTCCGGCTTGCCACCGAGCAGCAACCGGTCCTCGGCGTCGATGACCGCGACGATGACTGCGGGATCGGTACGCGGAAAATGATCGAGGCCGCAGGCGCGACAGTGCCGAGCAAGCCCACCGTTGATCACGATCGTAGCCACGCCGCATCGGGGGCAGTGCGGCTCCAATCGATGCCAATGCGCCAGCGCGGCGGCGGCCGCAGCTATATCGAGCTCATTATCGGTGAGCTGGAAGCCAACCTCGCGAAGATCATGCATCTCACCGTCGGCCAGCTCCTCGACTGTGAAGATCGGCGAGCCGTTGAGCAGCCCGAGCAGCCAATGCCGCTGGCTGTCGAACTCCTCGAAGGGCTTGGTCATCCGGAGCTTGCTGCCGCCCGCATTGGTGGAGAATCGGGACTCCGCGTCCACGGTGAGCAGCTTCGCGTCTTCTGCGTGCCAAAGCCCGGCCACCCAGTCCGCGGACGCGCGATGGTGATCGACGCGGTCGAGGTCGCTCGGCATCGCCCAACTGATCATGAGGTCAGGGTAATGGCTGAACCTAGGCATCCAGGATCGCTTCGATCGCCTGGCGGTCGGGTAGCGCCTGCGGGCCGGACGATCTCGTCGGTGCGTACGTGAAAGAAAATCGCGTCGATTTCGCTGAGTGGCAGGCCATACGCCTCGGCCCATGCCAACCGGTAGATGGCGAGCTGCAGCGGATCTGCCGCCTCGGTGCTGCCGGTTTTCCAGTCCACTACTTGGAATCGAGCTTCCCGTGATTCGGGCGGCTGCTGATAGACCGCATCAATCCGACCGCGGATCAGCCGACCAGCTATCCAGATGCTGAACGGCGCTTCGATCGCGTACGGCACGGTGCTGCCGAATCGACCGGAGGCGAATGCCTCGCAGAGGCTGCGGAGCTCCTGCTCACCATGGGTCCCGGAATCGGCCCGATCGGGCAGATCATCAAGATCGACGAGCTGTTGCTGGCCCAGGCCACCGTTGGGCAGCCGCGAATCGAAATAGCGCTCGACCCAATGGTGGAAGCGCGTACCGAACCGAGCCGCACGCGACGGTTGCCGAGGCATCGGCCGCGCCAGGTCCGCGGCGAAGCCGTCCGGATCGGCGTTCAGCCTCAGTACGGCCGTGGTCGACAGCTGGGTGGGCAACTCCACGAGCTGATTGCCAGAGCGGGCTTCGATCGCTTCCGCAAGCAGCCGGTCGATGTCAGCGTCCCAGCCCGCGACGATTTCATGATCATCGAGGAGCAGTGGTTCGCTCTCCGGGTCGTCGTAGCTCCCAGATCGGCGAATCTGCGCCGAGCGCGCTTCGACGTCCTGTGCCGCGTCCTGCCGTCGAGCCTGGGCTTCGGGGTCGAGCGGGGCAGGCCACGGCTGCGGAGCTACCGCAGTCACCAAGGGATTGTCGAGGCCCGGCGGCGCAGCCTCCGCGACCAGCTGATCCTGACGGACCGCTTCGTCGATGATCGCCCGAAGGTAGCTCGAGGCCGATCGCGGGTTGCTGAGATCAGCCCGCCATGAGTGGCCGGTGCCAACGAGCAGCCGCTTGGCTCGGGTGACCGCCACGTAGCCCAGCCTGTCCTCGGCCAAGAGCTGCTGCCGGGTGAGCTGCTGCTTGTACTCGGCCATCCCGGCATACGTGGTCTCGGCGAGCTGAGGAATGGACCCCGCATCCCCGCGGAGGTCCGCCGGCAGCACCGCCGGATTCAGCACCCAATTGTCGGTGACCCGATCACTCGGGAAGACCCCCTTCATCAGGGCCGGCAGGAAGACCGCCTCCCATTCCAAGCCCTTGGCCTTGTGAACCGTGAGGAGCTTGACTGCCTCCCGGTCGGAGGGAACGGCCTGTTCGAGTCCCGCACCCTGCTCGCTCTCAGCCTGCAGATATCCGAGCAAGCCGGACAACGAGGCCTCACCGTCGACATCGACGTACGCCGCGACGGCGTCGAGGAACGCACCGAGCTGGTCGCGGCGGGATGTTCGCACGAACTCCGGGGTGGCCATGACCTCCACGTCAAGGCCGATCGTGGTGATCACCCGGCGGGTCAGGTCGAGCACCGGCTCGTCGCCGTGCCGCCGGAGCCATGCCAGCTCGGCGGAAAGCCGGGCGAAACGTTCCGAGCCTCCGGCGAATACGCCGCTTCGCCAGGGCTCTCCAGAGCGTCGAGCAGGCTGACGACCTCGGTCGGGTCGACCTCGGCAACAGCTCGCTCCAGCGAGGTCAGCACGGCCGAATCGCGCGGCTCATCTCTCGGTGGGCTCGTCTCGATCACGCGCGGCACGAGCAAGCTCGCGGGCCCGCCGGCCCAAAAGGCCCAGGTCGCGCGGGCCCACCCGCCAACGAGGACCAGTCAGCAGCCTGATCAGATCCGGGTTTGCGGTGACGTCATCGATCAGTCGCAGCGTCGCGGTGATGTCCATGATCTCCGGCAGATGCAGCAGGCCACCGAGCCCGCACGATCTCCACCGGCACATCCCGGGCAGTCAGTTCGGCGTACAGCGGCGCAATGTCGGCATTGCGTCGCGTCAGGACTGCCACTTCTGCCCATCGCGGTCACCTCGCCGCGTGCCCGCAGCTGCGCGGATCTGATCCGCGATCCAGCTGAGCTCCTCTGGCCACGTGTCGAACGTTGCCGCTCTGACCTCGACCAGGCGGGGTTCCCTCAGGTGCCTGCAGCAGTCCGGAGACCGTCGCTTGAGCCCCTGAGCTCTGGCCAGCGAGGGGGACGACCCCCTTGAACCCCCGGAGTTGCCGGACGCGGTCGAGGAGGCGATCGCGGAATCGACATCAGTTCGCAGCGGCCGGCTGAGCGCGTTGGCAACATCCAGGATTGCTGTCCCGCTGCGGCGGTTGACCGTGAGCGCATAGCGATGGGCCCGCTCTCCATCCGCACGCCGGAAGTCCTCTGCAAACGTCGTGATGTTGCTCGCTGCCGCGCCCCGCCATCCATAGATCGCCTGGAAGGGATCGCCAACAGCCGTGACCGGATGGCCACGGCCCTCACTCGCGGTATGACCGGAGAACAGGCCACGCAACATGATCGCCTGCGCTGCCGAGGTGTCCTGGTACTCATCGAGCAGTACGACACGGAATGCGGATCGCATCGCCCCGGAGACCTGCGGACCTCGGTGGCAAGCCGGGCCGCGATGGCCATCTGGTCGGCGAACTCCACCAGTCCGAGCCGCTGCTTCAGAGCCTGATAGTCGCGTACCAGACTCGCCAGCTCGAGGCGCTCCTGACAGGCGATGATCGCCTTCTTGACGTCGGCGTAGGTATTGCCACGGTTGTTGCGCGGCGCCGAGGCCAGACCAAGCAGCAGGTCTCGAGCGTGCCCGTCAAGATCGCTGACGTCGACGAGGTGCTGCTGGAGGTCCGCGTCGAGCCGGAGCACCCGCTCGGTCACGGTGGCCGGCCGCAGCCGCGAGATGAACTCGAACGGCCCGGCCGCCGCGTTCACTACCCGCGATGCGAGCCGGTACCGACTGGCACCGCTGATCAAGGTCGGATCTGCCTCGAAGCCGAGCCGCAGCCCGTGCTCGGCCACCAGCCGGGCAGCGAACGCGTCGTATGTCATGATCAACTGCTCGCCGGATTCGTCGACACCGCGGTCGGCGATCACCCCTGCCCGCAGCAGCGCGCTACGTACCCGCTGGGAGAGTTCGGCGGCGGCCTTGCGGGTGAACGTCAGCCCGAGTACCTCTTCGGGGCGTACGGTGCCGGTGCCCACAAGCCAGACCACGCGGGCCGCCATCACCGTCGTCTTGCCCGAGCCGGCCCCGGCAATGATCACGCCAGGTTCGAGCGGTGCGGTAATGGCATTCAGCTGCTGGGTGGAGAAGGAGATACCCAGCGCATCGATCAGCGCCGCAGCGTTGTCCAGCCGGGTCCGCGGCGCGGAGGCACGAGAGTGTGAACGGTCATCTCACCACCTGTTGCCCGGCCGGCTGCGCAGGGCAGCTGGTGCGGAAGGGACAGTAACGACAACCTGGTCCGATGCGGGCATCGTGATCTTCGCTGCGAATGATCTCCGCGGCCTCGGCAAGCCGCCGGTGCACCCACGTCGGCTGCTCGACGACGAAAGGCTGCTCGGCTGCGTCTGGTGGCTTGACCGGGAAGGGGACGTCATCGAGCGAGGCTTGCTGAAAGGTCTTCGGATGCCCGCTCTCGCCGTCCGGGAGCCGGAGGTACACCAGTTCCGCGCCCCCGGGCGAGCACCCTCCCCAGCCACCGCCGTGAAAGCACCTTGTTGAACCGCCAGCTGATAGACCCCGAGCTGATCATGCAACGCGATGCCGGCGGCCGTCGGCGCGCTCTTTGAAGTCTTGAAGTCCACGATCCGAATCCGGCCGTCACGATCACGCTCCACGCGATCTGCGCTGCCGGTGAGATGAACACGATCGCTGCCAAGATCAATCTCGCAGGAGAACTCGACCTCGGTGCCGAGCAACGTGAGGTCTGACCTGGCTGTCTGCCAGGTCACAAAGCGCTCCAGCGCGGACTCGGCCTCCACCCGCTCCACAGCGGACAGCCAGTGCGCGTCGAAGTCCAGTTGGCTCCACACCGACTCGAGATGCTGGGCGAGCTCGTCGTGACTGGCCTGAGTGTGCGCGCCGTACTCCGCCAGCACGTGCACCACCGAGCCAAAGCTGGCGGCGGCCGTACGCGCCGATTCGCCCTGTGCCTTGCGCGCCAGAAACCAGTTCCGCGGGCAGGCCAGTACGCTCGCGAGCTGACTGCCAGAAAGATGCACCGGCTGCTCCGAGGCAACCAAAGGATCGTCGGACCGGGTCAACGGCCGCAAGCCCCACCAGTGTTCGGGTCTGGCTGCCAGAACCAACGGGTGCCCCTCGCGGTCCCTGGCGTCGGCCAGCCGCGCGAGCCGTAAGGCGGCCTCCTCGCGGAGCCGTGGCGGAGCCTCCGGATCCATCGTGGTGCTGCGCAGTTCCCCTACCAGCGCCGCCAAGGTCAGCGGCCTTCGTGGCCGTCCCGGTAGCTCGCGTGGTTGCACTCCAAGCTCAGCAAGGAATCTAGAGGGCTGGTCAGCCTCGCCCTCGGTACCCGCCACGGCAGTCACCACCAACCGCGAACGAGCCCGGGTGCACGCGACGTAGAAGAGCCGCCGCTCCTCCGCGATCCGGGTCGCTGTCGGAACCGGTGCCATCACCTCGTGACGACCCAGCCGATCGGGCTCCAGCAAGGATCCGCGACGGCGTACGTCGGGCCAGCGACCCTCCTGAACGCCCGCCACCACCACCAGGTCCCATTCCAGCCCCTTCGCGCGGTGGGCAGTGAGAACCCGCACCGCTGACCCTCGTAGCTCTGACTCCCGCAAAGGATCCGCCGGAATCTGCTGGGCCTCCACTTCTGCCAGGAAGCCGGTCACGCCCCGGAGTCCCGACACTTCCTCCGAGCGAGCCGCGATGTCGAACAACGCGCAGATGGCATCAAGGTCACGGTTGGCCCTCCTGCCCGCCTCGCCCCCGCGACCGGCCAGTTGTCGCAGCTTCTCGGGCCAGGCGGTCCGCGACCACAGCAGCCACAGGGCCTCCTCTGCAGTGCTGCCGGTGCGGATGGCGCGCTCGCAACTCCGAAGGAGCTGCGCGATGGCGCGAGCCGCGTCGACATCGGCACTCGGTGGGCAGTCGTCCAAAAGGTCCTGATGACGCAGGGCGAGACTCGTCAACTCGGTGGAGGGTCGCGGTAGTGCAGCACCGGCGAGCTCGGCACGTTCCGCCTCTCGCAGGGCGCGTCCAAGTCGGCGGATAGCCATGCTGTCCATACCACCGAGCGGTGAGGTCAACAGCAGCTGTGCCTCATCAGTGGTCGGCGCACAGCCCCGGGCGGCGACCTGAAGGGCGAGCAGGAGGGGCCGCACAGCTGGATCGGCAGCCAAGGGGATTTCATCGCCGGCCACTTCAACAGGGACACCAGCCGCGACGAGTGCGCGGGTCAGTCCGGGAATCACGGTGCGTCCGGCGCGCACCAGCACTGCCATGTCGGTCCAGGCCAAATTGTCGCGGAGGTGCGCGCTCCGCAGGATGTCGGCAATGCGCTCCGCCTCGGCGCCGGAGCTGCTGCAGGTGAAGATCTCCACCTTTCCCTTAGGACGTTCGGGATCCGCCATCGGATACCGGAACGCGTTGAGCACCTCAGCAGGCAGAGGACGCGGCAGTCCCAACCGACCGACGACGTTGCGACTGGCGGTCAGCAATGCACTGCCGAAGCGGCGGGTGCGGTTCAGCGCGACGACGGGTGCGGGGATCCGTCCCGGGCTCGGAACAGTTCCGGGAAATCCAAGATCCCGCGGCCCTCGGCGCCGCGAAAGGCATAGATCGATTGATCAGGATCTCCGACGACGATCACGTCCCGGCCGTCGCCGGCGATCACTTGCAGCAACCGCACCTGCGAGGGATCGGTGTCTTGATACTCATCGACGAAGACGCAGCCGATCTCGCGCCGCAGCGTTGTCACAATTTCGGGTGTGGTCAGCAAGATGCGGCAGCGATGGACCAGCTCGGCGTAATCGAGAACACCCTCCGCGTCGAGCACATCGAGGTATCTCGTCGAAGAACGCTCCGACGCTCACCCACTCCTCGCGGCCCGTCGCCTGGCCGGCCGCGACGACGTCATCGGGATCCATGCCGAGCTGTCGCGCCTTAGCCAGGACGGCACGAACCTCAGCGGCGAAAGGCGCGGGTGGGAAAGGCGCGGGCGAGCGAGGTCGGCCACTGGACACGTTGGGTCTCCAGGCTCCCCTGGAGGGTCTCGCGGACGCGGAACTCCTGCTCGGGTCCGGTGAGCAGTCGTAGCGGAGCGCCGAGGTCGTTGGATTCGACGCCAACCTCGTCGGCGAAACGACGCACCAGGGCGTAGCAGAAGGCATGAAACGTCATGGCCATCGGGGTCACGCGTGGTGCGACCCAGCCGGCCTGCGATCCGCGCTCGGAGATCAGCCGCGGCTTTCCGCGAGAACGTCAGCACCAAGATGCTGTCCGGCGTAGCGCCTCGGCGTTCGATGCGATCCACCACGCACTCGACCAGAGTCGTGGTCTTGCCGGTGCCCGGACCTGCCAGGACCAGTAGCGGCCCGCCGGCGTGCTCGACGACAGCACGCTGCGACGGGTCCAGCACTGGAGGTGTGGGCAGCTTCTCCGCCCCCGAGTCAAGCGGTACATCGCGTCAAGTCCTGGTCTAGATGAGATCAGCTCGTACGCAGGTATTGGATCAGAGACGACTGACGAATTTGATTAGGCGCTTCTCGCGCATGTCGCGCCGACGCTCGAGCGCGAGAGGCGTCCATCGTCGACACATCGCTTCAATCATGCGATCTCTCGATTACGCCATGACCGAGTCGAAGATCGCCACCGCGGCAGCCGCGATCAGTCCGGTGCCCAAGATCAAGTCCCCGAGCTGAGCAAAGGGATCGAAGTAGATCGTGGTGCTGCCGTCTCGGACGAGCGCCGCGTACGCGAGGACGGTCATGCTCAGCACGTAGTTGGTCAAGACCAGCAACACCCGTGTGGGACGCGGAAATCGGCGGCTGTGGCCATTTGCCCAGCTGGAGCCGGTAAAGAGATCCCAGGTCAGACCAAACAGCACTAACGCCGCGCCCGAGAAGCCGAGCACAGCGCCCAAGGGGATCAGAGATGAAGTCGCGGTAAGAGAACAGGGCGGACAAGATCAGCAACCCCGCGAAGGCGAGCGCGCGCTGGGCTGTCAACCTCCGGCGCGCGAGCAAGATCGCGATTGTGACGATGACCACACCTGAAGCCAGCAGGTTGAGGGCATCACGGTTGATCGGCGCCGGCGTCCGGTAGCCGAACAGCAGTTGGCGCGCCAGCGCGACCAGCATGACGCCGACGCAACCCATCACCAGCGCCCGGCCGGCCTGGCCGCGCCGCGCCGCGCGCACCGCGAAGATGAGCAGCACGACACCGACGAGCACCCGGCTGGGGTCGACGACAAGTGTCACGACCGGCGTGATGTCGAACGACAGTCGCGCCGCTGCACCACCGGGTTGGAGTGAAGCAAGCACCTGTGCGACGGAGAGGAAGATCTGAACGGGAATCGTGACGGCTATGAGCGCGGCCGCAACGGCGAACCCGATCCGACCAAGCTCGTCGCCCAGCTCCGAGATCACCGGGACCGCATCTCGTCGTCGGGAGAGCCGGAGCAGCACAAGACCGACCACGGCGAACGCGGCCACCAGGGCGCCCGCCCAGAGCAGGGCAGGCAAACCGTCGACGACTGGATCGCGCTGGGCGATCTGCCAGATGCACCTGAGCCAGTCGAATGCCGACGACCACGGCCAAGATCACAAACGGCCAGGCACGGCTGGCGAGCCGCTGCGCATTCTCGGTCGCCGAGACGGTCGCGCGTACCGTGACCTCCGCCACCGATGCACCTGCCAGCGTCGCGGCAGGCAGCGCAAGGTAGCCGAGGAATGCCGCCGTTTGCTGCAAATTGAGCGGGTTGAAGTCAGTGCCAAAGACCTTGGCCTCGCGCGTCTCGGCGACGCCGACAGTCATCGCCAGCCCGATGAGCCCCCAGATCACGGCGAATTCCCACCACACAAATTTGCGACGCCAACGAATGATGATCAGCACCACAAGCGCCGCCATCAGGCCGCCGGCCAGGATCGGCCATCCCACCCAGCCGGAGAGCGATCCGCTGCGTAACGACCAGGTGCCCATCACCATCAGCGCGAACAGCAGCCCGGTCACCTTTCAGCCACCAAGGCCCATGTAGCGCGGCCGACATGGCTGAGGCGACGCCGAAGGAAAGCAGCACGACGAGTGGCCAAACCATCTGTTCCGGCAGCCCGAGGCCCGTGCCGGACACGATCAAACTGCTGCGCTCGCGGATCTGTCCAGACAAGATCACCAAGAGTCCGGCGGCTGCGAAGACGACGTACCCGGCCAGCACGATGGAGCGGAGCCCGAATGGCCAAACGACGTCACGTAGCCGTCCCTGCTCAATCGGATCGACCAGTGTCTGCCGATAGAGAGCAGTCAGGAATCGGGCAATTCGCGACCAGGTCTGAGAGAGCTTCGACTGGTCCAGCCCAGATTGGTCTCGGCCCGACTGATCCGACGCTGAGCTGTTGGCTCCGACGCTGTTGCAGCGCCAGGATTGGCCAGCGCTTCCGAGCCGGCCGGAGCGTTGAAGTCAGGCTGCATTGTTGTCTCGTGCCTGGAACGTCCAGTCGTTGCTGAACAACAACACGCCTTCCGCGGTAGCCAGCGCGGGCCGATCTTGCTGGGACAGAGTCAGCGCGGGCAGGGTCCAGCGGGAGATCACCGTGCCATCTTTTGCGATCACTGACGCCTCGGTCGGACCCCATGCCACAAGATGATCCCGAGAAGGCGTGAGGGTCAGCAGCGGGCCCAGCTGCTTCGTGACGACACCGTCCCCCTCAAGATCACGGACTCGCTCTTGGTTGCTACAACTATCTGGCCGGCGAAGATCTCCATGTCGGTCAGCGTCCCGAAGATGGGCCGCACCCAGCGGTGTGTGCCCGTCGTTGTCAGCAGTGCGTGAGCTGTCTGATCTTGGATGACAACGACGGTGTCGCCGATGACAGTGGCTGCCGCACCCTGCATGTCCACGTTCCAGCGACGCTGACCGGTGGTCTGCTCGTACGCAGTCGTAGTACCGCCTCGGTCCATGATCACAATAAGGCCTGCCCCGGCTGCAGGCGAGACGTTGACATCGGAGCCGGCGTTGCCCTGCCACACCACGGCGCCGGTAGCAAGATCAAATCGTCTGATCACCCCCGCAAGATCGACTAGTACAGCTTCGCGATCATTGATCCGGACCGGCGCCGTTGGTGCAAGATCACCGAGCGACAGCTGCCACAAGCGCACGCCCACGTCAGAGTAGGCAACCATCTGGCGGTTGCTCGTTGTCGCGATGATCACGTTGCCGAAGGCACTGAGGCGTCATGATCGTGCCGCCCGGATGCCCTCGCCAGACCGAGGTCCATGCGGTGGGCGTCTTCGGGGTAGTGGCGACCAGATCACCTCGCCCCAGGGTTGCCCTGATCACGAGATCAGACTCGGTCCGTACCGGGGTCACAGCGGCGGGTGAGCCCACCATCGGGCCCTCTCCGAAGGTGGGGTTGACCGAGATCGTGGTGAAGGCCTTGGTCGTCCAGTGTTCTGGCGCGGTCCAGTGAATCGCGGCGTTGGTCGTGGTCTGAACGCTTGGCGGGGGTGGATCGATTCGCGAGGATGCGATGCGTACGTCGGCGTAGCTCTGGTTCTCCGCGAGGATTCCCTCCCGCGGACACCAGGTCTGGGCCACCGTGACCACTCGGCCCAGTTGTCCGGCTTTCGAGAGGTACCGCACCTGCCCGGTCACCCGGAGGCAATCACTGTTCACGGCATCTGCCTGCAACTCGCTGCGATAGTCCAGCGTTGCTCCGGCGGATCCCGCGCCAGTCCAGTGGCTGCCTGCGTGGACGTCTGCGGGCAACAGAAGTAAAGCCGGGCTGTAGATGTAGCCCTCAGACGGCGTACTCACACCCATCAGCTCGACGCCGGCGTTGACTCGATAGAACCGGATGGTCTGGGCGATTGCCGCCGGATCGTTGATCGCGGTCGTGGTGGTTCGCAGGATCTGAATCCGCTCGCGGTCGGCATAGGCCTCGTCAAGCATTTTGGCGGCGAAGGCGCCGTCGGTGCTGAGCAGGCCGGCCACCCTGACAGACGTGCCGATTCCGTCACGGTTACTCCGACGGTGGTCTTGAGTTCGCTGGTTGTGGCGGTCCGCTCGTATGACACGGCACCGTCGGTCGGCAGATAGCGGGCCGCTGTCGTGACTCGCGCGGCCACCCCACCGAGCTGGCCACGAATGCCGCAACCGCGACAAGTGCACCGACCAGACCGAATACCACGAGCGGTCGCCACCACGGCCACGGCTCCTTCGGTGCTGGCCAGGTTGGGTTGATCGCAACGCCGCCTAGTGGGTCCGGCGGCAGACTGGACCAGTCCTGCACCGGGAACGGCGACCACGGTTGCTCGTGGGCGGACGGCATGCGGACAGTATCTAATGGGCTCCTGAGTCTTAAGGTTCTTCAGTCAGAACCGGCGGTTGGCGAGCACGGGAATAGCAGCCCGGGTCTGCTCGACTACATCAAGATCAAGATCAGCAACGAGCAGGCCGGGTGCCGCCTCGAGCGACTCCAACACCTCGCCGCTGGGCGAGACGACCACGCTGTAGCCGACTCCGGTTGGTGCATTGTCGGCAACGGCGGTGTTCGATCCGGGTCCAGCGGCTGCTGGATCGGCCTGACCGGCAGCGATCACATACGAGGTGCTGTCCAGGGCGCGAGCTCGGGTGAGCAGCTGCCATTGCTCGACCTTGCCGACGCCCGCTCCCCAGGACGCCGCCACGCAGATCACCTGCGCGCCCAGCTCGGCGAGCCTGAGATACAGGCCGGGAAACCTGTACGTCGTAGCAGGTGGTTAGCCCCACCTTCGCATCTCCGACCGTGATCATGACTGGCTCCGCGCCGGCCGCGACTGTGTCGGACTCGCGGAAGCCGAACGCGTCGAAGAGGTGAACCTTGTCGTAGTGCGCGTCAACATCAGGCCCGACGGCTCGCAGCGTGTTCTTGACCCGACCATCTCCGCTGGGAGTGAACATCCCGGCCACGATCACGAGCTGATGATGCTCGGCGATCTTGCGCAGTCGCTGCGCCCAGGGCCCGTCGACTGGTTCTGCGATCTCGGCCAGCGGGAGTCCGAAACGGCGCATGGTGGCCTCAGGGAACACCACCAGCTGGGCCTCTTGCGCGAGCAGCTTCTGCGGTGCGCGTCGCGACAAGCTCGAGGTTTTCCTCAGGATCGGCAACGCTCAGGATCTGGGCCAGGGCAACTCGCAGCGTGCTCATCTCGCATCTCCTCGTTCGCGGTCCATCTGCCAGACCAGCACCTCGGCCTCAGCACGTGCTCTCATCTTCAGCTGGGGGACGCCTGAGAGCCGAAGCGAGTCGCCCGATTCCAGCAACCCGATCGTTTCGACGTCGACGACTCCCCGCGTCAGATAGACGTGCAGCAGGTCGCCGTCCGGGAGGTTACGCGACGTGCCCGCGGGTAGCACGCTGGCCCACAGCGTCGAACCGGCGCTGCCGAGGCTGACGACCGCGTCCGGATGCCGGCCGGCGGCGATCGGCACCCAGTCTTGGGCAAGATCAGCAAGCGCGAGCTCCTGCTGCTGATAGCTCGGAGGAGCGCCTGGCTCGTCGGGCCTGATCCACATCTGGATGAAGTGCACCGGCTCGGGTCCGCGCGTCGGATCGATGCGATAGGCATCATTGCGCTCGGCGTGCACGATGCCCGAGCCTGCACTCATTCGCTGCGCCAGTCCCGGATAGATCAGCCCAGAGTTGCCGTGGGAGTCTTCGTGGACAAGTGATCCGGAGAGCACCCAGGTGATGATCTCGGCGTCCCTATGCGGATGGTCGGAATAGCCGGAGCCGGCGCGTACGAGGTCGTCGTTGTTGACCATCAGCCGCCCGAACGAGACGTTGCTGGGGTCGTAATGTTCGCCGAAGGAGAAGCTGTGGTGGGTTTCGGCCCAATCAGTCCGGGTGAGGAAACGCTGCTCGGCCCGACGCAGGTCGATGCCCAGCATGTCGCTCCTTGGCTTCGTCACTGGTTCAGTATCGCGGTCCGGCGAAACAGTGCATGAGGAACTTGCATGATCGCAACGCGTACGCTCACCTCATGCCTGCCCGCCCCGTCCCTGAACCGATCGCCCCAGGTCAGGAATCGGTCTGGGACTACCCGCGCCCCCGGTCATCCGAGCCAGCGACGAGGAGATCATCGTGATCTTGGGCGGCGTAGAGATCTGCGAGACCCGGACCAGCTGGCGCATCCTGGAGACGAGTCACCCACCGACCTACTACCTCCCTCGCTCGGCCTTCATCGAGGGCTCGCTGAGACCGGCCCGACGGCACGTCGTTTTGTGAGTGGAAGGGGCGGGCCGCGTACCTGGATGTGATCGGCGGCAGCAAGATCGCTCCGCGGGCGGCGTGGTACTACCCGCAGCCCGATGCGCGGTACGCGGCAATTGTTGATCACGTCGCGCTCTATGCCGGTGCGATGGACGAGTGCTTGATCGACGGCGAGCGGCGTGGTGCCGCAGCCGGGAGGCTTCTACGGCGGGTGGATCACCTCGAGTGTCAGTGGCCCGTTCAAGGGTGGGCCTGGCACCGAGGGCTGGTAGGTCGATGGATGAGGACTACGCCGAGCTCGTACTGAGCGTGGTCGAGCAGATACCACCGGGACGGGTCGCGACGTACGGAGACATCGCCGAAATGGTTGGCCGCGGCGGACCTCGCCAAGTCGGCCACGTGATGGCGCTGCTTCGGCGGCGGGGTTCCGTGGTGGCGCGTGGTACGCGCTGACGGCCGCCCGGCGCGCAGCCTCGAAGAGACCGGGTTGAGGTTGCTTCGTGCCGACAAGACTCCGATCAAAGGTGATCGGGTCGACATGGCTCGAGCTCGTTTCACAATCGATGAGTCAGGCAGCTGACAATCCCCGATGCGACGCCGGCCGTGATCACAAAGGAAGCGTCGAGACACGACCGTTGCGAGGGTTCACATTGCGCCGTGATCTATGACAGGCTAGGGACGCTGTTGCAAGTGGTCTGTGTTCGTGGTCAGTGCTACGCCCCAGAACTATTGCGTGGGCGTGAGGAAAGGCCTGGCGTCCAACAGCAGTCGGGACCGTGAGGTGCGGTTTCGAATGCAGATGCTAGGAGAGATGTTTCATGGCGCAGGGAACCGTTAAGTGGTTCAATGCCGAAAAGGGCTACGGCTTCATCGCCGTGGACGGCGGCGGTCCGGACGTTTTCGTCCACTACAGCGCAATCGAGTCGACCGGATTCCGGACGCTCGACGAGGGCCAGCGTGTGGAGTTCCAAACCACCCAAGGACCAAAGGGTCCTCAGGCCGACCAGGTCCACGCGATCTGAGTTCCGCCACGACAAACAGGCCTCGGTACCGATCGGTACCGAGGCCTTTGTGGTATTTCCGATAAGGCGTCGAGGCGCCGCCTCAGTACGCGGGCTGGGACGGGTCGATCTGGCGAACCCAGGCACTGACACCGCCCCCGACATGGACCGCGTCGGCGAGTCCAGCGCCGTGCACCAGGGCCAGCACCTCCGCGGAGCGAACGCCGGTCTTGCAATAGAGCACCACCTGCTTGTCATGCGGCAAGTCACGCCAGCGCAGCACCGGTTTGGAAGTCACCCTTGGGGATCAAGATCGATCCCGGAATCTTGTTGATGTCCCGCTCCACCTGTCTCGCGTACGTCGATCAGGACGAAGTCCTTCTTGCCGGAGTCCCGCTCAGCAAGCCATTGCTCCAGCTGCTTGACATCGACGGTGTGACCCGCGACGGCCTCGGCCGCCTCATCGGTGATCGCACCGCAGAACTCGTCGTAGTCGATCAGCTCGGTGACCGTCGGGTTCTCGCCGCAGACGCGCGCACTGCGGGTCCTTGCGGACATTCAGCTGACGCCAGCTCATCTCGAGCGCGTCGTAGATCATGCAGCCGTCCGATCAGCGGTTCGCCGATCCCGGCGAGCAGCTTGATCGCCTCGGTGACCTGCGATCGCGCCGATCGGAGGCGCACAGCACGCCGAGCACGCCGCCCTCGGCGCAGCTCGGCACCATGCCCGGCGGCGGCGGCTCCGGGTAGAGGCAGCGATAGCAGGGGCCGTGCTCGGCCCAGAAGACGCTGACCTGGCCGTCGAACCGGTAGATCGAGCCCCACACGTACGGCTTGCCGAGCAGCACCGCAGCGTCGTTGACCATGTAGCGGGTGGCGAAGTTGTCGGTGCCGTCGATGATCAGGTCGTACTGGCTGAAGAGCTCCATCACGTTGTCGTTGTCCAGCCGCACGTCGTGCACGACGACGTTGACGAACGGGTTGGTCTCGGCGATCGACTCCTTGGCGGACTGCGCCTTGGACTTGCCGATGTCGGACTGGCCATGGATGATCTGGCGCTGCAGGTTCGACTCGTCGACGGTGTCGAAGTCGACGATGCCGAGGGTCCCGACGCCGGCGGCGGCCAGATACAGCAGCGCCGGGCTGCCCAGGCCGCCGGCGCCGATCACCAGCACTCGTGCGTTCTTCAACCGCTTCTGGCCCGCCATCCCCACATCAGGAATGATCAAATGACGGCTATAGCGGCGTACCTCGTCGATGGTCAGCTCATCGGCGGGCTCTACCAGCGGCGGCAAGGCCACGGCTCTCCTCCAGCTCAGGGTCGCGGCGCGGATACCGCGGAACAAGACTTTCTCGATCTTCACGGCAACGCGCAGCTGGTGATCGCTATTCCGGATGATGGGATAGGGCCATGGCCGGCGCGGCTGACATCTGGGCGTGCGCGTCTTTGCGCACGCCGCGGAGTTCAAGGGGGTCGCCCCTCTTGGCTGACACTCGTCACACGGGTGGGTGAGCGAACCCTCACGCTGACCAATCTCGACAAGGTGCTCTATCCACAGCGTCGGCTTCACCAAGGCCGAGGTGATCGATTACTACCTGCGGATCGCTCCCGTGATGCTGCCGCATATCCGTGACCGGGCGATGACCAGGCTGCGGTTTCCGGACGGCGTCGGGCCAGAACAGTTCTCCTTCTATGAGAAGAACGCGCCGATGGGTACGCCGGACTGGGTACGCCGGGTGAACGTCAGCACCAGCGACGGAATCATCGACTACGTCGTCGCCGACGACGAGGCGGCAGTCGTCTGGCTGGCCAATCTCGCCGCGCTCGAGATGCATGTTCCGCAGTGGACCGTGAGCAGCGCTACTCCGGTCGACGGCATCATCAGCCTCCCGGAACCGGAGCCACGGCCTGGCGAGCCGCTGGCCAATCGTGTCGGTTGTCGATCTGGATCCTGGATCGGGCATGACCATCGTCGACAGCGCCCGGGCGGCGCTGATCGTCGCCGCCAGGCTGGCCGACGACGGCATGATCCCGATCGCCCAAACCTCGGGCAGCAAGGGCATCCAGGTCTACGCCGCAATCGCGCCCACCCGTAGCAAGACGGCCTGGAGCTATGTCAAGCAGCTCAATGCCGCGCTGCACAAGGCAGCAGCCTGACTTCTTCGTGGCTCGACCATGTCGGTCCAGCAGCGAGCCGGCAGGATCTATGTGGACTACAACCAGAACCTGGCGGCACGCAACACCATCGCGCCCTACTCGATGCGAGGCCGGGAACGTCCCAGCCGTCGCCACCCCGGTGACCTGGGAGGAGCTGGGCGGCGTACGCGGACCGGATGATCTTCGTTTCACCCCTGAGGAGGTGCTGACAAGGGTCGACGATCTACGGGGATCTGGCTGCCGATCTGCTGACCTCAGACCCGCCGCCGCTGCCCGACCAACCTGACGCCCAAACGTGAGGGCGGCAGGTAGGACACAAGGTTAGGGTGAAGTCGTGGCCACGAAGCGTGGAAAAGGAGGCGATGAGCAGTCGGCCCGACCCGCCTGCCGCGGGACCAACGGCGCGTCCAGCTGCTCGATGCCGCCAGCGAGGTGTTCGCCTCAAGGGCTACCACGCAGCGGCCATGGACGACATCGCCGACGCGGCTGGGGTATCCAAACCGGTCCTGTACCAGCACTTTCCCTCGAAGCTGGACCTCTATCTGGCGCTCCTCGACCAGAGCTGCGATCGACTTGTCGATGTTGTCGGGGAGGCCCTGGCCTCGACCGATGACAACGCGGATCGGGTAATTGCCACTGTCGCGGCGTTCTACGAGTTCGTCTCCTCCACCGGCGGGGAGTTCCGCTTCGTCTTCGAATCCGATCTGACCGGTGACGGTGCGGTGCAGCGGCGCCTGTCGCGGGTCAACGATGAGATTTCGGACGCTATTGCCGAGGTCATTGCCGAAGACACCGCGCTGCCTCCCCAGCAGGCCAAGCTGCTTGCTGTCTCGCTTGTCGGCATCGCTCAGGTGAGTGCGCGCTACTGGATCTCAGGCGGAAACCTCGGCGATCACCCTCGACGAAGCAAAGCATCTGGTCAGCAGTTTGGCCTGGCGCGGCATCAGCGGCTTCCCATTGGCCGAACACGAGCGCCGCACAATTCTGCCCTCGTCGTAAGCGCCCCGGCGAAGGTGCGCGTTTGCACTGCGGCCCGTATGGTGCGCCTGCCGACATCTCAGAGCCGTCAGACGAGAGGAGTTCGGCTACATCGCTCTCGGTGGGCAAACGTCCGCGGCCGCCACGTCAGTTGCGCAGATTGCTCCGGCCGCGGCGGCGAAGCCGAACGCGCTCCAACGTGTCGAACCCGCGAGCGAGAGCGACTGCATACGCGCCGTGAAAGACGTCCCCGCAGCCGGTCGTGTCGACGACTGGCACGTCAAGCTGGGCTGGTGTTGACAATCCGCACGCGTTGCGTCGCGGAACCACACACCATCAGCACCATTGGTAACCACGACGGCCGCTCGCTGATCATTCCAGAGCGCGTTCACGATCGCGGCCGGCTCCGTCTGCCCTAGTCATGCGGCGTGCAAAGGCCATCGGCAGCACCAAATGCTGCACCTGGTTCAGCGAGACGGAGTCAACCTCGGCCTCGACATCGGCAACGATCGCCACGCGGCTCCTGTCGGTGCCAAGCGCTTCGATAGTCGGGGCGAGGGCGTACGTGTCGAGCAGCACAGTTCGGGCCTCGAGGAGTGGTGTCACGTCGTCGCCGGGAGCAAACCAATCGTCGTCCTGTCGTCGTAGGCGATGAAACGCTCACCGTGCTTGTAGACGACGATGGTGGCGCGAATAGGTCGAGCTTGCGAGTCAGGCAGAGCGAACTGCAAATCCACCCCATGCGCCGCAAGGTCCGCGCGGACAGCGGCACCCTCGTCATGATCACTAAGCCGGCCAACGAACGCGACCCTCGCGCCGAGGTTAGCCGCCGCAACTCCAGCGCCGTTGCAATGTTTCCTCCGGGCTGCCGCTCGCGCGCCTGGATGCGACCCTATCGTCCGTCGGAGCAGCATCAACGTAGAACAAATCATCGATCGATGCGCAACCGACTCCGGCCACATCCAGCTGGATCACGTCAGGTGCCGCCGCCTCTTCCAACCGGACCGAGAGCTTCGTCTGCGGTTGCGCCGTCATGGATGACCGCACGATAGGCAGCGGCTACGCCCTCAATGTCATCGACCCCCCAAATATTGCGGCCCACCACTGCACCGACTGCCCCAGCCCTCATGGCCTCCTCAGTGAACGTGAGCCCGTCACGAACCGTCTCGGCTCGTGGACCACCAGCCACGACGACCGGCACCGGTGCAGAGGCGACAATTTCGGTGAATGCAGCCAGCTCGCCCGGATAGCCGACCTTGATCACGTCCACACCGGTCTCCACGCCGCAGCGAACAGCCCAGGCGATCTCTTCGGGCACAAATCGGATGACCGGCACGTCACCGGAGTAGTCCCTGGGATAGATATGCGCAACTACCGGCATCTCGACCTTTGCCGCGGCAGCGACGCTGTCGGTGAGCCAGCGAAGATAGCTGCCCTCGTGCGGCCTCTGCACCCCGATGGCGACGGCAAGCGCGTCAGCGCCGAGACGTACGGCGTCCTCCGGCGTTGCGATCAATTCACGAACGCGATCATCTGCGGTGAACATGCCGGCCTGGATGATCAGACTCGACTGTCCAGCAAACCGTCCCCAGAGCTGCTTTGCCGAACCGGGCAGCATCGTCACAGAATCCGGTCGAGCAGTCATCACGCGTTCAAGTGCGCGCGATAGATTGCGCAGCCCACCACCGCGAACGTCGCCATAGCCGATGAAGTGGTCGACCGCAATGCCGAACAATCGGCCGGATGGATGGGAGAACAGCCGGCGCAACCGAACTTGAGTACCGAGTCCCATGTCGAGAATGTCCTGTCTGTCGAATCGATCAGCAAGCTGCTCGGCGGTGACGCTTGATCATCACGTAGCCACCGAACTGCTCAAGGAGGCCGACCCACGGCTAAGGTCACAGCGTGTGCACAAGTTCTGCCCTCGAGGTCCGGACATCCGCACCAGCTCCGTCAAGGCAGCCTGGTCTCATCGGACTGAGCCACGAGACGGTCGTTCCAGAGGTTACCGGATCCGACTAGCCGACTCCGCGCATGATCTTGAGCAAGTGACGGGAGGACGCTCACGTCGCAATGAGACGATACGAATCGAGGACACGATGGACCTATTAGTCGGAGTCGATCTCGGAACGACGGCTTGCAAGGTGACCGTCGTTGCGCAGCGACCTGACTTCTCACACCGTCACATCGCCGCCGTACCGGATCTCTGCACCCCAGCGCGAATGGGCCGAACAAGATCCTCTTGCCTGGGGCGAGGCCGTAGATGCGACCCTGCGCCGTGCGCTCGACGGCATGGGGCCGCCGGCCGTCGTGATCATGTGACATTGTCGATCACCGGACAGATGCACAGCCTCGTGCTGCTGGATGCCGATGGCTATCCGGCGCGCCCCGCCATCCTCTGGGCCGATCGCCGCGCCTCCGCCGAGTGCATCATGATCGAGAACCGCGTGCCGGATGTCGCGGCAATTACAGGCAATCCACCGCTGCCTGCCTTCACGCTGCCGCAGCTGCTGTGGGTTCGAAGCCACGAGCCCGACGTCCTGAGCCGGACCGCACACGTATTGCTGCCGAAGGATTATCTGCGATGGCGCTATACGGGACGCATCGTTACGGATTGGACCGATGCTTCCGGAACCGGAATGTTGGATTCGTCAACCCGAGACTGGTCCAACAAGATCTTGTCCGCGCTCGAACTCAACCCTGACGTGTTGCCGCCGGTGGCGGATCCCATCGCCGACGGCGGCGACGTCGAACATGCGCCGAGCCCAGCGCTGCAAGCAGCCAGAACGGCTGTCGGCGTGGGAGATCAGTTCGCCGAAGCTCTGTCGGCTGGCCTCACCCACGCTGGCGACATGGCGATCATCTTGGGCACCTCGGCGGTTGTCCTGGGTGTGTCCGACCGCCTGGTCCCCGGCTCTTTCTGCCACGCTCAACCTGACCTGTGGCTCCGGCTCGACCTCTCCACGCCGGCGGGATGAGCTTGGCATGGCTGCGCGACATGCTGGCACCCGGGGAGGATCTGGCCTCGTTCACCTCAGCCGCCATCGCGGCACCGCCTGCCGCTCGAGGACTACTCTTTCTTCCCTTTCTGATGGGGAACGCGGCGCCAGAGGCCGCGGCGCTCCTGGTGCCTTCGTGGGACTCACAACCGAGCACACCCGCGGCGATCTCGTTCGTGCAGTGCTCGAGGGGGTCGCCTTCGAACTTCGGCGGCTGCAGCAGACACGGGGAACTCCGCTGCCGACCGACGTACTGACCCTGAAAGGGAGGCGGCGCTCGAAACGAGCTATGGTGCCGGATCGTCAGTGGCGTATTCGGAATTCCTTACCGGACCACTCATCGCGATGCAGCTTACGGCGCGGCACTGACCGCTGGAGTCTCATCGGGATGGTGGCCAGGCTGGCAATCCGTGCCTAGTCATGAGCGATCAGATCAACGAATCAGGCCTAGCCGACGTCAAGGCTCTGAACGATGGCTACGCGCGATATTGCGCGGTCGTCGATGCCCTAACGCCAGATTCCTAGGGTGATACGCCACAGTGAGCACGGTTGGTGTCGATCTCGGCACAAGTGAGTGTCCGCGCCGTGGCATGCGACCACGAAGGACAGCAGATCGCAGCCGCTGCGGAGAAGACGAGTCTCGAGCGGCCCAGGGAGGTTGGAGTTGTCGTCGACGCCGAGGCCGTGCTCCACTCCGCGGAGTCACTCGTCGCTGCCGTGGCAGCGGAGGCCGCCGACCGGGGCGATCAGGTACGAGCGATCGCCTTCAGCAGCCAGGGAGAGGCCGTCGTCCCGGTAGACCGACAGGGCCGGGCGCTCAGCCCGGCACCGGTCGGTATGGACGCCCGGGGCGAGCCGGCGGCCCGGGCGATGGCCGAGCGACTCGGTGGCGAGCGGGTGCAGCAAATCACCGGCCAACCGCTCAACCGGATGTTCTCGATCTACAAGATTGCTGTCGGGGATGCTGCCTGGCGGCCCCCGCCGCCAACGCCTACCGCGCTCTAAGCGACTTCGTTGCCACTCGATGGGGCGCCGCTCCGGCCATCGACTGGACTTGCGCCGCGCGTACCGGTCTCTTCGACATAGAGGCCGCGACCTGGTCCGCAGAGATGATCGCCACTGCCGCCATTGATGCGCCCTGGATGCGGGACGTTCCCTTCTCCGACTGCGTACCTTCTGGAACTCGATCGGCACAGTCTCAACCGAGGCTGCCGAGCGACTCGGGGTTCCACGCGCCACAGCTTTGGTAGCCGGCGCCCACGACCAGGCTGCCTCCTTCATCGGGGCCGGTGGCACGGCAGGATCCGTTTCGACCTTCGCGCTCGGCTCCAGCGACTGCCTCACGGGTCGAGACAACGCAGCGGCCAGCCGGCATCGCGGGAACCGGTTTTGCCACCTACCCGTGGCGGTCGCGCGCGCTGGCTCACCCTCGCCGGTACCGCGGCTGGTGGCTGGACTCTCGACTGGTACCTCGCCCTGACCGGCATTGCGGACGCCGATGCGTTGTTGTCGGAGTCGTCTCCCGAACCGCCGCCGATCATTGTGCTGCCCTATTTCGCGGGATCCGGCACGCTGGACAACGATCCAACTGGGCGGGGCGCGGTCATCGGACTCACGCTCGACCTCAGCAGAGCTCAGCTCACACGAGCGTTTCTCGAAGCCGCCGGCTACGAGCTCGGCAGCATCGTCGCCGCGTTCACTGCAGCCGGTCTGCGGGTCGGTGCAAGTCCGCGCTGTCGGAGCCGGAGCCAATAACCCGATCACCCTTGGCATCCGCGCCTCCGCTGCTGGCGTGCCCCTTACTCCAGCCATCGGCAACGCGTCCGCTCGGGGCGCTGCACTCCTTGCCGGCGCCGGCATCGGACTCTTCGATCTCGACAACTCTGCCGCCAATCGCACCTCGGTGCCACTGCCCGTCCCGAGCCCACGACCGTCGATTGGTACAACCAGCAACGACAGACTTACCGCGACCTGTACCGCGTCCTCGAAGCCCTTCAACCAGCGATTCGACGTCCGCCACAGATCCGAAATTGCACCTCACCCCGAAGTCTGAACTGAACTGTCAGGAGCCACGAAAGGACATCCAGCTATGCCTCTCCAGACGCTCGCCACGACGCTCGCCGCCGCCGAGCGGGGCAAGCTATGCGGTCGGCGCGTTCAACGTATCCGACCTCAACCAGGCCGTTGCGGTGCTCGACGCGGCCCGTGCCGAAAGATCGCCCGTCATCGTCCAGGCCATCGCGGGGACAAGCGCGTACGGCGACGAAAGCTGGTGGTGGCACATGCCCGGACGGTCGTAGAGAGCTACACCGATGTGACCGCGACTCTGCACCTGGACCACGGTCGCACTGATTGAGGATTGCGTTCGTGCAATGGATCACGGGTTTACCAGCGTCATGATCGATGCGAGCCGCTCGACCGAGGACGATGAGCCCAACGACTTCGAGTCGAATCGTGACGATCACCAAGTCGGTTGTCGAGGTCGCTCACGCGCGTGGCGTCAGTGTCGAGGGAGAGCTTGGCACGATCGGGGTGCCGAGGCCGGCATCACCGGCGTCCTCGAAGAAATCGTCTACGCCGACCCCTCTCAGGCCGAGGAGTTCGTGGGGCGGACCGGAGTCGACGCCCTCGCCGTCGCCGTCGGCACCAGCCATAGCTCGGTCAAGTTCACCGACGAGTCTAGTGGTCAGCGCCTCCGAATCAACTTGATCGCCGAAATCAAGAACCGCCTCCCACACACTGCCCTGGTCCTGCACGGCAGCTCCTCCATCCCGGTCGACGCCGTGGAGGCCATCAACCAGGCAGGGCGGCTCAGTCAGGCCCTCTTACGGCATCGACGCAGCGCAGAAACGGGCAGGAATTGCCCAGGGCATTCGCAAGATCAATCAGGGCACGGATTCCCACCTGGCCTGGACCGCGGCGCTGCGAACCGCGCTCGGCGAGCGTCCTTCCGAGGTTGAGCCCAGCTCGGCGATCACTGCCGCGATGGCGGCCATGACCGGCATCGTTCGCGAGCGGATGCGCGAATTCGGCTCCGCAGGTCAGGACACACCAAGGACCCAGGTCTGACGACTCGACCACATCTGGCGACCACATCTGGCAATCGACAGTTGCGGATTGACCAGCCGATTTCGCTCAGCACATCAGCAGAACCCGCCGGCCATAGTGGTCGCCCGGACGATCTCAAGATCAGCTGATATAGGCGCCTTCCTGCAATTGCGCAGCTAGCCCTTCTGCAGCGTCGTGGCTCCAGTCATGATCGCCACAGCCTCGGTTGGCGTGTGGGACTTCGGGGTGATCACTCCCGCGCATCCGCCGAGCCTGGCGATGTGGATCCGGTCAGACACCTCGAACACGTTCGGCATGTTGTGGCTGATCAAGATCACCGGCAGACCCTTGGCCTTGATCTGCTGGATCAGGTTGAGCACCTGGCCGGTCTCCTTCACTCCCAACGCCGCCGTCGGCTCGTCGAGCACGACGAACTTGGTGGCGAAGGTTGCCGCCCTGGCGACCGCCACGGCTTGCCGCTGGCCGCCGGACAGCGTCTCCACGGCCTGGCCCATGTTCTGCACGGTGGCGATGCCCAGGTTGGCCATCGACTTGCCCGGCGTCCTCCTTCATGCCCTTCTTGTCGAGCATGCGGAAGCACCGAGCCCAGCGGACCGGGTCGGCGCCGTTCCCGACCCAGGAACATGTTGGCCGAGATGTCCAGCGCCGGCGCAACCGCCAGGGTCTGGTAGACGGTCTCGATGCCGGAACTTCGGGCGTCCTGCGGCGTCTTGAAGTGCACCTCCTTGCCGTCCAGGTAGACCTGTCCGGAGTCTGGGATCAAGGCGCCGGTGAGAGCCTTGATCAGCGTCGACTTGCCGGCACCGTTGTCGCCGATCACCGAGAGGATCTCGCCCGGAAACAGGTCGACGTCCACACCGTCGAGGCCGACAACCCTGCCGAAGGTCTTGATCAACCCACGACCCGAGAGCACCGTGTCCTTCGGGTCGGCGAGCACCGGCGGGTTACCGAGACCGACGGTGCCTCTCTCTTCGTCGGTCAGTTCACTGCTTCGGGAGTGGCTGGTCATGCCTTCACCTTCCTAATCCACTGATCGATCGAGACGGCGACGATGACGAGCACACCGGTGGCGAGAACACGCCACTGGTCGTCGACTCCGGCCAGGCTCAGACCGATCCTGAACACTCCGACGATCAGCGCACCGAGGATGGTGCCGACGATGCTGCCCCGGCCGCCGAACAGGCTGGTGCCGCCGATCACCACCGCGGTGATGCTGTCCAGGTTGGCGTCGACGATGGCGTTGGGACTGGCCGTGCCCGACCGGCCGATCTGCACCCAAGCGGTGATGCCGTAGATCAGCCCGGCCACGGTGTAGACGCTGAGCAGCACGCGGTCGACGCGGATACCCACCAGGCGAGACGCTTCGGCGTCGTCGCCCGACGGCGTACAGATGCCGGCCCCACGAGGTCTGGCTGAGAATGAACGCCACGATCACGGCCATGATCGCAACGATGATCACGCCCGATGGTGATCCGGAACGGTCCGATGAGGATCGGCGTGCCCGCCCAGGTTGAGGATGGGGGGCATCTGCCGCCGACCAATCTGCTGGCCGCCTGAATAGAGCAGCGCGATCGCGGTAAAGATGCTCAGCGTGCCCAGCGTCACGATGAACGGTGGCAGCTTGAGCCGGGTGACCAGCGTGCCGTTGATAAACCCGGCAAGCAGTCCGGCGGCAATGCCGATCAGCAGGGCCAGAACCGCCTGGCACGCCGTTGTTTGCCGCCAGGTTGGCCATCAATCAGCGAGGAGAGAATGGCGATCGCGCCAACCGACAGGTCGATGCCCGCGGTCAAGATGACCAGCGTCTGGCCGATCGCGAGGGCCGCGATCACCGACAGCCTGCTGCAGGATGATGCCGATCGTGGCGGGCTGGGCGAAACGCGGATTGATGATCGTGAAGGCGATGAATGAAACGACCAACACCAACAGTGGGCTGATCGACGGATGGGAATGCAGGAGGTGCTGGATGCGCTGAAGCGGCGACTGCTGCCGCAGCGCGAACTGTTCAGCAGCGGTATGCAGGTGCCTGCGGTTCGACTGTGGTTGTCACGTGGGCTTCCTTGCCGTAGGAGATACTCCGGTTTTCGCGAGGAGGCGACCGTCGCCACTCCGTGATCGGGCTGGCTCCACCACGGAGGGCGGAGCCAGCCGCTCAGTTCGTTCATGAGCTACTTGCCGCCCCAGCAGATCTTCTCCGCCTCGGCGGACGTGATGCTCTCCACGCCTTCGACCGGCTTGTCGGTGACCAGCGCCACGCCGGTGTCGTAGAAGTCCAGTCCGGGCGAGTTCTGCGGCTTCTCAGCGCCGTCTGCTGTCGATCATCTTCGCGATCGCCTCGACGCCCATCTCGGCCATCTTCACCGGGTACTGCTGGGAGGTGGCCCCGATGGTGCCGTCCTTGACCGAGCTGCGATGACCCGGACTGCAGCCGCCGTCTACCGAAACGATAGTGCGCCTTGACGCCCGCAGCTTGCAGCGCCTCGGCCGCACCCGCCGCCAGACGGCTCGTTGATGGTGTAGACGACGTTGATGTCCTTGCTCTTGGACAGGCAGTTCTCCATGGCCGTCTTGCCGCTGTCCTGCGGCACCCTGGGTCGGCTCGTTGCAGACGATCGTGTAGTCGCCGCCCTTGCCGCCGGTGTACTTGCCGGTCTTGGCCTCGTCGCCGTTCTTGGTCTTGTCCTTGATGTCGATGCCCATGCCGGTCAGGAAGCCCTGGTCACGGTTGATAGTCAACCGTGGCGACCTTGTCGTTGAACAGGTCGAGCATGGCGATCGTGGCCTTCTTGCCGTTCAGCTGTGCCGGCCGCCCACTTGCCGATCAGCTCACCGGCCTTGAAGTTGTCGGTGGCGAAGGTGATGTCAACGGTGTCTGGCGGGTCCGGCGGCGTGTCCAGCGCGATGACATAGAGGCCTGCGTTCGGGCGTTCTCGATCGCGCGGGTTCACACCGGCCCGTTGCCGGCGCGATCAGGATGCCCTTGTCGCCGCGGGCGACCGCAGCCTCGATCGCCTTGACCTGACCGTCCTCGTCGCCGTCCCTTGGCACCGGCGGCCGTGGTGATGGTGACGCCGTTCGCCTTCGCGGCGGCCTCCTCGGCGCCCTTCTGCATGGAGATGCAGAAGGGGTTGGTGCTGGTCCTTGGTGATCAAGCGTGACGGCGATCTTCGTCGCCGCCGCCACCACTCGCTGAACCCTCGGCTCCAGGGTGCCGGTGCCGCCACCGCCACCACAGGCGGCGAACGTCAGCGACGCCGCCGCAGTCAACGCCAGGGCCGCTGCGAGGCGGTACGCTCTGACGGTTCGGCGGTAGATACTTCATGGATGATCCCTCTCGTTAGAACGCACCGCCGATTGTGACAACGGTGTCAAGCTCATTCTTAAGTCATTCTCAGGTTTCGATGTCAAGCCCAGTAAATTAACGAATTCATATATGGGTAGTCTGACTCGCCGGAAAGGAGACATCGATGTCAACTCCGCCTCCCGGATCGGCCCCAAGACTGCGGGCGACCATCCGCGACGTTGCGGCGTTGGCAGGTGTGGGAACCAAGACCGTGTCGCGGGTTATCAACGACGAGGCCAACGTATCGCCCCAGACCCGTGCGCGGGTACAACGCGCCGTATTGGCGTTGAATTTCAAGCCGAACCAAGGGGCTGGCGCACTGCGGCGCGGCGATCGCAAGACGCTCACCCTTGGCCTCCTCCTTGACGCCGTGGACAACCCATTCTCAGCTTCGATCAACCGAGCTGTCGAGACCGTGGCCTACACGGCGTGACACCGCAGTGCTTGGCCGCCAGCTCCGACAACGATCCAGACCGCGAGCGGATCATGGTCGATGCCTTCACCCGCCGTCGGGTCGACGGGTTGATCTTGAACACGATCACTGAAGATCAGGGTTACCTGCAGGCCGAACGCGAGCAGGGCACGCCGCTGGTCTTCGTCGACCGACCACCGATCGGGCTGCTCGCCGATGCGGTGATCACCAACAACTACGAAGCGGCGCATCGAAGCGACGCAGCATCTGATCAGGCACGGCCATCGTCGCATCGCTCACCTCGGCGACGAGCCGGCCGCATCGACGGCCCGCGGGCGGCTGCGCGGCTTCAGCGACGCGATGGCCGAAGCGGGACTGACCGCTACCGCACGCCAGGTCAACGCTTTGCGCTCCGAGCAAGAGGCTTACGCCGCCGTGCACGGCTTCATGCAGCTCGACGATCCGCCCACTGCGCTGTTCACCTCTCATTACCTGCTCACGCTCGGTGCGATCCGCGGCCCTGCATGATCTTCAGCTGGAGAATCGCATTGCCCTGATCGGCTTCGACGACATCGTGCTGGCTGACCTGGTGCGTCCGCGCTGTCACGGTCATGGCACAAGATCCCACCCGGCTCGGCACCGCTTGCCGCCGAGCGCATCTTCGCTCGGCTGGACGGCGACACCTCCGCCGTGCAGACCGTCGGTGGCGGCTGCCACGTTGATCGCCCGTGGTTCAGGGAGATCCCACCCGCTGATCATCGCTCGAGCGCGTCGCATAGTGTCGAGTGAACCCATGTTAGTGAAAGGGGCCGCGGCCGTGACGATCTCGGAGACGATCCCGCTCAGTCGCAACGAGCGACTGGACGGTGGAACGCGCGGTCGCGGCCGTCGTCGGCCAGCCTCAGCGGAGTCCAGCGGCTGGGCGTTGCCTTCTCCGGTGGCGTCGACTCGTCACTGTTGCTTGCGCTCGCCGCGCGGACTCTTGGCGCGCGAGCGGGTTGTTGCGCTGCTGGGAGTCTCGCCGAGTCTGGCGGCCGAGGAGCGGAGTGCGGCGCACGATGTCGCACGCCAGGTCGGCGTAACGACTCGTCGAGGTGGTGACCCATGAAGGTGATCGCCCGGAGTATCAGGCGAACGGGCCGGATCGGTGCTTCTACTGCAAGGAGGAGCTGTTCAGCCGGATCGATGACGAGGTCGTCGAGCGTTACCAGCTGGACGCGATCGCGTACGGGGAGAACGCCGACGATGCGCGACGACCCGACCGACCAGGTGCGCGCGCCGCCGCCGATCACCACGTCCTCCGGCCGCTTGCCGAGGCTGGGCATGACCAAGCTTGCGGTGCGTACGGTCGCGCGCGAGCCTGGGTCTGCCGGTGGCCGACAAGCCTGCTGCGCCTTGCCTGGCGTCTCGGATTCCGCACCACCATCCGGTGACGCCTGCCAAGCTGAGCCAGATCGAGCGCGCCGAGTCGGCCCTGCGGCAGCTGGGATTCGGCGATTTGAGAGTTCGGCACCACGATGAGGTCGCGCGGGTCGAGCTTGCCTCCCGCTGATCTGGTTCGGGCGGTCGTCGATCCGCTCCGTACCGAAGATGCTGGCCGCTGTACGAGGCGCTGGCTTCCGATTTGTCACGGTGGATCTTGGCGGGATCCAGTCCGGCGCCTTCACGCTGCCACTGCTGAGTTCTGATCATGACTGAACCGGCGAGCCGCGGGCTCGCCCTCGAGGCGTTCGCCGACCTTGATCACGAACGGACGAAGCGACGCGGCTATCCGGAGGCGATCTATTGCCCGGGCAAGACGCCCGAGCAGCTCGGCATGATCGCCGCCGCGGTACGGGATCAGCCACACGTGACGCTGTTCACTCGGGCGAACAAGGATCATGCCGCGGCCATCCTGGCCGAGCTTCCCGGCGCCTTTCATGATCAAGAAGCCGACCTGCTGGCCTGGCCGGCCAAACCTCCCGACGCCACCGGCGGACTGGTGGTGGTGCTCGCTGCCGGAACCTCCGATCTGCCGGTCGCCAAGGAGGCGCAGCTCACGGCCTGCTATCTGGGACGGCCCACCGAGCTGGTTGTCGATGTCGGTGTCGCCGGCCTGCATCGAGTCCTGGGCCGCCTGGACCTGCTGCGACAGGCCCGGGTGGTCGTCGTGGCTGCGGGAATGGATGGCGCTCTGCCGAGCGTGGTGGCGGGACTCATCGCAGCACCCGTGGTGGCGTTGCCCACCTCGGTGGGCTACGGCGCTGCTTTCGATGGACTGGCCGCTCTGCTGGCCATGCTCAACGCCTGCGCGCCCGGCGTGGCGGTGGTGAATATCGACAACGGCTACGGCGCCGGTCACCTGGCGGCCCAGATCGCGGCGCCATGAGCAGCCGCCGCCATGTCTGGATCGATGCCTCCGCCGGGGTCGCGGGCGACATGTTGTTGGGCGCGCTGATCGACGCCGGGTGCGGATCTGGCCGTCGTACAGCAGGCCGTCGACGCCGTGATCGGTGAGTCTGTCGAGGTTGAGCTGCGACACCGGTGACCCGAGCCGGACAGCATGCGAAGCCGGATATCGGTAGAGGTGATCGCCCAAGACGTTCCGGTGCGGGAGTGGCGAGCGGTCGAGGATCTCATTGCCACCGCAGATCTCGCCAGCACCGATCCGCGATCGGGCGCTGGCGACCTTTGGCCGACTTGCCGAGGCCGAGGGACGAGTCCATCACCTGCCACCAGATGAAGTGCACTTCCACGAGGTCGGCGCGCTCGACTCCATTGCCGACATCGTCGGAGTCGCAGCAGCGCTGCACTCCCTCGAGATCGACAGCATCAGCGCGAGTGCTGTGGCGGTCGGATCCGGACGGAGTCCGAGGCGCCCATGGTGATCATGGGCGTTCCGGTGCCGGCTGTCGTCGAGCTGGCTGCAGGATGGAAGATCTTCGCCGGAGGCTCAGGCGAACTCACCACGCCGACCGGAATGGCGTTGGTGTCGGCCCTGGCCGAGCGCTGCGAAGACCTGCCGCTGCTCACCCTGCAGGCTTCCGGGGCTGGCGCGGGCACCCGAGATACGCCCGGTCGGCCCAACCTCACGCGCGTACTCATCGGTGAACGAGTCACGCGACCCTGATGACAATCTGTCGGAGGCGGATGTGCTGATCGAGGCCAATGTCGACGATCTGGACCCTCGACTCTGGCCTGGGGTACTCACCAGCTTGATCAGAGCCGGAGCGGCCGACGCATGGCTCGTTCCGATCATCATGAAGAAAGGTCGACCCGCGCATACGGTCAGCGTTCTGGCGCGGCCCGATCAGGCAGCCGATCTTCGCTACCTGCTCTTGGCCCTGACGAGCACCATCGGTGTGCGGGAGACCAGAGTGCGCAAGACGGCCCTGCCACGGGGATGGGTCGATTTGATCATCGCCGGCAGCTGCATATCAATCAAGATCGCGCATCACCACGGCACGATCTGGCAAGTCACGCCAGAGTTCGATGATCTTGAGCGGGCCGCGGATGAGCAAGACCTCTCTCCTATCACCGTGCTCGAGCAGGCCATGGCAGCCGCCCTAGCCGCAGGTCTGGTGACAGGCGCCCCAGTCCCGGAGGGACTGAGGTCGAGTCGCTCCGCAGCACTCATAGGTGCGTTTTCCATCACAGCGGTTGAAACGCACCCCTCGAATGCCCGAAGACGGTACGTTTCCCAGCACAGCCGTCAAGACGCCCCCGGCATTGAGCTCGGCCTGACACAACCAGCGTCGAGTAGATTTGCACGTCAAGGCCCTCACAACGAAGACCTTGCCCTGCGAGAGAACGCAACGCGTCCGAGCCCCGCGCCAGAGAGGAAGTCGATGACCGAGCCCACGTCGTCCGCCGCCGCGCCGGCGCCGCTTACTCCCGCCAGAGGGCACGCCGCTGACCCTGACTGCGCCGGCACCGCCGCCATCCGTCGTGGCCACGCAGGCTCCGGCCATGGCTCCGCAAGTGGACCCGGCCACCGTCCCGCAGCTCGACAGCAAGGTTGACGGCTTCTTGAGCGCCTTGATGGCTGCTCAGACCCGTTCACCTGAGTTCGCCACAGCAGGCAGCCAACGTTCGTGCCATGGGAGACGCCGACATCCGCCGAGCGGCCGAGACGTCCAACCGCCTGCTGCAGACCCCGGTACGCGCGCTCAAGGAGGGCGGAATCGCCGAAGGGTTCGAAGGTCGGCAATACGCTGCTCGATCTTCGCCGCACGGTCGAGGACCTGGACCCGAGCCGCGCGACCGGAGTGCGCAAGTTCCTCGGGTGATCCCGTTCGGCGACAAGGTCGCTGATTACTTCCGGCGCTACGAGTCCGCGCAAGGCCACTTGAACGGGATCCTGCACGCCCTGCGCAATGGCCAGGACGAGCTGACCAAGGACAACGTCGCGCTCAACCTGGAGAAGCAGAACCTCTGGGCGTGCCATGGGGCGCCTGAACGCTTACATCTACATTGCCGAGCGGCTCGACGCCCGGCTCGCCGCCACCATCGCGCAGCTGGAGATCTCCGATCCGGAGCGCGCCAAGGCGCTGAGCCAGGACGTGCTGTTCTACGTCCGGCAAAAGCATCAAGATCTGCTGACCCAGCTGGCGGTTTCGATCCAGAGCTATCTCGCGATCGACATCATCATCAAGAACAACATCGAGTTGATCAAGGGCGTCGACCGAGCCTCCACGACGACCATTTCGGCGCTGCGTACCGCCGTGATCGTGGCACAGGCACTCGGCAACCAGAAACTGGTTCTTGATCAGATCACGGCGTTGAACACGACGACGTCCGACCTGATTCAGCGCACGTCCGAGATGATGCGGGACAACTCCGCGCAGATCCAGCAGCAGGCAGCCTCGTCGACGATCGGGCTTCCGCAGCTGCAAGCGGCCTTCCAGAACATCTACGCCACGATGGATTCCATCGACAATTTCAAGCTGCAGGCGCTGGACAGCATGGCAGCGACCATCGGCACGTTGGAGACCGAGGTCGCAAAGTCCCGCGAATACCTCGATCGGGTGAGTCGCCAAGATCAACAGCTGGCTTCCGGTGCCCTGGACCTGCAGAGCGGCGGCGGTACGCCCGGCGGGCTGCGCTGAGTCCCGTCCGTAGCTGCTTGATCATCGTCGGTGCCTCATGGGATTCAAGGAGTGGATTGCAGCCCTTACCGGGGCGGCGTCCGCAACCATCGGAGACGCCGGCCGAGTCCGCCGCGCCCACCGCAGCAGCGCCAACCGAGTCCGACATCATGCGGGCACTGGATCGCGTCGAGGAGATGGTTGGCGGCGGTGCGGTGCCGGCGCCAGTTCAGTCCAGGGTCCGCCGGGTCGCCCAGACCGTACGCGAAACCATGCCTCGGCTGCGTAATCTCGGGCTCGGCAGCCCCGATGCATACTCGGTGATGGCAACGGCAACCGACTACCTGCCCGAAGCGATCACGGCGTATACCCGGCTACCACGGCAGTGGGCCGATTCTCGTCCGATCGAGAATGGCAAGACCTCGCTCATGCTGTTGATTGATCAACTCGATCTGCTGAGCGCCACCATGGACAAGATCTTCGACGCAGTGGTCCGAGTCGACGCCGACGCCCTGATCGTCCACGGCCGCTTTCTGCAGGAGAAGTTCGGGCATGCCGCTACAGGTGGAGCCTTGAACATTGGCGAGCAGCCCGCACCCGAGACACCGCGCAGCACCTTGGACCTGCCGTGACAGAGTTACCGACCCGCACTCGTCGCCGGCGCCTTGGACGCGCTTCGCAGCGCGGCCACGACCGCAGGCCTCGATCCTGAGGCGGCTGCCCGCGAGGGCGAGGCACTGGCCGCCGCCGTGGCGGAGTCCGCAGAAGGCGCCTACCTCGACTGGGGCGAGCAGACCGGTCATGCGGATCCGCAAGCCTTTTTCGATGCCGCACATCGTGGACGACGCTGGCGCGCCGCTCCGACGGTGCTGCTCGGACAGCTCGTCGTCAATAGATCGCCCGTGGCCAACGGCTACGCCGAAGCGATGGCTGAGGTTTGTCGCGCGGCGCAGACCCTCGGCACACCCAACCCACGGACGGCCGGCAACGCGGCCGTCGCTGCGGCGGCGCAGCTCGGCGCCCTGGCCCCACCACCGAGCGCCAGCAACGACCCGGCCCGAGATCGCGGCCATGCTGCGAGCGCTCAACCAGAGCTCACTCGACCTGAGTTCGCTTGATCTACCACCTGGCCTACCGGGAATTGCTCCCGATTTGCACGCTGAGGCCCAACATTTGCGCCCTGAGCCTGTCGAAGGGCAGCCACCTGGCGCTGCGACCAGTTCAGCACTCACAGCGGCGGAGGGCTCAAAGCCTGCGGCCAAGCCAGAACCCGAACCAAAAACGCTCGATGAACTGCTCGCCGAACTCGATGCACTCATCGGACTCACCGCGGTAAAGGCCGAGATTCACCGCCAGGTGGCCGTGCTTCGGGTCGAGACGCTGCGCAGCAAGGCCGGCCTGAAGTCTCCGACGATCACCCGGCATCTGGTCTTCGTCGGCAATCCCGGAACCGGCAAGACAACCGTCGCCCGGCTCGTCGGTGGCATCTACCGCGCACTCGGGCTGCTGTCGAAGGGCCAGCTCGTCGAGGTTGACCGCTCGGAGCTGGTCGCCGGCTACCTCGGGCAGACGGCAATCAAGACCGCCGAGGTCGTGGCATCGGCCGCTGGCGGAGTTCTTTTTATCGATGAGGCATACAGCCTGGCTGGTGACCAGTACGGTCAGGAGTCGGTCGACACCCTGGTCAAGGAAATGGAGGACCGTCGCGACGACCTCGTGTTGATCGTGGCTGGTTACCCAGACCCCATGGCGATCTTCATTGCCCAGAACCCAGGGCTGGCCAGCCGATTTCGAACCACGATCGAATTCGACGACTACACCGACGAGGAACTGGTGAGCATTCTCAAGCAGATGGCTCAGGCGGCCGATTACGACCTCGATCAGGGCTGTGTGGACCGCTTCAGCGCCATCCTTCTCGGCACTCCACGCGGTCCGATGTTTGGCAACGCGCGATTCGCGCGCAATCTTTAGAAGCCGCGATTGGCAGGCATGCCTGGCGGCTACGCGACGTCGCCGATCCGACTGTCGAACAGCTGCGGAAGCTCATCGCAGACGACTTCGACGAGGAGGCTACCCAGAGCGAGCCGTCCACTGCCTCCCACGAACAGCCAGCGGACGATGACGCCGCGAAACCCAAGGAGTCCAGCAGTGAGCCAGGCTAGCCAACAGATCGGTGCAGCCGAGGTCACCGCCCCGCCCGCTGCCGCCGGAACAACAACAGCTGCACCGCCCGCGCCGCAGCAGCAAGCTACGCTCGCCTCGCCGCCCAGCCTCCGCCACCTCGGAAGCTGGCGCGAAGGCTCCGGCCCAGAAGCAGATGAACACGCCACAGCGGCTCCGGTTGCTCAGCCTTGGCGTTGTGGTGGTCGGTGTGGTCGTCGGCCTGATCGGTGCGCTGACCTTCGCGTATCTGGCCGTTTCACTGAGTCGTGCCAAAGCGGACACCGCACAGCTCATCCGGGTCCAGAAGATCCAGTCCAACCTGCTCAGCGCGGATGCCACCGCGACCAACGCATTCCTGGTCGGTGGCCTCGAGCCTCCAGCCCAGCGTGCGGCGTACGAGAGTGCCATCAGCAGCACCAGCTCACTGATCGCGGAGGCTGCTCGGGCACAACCGGCCGACGGGGAGGCCCTGGCCGCGCTCAACCAGCAGGTTGTCAGCTATGCGGCGACGATCGAGCAGGCGCGCGCCAACAATCGGCAGGGGCTACCGGTCGGCGCCCAGTACCTGCGCAATGCAAGCGCCCAGCTGCGAAGCGACGCGTTGCCGATCGTGGACAACCTCGTAAGTGCTAATGCGAACCCGAGCGGCGGACGAGATGCATGCCGGCGCCGGCTTCCTCGTTCTGGTCATCGCCCTGTTGGGGCTGGGCGCGGTGATCGTCGGTCAGATCTGGCTGGCTCGCAAGTTCCGGCGCAAGATCAACGTCGGGATGCTGGCAAGTGCGGGCGTGCTGCTGCTCATCGTTATCGGAAGCCTCATCGCTGTGCTCCAGCTGCGCAGTGCACTGAACCAGATCTCCAGCGGCAGCCTCGCTGCGGTCAACACGGCCGCAGACGCCCGGATTGATGCCAACAATGCGAAGTCCAACGAGAGCCTGACGTTGATCGCGCGGGGATCCGGCCAAGCCTTCGAAGACGCTTGGAAGTCCTCGGCTGACGCAGTTGCAGGCAATCTCCCACGCCTCACCGACAAGCCGGAGCTGGTGAGCCAATGGCAGGCCTACACCGACGTCCACGGCCAGATCCGAGAGCTCGATGATGGCGGCCAGTGGGACAAGGCGGTCGCCAGGGCAACCGGCTCTGGACGGACATCCTCGAACGCCGCCTTCGGTACCTTCGACAGCAATCTGGCCAGCTATCTGGATGGTGTGAGCCAGGACGCCTCCAACTCTCTGGCCGATGAGCTGCCCATCATGGTTGTAGCGGCAATTCTGATACTTCTCGGCGGGTTGGCCGCCGCGTGGCTGGGACGTTGGGGCGTGGCCGAGCGTTTGAAGGAATATCGATGAGGCTTCCAGTGGCGTAGGGCGCTGCTCGCCGTGGCAGCCGTCGCATCTGTCACGGCACTTTCGGCGTGCACGATGTTCAGCTACTCCCCAACACCGCTGCCCCCAGCACCCCCTGCCCGCAGCCCACCACGAGCGCCCCACCGCCGCCCCCGCCCGCTGCGGCAATCCGCTCGCCTCGTACACGCCGGACGCGGCTGTTACCCACGCCGGAGACCCTGCCTAGGGGATCGACCATGGCCAGGATCCAAAAGCGTGGCCGGCTGATCGCTGGCGTGTCTGCCGACACCTATTTGCTGGGATCACGAAACCCCTTCACCGGCGAGATCGAGGGTTTCGACATCGACATGGTCAAGGCTGTTGCCAAGGCGATCTTCGGCAACGAGAACCGCTACCAGTTGAAGGTGATCACCGCTGCGCAGCGGATTCCGGCGCTGCAGAATGGCGACGTCGACATCGTGGCACGCAACATGACGATCAACTGCGATCGCTGGAAGCAGATTGCGTTCTCGTCCGAGTACTACCGGTCGGGCCAGAAGATCCTGGTCCGTAAGGGATCGAAGGCCAACTCGATCAAGGACCTCGATGGTCAGAAGGTGTGCGCCCCCATCGGCACGTCAAGCATGGACAACCTGATCAAGGCAGCCCCAAGGCCATTCCGGTCGGTGCGGATACCCACACCGGGTGCCTGGTGCTTTCCAGGAGGGCCAAGTGGCGGCGATCACAGGTGACGACACTGTGCTCGCCGGACTCGCGGCACAAGACCCGTACGCCGTGGTGCCTGAGCAGCGGGCATTCACCGCAGAGCCGTACGGCTGGGCTTCAACGAAAGGATGTGGACTTCGTGCGCTTCGTCAATGCACGCCTCGACGAAATGCGCACCGACGGTGAGTGGACCAGGATCTACAACCGCTGGCTGAGAGGATCGCTTGGTCCGGCGCCCGAGCCACCGATAGCGGTCTACGGCAGGACGTGATGAGCGTGGTCGCACCTGCCGGACAGGTGACCGCTCCGGTCGCACCGGGTCGGATGGGTTCAGCCGCTCGAGCTCCAGGCCGCACAGGTCTATCTGGACGAACTCGGTGAATGGCGCGATGCCCGACGCGCGTGAGCTGGATGAGCTCGACAAGGCAGCAATGCAGTCGAGCACCGGCTCGGCGCGTTACGGGCGACCTGCTGTTGTCGATGGCACTGTGGAAGGCGGTCTCTGATCGCTATGAGCTGCTGATTGCCACCTGGAACTCCGGCCGTGTCGGGACCACTGAGCTGATGCGCATGTCGACGCTGATCTGGGGTCGGCTGGATGCCGCCACCGCGTCCGGGCTCTCTGTCTCGTTGCCTGAGGCGTGTCGGCTGTCTGATGCGCTGTTGTCCCAGCTCCGCGTCAAGCTCGGTCTCGATCCGTCGGGGATGGAGATCACCGACCGCGTCCGGCAGCTCCGCGCCCAGATGGAACGCATCCGGGATCAAATCGACCTGGAACCTGCGGGCGGGGTGCAGCAGCAGGCTGCGCTCGAGCAGTCGCGACTGGCGCGTCGGCTCAGGGACCTCGCCGAGAAGGCCGGCCGCGGCGGAGACGTCGCAGGGTTGCTCGGACCCTTGGAAATCGAAGCGTCCACCTTCGAGACGGGACCTCATCGTCAACGGTGCCCGTCGGCGGGACGCGGCCGCATTGGCGCAGCGCGCCGGCGAACAGCGCGCCGATCTCGAGGCGCGTGAGGTCGCCCTGCGCGGCATCGTCGAGGATTGCGTACGCCGCGTGGACCCGGCACCTCGTTACGCGGTGCCGGACACTGCCGCACTCGGCCCGGTACCGAACACCCGCAACGAGCTCGAGAACTATCTGCGTCGACTGGACCAGGTGTCTCGCGCCATGACCATTGCGCAAACGGCGTACGCGAAAGCGCTGCGCGATCATGACGAGCTCGACAGTCGACTTGAGGCGTACCGCGCGCAAGGCGATCGCGAAGGGCGTGGCAGAGGTCGCCGACGTGTCACGTGCCTACGAGCTGGCCCGGAGCGTCCTGGATGAGCGGCCCAGCCGGATGGTGCTTGCCGAGCAGCTCGTCACCGTGTATCAGACCTATCTGCAAACCACACCGGCGCCGCACGAGGCGCATCCAGCCACGTCCGCGGAGGACACATGACGAGATGCACCCAACCCGGCTGTCCGGGCACAATTGTTGACGGCTACTGCGATGTCTGCGGTAGCCCCGGACCCGTCGAGACCTCCCCGCCGCGCCGAGCACCGTAAGTGCCGATGTGGCCGCGTCGCGCCAGCCTCGATGGCTCGCCTTGTACGCAGCCCGGCTGCACCGGCACGATCGTTGACGGCTACTGCGACGTCTGCGGCAGCCCGGCACCAGCCCCGGCAGCCAGTCGTCCGGCGATGATCAAGCGCCGTTAGCTGCCGCCGCCCGGCTTCAACCAGCACCGGAGGCTCCAGCCGGCTCCAGTCGACCGCGCTGGGCTCCCAGCGTGCCTACCGGCGATGGTTCCAAGATCACCAAACGAGTGCGCTCGGGCTCTCAGAGGCTTCGGTCGGCCCGGTTGGGCGCCGGTCTCACCCGCGTTCCGCCGGCGCCCGTGATCGACGCCGCCCAAGCGATCATGAAGAATCCGCAAGTCCCGGAGGAAAAGCGGAACTGTCCGAACTGCGGGTCGCCCGTCGGTCGGTCCCGCGATGGGCAGCCGGGACGCGCCGAAGGCTTCTGCCCGAAGTGTGGCAACGCCTTCTCCTTTACCCCGAAGCTAAAGCCCGGGGATCTGGTGGCGAACCAATACGAGGTCGCCGGCTGTCTGGCGCACGGCGGTCTTGGCTGGATCTACCTCGCCAAAGATCACAATGTTGTCCGATCGCTGGGTGGTTCTGAAGGGCCTGCTCAACACCGGGAGACAAGGATGCACTTGCCGTCGCGATCGTGGAGAAGCAGTTCCTTGCGCAGGTGGAGCATCCACTGATCGTCGAGATCTACAACTTCGTGACCCATGAGGATGCCGGCTACATCGTGATGGAGTATGTCGGCGGGACGTCACTCAAGCAGATCTTGAAAGACCGGATGCGGGCCAACAACGGCAAGTTCGATCCGCTGCCTGTTGATCAGGCTTTGGCCTACATCCTGGAGATCCTGCCGGCGTTCAGCTATCTTCATGATCTTGGTCTCATCTACTGCGATTTCAAGCCGGACAACCTGATTCAGGTCGGGGATGCGGTCAAGTTGATTGATCTTGGCGGCGTACGACGCGCTGATGATGAGGAATCGGCCATTTACGGCACCGTCGGCTACCAGGCACCCGAGGTGGCCCAGGTCGGACCCAGCGTGGCCTCTGACATCTACACGATCGGCCGCACGCTCGTCGTGCTGATGATGGAGTTCCGGGGCTATCAGAGCAAGTACGTCGCTAGCCTGCCGCCCGTCGATGAGACGCCACTCTTCGCGACCCACGACTCTCTCTATCGACTGCTGGCCAAGGCATGCGCAGCTGATCCGGCCGATCGGTTCGCCTCGGTCGATGAGTTCCGGGTACAACTGCTCGGCGTGCTCCGTGAGGTGGTCGCCGAGAAGACGCCCGGCACGGCGCTGACCTCCGCGGCCTCGGTGCTGTTCGAGGCACCGGCCATCACCAGCGAAGCGCTGGAGTGGGACGAGCTGCCGGTACTGCGCATTGACACCAGCGACCCGCAATATGCCTGGCTCAGCAACGTCTCGGTGGAGGATCCCGAAGAGCGTATTGACGAACTTGGCAAGGCGCCTTTAGCAACGGCTGAGGTCCGACTGGCGCAGGCGCGAGCGGCTTTGGAACTGCGGCGGCGCGACATTGTTGACCAGATTGTCAACGAGATGCTGGGCGAGGATCCGTGGGAATGGCGCGCGGTATGGGTTGGTGGTCTCGCTGCATTGGACGCCGGCGACTTCACCTCGGCGCAGTCTTCCTTCAATGCGGTTTATGGCCAGGTGCCGGGTGAGCTCGCACCCAAGCTGGCATTAGCTCTGGCCTGCGAGCGTGGCGGAGAAGGCAACATCGCCGAAGCCTTGTACCAGACCTGCGCCAGCACCGACGCCAACTACGTGGCTGCCGCCGCGTTCGGGATGGCGCGAATCCGAGCCGCCCGCGGCGATGTGACCAGCGCTGTCCAGGCATTGGATCTGGTGCCATCGACAAGTCGCAGCTACCCCGAGGCGCGGCGGTTGCGGGCGCTGCAGCTCTACGAGTCGGGTCAGGCCTGCCGGCGCTATCCCAGGCTATGAACAGCATTGAAGGAGTCCAGCTCGATCCGCGGGAGCGAGGCGAACTGACCGCCCAGATCCTCGAGCGGGCCGTATCCGAGGTCGGCAAGAACGGAGCAACCAGCAACCTCAAGGTCGGCGCGTACGAGGCGGAGGAGGATACGCTGCGCGACGGATTGGAGGCGACCTATCGCCAGCTGGCGGGAATCGAAACCGACGAGGCGCGCCGCTACGCATTGGTCGACAAGGCGAACGCCGTGCGAAGGTGGACCCTACGATGACCGAGCACCTGACGCAGTCTGCTGCTGCCGCGTCTCTGGCCGCGATCGCGCAAGATGACGGCGGCTTGAGCTGCCCGCACTGTGGCGCCGAGGTCGCTGCTGGGGAGGCGTTCTGTGAGGCGTGCGGCGGGCGTCTCACGCCGACGCGGTCTTCCAGGCGGCGCCCGGCCGGCTGACAAGCCCGACGAGATGGCTGCCCCGATCGACATCACACGGTCGATCAAGACCGAGGACGAGGGCACGGTTGTCGTCGCCCGCCCCTGCGCCAACTGCGGCGGCGTCGTCGGGGCAGATGGTTATTGCGAGACCTGCGGGACCAAAGCTCCGACGGAGCGCGACCACTACACCGAGCGTCCGGCGCCGTGGGTCGCCGCATGCTGCGACCGCGGCGTACGGCATCACCGCAACGAGGACGCGACGGCTGTCGCGGCCGAGCAAGCGCCTGGCTCTCGCGCGGTGCTGGTGGTCTGTGACGGCGTGTCCACCTCGCTCGACTCCGACATCGCGAGCCTGGCGGCTGCTCGCGCGGCACGCGACGCCTTGGTCGCGCACCGGCCCGCGGGGCTCGGGACGGCGGCCAGTCGAGCGGCGGCGACCTCCAATGCAGTGGTCAAAGCGGCCGCAACAGCCAATGCCGCGGTGATCGAAAGCACGGCGCCCGGCAGCGACAATGCCGCGTCGTGCACGTTCGCCGCGGCGGTCGTCGAAGACGGCGTCGTGGTGTTCGGCAATGTCGGCGATAGCCGGATCTACTGGATTCCTGATCATGGCTCCGGCGGTGATCCCGCTGAGCTCAGCGTCGACGATTCCGTTGCGCAGGCACGAATTGCCATGGGGGTACCGCGCGACGAGGCGGAAAACGGGCCGCAAGCGCACGCCATCACCAAGTGGTTGGGACGCGACAGCCCCGATTTCGTCCCGCGTACCGGATCGCTGACCGTCGAGTCGCCCGGCTGGGTCGTGGTCTGCTCTGACGGCCTGTGGAACTACGCCTCCGAAGCCGCCGCCATCCGGTCGCTGATCGGCGAGCTGACTCCTCCAGACGCCGATCCGCTCACGCTGGCGGTAGCCCTCGTTGACTGGGCCAATGCGCAGGGTGGCAAGGACAACATCTCCGTCGCACTCGCACGCATGTGAGCGAGTCTCTGGAGCTGCTCGCGCACATGCCGACGCTCGCAGCTAGCTTTCTGAGTTCGTCGCGCAACGCCGACGCTCACAGCTAGGCCGTGCCGGGTCGCGTGGGCCGCGCCAGGCATACTGAACCGACGAGCCAGGACGCGAAAGGAAAGTTGATCATGGCCGAGTTCACCGCCGAGGTGTTCCAGAATGAGTTCCTGCCCGACGGCGGCACCGATGTCAACGCCATCGTCACGCTGAGCTGCAGCGGAGCGGGATCGGCTGGCCAGACCGGCTCCGGTGATGCGGGAGAGATCATCATCGTCGATACCTCAGGTTCGATGGGCCGCGTCAAGCTCGACGCAGCAAAAGTGGCGGCCGCAGCCGCTGTGGATCAGATCCTCGACGGCACCTGGTTCGCGGTAATTGCCGGCACCCACCAGGCCTACCTCGCATTTCCTTTGGTACGTGCGGGAACGGGCATGGTTCGCATGGACAGCAGCGCGAGACAGGCTGCGCATCAAGCCATCAGCCAATTCCGTTCCGACGGGGGCACGGCGATGGGAACCTGGCTCACGCTCGCTGGCCGGCTGTTCGACTCGGTAGCGGAACTCGTACAACGGCACGCGATCTTGCTCACCGACGGTGAAAACCACAACGAGACGCCAGAGCAGCTGACGAACGCGATCATGGGCGTGACGGGCAAGTTCCAATGCGACTGTCGTGGCGTTGGCGTCGACTGGCAGGTTGCCGAGGTACGCCGGATTGCCCAAGCCCTTCTCGGCAGTGTCGACATCATCCCTGAGCCGGACCAGATGAGTCAGGTCTTCGCCGAACTCATGCAACAGTCCATGAGCCGCGGGGTTGCTGATGCGCAGTTGCGGGTCTGGGCGCCGCAGGGGGCGGAGGTGCTATTCGTCCGTCAGGTCTCGCCCACTGTCGAGGATCTGACATCGCGCCGCGTTGAGGTCAACGCGCTGACGGGCGGCTATCCCACCGGATCGTGGGGCGATGAGTCCCGCGACTACCACGTCAGTGTGCGGCTGGCCGCGAAGGCCTCGGACAGGAACAGCTTGCCGCTCGCGTACAACTTGCCGTTGCCAATCAGGTCGTCGCACAAGGAATGGTGAAGGCCAAGTGGTCCGACGACGAGGGCTTGACCACCCGGATCAATCCCGAGGTCGCCCATTACACCGGACAGACCGAACTGGCAGATGCGATTCAGGAGGGATTGGCTGCGAAATCGGCCGGCGATGAGGAGACTGCCACGATCAAACTCGGCCGGGCCGTGCAGCTGGCCGCCGAGACCGGAAACGAGGAGGCGACCACCCGACTCCGCAAGGTGGTCGACATCGAGAATTCCGAAACAGGTACCGTGCGTCTGAAGCGTGCAGTGGACAAGGCTGACGAGATGGCCTTGGATACCGCTTCGACGAAGACAACCAGGATCAGGGGATGATCACTCCCCACGGACAGGAGAATGCGCGAGCCATGATTTCTTTCTCGGTCTTCCCTTTAACGCCGAGCTCTGGCATCTGCCGATGATCGCCGTCTGTCCAGCTGGCCACTCCTCCTTGGCGCAGGATTACTGCGATGTCTGCGGGCTACCCATTGACCCAGCCAATACCCCGGCGGTGGCAGCGCCGCCGCCATCAGCGTCAGTCAGCTAGCAGGACGTCAAGCCTGTCCGAACTGCGGCGCGGACAACTCGGTCGATGCATTGTTCTGCGAAAACTGTGGCTACGACTTCACCACGGGAACGATGCCGCGGTCGCTCGTCGCCCCTACGCCGCAGGCGCACTCTCCGTGAGTCCATCTTCGCCGGCATCGACCTCTGTCGCCCCGCCGATTGGCAATGGCGCCCAGGCAGCCGAGACGCTCGGCTGGGTAGCTGAAGTCTGGATCGATCCGGCCTGGTACGAGGCTCAGCAAAGCCCAGATCCCATGCCCTCCCCCGGCCTTCCGGTTGTCGTTCCGCTGCGCACGAGATCGATCTTGGTGGGTCGCACCTCGCGGAGTCGGAACATCCACCCTCAGATCGACTGTGAGCCCGACTCTGGGGTCAGCCGCCGGCAGACCCAGCTCACCACGGACGGCAGCCGCTGGTGGGTCGAGGATCTGGACTCCGCCAACGGAACGTTCGTCGCCGCGGCCACTGACCCGATCCCGAGCAACCCCATCCCGGTCGGCACGAAGCAAGAGCTTGCCGCCGACGATCGCATCTATGTCGGCGCCTGGACCCGTATCGTGATCCGCCGGGCGACCGACGACGAGCGGGCAACTCTCTCGTAAGCGAGTTCGAACGCTTTGCGCGAACAGAGCAAGGCTTGCGGTCTGGAGTGTGGCACCGTTGCATCAGCACATGAACGTGCTCAAGGAGGAACCGTGGAGATCAAGATCGGCATTCAGCACGTCAATCGAGAGATCATCGTGGAGAGCAATGAGTCGGCCGCTGACGTTGAGAAGGAACTGCTGAGCTCGATCGGCACCGGGGGCGATGGCGTCTTCACGGTCACCGACGAGCGAGGCCGCAGGGTACTGATTCCCGTGGGCAAGATTGCCTACGTCGATCTGAGGCGAAGAGAACGCTCGTCACGTCGGCTTCGGCGCTGTTTGATTTGATCTGTTCGCTCGCGCAATCGCGCGGTGGATCCGCCGCCGTCGTCGTCGCTCGCAGAGGAAAGAACGCCTCCGCTCGCTCCTCCTCCATGCGGCGGCGCGCGATTTCCCGACGCTCGCGAACCTGGTGCTAACTCCAAGTTCAGGCCTGTAGGCCGAGCTTCGCCATGCGGCGAGTGTGGTTCTCTATCAGCCTGGAGAACATCCGGCTCATCGCGGCGAGATCCATCCCTGGACGATCGACGGTCCCCGTCAAGAGGTGAGTCAGCGCGTCACGGTTCGCGGCCACGCGCTGAGCCTGGCTCAACGCCTCTCCGACCAGCCGACGTCCCCAGAGCGCTAGCCGACCCGACACGCGCGGATCCGCAGCAATGGCAGCCCGTACCCTCTCAACCACAAAGTCCGCATGCCCCTCGTCGGCGAGCACCTGATGCACCAGAGCGCGGGTCTCCGTATCGACGAACGCCGCAACCTCGCGGTAGAAGTCGGCGGCGAAGCCGTTGCCCACATAGGCCAGCACCAAGCCCTCGAGCCAATCTTTCGGCCTCGTGTGCGCGTGGAACTCGTTGAACGGAGCGTGAAACGGCTTCATCGCCGCCATGACGTCCGCATCAAGCTCGGCGAGCCGCGCACGCATCGTGTTGAAGTGATCGATCTGCAGTGCGGCGAGAGACGCCATGTAGACCTTGTCGGCAAGAGTGGGCGCCCGGCGAGCATCCTCCGCCTGCCGATCGAAGGCCGCGAGAGCTCCGTACGCCAGGATCCCGAGAAGATCGATTGCACCTTGCCGATACTCGGGCTCGGAGACCCAGGGCTCGGCCGCTTCGCTCATGGCCGCAGGATAGTGCTGATCAACAGCGACGCCTCCGTCAACACGTTGCTCCGCGTGCGGAAATCATTCTGGACATAATGAGCTGGGCAGCATCCTCCGCAGAGATTTCCGCCGAATCCAGCACCAGGTGCTCCTACTCCAGGGTTCGTACGTGCGATCTCGGACGGCGCTCCACGTCGGCTTCACCAGCCCTTCGACATCAGAAGTTCGAATGGCGACTCGGCGTCGGTGCTCTGCCTCATCTGAGCAAACGACCTCAACCTCGACAATGGAAGCGCCCGCCGTCTTGGCCACGTCGAGCCAAGCGTCTCGGGTGAGTGCGATGGGATTGACACACTCCACGATGACGTCGAGGCCCAGCAGCAGCTGCTCCAAGGCCAGTTCGTACGCCAGGGCATAGCCGACCGGTCCGAGTGGGTGTGACAGCTCGGACCACGCCACGATGGTGTGCTCGATGCGATCGACACGCACGTAGGCCGTCCTCGTGCGCCTCTGCCACAACAGTCGAGATCGTCGACTTGCCGGTCGCCGGAAGACCACCGACGACTCAGGAGGACCGGGCGCACGGCATGATCTTCGCATCCTGGTGCTGCCGCTCGGTCACGCTGAGATACGTGGCAACGAACGCAAGTGGCGCGTTCCAACGGATGCAGATGTCGTTGGTGGTCTCAGATGTTGGCTCGTCGAGATAGCAGCACTGAGGCGGCAAGCCAGCCAGCCGCGGGTCGCTGGGAAAGCCCGGCGTGTCCTTCGAGTTCGCGCCGCCCGCCAGTGCTCCCGGGGCGGTGGCGGGAAGGCTGCGTCCAGGTCGTGACCAAACTGTCGCGTTCGCTGGTGGACGGTGCTGTCAATGCCGTAGCCGGTGACGTAACTCTGGCCCAGGGCGTTGCGGCCCAGCAGGTAGTCCATGCCCCTGGCGATCCCACCATGAACTCGCCTATCTTCGGTCAGGGTGTGCGCGGTGGCAAGTACCACCAAGTTGTTCAAGATGCGACCGTTGGAGCCCCAGTCCCAGCCGTCAGACGGGGCATAGGGCTGATCCCACGGCTGCTGCTCCTGCAGGTCGAGCAGCCGGAGCGCGGCGTCGACTATGCTCTGCCGGATCGTGTCGCAGTCCGACAATCCGGCGCCCTCGACAGCAAGGTCCAGTCGGCTGGGGCCCGCAACGCGGTTGAAATCGAATCCTGCCAGGTCGAAAACCTCGGCCCGTGTGGAGCTCGGATCCTGAGAAATCGGCGAGATACCGCTCCTCCGATGTCGCCAGCCACAGCTCGGCGGCTGCCCAATAGAAGTCATCGTCCACACTGTCGTCGCTGTAGGGTCCACCGCCGTAACGACCTTCGTCGTCTGGGGCATGAAGCCGTGGCTCAGCGTGAGCCGCGTCGTAGGCGGTGCGGGCCGCGATCAAGCAACCGTACGGCGTAGGCCGGGTCGATGCCGGAAAACAGCCGCGCCGCCGCGGGCGCCTGTAGCGGCGAGGTGCAGGGTGGCCGACGTTGATGGCCGGTGTAGCACCCGCATTGTCGGGTCCTCGTGTGCCCATCCGGGCATTGGAGACCACGTAGTGCCGTGGACGCGGTGAAAGGCCATGCCGGTCAGCGGCTGCCCGGAGGGCACTTGCATCCGCAACATCCAATCCAACCCCCAGCGACACTCCTCGAGGATCGGCCCGTCGTCAGCCCAGGCGTGGCGGCGAATCAGGGCAGCTAGGTTGAGCAGCTGCCACAGCGCGATGCCGGCGCTAACCGTGTATTTGCCGTAGTCACCTGCGTCGTACCAGCCTCCGGATACGTCGAAGTCACCCGTGGTCAGCCAGTCCGGGTAAAGCCTTGCAGCCTCGGGCCCGGTCCAGCCTGGTACCGCAGTGTCGCCGCGGTTCGGCGCTTTGCCGAGATGCCCAGCGGGTCTGCCGTAGCCTGGCGCCCGACTTGTCCTCGATCGGGCAGCCGGACCTCAACAGATAGAACAACCGCAGTGCATCGCGTCCCAGGTCGTCGTACAGTCCGGCAGCGATCCGGAACGAGTGGCTGGCCTGGTCACCGACGACGACCCGGCACTCGCGCGCCTGCTCGCGGACCGATGAAAATCGAGCACGTGCACAGCGAGCCCCGATGTCGGCTCGGGCCGGTTCGGCCAGGGCTCGGACCGGCCGCGGAACACGACAGATCCATCGGTCGCCTCGATGATGAACTCCACGGGCACCGCTCCGTCGGTGACCCAGGTGGCACGCTTGGGCCCATCCGGTAGGTAGCCGAGCTGATTGATCCGGACAGTGGGGCGATCGGCCAGCACGGTGAAGAGCATAAGGTTCGGCGCCCAGTAAAATGCGTTCCAGGTCGCACCGAAGACGTCGCGGACCCCCGATCACATTGAGGCGGAATTCTGAGTACGAAAACGATCCATCCGAATGGCTCTGTGCCGAGTCTTGAGACCGACATCGCGCCGTCGACCTTTGCCCATCTCGGCGTACTGAACGCCATCGTGCAGGCGCTCGACGAGGTACGCATCACGACACCGTTCCGAATCCAGGCCTTGGCGATTCCGATTGCCTTGACCGGCACCGACATGATTGGCCAGGCTCGGACCGGCACGGGGAAGACGCTCGCGTTCGGCATCCCGCTGCTGCAGCGGATCGTCGTACCGGAGGACCGCGACTACGGCCAGCTGTCCCAGCCGGGTGCCCCACAGGCGCTCGTGGTGACACCGACCCGTGAGCTGGCCAGCCAGATCAGTTCCGATCTTGCTGACGCTTCGACTCGCAGACATGCCAGAGTGCTCACCGTCTACGGTGGCGTTGCCTATCACGATCAGCTCAGCTCGTTGCGCAATGGGGTTGATGTCGTGGTCGGAACTCCCGGGCGGCTTCTCGATCTTGTCGACCGCGGCAATCTTGATCTTGGTCATGTCAAGGTGCTGGTGCTCGACGAAGCAGACAAGATGCTGGATCTGGGATTCCTGCCCGACGTCGAGCGAATCTTGGCAGAAACGCCTGAACTGCGACAGACGATGCTCTTCTCGGCCACCATGCCGGCCGCGATCGTCTCGCTGGCCCGGCGACACATGCGTCATCCGGTCAACATCCGCGCGGAATCTGCCGGTGACACCACCACCGTCCCAGCGACGGCACAGTTCGTCTATCAGGTTCATGAGCTGGACAAGCCTGAAATCGTGGCGCGCATCCTGCAAGCCGAGAACCGCGGCCGCGTGATGATCTTCTGCCGGACCAAGCGCTCGGCGCAACGATTGTCTGATGATCTCGAGGAACGCGGTTTCGCGGCCGCGTCGATCCATGGCGATCTGAACCAGTACGCGCGTGAGAAAGCCTTGCGACGCTTTCGTGAAGGGCGCATCGACGTCTTGGTAGCCACCGACGTCGCGGCGCGCGGAATCGATGTCGAGGGCGTGACGCACGTGATCAACTACGAGTGTCCAGAGGACGAGAAGGTCTACATCCACCGGATCGGCCGCACCGGTCGCGCCGGAGCATCGGGCATCGCGATCACCTTCGTCGACTGGGCGGACCTGACGCGGTGGAAGGTGATCAACAACATCCTAGAGCCTGCCGTTCGAGGAGCCTGAGGAGACCTACTCGACGTCACCGCACCTCTATCACGATCTTGGGATCGACCGCACGGCTCAGGGGCAGCATCCGCAGTGCCGAGCCGACAAACCGCCGCACCCGAGCCAGATCGTCCGAAATCAGTGCGCACGCAGCCACGTACCGACCGAACCCGCACCCGCACCCGGCGCCGGTTGCGCAATGGCGTACCGGTCGAACGCGGACGAGGCGGCGAGATCATCGCGTGAGCATCGCCGAGTGGCCTCGCCCGGGCTGGAGCCTTAGCGAGCCAGTTCCGATGGGTTTGCCAACCACCACGAGATTGCTGTCGTGAGCCACCGCGCTCGCGGTGATAGTTGCCGGTGCAGGTGATCAGCACGAGGCGATGTGGGCCCGTCTGCTGGAACGCCTGGCTATCGGTGGCGAGCGCCTTCCTGGCCACCTTTCTCACCGCAACGACTCGATATTTGAGCAGGTGTGAGCCCGCCCGCAGCGTCACCGTGTTGCCGACCTTGATCCTGAGTAATCGAGCGAAGAAGCCAATGCCCTCGGTGGCTGAGTCGACATGTCCGGCGATCACTGTTGAGCCGAAGGGCTCGCCCGCCTGTGCGCTGCCATCCCACCAGCCAACGTGCTGGACGTTCTCCGGCACTTTGAGCAACCCATCGACCGTGGCCGCGGGCAGCACTGCGGCACTCGCGTTGCCGGGGAGTGTGAGTTTCTCTGGAATGAATTCGATCCGCTGACTGGCGGCCGGCCGACCCTGACGCGCTGGGGCGACCGACGAGATCGACCACCTGACTCACCGCCATCGGAGCTCGACATGCCAGACGTCGCCTGCGCTGTGCAGCCGCAGAGAAACGCAAGCAGGCAGGCAGACACACTTACGAGGAACGACGCAGTCCCGGTCGACGCCGCCAACGGCGCCGGGTCCGGGACTGGAAAGCTCGTCGCGTCAACGCGCCAGGTTCACCTGCAATGACGGGCCCTTGCCGACCGCCTGACCACCGGTACCGGTGTTCACCTCAGACGGCTTTCCGGAGCCCGTGCTGCCCGCAGTGAGGACGTGGACGGCGACGTTCATGGTCTTCTTCTCCGGGTCACCCACAGCGTAGACGCGGTTGATTGCGCCGCCCTTGACCGTCAAGTTGACCGGTCCGAAGTAGACTGGCTTGGTCTCGCCGGTTGGGCACGATGGACACCTTGTACGTAGCGACAGGAACCACCAGTTTCAGCGACTCACCATTGGCGATGTTGGCGAACAGCACCTGGTTGTTCACCCGGATGTCGGCCGGAGGCACCGCAGCGACGTGTGAGACCACCAGCAGGGCCTTGCCATTGGGCACCTTGACGGCGTCGTACTTGATAGACCGTCACCAAGCGGATCACCCGATGAAGAAGCCGGCAAGTGCGCGACGATGTCGGCCTTGGAACCTTCCTTGATCGTGAACGTGTTCTTGAGGATTACCGAGCCGTTCTCGCTGAACTCCACGGTACGCTTGCCCGGCTCGACCTTGAACGGACCGGCCACGGCTGCCGTCTTGACGCCGGTTGCGACGGACTTCCCCATCGATCGTGACGTCGAGATCCTTGCCCGGCAGACCCTGCACGATATAGACCTCGGTGTTGTTGGCCGCATAGCTCGGACCAATGGTCATGGCCGCCAACACCAATGCTCCAGCAGCCAGTAGAGCCAGCTTTGACCATCGCGTCACGCGCTTGGTGATCACGTTTGCACCCCGCTCTTCGCTCGTCGTTACTTCCCCATGGGCTTCAAGATCCAACGCGTAATATATTGCGCGGCGGACTCCGGCGTTGAATATGCCGACAAAAGCGTCGAGCCGATTGCCACTGGGGGTGGTGCGGCCTTGGGCAAAATGACCCGTGGTGGGTCACCCATTCCCGGCCGGCTCCGCCGTGCACTGGGCCTGGTATTGGTGGCGGGACTGTGCGTCGCTGCCGTTACCGTTTACCAGGACGCGCCGGATCTTCCGCGGTCAGCCCGAGCACCAAGCCTTGCGCCGTCGCCGGCGACCACGGCGTCGACTGGCGGGCCTTCCCGCATCCCCCACGTCCACGACTGTCAGCGCAGCCCATGCGTACGATCCCTCCGGAGCACATCCAAACCACCGCCGAAGGGCCCGGGCACGACGCAGCCCGGCATTCTGCTCATGGCGAGCCTGCTGCGCGACGGCAGCTTCGACATCGCCGAGATCGTGAAGCTCACCGACGCGACATCCTCAGTGCGGCTCAGCCCACCGAATTTGACTCTCGCCGGCGACCGATTCGCGAATGCGAAGCCTGTCGCCACTCAAGTTCAGGTAAGCGCTGACAATCAACCAGTCCTAGTGCCTGGTGGTCGGGTCAGCCGGCAAATCGACATCGCGTTGCTCCAACCTGCGAAACGGATCGAGTTGCGGCTACACCCTGAGCGGCATCACCATTCGCAGCATCCCATCGCGGGCCGGCCGCGCCCTCCACCGCCATCAGTCCGCTGGTCAAAGGTGAGCCCAGGGACCTTCCCGTCGTGGCCATGGTCAGCGGAAGCACAGTGCTCAACATCCAGTGCCCAGCTCGGTCGCGTCGAGTAAGCAGGCATGTTCGATCGGGCGTCCGCCGCGTATTCGTGTCGACGGAAAGCTGCCGTGGAACAAGGCCGTGATTGTCGTGCAGTTCGACCTCCCGTGACGCGCAGTGAGGTACCGCCGCGCGGGAAGGGCCCACGGCATGGGTGAGGGAATGATCCGAGATCTGGTTGATCTCGCTCTCGGGGCGAAATCGGGTACTGACTTATGCCGGCTACGTCCTGCTGGCCGGAACGCTGACCTTCTGGAGCGTCGTGTGGCCCGACGGTCGAAGGAATCGGCGTCTTGTCGCGCTCGCGCTGGCGGGAACCGCAGCGATGATCATCGGGACGTTGGCCGGTCCTGCGATTCAGCTGCTCTTTGGAGGCCGGCTGCTGGGCGACATCGTCACGCCGCTGGGTGGCGCTGCCCAGCTGATCAGGCTCGCTGCCCTCGTCGCCGCGATGTTCTTCACTCACAGACATCACCAGCGGTGCTGTAGTCGGTTGGCGTCGCATCGTCGCCCTCGCCTTGGTGCTCGTGATCGCGGCGACCATGGTGGCGCAATCCAATGCGATCGGCGGCCAACTGGGAGGCTGCCAAGGTCGCCGCCACCTGGCTTCACGTACTCGCAACGTGCGCATGGCTGGGTGGACTCGTCGCCCTGGCCGCGGTCTTGATCCCCGGAGAGCAGGTGCATGAACTCGACCAGCTCATCCCGAGGTTCTCCAGAGTCGCGCAGCTGAGCGTGGTCACCTTGCTGGTGACCGGGATCGTGCACGCTCTCGCAGTCGCTGGTGGAGTGTCCCAGCTGGCAGACTCACGCTACGGACTCGTGCTGCTGATCAAAGTCTCGATCTTCGGCTTGATGCTGCTGATGGGCAATGAGGGTCGCAAGTACGCGGCGCGCGCGGCCTTTCGGCAGCTGCATCAGCCGGCCGATGCGTCCCGTGAGAACAGCTGGCATCCCAGCTCTCGCCGTGGTCATGGGAGCCGAACTCTGCATCGCGTTCGTGATCTTGTCGACCACCTCCCTGTTGGTGATGGTCGCTCCAGCACCCTTAATGTCGCGCTGGAGCTACAGTCAAAGCATGCGCGGCTTCCGGCGCCGCAGGTCGGAGCAGGCTACGGCAATCCGAGCGGCTCGGCGGGACGGGACGGACCCCGATCGAGTGCCGTCGACCCACCAGCTGATCCTCGGGCTGCCATGCGTCGTATCGCTGCTGAGGCGGTGATCCTTCAAGACGAGGCTGAGGCGGTGGTCCGTGGCGCTCGAGCGCGCGAAGGCCTGGGATTCCTTGCTCCACGTGGCGGACCGCTGGTGCGCCGATTCTTCGGTCTCAGGGATTCGCTCCCGAAGCATCGCCGACGACCCCGCCGACGAGCGGCGTGCGCCGCCAACTTGACGCGATTTTGCATCACCACGCGCCTCGCCGTGTGGGTCGCGTTGGACCTACTCGCCTGCGAATGGCGGTCCGAGAAGATCGGTCAGCAGCTGGATGCGCTGGACGGGCTGGGAGCGCCGGCCGTTCAGCTGGACGAGCTCTACGCCGAGCTGGCGCAACGCGCTGCAGGACGACAGAACGGTGATCCGAGCGTCAGCCGGCTGAAGCCCAGAGGTTTCAACGCAGCGCAAGCAGTTGCCCGGCAAGATCGCGGTACGCCGCTGCGCCCTTGCTTGCGCTCGCGGTGCTCAGCACGGTACGGCCGACCGCCGGCGCCTCGGCGAAGCGCACGGATTTGGGTATCGGCGGCGATAACACGGCGACGCCATAGTCCTCACCTACTCGTTCCAGCACAGTGCGACTATGAGTGGTCCGGCCGTCGAACAGCGTGGGAAGCACACCGATCACTGCCAACCTGCGGTTGGTGAATTTCTTGACGTCATGGATCGTGTCGAGGAGCTGGCCTACACCGCGATGGCTGAGCGTCTCACATTGCAGGGGAATCAACACGCCCTGCATGCGGTGAGAGCCAGGGTGGTCAGGATCCCGAGGTGGGCGGGCAGTCGACGACGATGAAGTCGTAAGAGCTGCGCAGCGGCTCCAAAGAGATCTTCAACAGGCGCTCGCGCCCTGTGCGGAGTGAGCAACAGCTGCTCAGCCATGGCAAGCTCGATCGTGGCAGGCAGCAGGTCCGGCCCTTCTCTCGGTCCCGATCACCGCGTTGGATGCCGGCACGTCCGCCACCAATACGTGGTACGCCGAGCACCCGATCGACTCGGGGTCATGGCCCACGGAGAACGTCAAACACGCCTGGGGATCAAGATCAATGATCAGCACCCGCTGACCGAGTTGCGACCAAGCCGCGGCAAGCGATGCGACGGTAGTGGTCTTGGCGACTCCGCCCTTCTGGTTTGCCACAGCGATCACTGTGGCTTTGCCCGAACGTGTTCGGTTCACGTCAGCCGTCGTTGGATCTCATCGAAGACCTCAGGGTCGGTGGTATTGCAGCCTAGATCATGATCAAGCTTGCCGGTCCCGTGATAGTCGCTGGACCCGGTCGCCAGCAGACCGAGGCCGTCCGCCAGAGCGCACGCAACCGCCGCCGGGTATCAGCATCATGATCTTGATGGTCGACCTCGATGCCATCCAGCCCGCGATCACGAGCGAGGTTCTCGATCACGCGTGGCGGGAGCAGGCGTTCCGACCTCGACCCCATGGATGAGCAATCACGGCGAGGCCCCCGGCCTCGTGCACCAGCTCGATTCCACGTTCCACCTCGATCGTGTAGCGGGGCACGTGGGCTGGACCACCGTCGGCGAGGAATCGGTCGAACGCCTCCTGCCGATCGCGTACATGCCCGCCTTGATCAGCGCGTCGGCGATGTGCGGGCGACCAACCGAGGGACTGTTGCCGACCTGGGCCATCACCTCGGCTTCGCTGACCGGTACACCGAGCGCAGCCAGTTTCGCCAGCACGCCGGCCAGCCGACCCAGGCGACCATCGCGCACCAAGGCCATCTCCGTTGCCAGCCCTGGACTGGCCGGATCAGCACCGTACGCGAGGACGTGCACGCTGCTGCCGTGCGCGCGAGCAGGAGAGCTCCATTCCGCGTACCACACGGACGCCCCGCCGCTCCCCCTCGGCCACTGCCTCATCCAGCCCGTCGAAGGTGTCGTGGTCAGTCAGCGCGACCACGTCGAGCTGCGGCCGCTCGAGCCTTACGCACCAGGTCGGCCGGCGTGTCCGTCCCGTCGGAGACCGAGGAGTGAGTGTGCAGGTCGATCCGCATGCTCCGTCGCTACCTCGACAGCAGCCGGCGAACGACCCGGAGCCCGACCGACATCCGGGCCGAGGTCGGCTCGGCTCGTCGTAATCGAGCGGCAGGGTCTTCACAGAGTCGGGGACAGCGGCGTTGGTCCTCTCCCAGGCGTGGACTACGTCGCGAGCGGCTCTTGGTCATGTCCCCGTTGGCACCAAGCACCTCTGCCGTGAGCTGAGCGTGCACCGCGTGCAGGTCGTCACGTAGCGCTGCCCGTGCCATCGTCTGCCAGCGGTCGTCGCGTGGCAGCTCGATGATGCCGCCCCAGCAGCCGGTCGAGTCCGAGCCGCTGGCCGAGTGTGAAGTGCACCTCGGCCACCTTCAGCACGTCGACCCCGGAGCGCGAGGCGGTCTGCACGATTGTCAGCGCCGCGTACGCCGGAGGTAGCGCCGCGATCGCGGTCGCCAGCTCCTCGGGCACGCCGGCGGCCTGATAACCCTTGAGCCGCTGCTCGAGCGCCTCCTTGTCGCGCCCAGTCAAGATCGTCGGCAGGGCCTGCTGAACCGTCCGCACGCCATCGGCGAACTGGGCAACGGCCGCGCCGATGTCGATCGGGTGACGCCGGTTGTTGATCAGCCAGCGCGTCGCGCGCTCCACCAGGGTGCGTACTTCCATCCGTAGCGCGGTCTGCATCTGCGCATCGATCCGGTGATCAAGTGCGGCAATGGCCTTGTCAAGATCGGTAGCGCCGAAGATCGCGCGAGCGGCGATCTGCGCCCGAATCACATCCGCGGCTCCGGCCCCGGTCTCACCCGACAGTCGGTGGAAGCAGGTGATGCCGGATTCGTTGACGAACTCGTTGACCACAACGGTGGCGATGATCTCCCGGTGCAGCCGGTGCTTGCGGCATCTGGTCGGCATAGCGCTCGCCGCATCGCAGCTCGGGAAGTAGGTGATCAATCGGTCCAGCAGATACGGGTCGTCGGGCAGGTTCGAGGCCAAGATCTCGTCCTCGAGAACGATCTTGGTGTAGCGCGAGCAGCGTCGCCAGCTCCGGTGAGGTCAAGCCCCTTGTGGTTGCTGCGCCGGATCTCCATCGCCTCGGTGGACGGCAAGAACTCGATCTCCCGATCGAGCAGACCCTTGGCTCTCCAGCCGCTCCATCCAGTCTTCGTGTACGCCGGCCATGGACGCCGACTGGTAGACAGCGTTGGCCAGGGCCAGGTTCTGGTCGTAGTTGTCCGCGAGCACCAGCTCGGCGACCTCGTCGGTCATCGACGCCAGCAACTCGTCCCGGTCCGCCGACGGCAGCCGACCGGCAGCGACCTCTCCGGTCAGCAGGATCTTGATGTTGACCTCGTGATCGGAGGTGTCGACCCCGGCGGAGTTGTCGATGAAGTCGGTGTTGATCCGGCCGCCCGTCTCGGCGTACTCGACCCGGCCGAGCTGGGTCAGGCCGAGGTTGCCGCCCTCGCCGACGCACTTGGCGCGCAGCTCGCAGCCGTCGACCCGCAGCCCGTCGTTGGCCTTGTCGCCGACGTCGGCGTTGGTTTCGGTCGACCGCCTTGACGATAGGTGCCGATGCCGCCGTTCCACAGCAGGTCGACGGGTGCCCTGCAGGCAGGCCTTGATCAACTCGGCGGGCGTCAGTGCCTGCGACCGACTTGTCGATGCCGAGGACGCTGCGCATCTGCTCGGTGATCGCGATGGACTTCAGCGGTGCGTGGGAACACGCCGCCGCCCTCGGAGATCAAGCTGGTGTCGTAGTCGGCCCAGCTCGAGCGCGGCAGCGCGAACAGCCGCGCACGCTCCTCCCAGCTGCGTGCCGGATCGGGCTGCGGGTCGATGAAGATGTGCCGATGATCGAAGGCCGCCACCAGCTTGATGTGCTTGCTGAGCAGCATGCCGTTGCCGAAGACGTCGCCGCTCATGTCGCCGATGCCGACGCAGGTGAAATCCGTGGTCTGCGGGTCGACGCCCATCTCGCGGAAGTGCCGGCGCACCGACTCCCAGGCGCCGCGAGCGGTGATGCCCATCGCCTTGTGGTCGTAGCCGGCCGAGCCGCCGGAGGCGAACGCATCGCCGAGCCAGAATCCCGACGTCGACCGAGATCTTGTTGGCGACATCGGAGAAGGTGGCGGTTCCCTTGTCGGCCGCAACGACCAGATACGGATCGTCACCGTCGTAGCGAACGACATCAGCCGGAGGCACGACCGTCGCCACCGACGATGTTGTCGGTGACATCGAGCAGGCTGGAGACGAAGAGCTGGTAGCAGCGCGAGACCCTCGGCTAGCCAGGCCTCGCGGTCGCCGTGGATCCGGCAAGCGCTTGCAGTAGAAGCCGCCCTTGGCACCGACCGGGACGATCACGGTGTTCTTCACCATCTGCGCCTTGACCAGGCCGAGGATCTCGGTGCGGAAGTCCTCGGCGCGGTCAGACCAGCGCAGGCCGCCGCGGGCCACCGGCCCGTAGCGCAGGTGGACGCCCTCCATTCGCGGCGAGTAGACGAAGATCTCGAACGCCGGACGAGGCTCGGGCAGATCCGGGATCTGTCGCGGCAGCAGCTTCAGGGCGATGGCTTGGCCGGCCCGGGACGTAGAAGTTGGTCCGCACCACCGCCTGGATCACCGCCAGGAAGGACCGCACGATTCGATCATGATCAAGGCTGGCCACGTCGTTGAGCGCCCTCTTGATCTTGTCGACGAGCTCGCTCGGCGCTCGCCGTCCGAGCCTTGACGTCGAGCCCGGTCCTGGGATCGAAACGGATCCGGAAGAGCTGGATCAGGCTGCCGGGCAATGTCGACGTTGCTGCTCAGCGCCTGGGCGAAATAGCTCTGGCTGTAGGTGACGCCGACCTGCCGCAGGTAGCGGCCGATGGACCGCAGCAGGCTGACGTCGCGCCAGTCGAGGTCGGCGCCCATCACGAGCGCGTTGAATCCGTCGGGCTCGCTGTCGCCCGACGTAGGAGGCCGAGAATGCATCCATGAACCGCTGCCGCGCCTCGGATCGTCCAGCGGCGCACGGACGGCCTCGGCGCCGCCTGGAACCTGCACGCCGAAGTCGTAGATGAATCCGCGTTCGCCGTTGCCCATGCGCCAGCTCGTACGGCCGCTCGTCGATCACGTCGACGCCGAGCAGGGACAGGTGCGGCAGGATCGCTCGACAGTGACAGCGACGCCTCGCGCCGGAAGATCTTCAGCCGCAAGCTCGGCCTCGTCGTCGGGCCGATCCGGGACGTACATCGCCATCGACATGTCGTGGACATCGTCGAGGGCCAGCAGCGCGCTCAGGTCCTTGACGCGCCTGCCGGGGGTGTAGTCCTCCTTGTAGCCCTCCGGCAGCGCCGCCACCAACGCGGCCAGATCGCGTCGGCATGGTCCACGCCAACCATCAGGTCCGCGAACTCGTCGTCCCAGGAGCGGGTCGCCAGGGTCAGCTCCCGCTCCAGGGCGCGCACGTCCACCTCGCTCATCGCCATGCCGACGGGCATCCGGACGACGAAGTGCAGCCTCGCGAGCACCGACTCGGTGACCGCGGGCCGTGTACTCGATCGAGGCTCCGCCGAGCGCACTCATCAGGAGGTCTCTCCATCCGCCGGCGTACCGAGGTGGTGTAGCGGTCCCGCGGCAGATAGATCAGGCAGGACAGATAGCGCCCGTACGGGTCGCGCCGTACGAACATCCGGACCTGGCGGCGCTCCCTGAGGTGAGCGACCTTCTCCACGATGGCGGCCAGCTCGGGCAGCGGCGTCTGGAACAGCTCGTCGCGGGGATAGTGTCTCCAGCACGTCCATGATCGCCTTGCCGCCATGGCTGTGCTCGCTGTAACCGGACAGCTGGATGACTGCAGCGGCCTTCTGCCGGAGCACGGGAATCCGGGCGACGCTCTCCGAGTACGCCGAGGAGGAGAACAATCCGAGGAAGCGCCGCTCGCCGATGACCCGATCGCTCGGCGTCGAAGATGCGGAAGGCGATGTAGTCGAGGTAGGTCGGGCCGGTGCACCCGGGACTTCTGGTTGTCCTTGGTGATGATCATCAACTCGGGTTTGCCATTGGGCTGCGGAACCGCGTGGAAGGTGCCTGGCAGATCCTGGTCCGGCCGCAAGATGCCGAGCCCGGTCCCAGGACGAACCCTGAACTGGATGCCGGACTCGTCACTCAGCACGTCGTACTCGCGGTAGCCGAGGAAGGTGAAGTGGTTGGCGTTCGAGCCAGCTGAGCAGCTCGCAGGCCAGATCTGCCTGCTCCGCACGATCACCGATGAACTCGGGGTCTTCGAGCATCTCGATGGTGTCTTCGGACCTGGTGATCATCTTCTGCCAGTCCTCGACCGCCTCCTCGACGAGCCGCAGGACCTCCCGGCAGGCCCTGCTCCAGTTCGGCAACCAGCGCCTCGCGGCTCGTCCGTACGCGCCGGCGGAAGGATTTCCAGGTGCATCCACGACTCAGGCATGGCACTCGGATCGTGCTCTGCCTCGCTGACGCCGCACGATGCCGTGCAGATTGCCCTCGAGGTCGCGCCGCACCAGGAACTGCGGATGGAACACCTCGCGGATGCTCCAGCCCTGACGCAGCACCTCCATGGTGACCGAGTCGACCAGGAAAGGCCGGTCGTCGGTGACGATCTGCACCACCGTCGCGCCACCGGCGGTCCAGCCGTCGTCGGACCGGCTCGGGCGTCCGGATGGCGATCACCGCGCGGGCCGGCGGCCGGTGCGCTGCGGCTCGATAATGACTCTCGACGAGACCGAGCAGATCTGCCGACGCTGCGCTCATCGACGTCGACCGCATCGACGTGCCGGAAATAGTGACGGAGGAAGATCTGTACTGCGCTCTGGATCATGACCGAATTCGGCGGCGATGCTGGCTGCCGCGAGCCGCTACCTCAGCGATCTTCTCGGTCTTCTCCTTCTCCTGCTCGAGCTCGACCTCGAAAGTTGTCACGTCGCCCATCCGATCAATGCCGCCGCACCCGCTGTACGGCTACATCCGACATTAGCCCTTCGTGCGATGCGCGTCGGTGCAGCCGATGACATCATGAGCGGCATGGATATCTCGAGCCATATGGACTTTGCTGCCGCGCCTGCTGAGGTGTACGCGATGCTGACCGACGAGAGGTTCCTCGACGGAGGTCTGCGTCGCCAGCGAGTCGCTCAGCTATCACGTCTCGGTTGACGGGTCGACCACCAGGACATCGCGAACGCTTGCCGGCACCCGACTCCGCGGCCCGGTTCACCGGACCTCAGCTGACGGTCAACGACGAGGTCGTCTGGGCAGAGGCAGCGTCCGATGGCTCGCGGAGCGCGACGGTGACGATGACGGTGCTCGGGCAGCCGGTCACCTTCAAGGGCAGGGCTGCGGCTCTCCCCGGAGGTCGCGGCAGCGTGGTGGATGTCAGGCGGTGAACTGAAGGTCGCGATCCCGCTGCTGGGCCGGAAGCTCGAGGAGTCCGCGGCGCCGGCGGTGACGGCAGGTTACCGAACCCAGCAGGAGGTCGGTGACAGCTGGCCGCCTCGCTGACGGCGCACTCCAGCCCGAGAATTCACGCCATGTGGGGATAGGCGTAGTCGGTTGCCGGCACAAATGTCTCCTTGATCGAGCGCGGGCTGGTCCAGCGGATGAGGTTCCACATCGAGCCGGCCTTGTCGTTCGTCCCGGAGGCTCGAGCGCCGCCGAATGGCTGCTGGCCGACGACAGCGCCGGTCGGCTTGTCGTTCAGATAGAAGTTTCCAGCTGCATGCCGAAGCCGGCGGCTCGCAAGATCGAGAGCCGCGCGATCATCGGCGATGATCGCGCCGGTGAGCCCGTACGGAGCCGCCCGATCAACCTCATCGAGCGTCGCCTCGAAGTCGGCGTCGTCGAAGACATAGATGCCCAGAATCGGCCCGAAGTATTCGGTGGCGAAGATCTCGTTTCTCGGGTTGTCGGAGATGATCAAGGTCGGTCGCACGTACCAGCCCTCGCTGTCGTCGGTCACGCCGCCGGCGATGATCTTGGCATCGGCTGAATCGCGGGCCCGCTCGATGGCTTCCGCGTGCTTGCTGAAGGCACGGCGATCGATCACCGCAGAGGTGAAGTTGGAAAGATCCCGTACGTCGCCGACTTTCAGTCCCTCGGTTGCATCGATCAGCTCCGTCGCCCATCTCATCCCATACGCTGCGAGCGACATACGCCCGGGATGCGGCTGAACATTTCTGGCCGGAATACTCAAACGCGCCTCGCACCAGCGCCGTACGCACCACATCGGGGTTGGCGCTGGGATGAGCGACGACGAAGTCCTTGCCGCCGGTCTCCCCACCAGCCGGGGATAGCTGCGATAGCCCGCCGATATTGGCTCCCACGCTCTGCCACAGATGCTGAAAGGTCTTCGTGGAGCCGGTGAAATGAATACCGGCCAGGTAGGGATGAGCGCAGGGCAACCTCGGAGATCGCGAGGCCGTCGCCGGGCAGCATGTTGATCACCCCGGGCGGCAAACCCGCTGCCTCCAAGCAGGCGCATGATGAAGTGCGCCGCGTACTGCTGCAGTCGGGCTCGGCTTCCAGATCACGACGTTGCCCATCAGGGCGGGCGCGGTTGGCAGGTTGCCGGCAATCGAGGTGAAGTTGAACGGAGTGATCGCGTACACGAAGCCCTCGAGTGGGCGATAGTCGGCCCTGTTCCATACCCCGGCGAGGAGATCGGCTGGTCTTCGAAGATGCGACGGGCGAAGGCGACATTGAATCGCCAGAAGTCGATCAGCTCGCAGGCGGCATCGATTTCCGCCTGCTGCACCGTCTTGCCCTGACCCAGCATCGTTGTGGCGTTCAATGTGTCCCGCCACGGCCCGGCGAGCAGGTCAGCGGCGCGCGAGGAACACCGCTGCCCGCTGCTCGAAGCCCAGATCGGCCCATCCCGGAGCCGCCGCCAACGCAGCGTCGATGGCCTCGGTCGCATCAGCCTGGTTTGCATTTGCCGCGTGCCCCAGGATGTGGGAGTGATCGGATGGCATCGTCACATCGAAGGGCGCTCCCGATGCCAGGCTTGGTCACTCCGTCAATCGTCGCGGTCAGCTCGATGGGATCCTCGCTTCGCCATACGCTCGAGCGCTGACTCGATCCCTGCGCGTTCCGGCGAACCCGGCGCGTAGCCGAGCGCCGGTTCATTGACCGGGACGGGGACCTCGATCAGGGCATCCACAAAGCCACGCTACCTTCGTCTGACTGATCACATCGCCTTGGCGCTCTCAGCCTCTTCCCGACGCTTCTTGGCAGCCTCGACGGACGCCCGCGAGCGCGGCGACCAGGTCGACCACCTCGGCCTCCTTTGGCGCTTCCGGCTCCTCGGCCAGCGGCACGCCGTCGGCCTTGCTCTGCACCAACGCTTCCAGAGCCTCGCGATAGGAGTCGGTGAAGTCCTCCGGATTGAAGTCGCCCGCCAGCGCATCGATGAACGACTGCGCCATCGTGACCTCCGCATCGGACACCGTCGACGTCTCCCGGTGGAGCGGCGAAGGAGCCGTCTCGCAGCTCATCCGGCCACAGCATGGTGTGCATCAGCAAGACACCATCCTTGGGGCGGATCAGTGCCAGGGCTTCCCGGGACCTCAGAGCGACCTTGACTACGGCGCTCTGGCCACTCTTGATCAAGGCATCGCGCAGTAACACGTACGGTTTGATGCCGGGGCCGTCGGCCTGGAGGAAGTAGGTCTTGTTGAAGTAGGTGGGATCGACGTCCTCCTCGGCCACGAACTGCACGACCTCAACGGCCTTCGTCGTCGCTAGCGGAAGCGAGTCGAAGTCCTCAGGAGCCAAGATCACCATCCGGCCGTCCGGCAGCTCATAACCCTTGGCAATCTCGGCGATAGGGAATCTCCTTCCCGCACTTCTCGCAGACACGCTTGTACTTGATCCGGCCACCATCTTCGGGATGCACCTGGCGAAAACTGATGTCCTTCTCCTCGGTTGCCGAGAAGAGCTTCACCGGAATCGTGACCAGTCCGAAGGAGATCGCGCCCTTCCAGATTGAGCGAGGCATGCTCCTAGTCTGCCCGATGCCACTGACAGTTTCCGCTCGTGCATCCGGGCCTGCATTCGACCGATCAGATCTTAGAGCTGATCAAGCTCCTCAGGCGCGTACCACAGCAGGTCATAGTCGTCGAGTACCGCCGCGACTTCAGGTGCAGCCACTGCCGCTGCCGAGGCTCTGGCCAGCTACCGCCTTGCTTGCCAGCTTCGCAGCATCCCACGCAGCCGGTTCGTCAGCGAACAGCGCACGCACCTGAGCCCAGGCCAGTCCATCGACCTCAACCTCCCCCAACGGCCCGCCCAGATCGGTGACCTGGTCTTCCCGCACCTCCGCTGCCACCACGAGGCGGGGCGATGGCTTCAGACCAAAGCCAGTACGCCCGCGTTGCTGAGAGCGGCGAACTCCACCTCCTCGATCACCGTGTCAGCCTCCAAAGACGCAACCAGGCTGGCGGTCGCCGCGCAACCTGAATAGCTGGTCTGCTGCGACGCCTGAGCGGACAGGCCCTGAGCGAAGAGCCGCAACCTCGTCCCGGGTCATCGGCACGAAGATCATCTGGGCCATCAGCTGTCCGGCGGCTCTGTGCGTGGCTGGGATTTCTTTGCGGCCCTTTCTTGGGTGCCAGCTGTCGCGACTTCTCTGACGTTGCCTGGCTATTCGGTGTCGGAAGTGGCGGAGGTCGGAGGTGTCGATGGCGGGCGAGTGCCTGGAGTTCGGCCGCGCGGGACACCAGATTGCGTACGGCGGCACGTTTCTGTCCCGCCGCCTTGCGCGCTGCTTCCTGCCGCGCCGCAGCCTTCTTCGCGGCAGCACGACGAGCAGCAGCTGGCGCCTTGCGAGTGGGCTGGCGTACCGCCGTTCCGCGGACAGCGGTATCCAGCAGCTCCTCGAGGGCGTCGAGCAGGCACTGGGCGAGCACGTCGAGGTCGCTGATGGCGTCTCGGTCAGCGTTCAGCCCGAAGAAGACCTCGCCGTCGTAGGAGGTAACCCCGATGGCCAGCAGGTGGCCCGCTGACAGCGGCAGAACTGGATAGCTCGCGATCAGCTGAGCACCCGCAGCGAACAGCGGCACCTGCGGCCCCGGAACGTTGGTGATCACGAGATCGTGCTGTTTGCGCACCACCTCAGTTGAGGTGCGTACGCCGAGCGCGTGCAGCGTGGTCGGGGCGAAGCCGGCGATGTCGGCGAGCGATCGGGCAGCCACCGCCCGTCCGGAGTCCTTGTGAGCCTGAGTGTCATAGGCCACCTGGTGGAGCCGCATCAACGGGTTGGGCTCGCCGATCGGCAGGCTCTGCAGATGCGGTGCAACCTGGCTGCCGAGACGAGGTCGGCTCGCCATCGTCCTCGGTGACGCTCATCGGGACGAGCGCGGTCAGTGAGCTTCCTGATCTGATCGACTCACCGCGAGTCAGCAGCCACGACCGCAGCCCACCCGAGATCATGGCGCAGCACCACGTCGTTGATCGTGTGGTGGTGCTCCTGGCGGACTGCCCTGAGATCAGCTCAGTGACGCCCTGACTGTCGCGAACCGGCGTTGCTCGGACACCAGCGCCGGCGAGCGGCGAGTCGGCGGACGGACGCTGCCCCGCAGCGCGTCAGCGGCCAGCTCACCCAGCGCACCGCCGATACCGCCAACCACTTCACCGACTGCAACGGCCACACCGAGCGCGCCGGCCAACGCCCTCGCAGGTTCTGGAGGGCCATCGCCGGGATCCTGCGCACTTTCCAGCAGGGCACCGGCGAGCAGCTCCAGCGAGGACGGCTCAGGCACCGGATGCCAAAGCTCGGCATCGGCTCCGGTGCCTGGAATTGCATGCGGGCGAGCCGTCGAGTCGAGCAGCACCTGGCCGATCTCGACGTTGTCGATTCCATCGACCAGGCACAGGTGAGACTTGGCCACCAGGGCGAATCGGCTGTCTTCCAGACCCTCGACCAGATAGATCTCCCACAGCGGTCGCGATCGGTCGAGTCGCCGGGCGAGCACCCGACCAACGAACTCCCGCAGCTGGGCAAGCGTGCCTGGGCGCGGTAGCGCCGAGCGCCGGACGTGGAAGGTGAGGTCGAAGTTCTCGTCGTCGACCCACACCGGTCCAGCGAGCTGCGCGGGAATCCCTCGCACCCGTTGCCGATAGCGCGGCACGAAGGCGATCCGCTCGCGGATCAGGGCGATCGAGCCGCTCGTAGTCGAAGCCATCCGGACCGGCGTCGAAGATGTCGACGGTCCCGACATGGCCCGGCGTGTGCGCGGTGTCCAGGGCCAGCAACGACACCTCGAGGGGCGTCAGCCGTTGCGGCATGGGAGCCTTCCTGCCTTGGGAATCCCTGGAGCCATTACGGTACTACCGTCGAAGCTGCCCGCGCTCGAGCCAATGGTTGCGCCTCGAGCCGGATCGGGAACCTGGTTTCCGTGCAGCTTCGTGACAGGATTGGTGGATCGTGATAGCCGCCGTCAGCAATGGTTGCAGAACGACGCTCGATGATCGAGGTGCGGTGAGAAAGGCTGAAACGGATGAGCAGAAGCGCCAGCAGAACGCAGGCTGCGCTGATCGGTGGGGCTGTCGCATTGGGCCTGCTGCTGAGCGGGTGCACCAGCACGCGCCGAACCTCAGGCGAGCCGCGAGTCCGTCGGCGGTCGCCAGCGCCGAGCGAACCTCGTCCTCACCGGCCGACTCGCCATCCTCAGTCCCGCCCAGCTCGCCGTCGCTTGAACCCTGACTACGCACTCACCATCAACATCGCTATCGCCAACGGAAAGACCATCCCGAACGGGGAGAAGATCAACGTGCGGGTGGGTCAGAAGGTGATCTTGAACGTGACGAGTGATACCGACGATGAGGTCCACGCCCACATTGGTGGAGCCGGGCTATGAGCTGCCGGTGCAGGCGGGCACGCCGGCTAAGGGATCGTTCACCATCGACAGCCCGGGCAGCTTCGAAGTGGAGTCTCATCATCTCGAGAAGATCATCGTGATCTTGAACGCGCGCTAGCGTCGGCCAGCCGGCTTCATGCTCATACCGCTGCATGGGATCGCGTCGCGGCGCGACCTGCCGCTGCCGTTCTCCTTCGTCGTGGTCGGCGCCGTGCTGGCTCTGGTGATCTCCTTCGCGATCTTGATCTTCGCATGGCGCACAGCCGCGCTTCGAACGCGTCGGCGGGCGGACCGTGCCAGGGCTGACCGCGGTCGTCGACCATCCGGTCGTCCAGGTGATCGCCCGAGCGCTCGTCCTTGCCACGTACGCCTGGGCGGGACTGGCAATGATGGCCGGCCAGGATCTGCTGACCAATCCGATCTTCGGCTTCGTCTTTGTGTGGATGTGGGTCGGCCTGGTGCCGATCTCGCTGCTGCTCGGCCAGTTCTGGCGCGCTACGAACCCGCTTGCGGACGATCCATCGCGGGCTGTGCGCCGTGGCTCGAGTCGACCCGGAACAGGGCCTGCTGACGCTTGCCAGCCGGCATCGGCGTCTGGCCCGCGGCGGTCGGCTTGTTCGGATTCGGCTGGCTCGAGCTGGTGCAGCCGGACCGAACCACGCTGGCGGTGCTGCGACTGTGGGCGCTGGCTGTGGCTGGTGACCTTGGTGCTGGGTGCGATCATCTTCGGCCAGCGCTGGATCGGCGCGGCGGATCCCTTCGAGGCGTACGCGAGCACGCGTCGCTCAGATGTCGATCTTCCGCCGGGTCGGTGATCAGCTGAGACTGGTCAACCCGTTGGCCGGCCTGAACGCCTGGCACCCTCCGCCAGGAGCGACTGCGGTGGTGGCGGCGCTGCTCGGCAGCACGGCATTCGACAGCTTCACCAACACGACCTGGTGGATCCAGACCGTGCAGAACTCCGCACGTGCCCGCGACTCGTGTGGGGAACCGGCGGCCTGCTGACGATGATGATCATCGTCTTCGTCACCTTCAGCCTCGCCGCGGCCTGGATGGGTCGCTACGGCGATCGGCCGGCCGGCGCGTATCCGCGACTGATGGTCGGTCTCGCTGCTGCCGATCGTGCTCGGCTACGTGGTCGCCCACTACGCGACGCTGCTGATCGTCGAGGGGCAGCGGACCGCGATCAACTTCTCCGACCCGCTAGGTCGCGGTTGGAACGTCTTCGGATCGGCCGAGATGGGTGTCAACTCCGCGATCTTCAACCATCCGACCGCGATCGCCGCCATACAGGCGTGTGCCATCGTCGGGCGGCCATGTGTTCGGCATCGTCTGCGCGCACGAGAAGGCCGTCGCGCTGCTGCCACCGGATCGCGCCGTGCGAGGCCAGTTGCCGCTGCTCTTGGTGATGATCGGTTACACCTGCGCAGGTCTGCTCTTGCTGTTCTCCCCCTGAATCCTCACCCCTCGCAGAATCTCCCTTGCCCGCTGGCCGAAACCCACGTCCACTTGGATTGCAGACGGTCTGCACGGAGCAACCCATGCAGACCGTAGAGCAAGCTGGGTTTACGTAGGCTTCAGCGATGCTCGATTCACGGTCCAGTCCAGCCGGATCCTGAATTTCGGCGCCGACGGCCTGATCGCTCAGCTGCGAAGCGAGTGGCGAGCAGGCGGTAGCGGAAGCCAGCCACAGGTGATCGACCGCTCAGATGACACCTGCTTCGAGCGCCGCCTTCCAGCTCGATCCCTCGCCGTTCACCACCTACTTGGCGTGCTGGCTGGGACTCACGGCGTTCCAATGCCTGATTGGCGTGTGCGTACGCCGTTCCGGATGGTGGCGTCCCGCAGACGAGTACGCCCATAACCCGTCCACCGTCGTGTTCGGGATCGGCCTGCTGCTGCTCTGCGCGCTGGCCTCCGGCGTGCTGTGGATCCTCAACGGGGCTGGCCGGCGGATCGCTCTAGGCACGACGATCATCATCTTGGCGTTCAGCATCAGCATCGTGCTCGGCCACTTGGCCTTTCTCGACGCGTACGCGCTTCGATCACCCCAGGTTGTCTCAACCACCCCCGGCTTCACCGCTGAAGAGATCGACAAGATCTTTCAAGCACGCCAGAACCTCCTCGACTCCCTGACGTGCCGCCGAACGTCTTGCTCTGGGCTCGGCTGACGTCTCCCGGCCTCGGCGAGCCGGGTGGGCTGCTGCACAGCGACGGGTCGCCGAGATCTACTCCCGTGACGAGCCGCCGTTCTACAAGGGTTTCCTCCGTTTCGACGCCACGCGAGAGGCGGTCACCATCACACTGCATAAGGTCTTTGGGAATGACCCGTCCAGCGCCGAAACCGTGGCGACCCTGCAGTTGCAACCGCGATCAGCGACGCCTGCGTGACCCCGTACTCTGGCGCACGAGGAGGAGCCTGTCTGTGCTACGTGTGGGCATTGTTGGGTGGGGGTGGATGGGTCAGGTGCACGCGCGGGCGTACGCCAGGCTGCGACAGCATTATCCTGAGGCTCCGCTGCGGCCGCGTCTGATCGCTGTCGCCGACACCGCGACGGACGACAGACTGACCAGCGCGATCGACATCTTCGGGTTCCAGGATGCGCATTCGGACTGGCGGGACCTCATTGCCCGCGACGATATCGACGCGGTGAGTGTGACCGGCCCCAACTTCATCCACCGTGACGTAGCAGTTGCCGCGGCCGAGGCCGGGAAGCATCTGTGGGTGGAGAAGCCGGCCGGGCGAAATGCCAGCCGAGACGCGAGCGATCTGCGACGCTGTGCTGTGCCAGCGGCGTGCAATCCGCGGCCGGCTTCAACTATCGCAATGCACCTGCGGTCGAGACTGGCTCGGCAGCTGATCGCCGACGGCCGACTGGGCCGCATCAACCACGTATTGATCCGGCTGCTTGCCGACTATGCGGCTCATCCCGACGGGCGCTGACCTGGCGTTTCAAGACCGAGTGGTCCGGTTCGGGCGTTCTCGGCGACCTGGCCAGCCACGGTGTTGATCTGGCTCGCTACCGTCATCGGAGAAATCACCGCTCTCGCCTGCGACGACGCGACGTTCATCGCTCACGGCGACCGCGAGGCGAGCATCGGCTGCGTCCCACTTCTCTCGTGGCACGGGTGGGGGCTATGGAGAGGTGGAAAACGAGGACTACATCGCTGCTCTGCTGCGCTTTGAGGGGCTCTCGCGGAATACTCGAGTCGAGCACGAGCCTCGGTCGGCGAGCAATGCACGTATGGCATCGAGGTACACGGTGAACGAGGCGCGCTCTCCTGGGACTTCAGGCGGATGGGTGAGCTGCAACTGTGCCTCGACCAGGACTACCAGAACGCCTCGTACGTGACTCGGTACGTGACACCTGGCGACGGTGAGTTCGCCCGGTTCCAGCCGGCGTCAGGGATCGCGATGGGATACGACGATCTGAAGGTCGTCGAGGCCTATCACCTGGTCCAGTCCATAGCGACAGGGCAGCCGCACGGGGCGACCGTAGCGGACGCCTTGGTCGCTGCCGAGATCATCGAGGCCATGGTTGAATCGGCCCGGAGCCGGCGCTGGGTGATGCTCGAGCATGAATTTGTTCGGACAAAATAACGTCTTAGCTCTATAGAACCCGGCTCCCGGCCTTTATGCTTCCTCCATGACAGAAGCGCCCCCGGTGCGCGAGCTCGACATCACCCTCGAGCGCAACTCCCCGTTCCGCTCTACTACCAGTTGGCGCAGTCCATCGAGCACGCCATCAACACGGGGGCCCTCGCGCCGGGTGATCGCCTCGAGAACGAGCTGTCCCTCACCAGCCGGCTTGGTCTTTCCCGGCCTACCGCCCGGCAGGCGATTCAGGAGCTGGTCAGAAGGGCCTGCTGGTCCGCAAGCGCGGGCGTTGGCACCCAGGTCGTACGGTCACAATTCCGGCGGACCGAGGCGCTCAGCAGCCTCAACGAGGACATCATCAAGGCCGGGAAGATTCCGAGTACGCAGCTGCTCGAATTCTCTGTCGGCGCCCTCGAAGAGGAGGATGTCCGCGACGCCATCGAGGCGGCGGCCGTTTCCGGAGACGGAATTTATCAAGATCAGAAGGTTGCGGCTGGCCGATGAGGTGCCACTCGCCATCCTGACGAACTATCTGCCCGGCCCGGTTCGAGCTCACCGAGGAGGATCTACAGACCAAAAGCCTGTACGCCTGCCTGCGGTCGCTCGGCGTCAACCTCAAGATCGCTCATCAGCAGATCTCGGCGCGGCTGATGACCGAGGAAGAGGCGAAGCTTTTGGACGAGGAGACACCGGCGGCCTGCCTGACCGTTGATCGCCTCGCGTACGACGACGTTGGCCAGTTCGTCGAGTTCGGCCGGCACATGTACCACGCGGCCCACTACTCAATCCAGTCGTCGCTGGTGGCCTAAGCTCCAAAGCGGTGCACAGCCATCGATCCCCCAGCGCCTCCAGCCGAAACGCCATAGCGGCCGATCGCTTACCGACCGCAACATGCGCAGAGACCTCCGCAACTTCAGGATCAGGATGCTGAATGCGCACCGAACGCAGCGCCGCTGGTACGGCAATCCGCCCATTCACCCGGAGGCTGCGCCGCTGATACATGCTGATCGACGCAGGACGTCCTCGGCCACCCAGCGGTTGAGCTGAGCGACCGATCGCTGGCCTAGCAGGGTTTGGATTACCGCCAGCGCCAACGCGCTGCTCCACTGTTGCGCATCAGGCAGTCCCCGGCGCGGTCGCGCCGCCTCAACGCGCTCTGACCGTACTCACCCGTACGCCTCGGTCGTTGAGCCGGGTGATCTCGGCACGATCAATTTCATGATCACTGAGGTCGAGCGGTGGCTGGTTCGACGGCGGCAGGGTCGGCCGCAACCAGGTGAGACTGGGCGGCCGGCTTTCGATCAACCAGCGAACAGAGGGCGTACGCGGCGATGCTGTGGTTGTTGACAAGATGGCCTCCTCGGAGCAGTTCCTGCTGAGCTTGCCGCAGCTGTCTTGCCCATCGACAACTCTCAGGACGCGTCTCTATCTGGGGCCTCCAGGCTGACTGATCCAGCCGTCCCCGCGTAACCTCCCAAAGGCCAATCTGTGGACAAGTTCTTGAAGCTGTACCCACTTCTCATCCCACGCTGCGTGGGACGTTCACTGCCTGGGCGAGGTCCGGTGAGTCAGCAGTGGCAAGGAAGACTGGCACCATGCAGTACCCAGCCCGGCTTCAGCCGGGCAGAGTGAGGGTATCCAGATCGATGGCGCGTTTGGGCGACTCCGGCTCGTCCTAGCCACGCATCTCGAACCCCAGCCGTTCCATACCTTCAACCTGAGGCTCTCTGGCTTGACCCACTTGAACCCGACGAAGATCAAAATGATCACGACTACTAGCACGATGCTGGAAGTGACCAATATCGCCGTGCCCACGTCGTGCCTCTCCCTGTTTCCCGAGCGGTGTAGAGGACCTACTTCCGGTCGGCACCTCCAGCTGTGATTGCTGGTTGATCTGATGAGAACGCCAAACTCTGGGCGAACCTCGCCACCCGCATGGCGTCCTTCTCAGTCAGGTCCTCTGGCAGTGTGATGTGCGCGCGTATACCGGGCCGCTACGGATTTGATGCTCGATCAGTGGGGTGCTCGGCGGGACATAGCCGCTCGTGGTCCGACCGTTGCGTCGAACTTCTGGCGCAGCCCCCGAAACTGAGAACGGAGGCCAATCTGGGAGCTTGGATTTTCAGGTCCCCGTCAAATCCACCCGAGCCATCGGCAAATCGCCTCGCTGGTCTCCGCACCGGCCGGTCGCCAGGTACGAGCAAGCTCCCAGGCCGGCCCCGTGCCCGGCCGCAAGCCATTCCAAGCCGACCTTGAGGTCGTCCTCCTGGCGCTCCTCGGTCGGGTCAGCAAGGGAGCCGGCGGCGCATCAGTTCGGCGTCCACAGCGAGGCGCACAACGCGCATGGGCACAGACACCGCCTGCCTCACCTCGTCGAGCTGCGACCGGTCCCGAATCGACCAGGCCAGCGCCAATCGTCGTACGCCCTCGGCGAGGTATGCGCTGCGCACGGTCGTGATGTTAGACATCACCACTCGCCGGTGTGAGGCCGCGTCCCGCCCCGCGTCGAACCAGCTCAACCAGTCGACGTCGAGCAATCCGTAGCGCTCACCACGGTCGGTGAGCAGCTTGCCGATATCGGCCACGACGCGCTGCTCTTCCCCGCCCCGTACACACCAGTCACGAGCACGGCTTCGGCATCGCCGCTGAGGAGTCACGTAGTGATTTTCGCGCAGGGCAGACCGGCTTGCGAGCCCTGATCTCGACGGACCGCACTACTACAGCCCGCACGCCGTCTCGGCGGAGACAGAGAGAATTGATCATCCGGCTACGCGAGGAGCTGTCGAAGGAGGACTGGACGCCGGCGCGGAGGCAATCGCGGCCCACCCGGCTCACGAGACCTCGGCTGGCGGCGGTCGAAGCTTGCGGTGCCGGCCACCTCGACCATTTGGCGGAACCTGTCTCGTCGAGGTTTCGTCCGCCACGCAACTCGCAGAAACGGCCGCGATCCTCCTGGAAAACCTGGTGCGCACGAGCGGCCCCCAAAGCGACGCTGGCAGGCCGATACTGGCCCGCGCATTGGCAGCTGGCCGACGGCACCCACGTCGAGAGATGGTCTTGCACAGCCGCGTCGAACTTGCCACCGCCATTCGCGTCACCAGCCTCAGGTCGGCACGCCGGAGACGACCGAGACGCGCTATGGCGGTGCCGCCAGGGTCGGGTTTGCAGAATATGGCGTGCCCCATCCGATGCATCAGCTCCCTCGTGCTCGCCCCCGACGAGGCCGCCAACGTGTTGCCTATGTGGCGCAGATCGTGGAACCGGAAGCCCTCAGGCAGTCCGGCCTCGGCCACGCATTCGGGCCAACGCGCTGATCGATGGAAGTTGTTTCGCCGCCCCCCTTCGGTGCATTGAAGATCAAATCCTCCGGATCGCTCGGCGGGAACTCGGCTAGGTGCTCTGGTGCAGCGATTGCGAACGCCAGGCCTCTCTTTTGCCGCTTCGGTCCTGACCTGTCCGGTCTACGAGTTCGTCAGGCGCGCAGCCGACGGTTGTCGTTCATGATCACGTTCGGCTTCGCCAGCACCAGATAGGTGCGATCGCCTGCCTTGCCGTCCGCATCCGGCGCCCGGCACGTGAAGCACGCGGGCACGACCGAGCCGGCGGCCAGACTGTGGGCGGCTCGTCGGGCAGCAGTGAGTTCAGCCCGGGTGGGGGTCCGGCCGAGATGATCAGCGACGGCTGCCCGGACGCCAATGGCAAGGTTCTGATCAAGAGCGTCGGCGAGAACCTGCTGCCAACGACCCAAGCGTGGCGAGCTTGGGTGGCCGGGCCTTCCGGTAGCGGCTCCAGGCACCGGAAACAGTCATATCCGACCTGTTCCGCCACCTCACTCCAGGTCAGGCCTTGATCACGAAGCTCCACGATCTGTTCGGTGGAGGCGGAATGTGCGGGAGGACCGAGCGACGCATGGTGACCCCGGCACGGCGTGAGCTGATCGCTGACCGTGGTCTCCGTGAGGCCCAACTCGGCAGCGATCTGGCGCAGGGTCCAGCCCTGGGCGTACAAGTCGGCCGCACGCTTAAGATCCAGTGCGCGCACCGTAACGAGTCTCAGCGGGATCCGGACTGAAAACCACTAACAAGTCGCTGTCGCAGAGCCTGGTAGACCGCCTAGCCGCCCACTTCCCGCCATTGCGCGTTGTCGGTCGTATTCGGCCAGGCCGGCTTCGCCGACGCATTCCCTTTGCGCCGCTGATCCCGAGCCAATCAGCAAAGTTCTTACATCGCCAAGTGCTTTTGCGCGGCAACTGGCCCGACCATGCTCTGTAGGACGTCAACGCCGAGCTTCACACCTCCCCATTGAAGATGGTGTGGCATCTGGGAGGTCAGAAGCGGAAGACGGGCTTCGGTTGACGACCAAAGGCACGGACTACAGCCCTGCCAAAGCGAAGTGACGACTACGCCTGAGCCGCTGCTTCACATACGGCAGCTCTGCCGGATCCAGGTCATTCAGCGGCAACGGCGGTGTTCGGCGCAAGATCCCAGTGCTGATTGCTCGAACCACCGATCAGGATGGCGGCCGCACCGCTGTGCTTGATAACTATCGAGAACTCTGAGCGGTGTAGTCCGTTCCGGCGCCTGTTGGAAGTTCAAGGGAACTGCTGTCGTTCCAGTGGCTTGTTGATGTGAGAGAAACACCTGCCGCACATCTTGCTCAGCAAGATCATCTGAGGCGTGATCTTCTACGAGAGGCCGACCGCTATGCCGGACTGCGCGGCGATCCGTTGGACTGCCCACGCGCAGTGGTCAGAGCACGTCGCCGGCACTCCTGGTTGTGCGTTTGATACGGCTCCCGTACCGTCACTAACAGGTTCCTCCTCGACTCGATGCACAGAGTGAATGCGGGGATGCAGATGCCAAGCAGGCGCACCTGCTGCCGAGGTTGCATCGTGGCTGACCTTTCCACGACACACGTATCCGAACCTGTACTTGCACCAGGAGCGGATTCGTCAGCGATTTACCGGCTACATCGGGCTACTGCCGATTTCAAGCGTTCCTATGGAGCGCGCCACGGATGGCGACGCCAAGGTGAAGGCGGTATTCGCGGAGGCTGGTATCAAAGGCGGAACGAGCCGTAACGTCGAAGTGGCCTCGGACATGAGCAACCACGCTGGCGCCAATCGCTCGTGCTGCGAGCCTACCTGGCGGCCAATGACGAACTGGCTTACGACGACGTGCGTGCAGCTAAGGTGACCCACTTTGTACTGGCACGGGGTCACGGCCGCCTGTCCGCTCCATCGGCCTCGCTCGATTCCCTTCCTACAACGGTCGTATCAGAAATTGAGGCAAGAGGGACAGACGCAAAAGGCAATCGCCGCCGAAGCAAGGCGACGACCCGACTACACTGGCCTGCGATACAGCGATACGGCCAGTGGATTGGCCGTCAGCCTGTTGGGCGGCCGTTCGTTGTTCAAGGGCGACGTTCGCTCTTGGTTAAACGTTGACATGACCCTTTGCATCTTCGGCCAGAAGATCAAGAATCAGCCTGGCTGGTGTTGCTTTCACCATTGCACGTGTGGGTGGAGCCCAACTAGCCCACGTGGGGCGCGAAACGGTCGTCGCCACCGACGACATCTGCGCGCTGGGCGGCTGCACCCTTAGGCCAGCGCGAACGCCACCGACTGGTCCGAATACAGCTCGTCACGATCAGTGGCGTCGATGTCGTCGGAAGAACCACCGCTCGGAGATGTACGCCCCCGGGCAGCTGACGTATGTGCTGGCACCGGCGAAGCCAAGACCGAGCCGTCCGATGTTGAACGCGACAGTCGACGTCGCGGTGACCGAGGTCCCGTTGCGGCGGTAGAGCTGGGCCTGGGCACCGGTGGCAGATCGTGACCACCTGGTCGAGCGTGTCCACCGGCGCTGGCTGTGTCTGCGTAACAAGTAGAGCTGCGCCGGGTTCCCCAGTTGCTCATTGGTGTGCTTCCTCCGCGTCGTCCAATCAAGATCGCCCGAGCGGTCAGGCTGATGTCGTTGTTCGAACTGGTGTCGAGCAACGAGAGGAAGCGGGCTGCTGCCGTCCCGCTGGTGACCGCGGTGGTCGACCTGAGCGATGCGACGAGTGTCCGGAGACCTGAGTTCCGGTGTAGGTCGCGGAAGTTGACCCAGTGGCCGGAGTCCTCGACCGTGACGTACGCGCGCCGGTCGGCCATTCTTCTGCGCACTGCCGTGCTGTCGCAGATCTGGTACTGCCGTGAAGTGGTCGATTGCACGAAGTGCCGGTCAATATCGTCCTGGCTGTACCGAGTGTGCCGATGGTGCCGAACGATGCCCGCAGTGCGCGACGTACTGCTGCTTCGTCCAGCCATCCATCCGATCCGGCGTAGATGTCGAGGAAGGGGCGTTGCCGCTTGCGCGCCGCACCTTGATCAACGGACCGCGCGTAAGAGCCTCGGAGCCGTCGCATTCCGAAGGCGACGGTCGGCGCGACGGTGAGAAGTCGGCGAGCGCCAGCTTTGCTGCGACCGGGGTGGTCTCCACCTTCACACCGGAGTCCACCCGGTACGGTCCCGACGATCCGTGAGACAGTGACGCCCGATGCCACCCGGATCAACGACGGGCCGAGGATCGAAACCGTCGCGACGCCCTCGTTCTCGAACGCGCCGCGGCAGTCGAGGATTTGCCATCGACCTGGGCCGCACCAGCCTGGCGGCTGCTTCGGCAGGCCCACTTCGCCTCGGCCTGACCGACCACATCCGCCAGGTCAAGACGACGGTTCGCATGGCTGCCGGCTCGCTCACCCAGCAATACGTAACCT
>ERZ1370068.1763-contig-11699_pt1 | contig 154445 bp, 196 predicted proteins | sample MGYA00561227_ERZ1370068 | MGnify/ENA primary metagenome ERZ1370068 (study PRJEB38410, sample SAMEA6850437) | metagenome | study: Metagenomic assessment of the ecological functions of the soil: analysis of the soil microbiota associated with the... | reverse complement strand
CCACGTATTGCTCTTGCGTCCCCGGCGAGGCGCGGGCTGGATTCGGCCGGCGGCGAGCTCGGCTCCGAGTCGCGCGGGTGCGATCCGAACAGCCACTCGAACGGGTTGAAGAAGCGGTGAGGCGGCTTGCCGATCGCGACCGGAGTAATCGTCCTCCGAGATGAATCCGCGACGGCGCATGCGGCCCAGGATCATTCGCATGCGGCGCTCGATCCGCGGCGCCGGGCTCTCGGCCGAATAGCGCCTGGGATTGATGATCACCGCCGCCAATAGCGCCGCCTGTCGCGGCGTGAGATCCGCGGCCGTGGAGCCGAAGTGCCGGCGGCGCCGCCGCCTCGACGCCGAACACTCCGTCGCCCCATTCGATCAGGTTGAGGTACAGCTCGAAGATCCGCCGCTTGGAGAGCGCGCGCTCGAGGCGGCGCGCGAGCAGGACCTCGCGCAGCTTGCGCAGCGAGGGTGCGCTCCTCGCCGAGGTAAGAGGTTCTTCGCGAGCTGCTGGGTGATGGTGCTGCCGCCGCGCACGACGCGACCGCGTCGCAGGTTCACTTGTGCCGACGCGCGGATCTCGTTCCAGTCGAGACCGTCGTGGAGAAGAACGCATCGTCCTCTGCGATCAGGACGGCGCGCCGCAGCGTGGGCGAGATGCTCTCGTAGGGGACCCAGCGCTCGTCGATCACGAAGCGCCGGCCATCGCGGATCGCCTCCTGGGCCCGCGCCCGCATGAGCGCGGTGCGGCGCGGCGTGTGGAGCGTCAGGTCCCCGACCTCGGGCAGCCCGGTGAACGCCGCGACCACCACGAGCACGCGAGCGCGATCAGCGAAGCGAGGTCGCGACGAGGACGCGCAGCCCGCTCATCGCACCGGGACCCGCCGGCTCAGGGCTCGGCGCGCGGTCCCACGACCAGGACGGTGATGTCGTCGCTCTGGGCCTTGCTGCCGCGGAACTTCACACACGTCCTGGATCAGCCGATTGGGAATGTCGCGGGTGGCCACGCCGGCCGAGCTCTGCCACAGCGCGCGGAGCCGATCCTCAGCGTACTCCTGGTCGCGCATGTCCATGGCCTCGGACACCCCGTCGCTGTAGAGCAGCAACGCGTCCCCGGGAGCGAACGCGGTCTCGCCGACCTCGAACACGGCGGCCTCGAACGGCCCGGGAGCATCGGCCCACCGGTGCCGAGCTCCTCGATCTCGCCCGGGCGCGGCGGAGCATCGGGTGGTTGTGGCCGGCATTGCTGAACCGGATCCGATTCGCCTGGGTGTCGACCTCGCAATAGAAGAGCGTGATGAACTTCCCCGGCATCGACGAGCGCGCCACGCTGCGATTCACGCGCATGAGCGCCTCGCCGATCGGAGTGACGCCGTCGCAGAACGCGCGCAGCGAGGCCTGCACGTTGGACATCATGATCGAAGCCGGCAGGCCCTTGCCCGAGACGTCGGCGATCGCGACGCCGAAGCGGTGCTCGTCGAGCGGGAAGAAGTCGAAGTAATCGCCGCCCACGTGACGGGCCGGAATCACCTGGCCGTGCACTTCCCAGGGACCCATGGCCAGCATCTGCTCCGGCACCAGCCGCATCTGGATGGCGCGAGCCTGATTGAACTCCGCCTCGTAGCGCTTCTGCTCCTCCTCGATGCGGCGCTTGTCCTCGGCCTCGGCGCGCAGTCGCGCCTTGTCGATCGCGTCTCCGGAATGGTGCGCCACGATCGAGAGGAGCTGGATCTCCTCGGGCGTCCAGTGGCGTCCGGGCGCGCGAGTGAGCACGGCCAGCATGCCCGTGACGTTGCCGTTCACCCGCAGCGGGGCCGCCAGCACCGAGCGCACCCGCGTGGTCACGTTCTTCAGGCCGGGGAAGCGCGGATCGGCGAGCAGGTCCGGCGTGCTCAAAGCCTCACCCTTGGTGAGCAGGTACCCCATCACGCTCATCGACACCGCCGGCTCCCACGAGCCGGACTCGAGGCCGCGCGCGGCTTGCGCGCACGATCGTCATGGGCGCCGCGCTCATCTCCGGTCCGAGCAGCTTGATCGAGCCTTCGTCTGCCGAGACCATGGCCGACGTCTTCTCGACCATCCAATCGAGAATCGGCTGGAGCTGGGTCGTCGAGATGATCACCTGCGAGAGCTCGCCGAGGAACCGAGCGCGGCCTGAGGCTCGAGGCGGAAGCTGGGGAAGGCGGATCCTGGATGCCGTCGGTCATGGAGCTCCTCGTATGGGGATCGGCGAACACGCGATTCTACGGGCCGTGCGCCTCCTGCCACAAGCGGAGCGCGCCGCCGCTTGAGAGCCCCACGTGCCCCTGCCTACTACTGCCGCTCCCATCCATCTTCCGCGCCCGAGGGACTCCATGAGCATCGCCCTTTCCAACCACTACAAAAATCTGTTGGTGGAGGGCCGCGGGCCCGTCACCGTTCTCAGCATTCACCGGCCCGACGTGCTCAACGCGCTCAACCGCGAGACGCTGGGCGAGATCGAGCGACTGCGCCGCGGCTTTCGTGGCCGACGCCGAGCAGCGCGCGCTGATCGTCACCGGCAGCGGCGCCAAGAGCTTCATCTCGGGCGCGGACATCAACGAGCTGGCGGTGCTCGACCCGCGCGGCGCCGAGGACATCTCGCGCTTCGGCCAGCGCGTGCTCGACGTGCTCGAGCAGTCGCCCAAGCCGGTGATCGCCGCCATCAACGGGTACGCCTTCGGCGGCGGATGCGAGCTGGCGCTCGCCTGTCATCTGCGGCTCGCGTCGGAGAACGCGGTGCTCGGACTGCCCGAGGTCTCGCTCGGGATCATCCCGGGCTACGGCGGCACGCAGCGCCTGCCGCGGCTGGTCGGCCCGGCGCGCGCGCTCGAGCTCATGACTCACCGCGCGACGCGTGAAGGCCGACGAGGCGGAGCGGATCGGGCTCGTGAACCGCGTGGTGCCGCAGCGACCAGCTGCTCGCCGAAGCGGAGAAGCTCGCGCCCGCCGATCCTCAAGAACGGGCCGCTCGCGGTCGCCGCGCGTGCTCGAGGCGGTGCAGCGTGGCATGGAGATGCCGCTCGCCGACGGCCTGCGCTTCGAGAGCGGGCTCTTCGGCATCCTGGCGGCGAGCGAGGACATGCACGAGGGCCTCAAGGCGTTCCTGGAGAAGCGCCCGGCGCAGTTATCAGCGCCGCTGAGCTCTCACGTCCCTAGGCCGGCACCTCGGCGCGCTCCAGGTTCTGGATGACGAGCTCTCCGATCTCGGTCGTCGAGAGTCCCGAGTCCGAGCCCACCGAGGGGATCCGTTTGGAGCGCAGCAGACCCGCGACCGTCTCCTCGATCCGCGCCGCCGCGCGCGCTCGCCCAGGTAGTCGAGCATCATGCTCACCGCCATCACGGTGGCGAGCGGATTCGCCACGTTCTTGCCGGCGTACTTGGGCGCCGAGCCGTGGATCGGCTCGAACAGGCTCACCTGGCCGGGATGGATGTTGCCCGACGCGGCGATGCCCAGGCCGCCCTGGATCATCGCGGCCAGGTCGGTGAGGATGTCGCCGAACATGTTGCTGGTGACGACCGTGTCGAACCACTCGGGGTTCTTCACGCACCACATGCACGCGGCGTCGATGTAGGCGTGCTCGCGGGCGATGTTCGGGGTACTCGCGCCCGACTTCCTCGAACGTTCGCGTCCACAGATCCATCGCACGCACCGCGTTCGCCTTGTCGACCAGCGTGAGCTTCTTCCCCTGCGCGCGGCGCCGCGCCAGCTCGAACGCGTAGCGGATCACCCGCTCGACGCCCTTGCGGGTGAAGATGATCTCCTGCGTTGCGACCTCGTCGGGCGTGCCCTTCTTGAAGAAGCCGCGCATGCCGGCGTAGGCGTCCTCGGTGTTCTCGCGCACCACCACGAAGTCCACGTCCTCGGGCGCTTGTCCTTGAGCGGGCACAGGTGCTCGGCGTAGAGCTTGACCGGGCGCAGGTTCACGAACAGATCCAGCTCGAAGCGCAGCTTGGCGATGATCCCGAACTCGAGCAAGCCGACCTCGATGCGCGGATCGCCGATCGCCCCGAGCAGGATGGCGTCGCTGCTCCTTCACCTCGGAGAACGCGCGGTCGGGGAAGATCTCCTTGTTCTTCAGATAGTGCTCGGCTCCGAAGGGGTAGGGCGTGCTCCGCACCTCGAACCCCTCGATCGACGCCACGCGCTCGAGCACGCGCAGCCCTTCGCGCACCACTTCGGGTCCGATCCCGTCGCCCGGGATCACCGCGATCGCGTATTCCTTCGACATGGTCACACTCGGTCGCGGCTCGGCCGCGGTCAGGGACTGAAGTGGAAGCCGACGTTGACCCAGATCGGAAGCGGGGATCCCAAGCGGACCGCCGGCTGGAATTCCCAGCTCGGCACGCTGGCCAGCAGACGGTGGATCTTCCAGGTCGGGATCGCCCCTTGCGGGAACCAGGGAATCTCGTTGACCACGGCGCGACCGCGCTCGTCGACCCAGCACCGAGGGCACGGAGCTGCTTGGGCTTGGTGCCGGGCGGAATGGAATCCACGATCGCGGTGTCGGGTGAGGTCATGATCAGCGCCGACTGGTCCACCTGCACGAACTCCTCGGGCTTGGGACGCTCCGGCGCCGTCAGCAGCGCCACCGCGCCGCCGCCGCCCGGTCAGGAAGCGCGCCGGCAGGGTGTCCGGTTGCGCGCCGGCAGCTTCGTGCGCATCAACCCGAGCGCGGCTCGGCACGAACGCCGAGTCGAGCGCCACGGCCTCGCGGAACTGGAGTGCTGGCCTCGCCGCGGCGGCCCGCCCTCCACTCCCACAGGCCCACCAGGTAGCGCGTCTCGGGAAGCGTGGGGTCGAGGTCCAACGCCTGTCGCGCGGCGGCATGGGCTTCCCTCGTCCTTGCCGATGCGTCCGGCGCACCGCCAGGATCAGCCATTCCTTTCCGCTCAGTGGGCGCTCGCTCACGCACCGCCGCGCGGCCGCAGCCTTCAGTCCCAGTGCCCGGTCCCGTAGCACCCAGCTCGCGCGCGCGCGCCAGATGTACCAGGACCAACCGTCGAGACCGGCCATCCAGCCAGCCGAACTCGCGCTGATACGGATACTCGCGCCGGCGCGTGAGCGGCAAGGTTTCGAGCACGCTGGCCTGCATGAGCGGCCCGAGCGACGCATTGCGCGCCGAGTCGATCCGACCGACGCGCGCGCCTGTCGAGGCCAGCGCCAGCCTCGAGGTCGCGTCGGGCTTGACCCAGCACGCAGCGCGCGCAGCGCGTCGACCGTTCGGGCCATAGGCGCCCGGCGTCTCCAGCTCGCGCGCGCCTGGCGCGCGGCATCGGCGACGGCGCGCATCTTGACCCGCGCTCTGGGCCTTGGCGGGGCGTTTGGTGGGCGGCTTGCCCGTCGTGGACTTGCCGGTCGTCGTCGTTTTGCTCGTCGTGGTCTTGGTGGTCGAACTGGCGGTCGTCTGTCGTCGCGGAATGAGCGCGCTGGGGACGGGGTCTGCGCCGCTGCGGCCAGGGTGGCGAAGGTCCAGGCGGCGAGCGCGATCACGGACAGCAGACAACGCATCGGAGATGCGCGAAGCGATCACGAGGTGCGCGTCTCCGCGAGGCCTTCGACGAGCGAGCGAATCCGTGGTCGGTGAGCACGCGGTCCACGCGCTTGGCGAGCTCGGAACACGGCCTGCACGCGCTCCGGCCGTGGGCTCGATGTCGCGGCTCTTGAGCCAGAAGATCACGTTGCTCTCGCCGCTCATCGGGCCCGACCTCGATCTCCTGGCGGCGGCCCATCAGGCTCGCCGGCACGCCGGAGTAGACGCGATCGGCGAGCCAGTCGCTGGCCCTTCTTCGATACGCCTTGATCACCGCCGCGGCGTGCACGCCGGTGCCGGTGCGGAACGCGTCGCGCCCGACGACCGGATAGTTCGGCGGGATCGGCACGCCGGTCGGTGCGGCTCCACCAGCTCGCAGTACTCGGGCAGCGCGGCGAGATCGTTGTCGATCCAGCCCAGCAGGCCGCAGATTCACGAGCAGCTGGTCCATCGGCGTGTTGCCGACGCGCTCGCCGATGCCGATCGCGCAGCCGTGCACGCGCGTGGCGCCCGCGCGGATCGCGGCGATGGTGTTGATCACCGCGAGGCCGCGATCGCAGTGGCCGTGCCAGTCGAGCCCGACCTCGGCGCGCCGCTCTCCTGCACCACCTGCTGCGCGAAGCGCACCAGGTTGCGCGGCGCCGGCCGGCGTGGCGTGCCCGACCGTGTCGCACAGGCAGAGCCGCTTCGCGCCGCAGCGGATCGCGGTCGAGGAACAGCTCGCGCAGCGTGCTCGGGACGCGCGCGCACGGTGTCCTCGGTCACGTACATCACCGGTAGGCCGTTCGAGACCGCGTAGGTCACCGCGTCCTCGGTGTGCTTGCAGCATCATGTCCAGCGTCCAGTTCTCGGCGTACTGGCGGATGGGCGAGGAGCCGATGAACGTGCACACCTCGATCGGCATGCCCGGTCTCGCTGGGAGATCTCGACCACCGGCGTGATGTCCTGACGCAGCGTGCGCGCGGCGCAGTTGGCGCGGATCTTCAGCCTGGACGAGGCGATCTCCTGGGCCAGCCGCGGTGACGTCGGCGACCACGTGCGGGCCGGCGCCCGGCAGGCCGATGTCCGCCGGTGTCGATCCCGAGGCGCTCCATCAGGTGGAGGATGGCCAGCTTGTCGTCGATCGACGGCGTCTCGCACCGAGGGCGATTGCAGGCCGTCCCGGAGCGTCTCGTCGTCGAACTGGACGCTGGAACGGCGGCCTCTCCCAGCGCTCGCCGACGTCGTTCCAGTCGTGGATCAGGTCCTGCGGTGTCCATGGGCTCGAGGAGAGGGCAAGGTCTGCAATGGCGAAGCTCTAGAGTGGGAAAGTCCGACAAAGTAAATGCTGCGGGCCGTCGCCGGAGGCAAGCCCAAAGGTCTGCGCCCCGAAGGCACCGTCGAATCTAAGGTAAAGGCATGGAATTTGATAACTGGCGAAGTTTCGGCTTCCGTGGTTGCATGTTTCCCTGTCCCAAGACCTAGGTTCCCGATGAAGCCAGGCATTCCCGCATGTGATCGATGCCAGCGATTCGGCCGCCCTCCGCGCGCGTCCGTGGCATGCTCGCCGCAGCGGCTCTGCTGCTCGGCGCCGGTCTCTGGGCCTCCGCGGCCGAGGCGCCGCATCTACGTGACCAGAATGGCGTGGGCGGACCTGCAGCGAGACCCGCGACTGGGCCACCGCGCAGAACCCGCGACGCCGGTCTGCTCCATCGAGAAGGGCATCACCCTGGCGCAGACCGGTGACACCGTGATGGTCCGCGGGGGCCGTTATCTACGCTCGGGCCCCCTCGGCATCAACAAGTCGAACTTCGCCCTGATGGCGCACCCCGGCGAGCACGTCACGCTGGATTTCGCGGCAGCCACCGCCGGCAACGGCATCAACTACGGCGCGGACAACGTGCTTCTCCAGGGCTTCCGAGATCACCAATGCCCAGGAGCAGTGGAGCTGCTGGTCGTCCAACAACATCACGATCCGCAAGAACCACATCCATCACTGCAGGGCTGACGCTGGTGAACGGCAAGTACCAGAATGCCATCGCCTCGTATGGCAACAACCTGCTCATCGAGCAGAACGAGGTCCACGACACCGGCTCCCACTGCATGTACCTGACCGGTGACGGATCACGGTCCGGAACAACCTCATCTACCGCACGATCGCGCCGGGCGGGCGCGGCTCCTACGGCATCCAGCTCGGCACGGGAAGCTCGTCGGCGACGCACGCGAACATCGTCCACAACGTGATCTCGGAGAGCGTCAACCGCTCGGCCATCACCCTGTACTCGCCGAGCGCCACCATCGGCAACGTCGTGATCGCCAACAACGTCCTGATGAACAACGCCATGTATCCCATCTAGTCTACACCGACGTGGGAACGACATTCGGCCCGGTCCAGATCACGAACAACGTCTTCTCCCAGAACGCGAGCGGGAACTGCGTGTTCTTCACGGCGGAGAAGGCTTGCGCTCGACGACTTATGCGAACTTCACGATCGTGAACAATCAGACGTTCTCGAGCAGTTCTTCGCTGGGCTTCCGCGATCTCGCTAACCGCGACTACTACCGGCGATGGCGGGCTCGCCGCTCTGGACGTCGCCCTCCCCGCTACGCCGCCTTCGATTACGTCGGCACGCCTCGGCCTCAGGGTCCCGGGCCGGACATCCGGACCGTTCGGCGCTGATGAACGGGCCTGATGTGATCTCGCCCGCGGCAATCTATCGACCTCCACCAGAAGGAGACACCCGCTGGCGTCGAGACGGCCAAGTACACGATGACGCCCTGGCCGCCGTGGTTGATTCTTTCCCGTCATATCGAACTCGGGGCCTTCCCATGAAGCAAGGCAATCTCCCTCTGGGCTCCGTGTCCCAGGACTGGCCCGGCAACCCGGCAGGCTTCGTCGCCATCGCCAAGTCGGTTCTGTCCCGCTTCCGCCGCGGTCGGGAGTTCCGTCGCGCCTCGGCCGGCGGCCACATCTACGTGGACCAGAACGCGGTCGGGGAGGTGCGACGACACCCAGCGACCGGCGCGACCGCGATAGAACCACGCGACGCCGGTGTTGCTCGATCAGAAGCGCGGCATGGCGCTCGCGGCGCCCGGGGACACCGTCTTGGCACGGGGCGGGCATACCTGCGTTCCCGACTCGCTCTGGCATCAGGGGAAGTCGAACATCGCGCCTGCGGGCGTATCCCGGCGAGCACGTGATCCCTGGACTTCTCCGCCGCTCGCCGTGCCGGGAACGGCATCAGCTACGGAGCTGAACGGCGTGCTGCTCGAGGGCTGCCAGATCGCCCCACGCGCCTGAGGATAGTGTGAGCTGCTGGTCGTCGAGCGACCTCATCATCCGCAGGAACCACATCCACCATTGCGGGCTCACGCTGGTGGGCGGCAAAGCACCAGAACGGCATCGCCTCGCATGGGAACAACGTGGTGATCGAACAGAACCTGGTGCACGACACCGGCTCGCACTGCATGTACCTGACCGGGTATGGCATCACCGTCCGGAACGGCGTTATCATCCGGCACGATCGCGCCGGGCGGCCGCGGCTCGTACGGCATCCAGCTCGGCACCGGCAACTCGCCCGCGGTCAACGTGACCGTCGTGCATAACATCATCGCCGAGAGCGTCAACCGGTCCGCCATCGTTCTCTACTCGCCCAAGGACACCGTCGCCAACGTGGTCATCGCCAACAACGTGCTGATGAACAACGCCATGTACCCCATCTATACCTGCACCGACAGACGGCGTCGCGTCGTGTCCTTCAGGCACCTGGTCGACATCCGCGCAACAACGTCTTCGCCCAGAACGCGGGGGAACCGCGTGTTCTTCACCGCGACCAAGAGCTGCTCCACGGTGCCGCCGCAGTTCGCGATCGCGAAGAATCTCACCTTTCCCAGCAGCTCTTCCTTGCGCCTCCGCGACCTCGCCAAGCATGACTACTACCCGACGGCCGGCTCGCCGCTGCTGAACGCGGCGCTGCCGGGACTCGCGTGCCCATGACTGACGCCGGAACCCGGCGACCTCAGGGAAGGCGCCGGACATCGGCCCGTTCCAGGTGCTCACCGGCGGCGGGGGGTGGTGACGAGATCGCCTCGGTCGCGATCCGGACCTACTGTAGGAGAAGACGCCGCCCGGCATCCCTCCCGACGGGCGTCGGCAGCTCGAGCGGCGGAGAATCAGCGCAGCCGGACGAAGCGCGTGGTCCAGGTCCCGGCCGGAGTCTCGTAACGGGCGAAGTAGACGCCCGAGCGCGCCGCTGCACCCGCCGGGGAACCGCCCCAGAGTCGCCGCTGTGCCGTCCCGCGGTCTGCGGGCCATCCACCGGCCGCGCCACCTCGCGCCCGGCCAGGTCGAAGATCCCCACACGGACCCGCGCCGCATGCGGCAGCGTGTACTCGATGTGAGTGGAAGCCACGCTGGGATTGGGACGGACGTCGAGGGCGAACGCGGGGGGAGCGTCATCCACATCCGTGGCTCGCGTCAGGATCTCGGCGAGAATCGTCTCTGGTCGCGTTCATGGTGACGGAGAGGGGGTTCTGGTTTCCGCTGGCATCACCCGAGCTGATCGATCTTCATGCCGCGCGCGCGCTCGAGCGCTTGCGGATCGCGGGCGCGAGGCCGATGCCTTCGAGCGTCGCGCTGGGGAAGAGGTGATCTGGCGTGGCTCAGCTTCGCATGGCGGCACGAGCCCGGGTGCGGTGGGTCTTCGCGATTCTGTTAGTTGATCACGAGCGCACGCGCGGGCGTGAGCGCTGGCCTTGCGTCAGCCGAATCGTAGCACATGCCAGCCGCCAGCCGTCTGCGTTGGCCCAAACGCAGCGTTTGGTGCCCTGGCCCCGGTTCGGGAATCTGCCGCGACTCGATGAGCCGGCCCGCGATGTCCCAGAGCTCGAGGCGAGCAGAGCTCGCGCCCGGCCAGCGTGAAGCCGATCATGAGCGCTCGGACGCTCGAGGGATTGGGGCGCGCACCCTCCAGGCTCAGCTGAAAGCTAGGCCCTTTGGGATCGACCGCCACGGGCGAGTTTGATCTGGAGATCCTGGTCACAGGCGCTTCCACGTAGGGCTGCAGCGGGATCCAGGAGCGGAACCTGAGTCGCACGTGACCGCTCTTCGCGCTGTCGGGAACGGTGAACGAAGGGGAACGTTGGCGTTGGGATTCGGCGCGACCACCAAGCTGCCGTCGATCGGCAGCCCAGGCCAACTGCGCTGGGCCACGAGGCGGTACGTGTAGGTCCGCGACGATGAGGATGGGTTGGAGATGGCATACGTGGAGTTCACTACATCCGACGGCGCCGCCGACGTAGCTCCGGGGCAGGACGCCAGAGGCGCGATCGGCTGACCCCACGTCAGACTCCATTCGTCGCTCAGGAAGTACTGGGCCTGCGTAAAAGCCTCCATGAGATCAACATGCGATCCGTCGAGGGATCGTAGGTGCCGCTCATCGAATACCGTCGCGTTGGGAGATTCCCGGTAGGCGAGAGATGGATCCACAGCGGCGTGGGCGCAAGCGATAGAGCCCGAGACGTCGTTCGTTCCATTACTGGCTCCGCTCCCGAACACCACGATTCGATCCCGAGCGGGATCGTAGATGGCGGTGTGATTCCAAAACCTGCTTCAGGAGGCACGTCAGGGAGGTGGGTCCAGGTTGGAGGGTTGGAAAGGACAACGACAACACCTCCCACCTGTCCTGACTTTGAGAAGTGTTATCCCCCGATCACGATCATTCGGTCGCGAAGGGGATCGTAGGTCGCGGAGTTGCCGGCGCGAGGGCGAGGGCGGTTTATGGAATTCAGAGGCGCCCAGGTCGCGGGATCGGTCCCGAGGGAGAGCTCGTAGGCGTCGGAGGGCCCGCAGACGTCGTAGCAACTACCAAAGAGGACGAGCCGATCGCGGAGCGGAGTCATAAACGAGGGATGACCCTGTTTGCGCCGCCGGCAGGTGCCGCCCGTGGCAAGCAGCGTCCACGTCGAAGCCCCATCGAGGGAAGCTGCCAGATCTCGTTGGTGCCGTTGCGCCAGACGAGCAGTCGATCCCGTTCGGGATCGAAAACGCCCGAAAGTTTCCCAAGACTGCGGGCGCGATTCCGCCGGTCGGGATCTGTATCCAGTCCGGGAAGCTGGAGGTCGATTGGGTCCAAGCATCATAGAGAGTGTTGGTACCGGCCTCACCCCCGAAGATGCCAACTCGACGCCGGATCGGGTCGTAGAAGCTCGTGTGAGAACGGCGAGGGTGGGGAGGGACGGACGGCGAGGTCAAGGAAGTCCACGATGGCGAAGCGGAGAGGGACAACGACCAATAGTCATTCAGTATTTCGACGCCACTCGCGCCCGAATAACCGCCGAAGGCGACAATACGATTCATCGTGGGGTCGTAAATAATCGAACTACTCGATCGACCGGCTGGTCCCGGAGCCGAGGGCACGATTTGCCCCCAGACGCCGCCCAGGGCAAAGGAAAGCTCCCAGACTTCGTCGAAGCGGCTGCCGCCGAATAAAATGGCTCGGTTGGCAACGGGATCGTAAGTTGCGCTGATCCCTGTGCGGGCCGAGGGTGGGAACGGGCTGCCGGGCGGGCTGAAACGCACCCAAGTCGGGGTCGCAGTAAGGGAAAGGGTCCACGCCTCGCGCTGAGTGCCAGGCCCGTTGTAGAGGAGAGAGCAGGTTGTTGTCGGAAATGTAGACGACCGACATCCCAGCGTTCATGGAGGTCGGGAAGTCGCCCGTGGTCGGGGTTTCGGTCCAGGTGGGCGTGCCACCCAGATTGAGGGACCACAACGACCCGGGGGTGTCGCTGAGCACGGCGACCCGATCTTCCCCGACCACGTAGGCGGCTCCCAGGATGTTGACAGGGGCGGACGTCAAGAGACTCCACGTCGGCGTCCCCGTCAGCGAGAGGGCATAGACAGGCGTTGGGCCCATTAGAAGGCCTATTGAGAACGAGAATCCGGTCCCGCGCCGAATCGTAGACGAGGGCCGGCGAGTTGTAGAAGCCCGACCCGAGGTTCGGCGCAGTGCCGGCGGTCTGCAAGAGGGTGCAAGTAGGCGTCCCCGATAGCGGCACCTGCCAGACGTCATTATGGAAGAGCGCATTGCCGCCCGCGTCCGTCGTTGCGTCGAAACCTCCGAAGACGAGCATCCGGTTGCGGATTGGATCCAGGATCGTCGAATGTTGCGCACGCATCGGCGGCCCGATCGGGCTCCAGGCTCCGTCGAAGCCGGGCGGAAGGTTGGCGACCATGTTCTTGGGCGCATCCATCGTGATCGTCAAGGGGTTGGTGGCGCTGATGACGTCGCCACTCCAGCCCGTGAAGGTGTGGCCCGCAGCTGGCGTGGCCGTCAGAGTCACCGACGTGCCCGGGGCGTAGGACGATCTGGTCCGGGTTTCGGCTGACCGTGCCTCCTCCCGCCGGCGTCACCGCCGCGTTCAGAACGTAACCCTAGGAAGTTGGCGGTGATGTTCTTGGTCGCGTTCATCGTCAACGCGAGTGGATTCGCGGAGCCACCGGCATCGCCGCTCCAGTTGACGAATGTGCAACCGGCCGTGGGATTGGCGGTGACCGTCACCATCGAACCCGACGGATAGGCGATCTGATTCGGAGCCTGGGTCGCGGTCCCCGTTCCCGGAGGCGTCGCCGATACACTCAACAGATACAGCGGGCTCGGCGCAGGCACGAGGTTCAGCGCGAAGACGTCGTAGGAGTTTGCGGTCAGACTGCTCCACGCCGCCGTGGCTTTCCCGAGCCCGTGGCCAGCAGCAAGGGGATTGAATCCCTGATTGGACCCCACCTGACCGTCGAACGTGGCGCGGACGCCATTGACGATCCAGTTTGGATCCTGCGCTCCCGCGGCGGTCACGTGGTGGACGAATAGGTCGACGCTGGGAGTGCCGCCTCGAATCGGCGGTCGAGCCATGCCAGATAGACGCCCCCGCAGCATCGGATGCGAGCGCGGGTGCCGATTGATAGTTGGGGGCGGTGCACACGGCCACTCCGTTCGTCGTCCAGGACTTCGCTCCCGACGACACGATCTTCTGTGCGTAGATGTCGGACGTGCCATCCGCGCTGCGCGGGTCCTGCCACGCCGCCACCGCTCCGCCGGCGCCGTCGGCGATGAAGGAGAAAGGCTGTTGGTCGCCGGCGGCATTGCAAATCACTTCGCCGTCGTGGTGCCAGCCCTGCCCGAGCGTCCCAGTGCCTCGCGCCCTCATCGCGTAGATGTCGGAGTCGACACCGTTCCGGTCGTCGGCCCAAGCCACGATGGCGCCCGCCGCACCGTCGGTGGCGATGCGCGGTGCGGTCTGGTTGCCTGGGTCTGCAACCAGCTGCAGGCCGCCCGCCGGCCAGCCCGTGGCCACGGCACCGGTCGAGAGGAGACGCTGCGCATAGACGTCGAAGTTGGTGGCGCTGCGATTATCTTGCCACGCGATGACGATCCCGCCGCTGCCGTCAGCGACGGCGACCGGGCTCGTTTGATCGCCTGGCTGGGTGCAGACCGCGGCCCCGTTGACCGGCCAGGCAGGATCTACGATCCCAGTCGACCGCACACGGTGGGCGTAGATCATCCTTCCCCGAGACTCCCGCGTTGCGAGAGTCGACCCATGTGAGAACGCGCCACCCGCGCCGTCCGCAACCGCCACTGGGGAGATCTGGTTGTCGGGCGCCGAGCAGACGATGACGCCGCCTGCCGGCCACGAGCCATCGAGCGCACCCGACGCGAGAACGTGATAGGCGTAGATGTCGGAGTTGGCGGTTCTGGAGAGCGCGACGATCGCTCCCCCGCGCCGTCACTGGCGATCGCGATGACGTTGTCCGCGCCCGCACCGGCCACCTGAAGGCCACCTACGGGCCACGCCGGGTCCACGGCGTCCGACGCCAGCACGTGCTGAACGAAGACCGCCAGTAATCCAGATCGAGCGTCGAACCACGCAACGATTGCGCCCCCGTTGCCATCGGGTACCCCGTCTCGCCGTACTGCGTCGAGGAGCCTGACACACGGGGAACGGAACCCACGCCGCGCGTGCCACCGAGGCAGTGCCGGAGAGCGCAAGCGTGATGAGACACATCATCGTGGTGCACGTGAGCCTGGATGGCGCGGGAAGTGCGCGAGAACGGGGATGCACGGCACCCTCCTCATCTATTCCGGCTCATGGGTGGTCCGGAATTCTCAGCGGCCTCGAGAGGATGTTACGCCCGGGTCAAGGGGGTACGGTTTTCTGCCCGACTCCACCCCGGAGCGTGGGGCGGCGGGCGCCGCTCCCGAAATCCGACAACCCTCAGGCGCGCTCCACGATCACCGCGATCCCCTGGCCGCCGCCGATGCACGCCGACGCGACGCCGAAGCGCTTGTTGCGCTTGCCCAGCTCGACCAGCAGCGTATAGATGAGCCGCGTGCCGGTCGCGCCGAGCGGATGACCGAGGCCGATCGCCCCGCCGTTCACGTTGAGCTTCTCGCGATCGATCTCCAGCTCCTTCTCGACGGCGAGGATCTGCCCCGAGAACGCTTCGTTGATCTCGAACAGGTCGAGCTGGTCGATCTTCATGCCGGCGCGCTCGAGCGCCTTGCGGATCGCGGGCGCGGGGCCGATGCCCATCGTGTCGGGATCGACGCCCACGCTCGCGTAGGCGCGCACGAAGCCGAGCGGCTTCTTGCCCGTCGCCTTGGCGTTGTCCGGCGCTGGTCACCACCACCGCGGCCGCGCCGTCGACGATGCCCGACGCGTTGCCGGCGGTCACGAACGACTCGGGGCCGAACGCCGGCGGAAGCTTGGCAGAGTCCTTCGAGCGTCGTGCTGGGGAAGAGGTGATCGTCCTTTTCGACCATCGCCGACTTCTTGCCCGTGCTTCACCTCGACCGCCACGATCTCCTCGGCGAAGCGACCGTTGGTGTTCGCACTGGTTGCTCAGCGTGTGCGAGCGCAGCGCGAGACTGCGTCCTGCGCCTCGCGCGAGATGCCGTACTTGCGCGCCAGGTTGTCCGAGGTCTGCGCCATGAACAGGCCGCAGTAGCTGTCCTTGAGCGCTACCATCAGCGAGTCCTCGAGCACGCCCTGGCCGAGCTTGAACCCGCCGCGCGCTCCGCGGATCACGTGCGGCGCCTGGCTCAGGTTCTCCATGCCGCCCGCGAGCACCCACGTGGACTCGCCGGTCGCGATCTGCTGCGCCGCGTTCACCACGCTCTGGAGGCCCGAGCCGCACAGGCGGTTCACGGTGAGTGCGGGCACTGTCCGCGGAATGCCGGCCTTGAGCGCCACGTGGCGCGCGCCGTAAAGCGCGTCGCCCGAAGTCTGCAGCGCGTTGCCCATGATCACGTGGTCGATCGACTTGGGATCGATGCCGCCGCGCTCCATCGCCGCCTTCGCGGCGATCGCGCCGAGGTCGAGCGCCGAGACCGACGCCAGGCTCCGCCCTGGAGTCCGTCCCCGCGCTTCCCGCCGATCCACTCGGCCATGGGGGTGCGGGCGCCGGAGACGATGACGATATCTTTGCCATTGGCAGACATGGGAGTCCTCGAGTTCGAGTGTTACTTGAGAGGCTGCTTAAAGTATTACTTGAAGGCCGGTGTCGAGCAGCGAAGCACGCTTTGGATGCAGAAACGCGAGGCACGGTAGCAGACCAGATTGCCCGGCCTCAAGGAACAGACGGGGCCTGCTACATTCCCCGCCCATGAAGTCCCGCACCGAGCACCTCACCATGAACGTGCCGAGCCGGCGCGGGTTCGTGAACATCACGCGCGAGGTGCGAGCGGGTGGTGCGAGAGAGCGGCGTGCACGAAGGGCATGGTGCTGGTCAACGCCATGCACATCACCGCCAGCGTCTTCATCAACGACGACGAGTCCGGGCTGCACCACGACTACGAGGCGTGGCTCGAGAAGCTCGCGCCGCACGCGCCCACCGAGCCAGTACCGCCACAACGACACCGGCGAGGACAACGCCGACGCCCACATGAAGCGCCAGGTGATGGGTCGCGAAGTCGTGGTGGCGGTCACCGGAGGCAAGCTCGACTTCGGCCCGTGGGAGCAGATCTTCTACGGCGAGTTCGACGGGCGCAGGAAGAAGCGCGTGCTGATCAAGGTGATCGGCGAATGAGCGAAGCTCGGAACGAGTCCGCCACGGCCGTGCTTGTGCGCGCCATCGCACCGGCGGATGTGCCGCGCGTGTGGGAGATGCTGCGTGGCCTCGCCACTTACGAGAAGCTCACCGACATCCTCACCGGCAACGCCGGGATGCTCTACGAGGCGCTGTTCGGCGCGCGCGCGGAGCGCCTGTCGGGACTCGTGGCCGAGCGCGACGGCCGACTGATCGGCTACGCGCTCTACTATCCGGTGTTCGGCTCGTTTCGCACGCGCTGGCGTCTCTATCTCGAGGATCTCTACGTCGAGCCGGAGGCCCGCGGCACCGGCGCGGGCGTGGCGCTCATGGCCGAGCTGGCGCGGCTGGTGCGCGAGGGCGGCTACAACTCGCTCGACTGGGAAGTGATCGACTGGAACACGCCGTCGATCGAGTTCTACGAAAGCCTCGGCTCGAAGCGCATCGCCACGGACTGGCTGCGTTACCGGCTCGACGGCGAGGCGCTCGACGCGGTGGCCGCGCGTGCGAGGTCCGCGGGATCCTCCGAAGCCGACCGCTGAGACGTCTACTGGCCCAACGATTCCAGATCAGCCAGGTCGCGGGCACGTCCCAAAGCGCGCTTGTTGCGAATCAGGGCCTCTCGGCCGATGTAGAAGCACTCGGCTTCGCCGAATCGTCCAGCCTCCCTCGATCCCCAGGCCTCGTCGAACGTAAGGCCGGTCAGCGACGTCAGGATGTCGATGCGCCGAGGGCGATACCGATCTGATAGACCAGATCGGGCCGGACGAGATCTGTTTCAGAGAGATCGGTGAGTGGCGCTCGAACGCGCGCAGAGCGCGATGGACGCGGAGCCGTGTTCTCTGGCGTCGCGTCGATCCACAAGCCGAGGTCCCCCGTCGCACGCGGGCGCGCGTGGTGAGCGAGGGCATAGGCGCCGACGATCAGGAAGCGCGCATCAGCGGCGGACAACTCGCGCAACAAGGCGACAAAGTCCGGGTTCACCGGTATCCCACCCTTGAGTTGCCAGAGCTCCAGGCTGAGCCGCCAGGTCTCGAGGACGCGTGCCTCCGGGGTTAGAGCGGCCCAGAACTCGTGGTCCGCGCGGTCGCTGTCGGCCCCCAGCCGAACCTTGCGCGTGCCGGTGATGCGAGGGTTGAGCCCATCCATGCGGCCGACGATACCACGCCCTTTCCCTGATTCGGCGCGAGTCCTTCACCGGCTTCCGCCCTAGCCCTGGAGCAGCTCGCGGGCGCGCGGTGTCGCCTGCACCACCGACTTGATCAGCGTTACGCAGGCCGCCCTCCTCCAGCTCGAGCAACCCGTCGATCGTGGTGCCTGCCGGCGTGGTCACGTTGTCCTTGAGCAGCGCGGGGTGCGATCCGGTCTCGAGCACCATGGCGCCGGCGCCGAGCACCGTCTGCGCCGCCAGCTCGGTGGCGAGATCGCGGCGCAGTCCCATCTTCACGCCACCCTCGGCCATTGATTCGATCACCACGTAGATGAACGCCAGTCCGCTCGCCGAGAGCCCGGTGATCGCGTCGAGATGCTTCTCGTCCACCACCACCACGCGGCCCACCGCGGAGAAGATCGCGCGCGCGATCTCGAGGTGCGCTGCTTCCGCATGGCTCCCGCGCGCGATCCCGGTGATGGCGCGCTTGATGAGCGCGGCGGTGTTGGGCATCGCCCGCACCACCGGGACCGCGCCGCTCAGGCGCTTCTCGATGAACGGGGTGCCGACCGAGGCCGCGACCGAGATCAGTAACTGAGTCGGGCGCAGGTCGCGGCTCACCTCGTCGAGCACCGGGCCGACCTGCTGCGGCTTGACCGCGAGCACCACGACGTCGGCATCGCGCACCGCGTCGGCGTTCGACTCCGCCGCGCGCACGCCGAGCTGATCCGCGAGCTGGCGCGCCCGCTCGCGCGATCCGGTGGTCACCGCGATGCGCTCGGGCCCGAGCGCGCCGGCCTCGAGCAGGCCGCGGATCAGCGCCTCGCCCATCTTGCCGGCGCCGACCACGGCCATGCGTCGATCCTTCATCATGCTGCGCTCACGAGGGCGGGTTGGTGCTCCAGTCGTAGAAGCCCTTGCCGGTCTTCCGGCCGTGGAGTCCGGCGAGCACCATGCGCTTCAAGAGCGGCGGCGCGGCGAAGCGCGGCTCCTTGAACTCGTCGAACATGATCTGGGTGATGTAGTAGGTGGTGTCGAGCCCCACGTAGTCGCCGAGCAGCAGCGGTCCCATCGGGTAGCCGCAGCCGAGCTTCATGGCGTTGTCGATGTCGTCGCGGCTCGCCAGCCCCTGCTCGAACACGCGCACCGCGTCGAGCATGTAGGGCACCAGCAGGCGGTTCACCACGAAGCCGGTCGAGTCGCCGCAGTTGACCGCGGTCTTGCCGATCGCCTTGCACCACGCGTTGGCCGCCTCGATTGCCGCGGGATCCAGTGCGCACCGTGCGCACCACCTCGACCAGCTTCATCAGCGGCACGGGATTGAAGAAGTGCAGGCCGATCATGCGCTGCGGGCGCTTCACGAACGTCGACAGCTCGGTGATCGAGAGGCTCGAGGTGTTCGACGCGAAGATCGTCTCGGGCTTGCACGGGCCGTCGAGCGTGCCGAAGGTCTCCTTCTTGACGGCGATGTTCTCGGTGATCGCCTCGACCACGAGATCGCAGTCGGCGAGGTCCTTCGAGCTCGACGGTGCCCTTCAGGTTCTCCTTCACCTTGTCGAGATCGAACTGGGACACCTTGCCCTTCTCGACGCCACCCTGCATGAACTTGAAGACCGCGCCGAGCCCCTTGTCGAGTAGCTCCTTCGACACCTCGCGCACCACGGTCGGGAATCCGGCCTGGGCGCTCACCTGCGCGATGCCGCTGCCCATGAGGCCGCATCCCACCACGCCGACCTTCTGGATCGTCATGGAGTGAATCCTCCGGAAGAGAGCCTGGAACGAGCCGGGGCAGGATACGGGCGTCGCGGAGCTCCGGCAACCGCGCGCCATGCTATGTTCCGCGGTCATGCCCGCTCCCCAGCGCATCGGCAGCTATCCGATCGAGCGCGAGCTCGGTCGCGGCGGCATGGGCATCGTCTATCTCGGCCGCGACACCAAGCTCGGCCGCGCGGTGGCGATCAAGGTGCTGCCCGACGCGTTCGCCGCTGACCCCGAGCGGCTCGCGCGCTTCGACCGCGAGGCCAAGCTGCTCGCCTCGCTCCATCACCCCACATCGCCGGCATCCACGGCATCGAGGAGTCCGACGGCCAGCGCTTCCTGACGCTCGAGTACGTCGAGGGGCCCACGCTGGCCGAGCGGCTCGAGCGCGGCGCGCTGCCAATGGATGAATGTCTCCAGATCGGGAGTCAGATCGCCGCGGCGCTCGAGGCCGCGCACGAAGCGGGCATCATCCACCGCGACTTGAAACCCGGCAACGTGAAGCTCACGCCCGGCGGGCGACGTGAAGGTGCTCGACTTCGGCCTCGCCAAGGGCGCGGGCGGCGTGGAGATCGAGCCCCGACCTCTCGCAGTCGCCGACGCTCACCTACTCGCCGACCGGCGTGGGCGTGATCCTCGGCACCGCCGCCTACATGAGCCCCGAGCAGGCGCGCGGCAAGGCGGTCGATCGCCGCACTGACATCTGGTCGTTCGGCTGCGTGCTCTACGAGATGCTCACCGGACGCCAGCTCTTCCAGCGGCGAGACCGTGTCCGACACGATCGCCAAGATCCTCGAGCGCGAGCCGGACTGGAGCGCGATCCCCAGCGCCACGCCGGAGAGGATCCGCGAGCTGTTGCGGCGCTGCCTCGAGAAGGACGCACGCAAGCGTCTCCGCGACATGGGCGACGCGCGGCTCGAACTGGAGGAGTCGGTGGCCGCGCGCAGCTCCAAAAGCCGTGCCGCCGCCGCCGAGATCGAGGCGGCGCGCACCGCGCGCGGCGAACGCCGCTCTTCGCTTACGGCGTCGCGGTCGCGGCGCTGGTGGTGGCCGCGCTGGCGATCGTGACGCCGATGCTGCGGCGCGAGCGTCCGCGGTGATCCGCCTCTCGGTCACGGGCCGACCGGCTCGAGCTTCGATGGTGACGGGGGCGATTGCGCGATCTCGCCCGACGGCAAGACCATCGTCGCGGTTGCCTCCGACTCGTCCGGTGCGGTCAGCTCTGGACGCGGCCGCTGGGCGCCCTGGAAGGACGAGCGATCCCGGGGACCGACAACGCCTCGCGGCCGTTCTGGTCGCCCGATAGCCGGTGGATCGGGTTCTTCGCGGACGGCAAGATCAAGCGGGCGCGCGTGGGCGGCGGCGTCGAGACGGTGTGCGACGCGCCCAACGGGCGCGGTGCGTCGTGGTCCCGCAACGGCACGATCGTCTTCGCGCCCGCGGGAGAGGGGCCGCTGTTCGCGGTGAGCGGCCCCGGCGCCGAGCCCGCCAGGTCACGACGCTCGACTCCACGCGACACGAAGCAGCGCATCGCTTCCCTTGTTTCCTTCCGGACGGCAAGCGCTTCCTCTACGTCGCTCTCCCGGGTGGACCGCGCGGGCTCCATGTGAAGACGGGCTCCCTCGACGGAACCCAGGGCCGGGACGTCCTCGACTCCGACAGCGCTCCCGTCTTCGGGGCGCCGGGTTATCTCGTTTACCTGCGCAACCGGAACCTGGTCGCCCAGCGCTTCGACGCGAGCTCGCTTCGTCTCGCGGGCGATCCCATCGCCCTCCCCGACATGCCCGCCCAGTCACAGTTCACCGGCTCGCGTTTGGCGACGGTCTCGACGAGCGGCGCGCTCACCTACATGAACGGCACGCCCACGAACAACCGGCTGGTGTGTGGTTCGACCGCTCGGGACACGTGACGGGCACGGTGCCTGTGCCTCCGGCGCAGTATCAGTTCGTGGGTCTTTCGCCCGACGAGCGCACGCTGGCGGTGGACCGCTTCATCGGTCCGAACGAATCCGATCTGTGGCTGGTGGATCTCGCGCGCGGCGTCGGTACCCGCTTCACCTACGGCCCGCGCAGCGACACGCTGGCCATCTGGTCGCCCGACGGCAGCAAGATCGCGTTCGAGAGCAATCGCAGCGGTCCGTACGACATCTTCGTCAAGCCGACCAGCGGCGCCAGTCCTGAGACGCCACTGGTCGTCGGGCGCAGCCAGTTCAAGCACCCCACCAGCTGGACGCCCGACGGCCGGACGCTCGTGTTCTACGAGCTGAGCCGCGAGACTGGCTTCGACATCTGGACCGTGCCGGCGGACGGATCGGGTCCTCCGGTGCCGTACCTCAAGACGCCATTCCAGGATGACTTTCCCGTGGTCTCGCCGGACGGCCGGTGGCTGCTCTACCAAGCTCCGACGAGATCGGGAAGGACCGAGGAATACGTGCAGTCGTTCCCGACGCCGGGCCAGAAATACCAGGTCACGACCGGCGGCGCATTGCTCGGGTTGTGGCGGAAGGACGGCAAGGAGATCTTCATCGTCGGGCAGGACCTCCAGACCCTTCTTTCGGCCGACGTCCTCGAATCGGGAAGCGCCTTCCGCGCCGCCGCTCCGCGGCTCCTCTTCCGCACCCCGGTCACCGTGCTCGGCGTCGCGCCCACCCGCGACGGTCAACGCTTCCTCATGCCGGTCCCGGAAGGCAAGACGGTGGCGCCGTCCATCACGGTGGTGCTCGACTGGAAGTCGGAGCTGGCGGCGCACGCGAATGAGCGCTGAGCGCGCCCGGTCCCGCTCCGCTTCGTCCGCCACGGGAATTCCGATAAAGTGACAGGCCCACGTTGACCGGCGGATCGATCGGAGATCCCGCTTGAGCGCATCGGTGTTGGAAGGGCTGGTTCTCGAGAACACCACCAAGATCGTGCTGCTGGTGCTGGACGGACTCGGGGACTTGTCAGATTCCGAGCAGGATTGGCAGACGCCGCTCGAGGCCGCGCACACCCCGCACCTCGACGCGCTGGCGCCGCGCGCGGCGCTCGGCCGCATCCAGCCGGTCGGTCCCGGCATCACGCCCGGCAGCGGGCCCGGGCACCTGGCGTTGTTCGGCTACGACCCGATCGAGACCACGGTCGGTCGTGGCGTGCTCGAGGCGATCGGCGCGGGCCTCGAGCTCCGGAACGGCGACGTCGCGGCGCGCGCCAACTTCTGCACCGTGAACGGCAGTGGGGTCGTGACCGACCGCCGCGCCGGCCGCATCTCGAGTGACGTGTGCGCGCAGCTCGTCGAACGACTGAGGCGGGACGCCTCGCGCATCGACGACACCGAGGTGGTCTTGCAGGCCGGCAAGGGCCACCGCTTCGTCGCGGTGTTCCGCGGGCAGGGACTGGGTGGCGAGGTGAGCGACGCCGATCCGCATCGCGAGGGCCAGGCGATCCCCGCCGCTCATCCGCTCGCGACGAGCCGGGAAGCCGACAAGACCGCGCAGATCGTCAACGGCTTCGTGAAACGCGTGACCCAAGTGCTGAAGGACGATCACCCCGCCAACGCCGTGCTGGTGCGCGGGCTCTCCGAGCGGCCGCGACTCCCGGGCTACCGCGAGCGCTTCAGCTGCGCGCCGCGGCGATCGCCGCCTATCCGATGTATCGCGGTGTGGCGCAGCTCGCGGGCATGGACGTGCTGCCGGTGGGTGACGCGCCGGCCGACGCGTTCGCGCAGGCGCGCGCGCGCTGGGACGACTTCGATTTCTTCTTCATCCACGTGAAGGGCACCGACATGGCGGGCGAGGACGGCAACTTCGCCTCCAAGGTGTCCGTGATCGAGGATGTCGACCGGGCGCTCCCGGAGCTACTGGGACTCGATCCCGACGTGCTGTGCGTGACCGGCGATCATTCGACGCCGGTGCCGGTGCGCGGGCATTCGTGGCACCCCGTGCCGGCGTTGATCGCGGCACGCTGGTGCGGGGCCGATCGCGCGACGCGCTTCCACGAGAAGGCCGCGCGGATCGGAAGTCTCGGCACGTTCCCCAGCAAAGACCTCATGGCGCTCCTGCTCGCTAATGCCGGGCGACTGGACAAGTACGGAGCCTAGATGCGCCCATTCTTCGTAATCACCTTCGTTGTCGTGCTCGCGTCGGCGCCGGTGCAGGCGCAACCGCCCGCACCGCTCGATTCCACGCAGTTCGCCTTTCCGGGAAGCTTCGACAAGCCGGCCTCGGCCCGCGCGGCCGGGTTGGCGATGGCCGACTCCTGGCTCGGCGACGAGCCTTTCTACAATCCTGCCGTCGCTCCGGCGCGGCGGGTGGATCTGTCGCCGGTGGTGATGTGGGTGAGCCGCCAGGACCTGCGCGCCGCGAACCGCAGCTACGACGACTCGAACGTCTCACTTCGACCTGGCGGGCGCCGCGCTGGCGCTGCCGTACCTGCCCGTGTGGATCTATGTCCACCGCAGCCGGTGCTGCGCTTCGAGGACTACACCTACACGCGCGGCACCGGCACCGATCCAGCGTGCCGCCCGCGACGATCTCGGGACAGTCCGACACGCGCGAAGGCCGCGTCGGCGTCGCCGGCTCGCTGGGATTGGGACGGATGCGCGCGGGCGCTGCGGTCGAATGGATCCGCCGCCAGGATCGCTATTTCATTCGCGAACGATCCGGCGCGCCGGACCAGGGCGATCGCGAGCTCACGTTCGATGGCAACGCCGTGGGCGGCACCTTCGGACTGCGGTACGCCTCGGCGGACACCGGAGCCCACCGGCTCGTGGTGGGCGCGGCCGTGCCGCTACCTTCCCACGCTGCCGGTCGAAGGCGAGCAGGTCATCACCCTCTACCTCATCGAGGGGTACAGCACCAGCGTTTCGGCCGAGCGGGAGTCCGGATGGGAGGGGGCTCACGATCCGCTACGATCCGGTCGCCGACCTGGCCGTGATGGCGAGTGGGAGCCAACGCACCAAGCAGGAATGGACAGGCTTCGATCTGGTCAGTGGAGCGGCCTCGAGCTGGCGCGTGGCGATGGAGTACCACGACGATCGGGATCCATGGACGGCGCGACTCGGACTGGGACAGGATCACCAGGACGACGTGCCCGAGCGCAACGCGGGAGTGCTGGGGGTGGGTCTCGGGTGGGAGCTCCAGGGCGTGGTGCTCGACGTCGGCGTGCTGCACCGCAGCATCGAGCGGGAGAACGCGCCCTGCTCCTACGAGGATGGCCTGATCGCCACCGTGCACGTCGGCTTCTGATCGGTCCGCCGTGGCGCGCGACCGGGGTCCTCGCATGACGAGCTCCCGCTCATGAAGATTCGCGCGCCATGCTGCTTGCGCTGACGCTCCTCGCCTCGCGGCTGTGGCGGGGCGCCCGCGCTCGATTTCGTGGTCGACGCGCGGAACGCGCCGCAGGGCGAGATCGCGGTGGCGGTCAACGCGCGTGGCGCTGCGTGGCGACACCGCGAGCTTCCGCGGCTACGCGCCCGCCACGTGGCTGACGCTCGATCGCCTCGCCGCCACCGGGCCCGGCGATCGCGCGCTTCCGGTGCGCGCCGGGGTCGAGACCGTCACGGTCCAGGGCGTGACCCGCGAGGTGCCAAGCGTCCAGGTCGCCGGCCTTCGCCCGACCGGTTCACCCTCCGCTACGTGGTGCGGCCCGGTGCGCTCGAAGGCGATGCTCATGTCGGAGTTCACCGGGCAGCGCTTCGAGTTCTCCGGGCCGCAGTTCGCGTTCGTCACCGGACGTAATCTCTTCCTGCTGCCGCGCGACGCGTCGTGCGATCCGCCAGGTGCGGGTCGGGTTCCTGGTTCCGTCGGGATGGCAGGTGCAGACGCCGTGGAGGCTCGAGGGTGACGGGTGGCACACGGACCTCGGCGGCCGCTACGCCACCGAGCACCTGATCGCGGCGTCGATCGGTCTCGGGGGCTTCCAGGAGCAGACCGTCCGGATCGGAGGGCACGCTCTGGTGATGGCGTTCGAGGGCGGCATCCTGCCGGATGCACGACTCCGCGCCGAGCGCGCGATCGGAGCAGGTGGCGCGCTACGTCGATCAGGTGTTCGGACTGCGCTCGGACTATCGCGTGATCGTGGTGCCGCCCGCACCGGACGGCGAGGCGCTCGAAGGCGAGGGATGGGCCACGGGGCAAGGCGGCACGCTCGCCCGCCCGACCGGCGCGGCTCGCGCGCTTCGCCCAGCGCCTGATCGAGACGCGCACCACCCATGCGCCGTTCCGCACCGAGCTGGCGGATCCCGCGGAGCGAGTGGCTGGTGGAAGGACTCACCGGCTCTACGCCTGGCGCGCGCTCACGCACACGGCGTGGGCCGACGAGCGCGCGGTAGCCGAGGATTTTGCGCACGCCATCGTCAAGTGCTGCGCACGCCCGGGGTCGAGATGAATCTCGAGCGCGTGTACGAGAACGCTCAGAATCGAGAGGCGTCGCTCGAGCTGGTAGGGCCGACGGCCTTGCTGTCGTCTGGAGCGCGTGCTGGAACCGACGCGATTGCCAACCAAAGCGGAGCGTGACTCAGCGACCGTGCTCGACGTCATGGTGCACCGGGTATTCGGCGCCGCAGGGGCGCGCGCTTCTGGCCGGCGCTGCCGGCGGATCACGCGGACAAAGAGCCAGGAGTTCCGCACGCGCTTCGTGCAGGGCCGCGAGGCGCTGCCGGTCAGAGACGCTCAGCGCCGGTGCCGCCGCTCGCGAGCGCTCCCGACTCGGCGGGCCCTCCGGTGCGGCGTCTGACGCTCGCGTTCACCGCGAACACGTTCGGCTACCTCGAGAACTGCGGCTGCAAGGTGAACCAGTCGGGAGGCATGGCGCGGCGCGCGACCGCGCTCGCCGGGCTGCGCCGCCGCGACCCGGGTCTGGTCCTGCTCGATGCCGGCAATTGCTTCGCGCGCGTCGACGAGCGCCATGAGTGGGACGCCTTCACCCACGCCGAGCAGCGGCTCTACCTCGATCTCATGAGCCGCATGCGTTACGACGCCGCTCGCGATCGGGCCCGCGAGGCTCGCGTTCGGCGCCGATACGTTCGCCGCCGTCGCGCGCGACGCGAACCTGACCGTGGGTGACCGCCAACGTGCGCGGCATGGACAGCGCGTGGGTCGCACCGTGGCGTCTGGTTCGCACGCACTGGGGTGAGGATCGCGGTGATCGGGGTCAGCGAGCCGCCGCGCGCGTCTGGCGGGACGTGGGCGTGTTCCGGCGCGCCGGCGCGGCGATGGCCTTCGGTCCCGTGCTCGACGCGCTGGTGGCGCGCGTGGCCGAGGCACGGAACGCCGCCGATCTCGTGGTGGCGATCGGGCGGCTGAGGCCGGCGACGATCCGCACGCTGGCGGCGCAATGCCCCGGGCTCGACGTGGTGATCTCCACCGATCGTGACGCCGTGAGCCTCACCACGCGCGGTCAGGGTCCGCTGCTGCTCTCCGAAGACGAGCCCGGTTTCGCCGGGCGCACCGCGGTGCTCTACACCACGCTCGACAGCTACGGCCTCGACGTGGCGCATCTCGATCTCGGTCGCGACGGACGCGTGGTCGCGGCCCCGGTCGAAGAGGTGTGGCTCGACAACCACGTGGCAGACGATCACTCGGTGCGGGCAGCGCTCGACCGCTTCTACCAGGGCGCCGGACGTGCCAGCGCCGGGCAGGCGCAGGTAGCGGCGCTGTTCCCCAGGACGCGTCGTGGATGCGCGAGCGTTTCGCGGGCGCCGCGCGCTGCAGCACGTGCCACGCCGCGGAGTATCGACGGTGGGAATCCACCGCGCACGCCTCCGCGTTCAAGACCCTGCTCGACGTTCACCGCCACTACCAGCCGCGCTGCGTGCGATCTGTCACGTGGTCGGCTTCGCGACCGCGCACGGCTATCGCATCGAGGGCGGCGACCAGGCGCTCGCCGGCGTCCAATGCGAGATCTGTCACGGTCCGGGTGCCACGCACGCGCAGCAACCGGCGGCGACCAACATCCGCAAGGCCGTCCCCGAGCCGGTGTGTCTCACCTGCCACGACCCGGGACACTCCGACCGCTTCGTCTACGCCGAGAAGCTGCCGCTCGTGGTCCACGCCGTGCCCCACCATGAGTGTGGCGGACCAAACGCGGCGAGCGGTTCTGGGCGGCTTCGACGGGTCGCTCGCGGATCCTTTTCGCGCTCGCGATCTTCTGCACGTTCGCGGGACTCTCGACCCTGTTCGACATCGCGCGCGCCACGCACCCGCCCTCTGGGCGCTCACCGTCTACATGACGGTGACCGGTTTTGGTCGCGGCGGTCTATGCGCTTCGCCGCCCTCTGGGACTACCGGCTCTTGCCGCTGGCGATCGCCAGTTCAGGTCGCTCTGTCCCTTCTGGGGAGCTGGGCGACGTCACCCCACCGGTGGCAGCCGCTGTCCGGGTCCGCGGAGCACCAGCGGTTGGTCACCGATGCCGCCATCTGCTTCGCAGTGGTCGCGCTGGGATATGGGTTCTCGGTGCGCTTCATCCACACGCTCACGCGCGGTCACGCGGAGCTCCGCACCGAGGTGACGCTCGCGAGGCGCATCCACGACGCGCTGGTCCCGACGGTGTCGGGCAATTCAGCGTGCGCGTCCTATTACGGGCGCTCGCAGGCGAGCGGCGCGATCGGCGGCGATCTGGTCGACGTGGTCGAGCATCCCGGTGGCACGACCTTCTACGTGGTAGACGTCTCGGGGCACGGCGTGGCGGCGGGGGTGCTGATGGCCATGCTGCGCAGCGCTGCGCGGGCGGCGCTCGCCGATGGCTCTACGATCTCCAGGCTCTTGGGCCATCTCAATCGCACCATTTGCGAGCTGGAGCGGCCTGCATTGTTCGCGACCTGCGCGGTGCTGCATCTCGGTCGTTCCGGGGACGTCAGTACGGGCTCGCCGGACATCTGCCGATCCTCAAGCGGGGCCCCACGGGCACGATCGTGCGCGCTCGACGTCGGTGGGCCGCCGTTGGGCTTGAGCGCGACCCAGGAGTACGAGGCCAAGACCATCACCGCGAGCGCCGGCGACGTGTTCCTGATCATCACCGACGGGCTCACCGAGGTCTTCCAGCCAGGCGACCGCGAGTTCGGCATCGAAGGAGTCCGTCGCACCGCCTTCGAAGCGCGACGGAGCGCCGGCCGACATGGCGGAGCGCGTGATCGCGGCGGCCGCGAAGTTCGGACGACAGCTCGACGATCAGAGCGTGCTGGTGGTGAAGGTCGGCGCCGAGCGCCCGGCATGAGCTGGCCAGGCAGCGGGGAAGTCCCGCCCGATTCGGCGTCAGCGCCGGCGACCGCGCCGGCGACCGCCCCGGCGACCGCGCCGGCGACCGCCCCGAACGTCGACGACCGCCTGGCCGCGAGCCTGCGCGGGTTCGGTCCGGCCGGCCTCCTGGCGATGTTCCTCATCGTCTTCACCGGAAACATCGCGATCGCCCCGATGTTCTTCGTGCCGGTCGGCGCTCTGCTGGTGCTGCTCTGGGTGCGGCTGTCGAGCACGCCCTGGCGCGAGATCGGGTACGTGCGGCCTCGGAGCTGGGTGGCGACCGCGGCGCTCGGCATCGTGCTGGGCACGGGTTTCAAGCTGGCGATGAAGGCGATCGTGATGCCGTTGCTCGGCGCCGATCCCATCAATCACCCGTATCACTTCCTCACCGGCAACTCCGCGCTGCTGCCCGTCGCCATCTACGCCATGCTCAACGCCGGCTTCGCCGAGGAAACCGTGTTCCGCGGCTATGCGCTTCGAACGTCTGGGCAAGCTGATCGGCAACGGCCCGTGGTCGAAGGCGGCGATCGTGCTTGCGACCTCGGCGTGGTTTGGCGTGGCGCATCTCCCCGACCAGGGGCTGAGCGGGGCAACGCAGGCCGCGATCGTCGGGCCTCGTGCTCGGGACGCTCTACGCGCTCACGCGCCGGTTGCCGCTGCTCATGATCATCCACGCCGCGTTCGACCTGACCGCGCTCACGATCATCTACTTCGGTCTCGAGTCACGGGTGGCCCACTGGGTCTTTCCGTAGGCGGGTCAGTCGACGAGCGCGCGAAGGTCAGCGCAAGAAGGGTGACTCGACCGATATGGAACTGCGTTTTGAGGCTGGCAGCGAACCCTGGCTGGCTTTAAGATCGCGTCGGTCGGTTGCCCGCCCAGCTGAGGCTGGGCGAGAGGTGAATCCAGGCCGCGCAACAACCATCGATGCGGTTGGTGGTCAGAGCTCAGGGAAAGTGCTCACGATGGTCTTTCCGATCGAGGTCTTGGCGCCGGGTATTTCCTTTCGCCTTCGTGACGATTGCGCTCGTCGGGCTGGCTTCGCCGGTTGTATGTGCCGAGAAGCTGGCGCTCGTCGGGCTGCGATCTCTCTCTCCCGTGCCGGGCTCGGATTTGGTACGCCCCGAGACCAACATCATCCTCCGGCTCGATCACCCGATCGCCGAGGGCGCCGCGGAGCTCCGTTCCGCGGTGAAGGTGGTCGGCATCGAGAGCGGCTCTCACGACGGCGGAATCGTGGTCTCGAGCGACGGCTATACCATGCTCTTCAAGCCGGATCGGATCTTCGCGATGGGAGAGCGCGTCGATGTGGAGCTCTCTCCGCCTCTCATCTCCCCGGGCGTGCGGGCATTCGCCTTTTGCTTCAAGGTTGCCGCGCGTCCGTCACCGCGACCGACCGCATCGATGGTCGCTGAGTGGATGGCGGACATCGTTCCCTCCACCGCTTCGGCACCAGAGCCAGCGATCGCAGCAGCAAGCGGACTGTCTTCGGAGGCCGACTCCTGCCGGCGGATTTTCCTGTCATCACGTCCAACGTGTACCAAACGACCGCTCAGGGGCGCCTGTTTCTCAGCAATCTGAGCTTCGGGGCGCCGAACGTTCCCTACCTCTTGATTCTCGACAATTTCCGGAGCGCCGGTTTCTACCGTCGCATGCCGGGGAGCTGCCTCGACTTCAAGGTTCAACCGAACGGTCAGTTGACGTACTTCGACTGGGGTGTGAACCGAGGCTACGTCATGGACGACTCTATCAGATCACCCAGAGCTTCGGTTGTGGGAACGGATACGTCGCCGACCCGCACGAGTTTCGATTGCTGCCGAACGGACACGCGCTTCTCCTGAGCTACGACCCGCAGGTCGTCGACATGAGTCAGGTGGTGCCCGGAGGGGATACGGCGGCAGTCGTGACGGGGCTCGTCATCCAGGAAGTCGACCCTCTCGACAACGTCTATTTTCAGTGGCGGAGCTGGGATCATTTTCAGATCACCGACGCCACCCACCTCGATCTCACAGCTCCGACCATCGACTATGTCCACGGCAATGCCATCGAGATCGACACCGACGGCAATCTGATGATCTCCAGCCGGCACCTCGATGAGATCACCAAGATCGACCGTGAGACAGGCGACGTGCTGTGGAGATGGGGAGGGAAGAACAACCAGTTCACTTTCATCGACGACACCCTCGCTTTCTCGCACCAGCACGCCATCCGCCGGATTGCCAATGGTCACTACACGCTGTACGACAACGGCAATTATCACGAGCCTCAATTCTCGCGCGCGGTCGAGTACCAGCTCGATCAGGTGAACAAGACGGCGCGGCTGGTTTGGCAATACCGTGCGGATCCGGACGTCTTCGGCGGCGCCATGGGGTATGTGCAGCGCCTCGAGACGGAAACACGTTGGTCTCTCCGGGGCGGGCAAGCCCGATATCATCGAGGTCACGCCTGGCGGCACGAGGTCATGGAGATGACCCTGCCGACCAACATCTTCACCTATCGTGCCTATCGGCAGGTTCGGGCATCGGATCCGCCTCCGCCGGCCCAGCCAGGTGCATCGCTTCTAGCGGAGTTGACTCCGAATCCGCTCCACGACCATGGCGTCGTGATGTTGAACCTGGAGGCACCGTCGATGGTCTCGATATCCGTCTTCGATCTGGCGGGCCGCGAGGTGGCAACGATTCTGCGAGGGGCTGACTACCAAGTCGGCCTCTTCACGATACCGATCGATTTGTCGGGCCAGCGCCCCGGGCTCTACTTCATCAGGGCGACCGCCGGAAGCCACAGCTCCACGCGCAAGGCCATGCTCTTGCGGTGATGGAGCGCGCTATTTCAGTCGCGTGATCTCAGGACTCTGCGTGATCGGTGTGCTGCTGGTCGCAGCGCTCCCTGCGCCGCTGGTTCGCGCGTTGGATTTCGAGAATCCCGAGGCCTTGGCCGATACGACCCTGCCGCGCCTCGCGAGCCTCACAGAGGGCAGCGCTTCGCGCTCCGCGAGCGGATCGCGGCCTGGAATGTTGAGCACCGTGTGGCCACCTGGGCATTCCTGCAGGTGGGGACTCCAGTATCAGCTCGGCCCGCTCGGCGAAGAGGCTCCACCGGACACGCAGCCGGTCATTCAGTTCCGCACCACGGATTGCGCCGTTCTCAACCTGGTCTCGGCAGCGCTCGCGCACGCGCTCGACACCGGGAGCGAACGCTCGGCCATGGCGCTCGCCAACTATCGAAACGCTGTGATCTCGTACGCGACGCGCTTCCACTTCACCACCGATCGACTCGACTTCTCTCCTTACTATCAGGACATCACCCAGAAGGTCGGCGGGAGCCTCTGCCTGAGCCAGCGGGTGGTGCTGAACCGCAAGTCGAACGGGGGCGATGGATTCCAATCGAGTGGAGTCGGCCTCGAGTCGTGCATTACCTGCCGCGCACGTCCGGGGAGCGCTTCGGGCTCTGGTATGACCACGGACGTCTGCCGAGCGCCATGGGCATCGCGTTCGTCCAGAAGTCGAAGCTTGCGGACGGACTCGACGTCGTCCACGAATCGATGCTGTGGAAGGGTCGCGTGTTCCTGCACGCCTCGAGCGCCACGGGACGCGTGGTGACGATGCCGTGGACCGAGTTCCTCGCGGGCCCCGGTCGCCGCTACGATGGTTTCGTGCTGTTCCGGTACCGCTGAGGACTCTACGATTGCGCGAAGTGCGAGAGTGGCGGAACTGGCAGACGCGCTGGACTTAGGGATCCAGTGGGGAAACCCATGCGGGTTCAACTCCCGCCTCTCGCACCATTCGACTCGCGAAGGATGTCGCGACGCGGGCGACGATTCACCAGGGGCCGCTCGTGCGCGGGCCTCGGCGGCTCCCATCCTTGCCGTGCTCGCGTGCAATCTCCTGCCGCGCGTCCCTTTCCTGCACCGGCCTGACAACGCTCGAAACTCTTGGTTCCCGCGCGGGCATGGCTTCTCGGTCCACGGCACGCCCCACCGAGTCGAGTCCCAATGGCACGCACGATGCCTTCACATCACCGTTGCCGCGCAGGAGACCCTAGACTGAGGAGGAGAACGATGCGCCTCGACGAATGCATGACACGGGGCGTGGAGTGCACGCGCTTTGATGCGACGCTTCAAGAAGTGGCCCACCGGATGAAGGAGCTGGACGTCGGCACGCTGCCCGGTGTGCGGCGACAACGATAGCCTGGTGGGCATGGTGACCGATCGCGACATCACCGTCCGCGCGCGGTAGCAAACGGACAGCGACCCGGAAGACGACTCTGGTGCAGGACGCGATGTCGCCCGGAGTCGTCACCTGCTACGAGGACCAGGACATCGAAGAGGCGGCGCGACTCATGGAGGATCGCCAGATCCGCCGTGTGGTCGTTCTCGATCACGATCAGCGGATCACGGGGATCCTATCGCTGGGCGACCTCGCGGTGTCCGGAACCAGCGAGCGGAGCCTGGCGGGCGAAATCCTCGAAGCCGTCTCGATGTCGAATCCTCTTTGACGTCGCCACGGCACCACGGGGTGGCAGTTCGAGAACGAGCGAGTGAAATGCCGGCTCGTCGCTCGTTCGGACGACCCAGACCGGGGCTATTTCGCGCAGCGCCTCGTCCGCGAGATCGCAGTGTGCGCGCCTCGTTCTGAATCACGATCGTGCGCGGCGTGAATGACACTCATTTGACTTGAGAATGCACGCGCGCTCGCGTAGACAGACGAGACCCCTTGTCGCCAGCGGTCCGCGCGAGCGGTCCGTCGAGTTCCCTTCGAACAGGGAGGCGACATGCAGAAGATAACTTTGCTGGCGCTCGTCCTCTTCATGATCCCGTTTCACGCATGGGCCGGGCCCGGGCGCTGCCCCGAGCCCGACACCCAGACCTGTCTCGATCACATGGTGGCGAGACACCATCAGGGATGGCTGGGATTCGAGTACGAGCGCGGGGACGAGGGAGCCGTCCAGATCCGTGAGGTCACGCCCTACAGTCCGGCGTCGCACGTTGGATTCCGCGTCGGCGACATCTTGCTCACCATGAACGGCGCCGACTTCGGCGATCCGAGCTCCGTGAAGAAGGCGCGTGGGGATTGGCTGCCCGGCCAGCTCGTCATCTACACGGTCCGCCGTGGAACCACTTCGAAACGAATCGCGGTGAAGCTCGGCCGCCAGCCTGAGAAGGATTTCGTGCGCATGGTCGGGCGCCACATGCTCGAGAACCACGTGAGCGCGCCGTACGCCGCGATCCCCGGAGAAGGGGTCGAGGTGATCGGGACCCGATAGGAACGCGAAGAAGTAGGGGGTGCGCTTCGGTAGCTTCGGCTCGCTCGTTCCCTCGCCTCGCCAACCTCGGGAGGCATGCCCCTGGCGCACCCTTTCGAATCTCGGGCGGCAGCCGTGGCGGTCCAACGGCGACGAGTCGCCGGGGCGTCAACCACGTTCCGCTGGTGCGGCTGCCGCTGTTTCGTGCAATGAGCAATGGCTGTGCCTCGACGGCGCCGCGGCGCCCCCGAGCACGAAACGCTTGGGGCGCAACGAGGAGAACGTCGCGGCGTCCCGCAAGCGGTGGTGATCCCACGCCCCGTCGATGACAGTCCGGATCAGTCGGCTGACACGGTGGCAGCGAAGGCGTTGCTGCGCCGAAGGCAGTCGCTCGATCCTCCGCACCGTGAACACCGCTAAGGGACAACGGCCAAGCGCATTCGGAAGTCGGGTGCGTGTGACTCCGCACCGTGAGGTCGCGGTGGCACGGCGGATGCCCTTCTGTGGCGCCATGAGCCAGGATCACACGCTCGACACGCGAGTGAGCGTCACCCGCGACAGCGACTATCGCTTTCGCGTGCGCTTCCATCACGGCCGGGTCCCGGACCTCTTCACCGATGAGCCGCCGCCGCTCGGCGCCGGTGAGGGCCCGGCCTCGCAGGAACTGCTCGCCGCCGCGATCGGAACTTGCCTGTGCTCGAGCCTGCTGTTCTGCATGCAGAAGGCGCGGCTCGAGCCCCGCGATCTCGCGGCCGACGTCGTGGTGTCGACCGCGCGCAACGAGCAAGGTCGTCTGCGGGTCGAAGCGGGTCGACGTCGAGCTGATCCCCACCGTGACGGCCGAGATGCGCGAGAAGATGGGGCGCTGCGTCGAGCTCTTCGAATCCTTCTGTTTGGTCGCCGAAAGCGTGCAACGGGGATTCCCGGTCCACGTCGACCTGGCGCCCCGAGAGATCGCCCCGTCGTCCGCGATCGAGGAGTAGGACCGGCGAGGACTTCATCCGGGCCGCGCGGGGTTGCGTCGGCTTGACCCGCCCACTAGGATGCATTGGGGCGTCACACGAGGGTCCAGTCGGGCTCCGTGCGACGCTTCTGTCGATTTCCGAACCGGCCGCGGAGCCAAACCAGCGGATGAACCTGACCATCAATGCCACGGGGGCGTGGCAACATACCTTGGACATCGAGGTGCCGACCGACGAGGTCGAGCGGCGTCTCGACGAGGTCGCTCGTACCATCCAGCGCCGGGCGGCCATGCCCGGCTTCCGCAAGGGACGGGTCCCTCTCGATCTGGTTCGACAGAACTTTGCCGAGGCCGTCGAGCAGGAATTCCTCGAAGGCTACCTGCCGCGAGTCACCGGTGAGGCTCTCGAAGAGGCCAAGCTGAGCCCAGTGGTGCCCCGCAGGTGCGAAATCTGAAATTCGTTCCGGGACAGCCCATGCGCTTCCAGGCGGTGGTCGAGGTCCGCCCCCAGGTCGAGGTCAAGGATTTCCGCGGTCTGCCCGCGACCCGGCGAACGCGCGTGGTGGACGAGTCCGACGTCGACGCCATGATCGATCGACTTCGCCAGGATTCGGCGCTGTTCGCCGATCTCGACCGTCCCGCCCAGCGTGGTGACGTCCTGGTGGTGGATTCGGTGCGCCTCGACCCCAGCGGGCGGCGCATTCCGAGCACCCGCGCCAAGGCTCTGCGCCTCGAGCTGGGCGCCGCGGATATGCTCCCGACCTCGAGAATGGATTGCTCGGCGCCCAGGTCGGCCAGGAGCGCACCGTGGAGATTGGCTACCCCGACGACTATCCGGCCGCCGAGCTCAAGGGCCGGCGGGTACGCTATCTGATCCGCGTCCGGAAAATGCAGGAGAAGAAGTTGCGGGATCTGGACGATACCTTTGCCCGAGAGGTCTTCGGACTTTCATCAGTGGACGAACTCCGGCAGCGCGTGCGCCGCAACCTCGAGGGCGACGAAGCCGCCCGAGCACGACGGGAGCTGGAGGACGCCGTGGCCGACGAGTTGATCCGTCGCAATCCCTAGATCTGCCCGAGCGGCTGGTCCAGTGGACGCTGGACCGTATGATCCAGGAGGCGAGCGGGAACCGGCCAGTCCAGGAGGAGGCCCTGAAGGAGCTGGAGCAGCGCTATCGTCCGGCTGTGGAACGCTCGCTCCGCCGGGAGATCCTTTTGGCGGCCATCGCGCATCAGGAGGGCCTGACGATCACCGACGAGGAAGTCGCGGCCGAGATCGAGCGGATGGTCGAGGCCGACCCGCGGCAGGCGTCGCGGGTGCGCGCGCGTTATCAGTCGCACGAGCGGCGGCACAGCCTCGCGGAGGCTCTGCAGGAGCGCAAGGCGATGGGTCGGTTGATCGAGACGGCGGCGGTGAACGAAGAGACCCTGGGGGGACGCGTGGTCCCCGCGGGTCGCTAGCTCTCGGAGGAGGACAGGGGCGCATGGGCCTGGTGCCGATCGTGGTCGAGCAGACGGGGCGTGGCGAGCGCGCCTACGACATCTATTCGCGGCTCTTGAAGGACCGGATCATCTTCATCGGGACACCGATCGACGACAACATCGCGAACCTGGTGATCGCGCAGATGATCTTCCTCGAGGGAGAGGATCCCGACCGCGACATCAACCTCTATATCCACAGCCCAGGCGGCATCGTCTCGGCCGGCCTCGCCATCTACGACACCATGCAATTCGTGAAGCCCAGCGTGGCGACGCTGTGCATGGGGCAGGCTGCCAGCATGGCGGCGGTCTTGCTGGCGGCCGGCACGAAAGGCAAGCGGTCGGTGCTTCCCAATTCGCGTATCATGATTCATCAGCCGCTGGGGGCACCCAGGGGCAGGCCACCGACATCGAGATCTACACCAAGGAGATGATCAAGACCCGCGACCAGCTCAACACCATCCTGGCCAAGCACACCGGTCGGACCATGGACGAGCTGCTCAAGGACACCGATCGCAACTATTTCATGTCGCCGGAAGAGGCCAAGACGTACGGTCTGGTCGACGAGATCATCGAGAAGCGGAAGTAGACCCGAGGATCCCCATGAAGAAGCGCATCGCGACCCCACACCCGATCCGCTGCTCGTTCTGTGGACGTGGACAGGACGAGGTGGCGCGGCTGGTCTCCGGGCCTTCGGTCTACATCTGCAGCGAGTGCGTCAAGCTCTGCAACGACATCCTCGAAGGCGAGCTGGAGCGCGAGCAGCCGTCGGCCGCCGGGCAGCTGCCCAAGCCGGCCGAGATCAAGCGCATCCTCGACGACTACGTGGTCGGCCAGGATCGCGCCAAGAAGACCCTGGCGGTCGCGGTCTACAACCACTACAAGCGCATCTACCAGCCGCCGCCCGCCACCGACGTCGAGCTCGAGAAGTCCAACATCCTGCTGATCGGGCCGACCGGCACGGGCAAGACCCTGCTCGCGCGGACGCTGGCGCGCTTCCTCAAGGTGCCGTTCGCGATCGTCGACGCCACCAGCCTCACCGAGGCCGGTTACGTGGGCGAGGACGTCGAGAACATCCTGGTGCGGCTGCTCCAGTCGGCGGACTTCAACCTGGTCAACGCCGAGCACGGGATCGTCTACATCGACGAGATCGATAAGATCTCGCGCAAGAGCGAGAACCCCAGCATCACACGCGACGTCTCGGGCGAGGGCGTGCAGCAGGCGCTACTCAAGATCCTCGAGGGCACGGTGGCCAACGTGCCGCCCCAGGGCGGACGCAAGCACCCGCAGCAGAAGTACATCGAGGTCAACACCAAGGACATCCTCTTCATCTGCGGCGGCGCCTTCGAGGGCCTCGAGAAGATCGTGGAGCGCCGCGTCGGGCAGAAGATGCTGGGCTTCGGCGCCGAAATTCGCAGCAAGAACGACAAGAAGAGCAGCGAGCTCATGGCGCTGGTCGAGCCCGAGGACCTGCTGCGTTACGGCCTGATCCCCGAGCTGGTGGGCCGACTGCCGGTGGTGGGCGTGCTCGACCACCTCGACGAGCCCGCGCTGGTCAGCATCCTGACCGAGCCCAAGAACGCGATCACCAAGCAGTACCAGAAGTTCTTCGAGATGGAAGGGGTGAAGCTCGACTTCACCGAGGATGCCCTGCGGGCCATCGCACAGCAGGCCATCAAGCGCGGCACCGGCGCCCGCGGACTCCGCGCGGTGATCGAAGACGCGATGCTCGACGTGATGTACGACATTCCCTCCCGGGCCGACGTGATCGGGTGCACCATTTCCCAGGAGTGCATCCTGGCCGACGCTCCGCCGCTTCTGACCTACCGCGGCGAGCGGGAGAAACGCCGCAAGGAAGCCTAGGCGTCCCTACCGGCCGCGCACCGAGGGAGATGCTGTGGCCAAGACCCAGTCGAAGAAATCCCGAATTCCACGACCGACGCGGCCTGTGGCCCGAACGCCGGCGCCGCGTCGCTTGCTGGTGACGCGCGGCGACGAGGAGTTCGAGTTCAGCGACCGCCTGCCGCTGCTGCCGCTGCGGGACGTGGTGGTCTTCCCGTACATGACGATCCCGCTCCTGGTCGGGCGACTGCCTTCGATCAACGCCATCGAGAAGGCGGTCGCGGGCGACCGCATGCTCTTCGTCACCGCGCAGAAGCGCAGCGAGATCGCCGACCCCTCGCACCAGGAGCTCTATCGCATGGGCACGGTGGTGCGGGTCCTCCAGCTCTTCCGGCTGCCCGACGGCACGCTGCGCGTGCTGGTCGAGGGCCTGTGCCGGGTGAGGGTCGAGCGCTTCTTCTGGTCCACCGACCATTACACGGTGCGCATCAACCTGGCCGCGTCCGAGGGCGGCGTCGGGACCGAGACCGAGGCGCTCATGCGCAACGTCATGAGCGTGTTCAACGACTACGTGCACCTCAACCGGCGCATCCCCGACGAAGTGCTGCTCACCGCCAACAACATCACCGACGCGGCGACGCTGGGACACACCGTGTCCGCGCACCTGCTGATCAAGGTCCCGCAGAAACAGTCGCTCCTCGAGGCGACGAGCGTGCCCGATCAGCTCAAGCTGCTGGCGCAGACCATGGCGTCGGAGCTCGAGATCCTCAAGATCGAGCGCAAGATCGAGGGTCAGGTCCGCTCTCAGGTGCACAAGAATCAGAAGGAGTTCTATCTCAACGAGCAGCTCAAGGCGATCCGCAAGGAGCTCGGTCATCAGAACGAGTTCTCCAACGAGACTCGACGAGCTGACCACCGCGATCAAGCGCGCGCGCATGCCCGCGCGAAACCATGGCCAAGGCGCTGCGCGAGCTCGATCCGGCTGGCCAAGATGAGCTTCATGTCGCCCGAGGCCACCGTGGTGCGCAACTACCTCGACTGGATGGTCTCGCTGCCGTGGCACAAGTCCACGCGCGACCGTGACGACATCCTCGAGGTCGAGCGCATCCTCGATGAGGACCACTTCGGGCTCCGCAAGGTGAAGGAGCGCATCGTCGAGTACCTGGCGGTGCTCAAGCTGACCGGCAAGAACAAGGGCCCGATCCTGTGCTTCGTAGGCCCACCCGGCGTGGGCAAGACCTCGCTCGGCAAGTCGATCGCCCGCGCGCTCGGCCGCCGCTTCGTGCGCGTCGCGCTCGGCGGCGTGCGTGACGAGGCGCGAGATCCGCGGCCACCGCCGCACCTACATCGGCTCGCTGCCGGGACGGATCATCCAGAACCTGCGCAAGGCCGGAACCAAGAATCCGGTGTTCTTGCTCGACGAAGTCGACAAGCTGGGCGCGGACTTCCGCGGCGATCCGGCCGCGGCGCTGCTCGAGGTGCTCGATCCCGAGCAGAACCACACGTTCAACGACCACTACCTCGAGGTCGATTTCGATCTCTCGCAGGTGATGTTCATCTGCACCGCCAACACGCTCTACGCGATCCCGCCGGCGCTGGTCGACCGCATGGAGATCATCCGGCTGCCGGGTTATCTCGAGAACGAGAAGGTCGAGATCGCACGCTCGTTCCTGGTGCCGAAGCAGGTGGAGGCGGCGGGACTCGACAGCGAGGACCTGAAGATCGGCCTGCCGGCGATCCACGCGATCGTCAACCGCTACACGCGCGAGGCGGGCGTCCGCAACCTCGAGCGCGAGATCGCGAGCCTGTGCCGCAAGGTGGCGAAGAAAAAGGCCGCCGGTCAGCGGCGCGGTCGGGCCACGATCACCCCGGCAATCCTCGATCGTTACCTCGGCCCCACGCGCTACCTCGACTCGCCGGTCGAGCGCAATGCGCGGATCGGGGTGGCGAACGGCCTGGCCTGGACCGAGGTCGGCGGAGAGGTGCTCACGATCGAGGTCAGCATCCTGCCCGGCAAGGGTGAACTGCTGCTCACCGGCAAGCTCGGCGAAGTCATGCGCGAGTCGGGCCAGGCGGCCATGACGTACACGCGCTCGCGCGCCGTTCAGCTCGGGCTCGACAAAGTGGTTCTACCGTGACGTCGACATCCACGTGCACATCCCCGAGGGGCCAGCCCCAAGGACGGGCCGTCGGCGGGGATCACCATGTGCACCGCCGTGGTGAGCGCGCTCACCGGCGTGCCCACCAAGCCGGAGGTCGCGATGACCGGCGAGATCACGCTGCGCGGCACCGTGCTGCCCATCGGCGGACTCAACGAGAAGGCAGTGGCGGCGCGCCGTGCCGGGATCAAGACCGTGCTGATCCCGCGTGACAACGCCAAGGACCTCGCTGAGATTCCCGAGAAGGTCCGCGAGGACCTCAAGTTCGTGCTGGTCGAGAACATGGATCAGGTCCTGGAGAACGCCCTGGATCGTCCCCGCGAGAAGGCTGCCGTGCGCCCCGACGAAGGGGAGGCCGAGGCCGCTCGCTACGCCCATTAGGAGCCGCTCATGACCGTCGGCACACCGCGACCCAGACCGCCACGCGCGCCGCGACTCGTCCCCGCCTGTTCACTCCCGGCCCGGTGGAGATCCCAGCGCGCGTCCTGCGCGCGCTCTCGCAGGTGGCGCCGCACCACCGCACCGAGATCTTCCGCGCCACCTTCAAGCACGTGGTCGAGATGATGCGCGAAGCTGCACCGCACCCAGGGCGAGATGTATCTGCTCGGCGCGTCGGGCACCGGGGCGATGGAAGCCGCGGTGGTGAACTTCCTGTCGCCCGGCTCGAAGGCGCTGGTGATCGTGGCCGGCAAGTTCGGCGAGCGCTGGATGAACCTGCTCAAAGCCTACGGGGTGCCGTTCGACCGCATCGACGTCGAATGGGGGCGCGCAGTGGATCCCGCCGAGGTGGAGCGCGCGCTCGGCCGTGACCGCGCGATCTCGGCGGTGTTCACCACGCACAGCGAAACCTCGACCGGAGCGATTCAGGACGTCGAAGCGATCGCGCGCATCACGCGGCCGCGCAACGTGTGCCTGATGGTCGACGCGATCACCAGCATCGGGGTCCATCCGCTGGCGCAGGACGCCTGGGGTGTGGACGTGGTGGTGTGCGGCTCGCAGAAGGGCCTGATGATCCCGCCGGGAATCGCTTCGGTGAGCATCGCGCCCTGGGCGACATCGGGGATCGATCAGGACGGACTGCCGCGCTTCTACTTCGATCTCCGCAAGCTGCGCAAAGAGCGCTCCCATGGGTGAGACGCCGTGGACCCCGCCGGTGAGCCTGGTGCTCGCCCTCGAGGAATCGCTCACCATGATCCGCGAGGAAGGCATCGATCAGGTGTACGCGCGTCACCGCCGCCTGGCGCACGCCGTCCGCGCCGGTGCTCAGGCGCTCGGCTTCCGGCTGTTCGCGCATCCGGCGTCGCACGCCGTGACCGCGGTGATGCCGCCCGAAGGCGTCGACGCCTCCGCGGTGGTCAAACGCCTGCGCGACGTCCACGGCATCGTGGTGGCTGGCGGCCAGGACCAGCTCAAGGGGAAGATCTTCCGCATCGGTCACATGGGCGCCTACGATCTGGGCGACGTGTTCGCCGTGATCGGCGCGCTCGAGGAGTGCGTGGCGGCGCTCGGACGTCCCGCGCAGGGCGGGACCGAGGCGGCTTACCAGGCCTGGGCAGGCGCGTGATCCTGACCGGGCCCGAGCGCGGAGGAGGCGCCGCGTGAAGGTTCTGGTCACCGACAAGGCCGACGCCAAGGCAGCTCGATCGCATCCGTCAGGCCGGACACGAGGTGGTCGAGCGCGTCGGCGTCAGGGCGCCGATCTGGTCACCGCGCTCGACGGGGCCCAGGCGCTGCTGGTGCGGGGCGGCACCAAGGTCACCGGCGACGTCCTGCGTGCCACGACCACGCTCAAGGTCGTGGTGCGGGCCGGCACGGGACTCGACAACGTCGACGCCGGCGCCGCGGGCGAGAAGGGCATCGCGGTTTACAACACGCCCAACGCCAATTCCGTGTCGGTCGCCGAGCTCGTGTTCGGGCTCCTGCTCGCCCTCGAGCGACATCTGGTCGATGCGGTGGGCGAGCTGCGCCAGGGAAGTGGGAAAAGACGCGCTTCGCCGGCCGCGAGATCGCGGGACGGCGGTTCGGCCTCGTGGGGTTCGGTCGCATCGGACGCGAGGTCGCCCTGCGCGCCCGAGCCTTCCAGATGGAGGTGTGGGCCTACGACCCCGTGCTGACGCAGTGGCCGGAGGATTTCGCCTGGGTCAAGCGCGTCGAGCTGCGCGAGATCCTGGTGGCGAGCGACGTGTTGTCGCTCCACGTGCCGCTCGAGGAGCACACGCGCGGCATGATCGGGATCGACGAGCTGGCGCGCATGAGCTCGACGCGATCCTGATCAACGCCTCGCGCGGCGGCGTGGTCGACGAGACGGCGCTGCTCGAGGCGCTGCAGGCCAAGCAGCTGCGCGGCGCCATCCTCGACGTGTTCGCCACCGAGCCGGCGCCCGCCGACCATCCCCTGCTCAAACTCCCCAACGTGCTCGCCACGCCGCACCTCGGCGCGTCGACCGCCGAGGCGCAGCGTCGCGCCGGCGAAGAGGCGGCGACCATCGTGATCGAGGCGCTCGCCAAGCTCTAGCGGCGCGCGACCGCGCGTCGCGCGGCTTGCTGAGCCCGCACCCCTCTGTTAGCGTCCCGCGGGTTTTCACGCTGGGAGGCTTGCGCGTGCCGTGCACAGTGGTGGTCGGCGCCCAATGGGGCGATGAAGGCAAGGGCAAGATCGTCGACGCGCTGAGCGCCGAGGCCGACCTGGTCGCCCGCTATGCCGGGGGCCCAACGCGGGCCACAGCGTCGTCCATCGCGGCAAGATCGTGGTCCTCCAGCTCCTGCCTTCCGGCATCCTCACGCCAGACCGGCGGTGTCTGATCGGCAACGGCGTGGTGATCGACCTGGCGCGGCTGCTGGAGGAGATCGAGCGGCTCGAAGCGCTCGGAGTTGAGCTGCGCGGGCGCTTGGGGTCAGCCCGGCGGCGCACCTGATCCTCCCGTACCACACAGGCCGCCGAGCAGGTCACGCGAGCAGGGGCCCGGCGCGATCGGCACCACCGGACGGGGCATCGGCTTCGCCTATCGCGACAAGGCGGCGCGCACCGGGTTGCGCGTGGGAGACCTGTTCGATCCGGCGTGGGCGCTCGAGCGCGTCGAGCGCAATCTCGACCGCGCGCGCCGCGAGTTCCCGAATCGCAGGAGCTTCACGACATGACCGGCGACGGGATCGTGGCCGAGCTCGCCGAGCACGCTCGCTGGATCGAGCCGATGATCACGGACGTCTCCGCCGAGCTCCACGACGGACTGCGCCGCGGGCGGCGCGTGTTGCTCGAGGGCGCGCAGGGCACGCTGCTCGATCTCGACCACGGCACGTATCCGTACGTGACCTCGTCGGCGGCGAGCGCGGCCGGAGCACCGCTCGGCGTGGGCCTCGGTCCGGGCGTGGTCGACCGTGTGGTGGGCGTGGCCGAGGCCTACGCCACGCGTGTCGGTCATGGTCCCTTCCCGAGCGAGATGCCGACTCCCGAGGCCGAAGCGGCTGCGCGCTGCGGGCGAGGAGTACGGCGCCGTCACCGGCCGGCCGCGGCGCTGCGGATGGCTCGACTTGCCCGCGCTGCGCTACGCGGTGCGGATCAACGGGCTCGACGAGCTGGTGATCACCAAGCTCGACGTGCTCGACGACTTCGACGAGATCCGCGTCGCCGAGAGCTACGTGATCGACGGCAAGCGCCGCGAGAGTTATCCAAGCTCGAGCCGCGAGCTGGCGCGCTGCGAGCCGGTGTGGCGCTCCTTCCCCGGATGGAAGACCTCGACCGCGAAGATCCGTCGCTGGGAGGATCTGCCGGAGCGCGCGCGCGCGTATCTCGAATGGCTGGAGGAGAGCGCCGGCGCACCCGTGACGGTGGTGTCGGTGGGGGCGGAGCGCGACGCCGAGATCCGCCGCGCGGTCACGGTGCGGTAGGCGAGTCCGGAAAGCCGACCCGACCCGGTCATCGGGCGCACCGCCCAAATCAGCGTGTGAACCAGGGCGTGGCCAGATCGGGAATCTGGCGCTCGATGAAGTACGTCACGAAGCGGCGGTGATCGCCGAGCGCCGAGACGAACAGGAGCAGCGCCAGCGCCACGCACGCGCTACGGTAGATCGAGAAGGGCGTCCGCGGCCGCAGCCAGCCCAGCGCCGCCCACACCAGGGCCCCCGCGAGCAGGTCGAGCGGCGCGTACACCGGGCTCAGGAATCTCAGATTCTTCTGCGGATACGCCAGCGCCACCGCGACGAACGCGATCGCCAGCCACGCGAGAGTGGTGCCCGCGATCTCCACGGCGCCCTTCCCGTGGGTGCGGAGGGGGAAGCACGCGGGCGCGATCAGCAGCGCGGACAGGAGTCCCAGCGCCACCGGCACCGGCTGCAGCAATCCCAGACCGCGCACGTAGTACTCCGGACCGCCGCTCTGGTACTCGCGCATGTAGCGATTGACGATCGAGGTGTCCGAGAGTCGGTGGAGCGCCGCGGTGAGCGGCTCCCAACCGCCGACCGCGAGCGCCAGCGCCCCGCACGCGATCCCCAGGGTGAGCGCACCGGCGCCGAGCATGACCAGCGCTCCTCGCGGCCCCGCGGCCTGCCACGCGACCACCGTGAGCCCGAGGGTCGCCAGCGCGAGCACCAGCATCCCGCTCTCCTTGGTGAGGATCGAGTAGCCGGCGAGGTGCCAAGCACGCGATCGCCCATCCGCTCCCGCCGCGGCGCGCGCCATGGAGCAGGAACGTCCAGGTCACGGCTAGCGTGAGGAAGGCGAACGGCTCGTCGCCCCAGGCGCGCCGCGCCATCGCGAGGTCCATGGGAGAGACGACGGCGAAGAGCAGCGCCATCGCGGCGACCCACGGGCGGAAGAAGGTGGCGCCGAGGAGCCAGACGACGATCAGGATCGCCACGCTGCTGATGGCGGACGGGACCGCCGCGGCACGCGGCGAGTCGTCCGGAGGATCAGCATCGTGGCGACCATCGGCCAGAGCTGGCCGACGCGGGTGGGAGAGGGGAATGCGTGCAGCTCGGGGCGCGCGTTGTAGTCCTTCACCAGCGCCGGCAGATGTCCGAGCCCCTGCTGCAGCAGCGGGACGGCGTAGAAGTTGACGTAGGCGTCCTCGTCGGGCGTGTAGACCATCACCGGCAGGTGCCAGGCGCGGAGCGCGATTCCGGCGACCAGGAGGACCGCGCACGCGGCCTGAGCCCAGGGCTCCCGGATGCCGGGCGTCTCTCTCGAGCCCGCGGGTTGGCGCCTTGCCGCTCGAGACGAAGCTGCGCCCACTCGGCTCACCGATTCCTCATCGGATCATTCCTTTCCAAGGACTCGAGCGCAGGGGCGACGTGTGTGCAAGTTGCCACGGGACCCACCATGCTCCATAACTGCCCGGCCCCGAACGACACAAACTCGATGGCGTGACTGCACGTTCGTGCAGTTTTCGTGACCCGTTAGCTCAGTCGGTAGAGCACCTGCCTTTTAAGCAGGGTGTCGCTGGTTCGATCCCAGCACGGGTCACAATTTTTTCGTAAGGCTGTCAGATTTATGCAAACCTGAAAGAGGTCAGCCGCATCAACAAAGCCGAGCACCCCGACCGCCCAACCATCGATCGCTGTCGTAAGAGAAGACGGACTCGGCCGGAGACCGGAGCGCAATGAAGTGAACTGCCAGGACCTGCTCGAGCAGCTCAGCGAGTACTTGGATCGAGAGACCCGCGAGGAGCTTTGCCGGGAGATCGAAGAGCATCTCGACAAGTGCACGGACTGCCGGATCATCGTGGATCAGACTCGCAAGACCATCCTGCTGTACCAGGCGGACCAGCAGATCGAACTCACCGGATTGATGACGGCGTCGGCGAGACTCCAGTCCGTGCTCGTGCGCGAGTATCGAGACGACAACGAAAGTCCCGTCGATTGACACCTCGGCGCCGCCGCTCCTAGACTCCCCAGCCGGCCTCATCCGTGGGCCCGCGGTGTACCGCGGGCCCTTCTCATGCCCCGCGAGCCGTCATGAAGCGCATCGGTCTACTCCGGCCTGCCGCAGTCCGGCAAGTCCACGGTCTTCGAGGTCGTCCTACAGGGCGCGGGGGTCACGGCCACCACTGCTGCGGGGCGTGACGCCGTCGGCGTGGTGCGTGTTCCGGACGCGCGCGTCGACCGATTGACGGCGCTCTATCGGCCCAAGCGCACCGTCTACGCGCAGGTGCAGTTCGTGGACACGGTCGCCGGCGCGCCCCAGGGCAAGCCGGGCCGGGGGCCGGACCTGTTCGCCGCGGTGCGCCAGTGCGACGCGCTCGCCATCGTGCTGCGCGAGTTCGACGCCACACCGGATCAGGCCACGCGCGACCTGCGCACCCTCGAGGCGGAGCTGATCCTCAACGACCTGGCCGTGGTCGAGGGCCGGATCGAGCGCATCGAGAAGGAGCTCAAGGTCGGCAAGCGGCAGAACGAGCAGGAGCACGCGCTGCTCGCGCGGCTCAAGACCGCGCTCGAGAGCGAGCGGCCGCTGCGCGCCGAGACCCTCTCGACCGAAGAGGAGAAGCTGGTGCGGGGATTCCAGATGCTTTCCCGGAAGTCCCTGCTCGTGATCCACAATCAAGGGAGTCCGGCGCGGCGCCGCCTTCCATGAACGGACCGCACCGCGGCAGTGTCGTTCTCCGTGCACTGCTCGAGCGCGAAGTGCTGGCCCTGCCGCCGTCCGATCGTGATCGCTTCCGCGCGGAGCTCGGCGTTGGCGAGGACGGGTTGACCCTGGTGATTCGCGCCTGCTACGAGCTGCTCGGATTGATCTCGTTCTTCACGGTCGGCGAGGATGAAGTCCGTGCCTGGACGATTCACCGCGGCGACCGGGCGGTGGCCGCGGCCGGGGAGATCCACAGCGACCTCGCCAAGGGCTTCATTCGCGCCGAGGTCATCCCCTGGGACAAGCTACTCGAGGCGGGAAGCGAGAAGGTGGCGCGCGATCGCGGCTGGTTGCGGCTCGAAGGGAAGGAATATGGGGTTCAGGATGGCGACTGCCTCACGATCCGCTTCAACAAGTAGCGCGGACCTCGGGCGGCGGCTGCTGCGGGTCACGCTCCTCGGTCTGGCCGCGACCGTCCTCGTCGTCACGTCCGCGTGGGCCGGGCTCGAGCTCGAGGCGTTCCACGGCCACATCTCGTTCGGCTATGGGCAGCTCTTCACCACCGATGCCCCGAGCGGCTCGATGTCGTTCGCGGGCGGCGTGGACTATCGGATCCAGCCGCGTCTCCACGCCGGGATCGAGGTGGGGTCGTGGCTGCTCGGCAGCCGCACGGTGGAGCGCAACACGCTGTCGGCCCAGCTCGACTATTCGGTGCTCGAGCTCGACGCGCTGGCGCGTTGGGAGCCCGAAGGTGTGCCGCTCATGATCGCCGCCGGACCCAGCGTGTCGCACGCGCGTACGGCGCTCACCTCGTCGGCGGCGCCCAACTTCGAGGACCTCGCCGTGGACGAGATCACGCCCGGCGCCGCCCTCGCGCTCACCTGGATCCAGCGGCGTCCGTCGCCGGTTCGTGCTGGTCTGGAGCTGGGCGTGCGCTCCTTGTGGCTCACCGAGACCACCTGGACGCTGTTCTCCGCCCGACTCGCCGTTCATTACTAGCCGTCCCTTTGACACTCCGGGCGCGCGCCCACTACTCTCGTTGGCCGCAGCTCCTTCGGGGCGGGGTGCAAGTCCCCACCGGCGGTATAGCCCGCGAGCGGCGGCGGTGCCCAGAATGCTCCGCCATCGCAGACCCGGTGAGATTCCGGGGCCGACCGTCACAGTCGGGATGGGAGAAGGAGTGATCCAGTAACGGTGTCCCGCGGGGCGCCGAATGCCCCGTTGGTGCTCGCACCAGCGGGTCTTTCTTTTTCCAGGAGGTCTCGGTGATTGGGGCGGGAAGGGACGAAGCCTACATGCGCCGCGCGCTCGCGCTCGCCGCCCGGGGCCGCGGTCGCGTCCGTCCCAATCCCATGGTGGGCGCAGTCGTGGTCCACGGCGGACGCGTCGTGGGGAAGGCTGGCATCGTGCCCTCGGAGAGCCCCACGCCGAGATCATGGCGCTCGAGCGAGCCGGCGCTCGGGCGCGCGGCGCCACGCTCTACGTGACCCTCGAGCCCTGCGCCCACCACGGGCGCACCCCGCCATGCGTCGACGCGATTCTCGCGTCCGGCGTGCGCCGTTGCGTGGTGGCCGTGCGCGATCCACACACGATCGTTAACGGGCGTGGGCTACGCCGCCTGCGCGCCGCGGGCGTGCGGGTCGAGGTCGGACTGCTCGCCGCCGACGCGCGCGAGCTGCTGGGCGGTTATTGGCGGCTCCACACGACCGGGCGCCCGCGCATCACGCTCAAGCTCGCCGCCTCGCTCGACGGCCGCATCGCGCCGCCCGGCGGCTTCGCGAGTCGCGGTCGACGCCGCTGGCTGACCGGGGCGCTGGCGCGTCGCGCGGTGCACCGCCTGCGCGGGGCCTGTGATGCCATCGTGATCGGCGCCGGCACCGCGCGCGCCGACGACCCACGCCTCACGAGCCGCGGGGTTCACGCGGCGCTCCAGCCCTGCGGATCGTCTGCGACACGCGGCTGTCCCTGCCGCGAACGCTCCGGTTGCTGCGCCCGCCGCTGGCGCGCGGCACCGTCGTCGCGTGCGGCCGCGCCGCGCCGGCCCACGCGGAGCGCGCGCTCGCCGCGATGGGCGTGCGGGTATGGCGCTTGCCGGGCCCCGCGGGCCGCGGCGTATCGCCGCGCGCGCTGCTGCGCCGGATGGCGCGCGAGGGGCTGCAGGAGGTGATGGTCGAGGGCGGCGGGCGGCTGGCGCACTCGTTCCTCGCAGCCCGCGCCGTGGACCGCGTCGCGCTGTTCACCGCGCCGCTCGTGATCGGCGACGGCGGGCTCTCGTGGTGCGGGCCGCTCGCCACCGAGCTGGCGGGGCGCACGATCGCGCAGCATCGCTTCGGCGCGGACACCATGGTCATGGTCGAGCTGGAGGGTTGATGTTCACGGGACTGGTCGAGGAGACGGGAGAGGTCGGGCGCATCGAGGAACGGCCGCAAGGTCGGCGTCTGTGGATCCGCGCCCTGCGGGTGCTCGAGGACGCCGCGGTGGGCGACAGTCTCGCGGTGAGCGGATGCTGCCTGACCGTCGTCACGCTCGAGCCCGGCCGCTTCGCGGTCGAGGCCGTTCCGAGACACTGCGGCGCACCACGCTCGGACACCTGAGCGCGGGGCAACGGGTCAATCTCGAGCGCTCGCTGCGCCTCGATCAACGGCTCGGTGGTCACCTCGTCCAGGGACACGTCGACGGGGTGGGCGAGGTGCGCACGTTGACGCCCGAGGGTGACGGGATGCGCCTCGCGCTGGAAGTCCCCGCCGAGCTGCGGCGCTTCGTGGCGGAGAAGGGCTCGATCGCGGTGGACGGCGTGAGCCTCACCGTGGCGCGCCTCACGCCCTTGGGATGCGAGATCGCGCTCATCCCGCACACCCTCGCCCACACCACCGCGGGAGCCTATGCCGCGGGAGCCGCGGTCAATCTCGAAGTCGATCTGCTGGCGCGCTACCTGGCGCGGCTGGTCGACGAGGCCGGCCTGGCCGGGAGGACCCCATGAAGTCGCGACGGCCGAACGGCGCCTCCGGCGTCTTCATCGACGTGCCCGAAGCCGTGCGCCGCATCGGCGCCGGCCAGATGATCATCGTGGTCGACGACGCGAATCGTGAAAACGAGGGCGACGTCGTGTTCGCCGCCGAGAAGGCCACGGTCGAGAAGGTCAACTTCGCCCTCAAGCACGGGCGCGGCATCCTGTGCGCGCCGATGGCGCCGGAGATCGCCGACCAGCTCGAGCTGCGGCTCATGGTCAGCGAGAACACGGCCCGCTTCAGAACGCCATTCACCGAATCGGTGGACGCGCGGCGGGGCACCAGCACCGGAACCTCCGCGTTCGATCGTGCGCGCACGCTGCGCGTGCTGTCCGATTCCCGTACGCGCTCCGCGGACCTCTCGCGTCCCGGTCACATCTTCCCCTTGCGCGCCGTCCCGGGCGGCGTGTTGCGACGAGCCGGTCACACCGAAGCGGTGCCCGATCTCTGCACACTCGCCGGACTGCGTCCGGTGGGGGCGCTGTGCGAGATCCTGCGCGAGGACGGGCGCATGGCGCGACTGGCCGATCTCGAGACGTTCGCGCGGCGCCACCGGCTCGGCGTGCTCATCATCCAGGACCTGATCGCGTACCGGCGCGGCCGCGAGAAGCTGGTGCGCCGGCTGGTGTCGGTGCCGCTGCCCACCGCCGAGGGTAAATTCAGCTCCATCTCTACGAGAGCAAGCTCGAGGGGATCACCACGTCGCGCTGGTCAAGGGCCGCATCACCGGCCGCCAGCCGGTGCTGGTGAGGGTGCACTCGCAATGCCTGACCGGCGATGTGTTCGCTTCCAGACGCTGCGACTGCGGACAGCAGCTCCACGCCGCGCTCCGGGCCATCGAGCGGCGCGGCCGCGGGGTGTTGCTGTATCTTCGCCAGGAAGGCCGCGGGATCGGATTGGCGGCCAAGCTCAAGGCCTACGCCCTTCAGGACCAGGGCCTCGACACGGTGGAAGCGAACGTGCGTCTCGGTTACCCACCCGATCTCAGGGATTATGGCATTGGCGCGCAGATCCTGGTGGACCTGGGAGTCCGCGAGATCGAGCTGCTCACCAACAATCCGCGCAAGCTCGTGGGTCTCGAGGCCTACGGCCTCCGCATCACCAAGCGCGTGCCGATCCCGGTGAAGCCCAACCGCTTCAACCGCCGCTACCTTCGCACCAAGCGCGACAAGCTCGGCCATCTGCTCGATCTCAAGCTGGGCGAGACCTGATGGCGCGCCAGCATCCGCTCGACCACGACGGCCACGGTCATCGCTACTGCCTGGTGGCCGCGCGCTTCAACGCATCCTACGTCGAACGCCTGGTGGATGGAGCGCTCGACGTGCTGCGCCAGCGCGGCGCGCGCGAGGAGGACCTCGAGGTGGTGTGGGTGCCGGGCTCCTTCGAGCTGCCGCTCGCCTGCCGCTGGGCCGCGGGGTCGGGTCGCTTCGATGCGTTGCTGGCCTTTGGCACCGTGATCCAGGGCGAGACGGAGCACCATCGGATCGTCGCCGAAGTCGCCGCGCGCGGCTTGCTCCAGGTGATGCTCGAAACCGGTGTCCCGGTGGTGAACGGCGTGCTCGCGGTGCGCGATGTCGAGCAGGCGGAGGCGCGCACCGGCGGCCGGCTCGGCAATCGTGGAGCCGAGGCCGCACTGGCGGCGGTGGCGATGGGTCGCCTCAAGCACGCCTGGGCGCCGCGATGAAGCTGTCGCTCGAGGCCCGCCGGCGGCGCGCCCGCGAGGTCGCGTTCCGCGTCGCCTACCAGGCAGACCTGATGGGGGAGTCCTACGCCGTCGCCTGGCAGGCGCAGCGCGAGGGGTCGGGACTCGGCGACGAGGAGCTCCAGATGGTGGACGACGTCGTGGCCGCCCTCGAGCAGCGCGGCACGGAGGTGGACGAGGCGCTGCGCTCCGCGGCCGAGCACTGGGAGGTGGAGCGCCTCGCCGCCACGGATCGTTCGGTGCTGCGCTCGGCGGTCGGGGAGCTGATGGGACGTCCCGGCACCCCGGTGCGCGTCGTGCTCAACGAGGCGATCGAGCTCGCCAAGCGCTTCGGGTCCGACGAATCCGGACGGTTCGTCAACGGCGTGCTCGATCGCGTGGCCCGCAGCCTGCGCCCCGAGGAGCTCTAGATGTTGCACGCCGTCGTCTCGGACATCCACGGCAACCTCGAGGCGCTCGAGACGGTGCTCGAGGATCTCGAGCGCCATCGCCCCGCCAGCATCCAGTGCCTCGGCGATTTTGTCGGGTACGGTGCGTCGCCCAACGAGTGCATCGAGCGGCTGCGGCCGTTGATCGAGCACGCGGTCGCGGGCAACCACGACCTGGCCGCGTGCGGGCGACTCAAGCTCACCTACTTCAACACCAACGCGGCGATGGCCGCCACCTGGACCGAGACCACGCTCACGCCCGAGAACCGCGAGTTTCTGAAGTCACTGCCGTTCTCGGTGCAATGGCGTGACACGCTGCTCGTGCACGCGTCGCCCGCCGAGCCCGAGGACTGGCACTACGTGCTGAGCCCGGTCGAAGCCCAGGCCGAGATGGACGCCTACCAGGAACCGGTGTGCTTCATTGGCCACTCGCACTATCCCGGCAGCTTCGATCGGCACAACGGGCAGGTGAAGTACACGCGCAACGTCGAGATCCGGCTCGAGAAGGGCCACCGCTACCTCATCAACGTCGGCAGCATCGGGCAACCGCGCGACGGGGATCCGCGCGCGGCTTACGTGCTGTTCGACGATACCGACCGAACGGTGCGGCACGTGCGCCTCGACTACGACGTGGCCGGCGCGATGCGCCGCATCCTCGACGCCGGACTGCCGCGCTTCCTGGCCGAGCGCCTGCAGTGGGGCGAGTAGCGGTGACGCGCGCTTCCACCGTCGACCACTGGGAGTCGTACTGGAAGGGCGTCGGCGACGCGGAGTCCACGTACTCGACCGGCGAGCGGCTGGCGCGCGAGATCCTCGCCGACGGACCGGCCGCGGGCCGGCCGATGCTCGAGGTGGGCGCCGGCTCGGGACGGGACACGCTGGCGCTGGTGCGCGCCGGCGCGATCGGCGTGGTGCTCGATTACTCGCCGGCGTCGCTCGGACTGGTGCGCGAGCTCGCGCGGCGCCAGGGGCTGACCGTGCACCTTATCCAGGCCGACGCGCTCGCCATGCCGTTCCGCGACGGCGCCTTCGAGGTGGTGTTCCATCAGGGACTGCTCGAGCACTTCCGCGACCCACGGCCGCTCCTCGTCGAGAACGCGCGAGTGACGCGACACGGCGGACGCGTGGTGGTCGACGTCCCGCAGAGCTTTCACCTCTACACCGTGATGAAGCAGACGCTGATCGCGGCGGGGGCCTGGTTCGCGGGGTGGGAGACTCAGTTCACCCCGGGCGGGCTCGAGCGCGCGCTGCGCGAGGTCGGGCTCACGGTGCGCCGCACCTACGGCGACTGGATGGTGCCCGGACTCTGGTACCGCGTGCTGCGCGAGGGCCTCAAGCGCACCACCGGCGCGCGGCTGCCGCTCGAGCCGCGCGGTCCGGAATGGTGGGAGCGTGGATGGCGCGGGCTGCGCGCGCGGCTCCGCGGCCAGCGCTGGGCGCTCTACACCTGCCACGTGATCGGCGCGGTGGCCGAGCGACCGTGAGCACCAGCGGTCGACTGCTGGCCGTGAACTTCCGCGATCCCGCCCATCCCGAAGCCGGGGGCGCCGAGCTCCATCTCGAGTTCATCCTGCGCGAGGCGGTGGCGCGCGGCTTCGAGGTGACGTGGCTGGCGAGCGGCTTCCGGGGCGGCGCCCCCGAGACCACGCACGACCGCATGCGCGTGGTGCGCCGCGGCAACTGGTGGAACTTCAACGCGGTGCTGCCGGGCGTGCTGCGCCGGGAATTCTCGAGCCCCGCCCCGGACCTGGTGGTGGAGGACATCAACAAGGTCCCGTGCTTCACGCCGCTGTGGACCAAGGCGCCGGTTTCGGTGATCGTGCCGCACCTGTTCGGCGCCACCGCACTGATCGAAGCCGGTCCCTGGATCGGATCGTACGTCGTCGCGCTCGAATCCCTGATTCCGAGCGTCTACCGCGGGCGGCCGTTCGTGGTGATCTCGGAGAGCACGCGCGACGACCTGATCCGGCGCGGCATCCCGGCGCGGGACATCACCGTCGCGCACTGCGGCCTGGACCATGACGCGTATCGTTCCGACCCGGCGGCGCGGAAGGACGAGCGCCCCACCATCGTGTTCGTGGGCTGGCTGCGCCGCTACAAGGGGCTCGACTGGGTGATGCGCGCGCTGCCCGACGTGCTCGCGCGCGTTCCGGGGACGCGGCTCGAAGTGCTCGGCGACGGACCGTTCGGGCCTGAGCTGGAGCGCATGGCGGCCCGGCTCGGCGTCGCCGGCGCGGTCCATTTCCGCGGCTTCGTCCCGCTCGCCGAGAAGGTCGCGGCGCTGCGCTCGGCCTGGGTGCTGGTCCAGCCGTCGCCCAAGGAGGGCTGGGGGCTCACCGTGATCGAGGCCGGCGCGTGCGGCACCGCGGTCGTGGCGTCCGACGGCCCAGGTCTGCGGGACTCCGTGCGCGACGGCGAGACCGGACTGCTCGTGCCCTATGGGGATCGCGGGCGCCTGGCCGACGCCCTGATCCGCGTGCTGACCGACGGCGCGCTGCGCGCGCGCCTCGCGGACGAAGGGCGGGAGTGGGCGGCACGCTTCACCTGGCCCACCTGCGCGGCGCGTTCGCTGGATGCGCTGTGGTCCACGAGTGTATCGGCATGAGCGCGCGCAAGGCGGGGCTGGTCGTCGCCAAGCTGGCGTTGAGCGTGATCATGCTCGCGCTGCTCCTGTGGCGGATTCCGTTCTCGCAGGTGGCCGAGGTGGTGGCGCGCGCCGACCGTGGCTGGCTGGCCGCCGCGGCGGCGGTCATGCTGTTCAGCAACCTGATCGGCAGCTACCAGTGGTGGCGGCTCCTCCAGGTGGTGGACATCCGCATCCCGCTGTGGCGAGCGTGCGCCTACTATCACATCGGTCTGTTCTTCAACAATTTTCTCCCGGCCAACATCGGCGGCGATCTGGCGCGCATCGCGGACACGTCGCGCCACGGGGAGGCGCGGCGGGCGCGTTCTCCGCGGTGCTCATGGACCGGTTGATCGGCACCATGGCGCTCGCGGGGCTCGCGCTCCTCACCACGCTGCCCGCGCTCGACCGCTTCCACCTCGCGATCGTCTACCTGGCGCTGGTGGGATTCTTCCTCGCGAGCGTGCTGCTCCTGTGGGCGGTCTTCCATCCCGCGCTGCTACCCGCGCTGGAGCGAGTGCTCGGCGCCATCGGTCTCGGCGGTCTCAGTCCGCGTCTCGACGACCTGGCATTGCGGATCCGCGCGTATCGCGATGCCCGCGGCCTGCTCGTGCGCATGGTGCTGCTCGCCGCGCTCACCCAGCTCTCGCGGATCGGCGTTCACGTCCTGGTGGCGCGGGCGCTCGGCATCACGGTGGGCGTGCAGTACTTCCTGCTTTTCGTTCCGCTCTTGGCGGTGATAGTCTCGCTGCCCATTTCGTTCAATGGACTCGGGGTGCGTGAGGGCGCGGGCGTGGTACTGTTCGGCCTGGTCGGCGTCGGACGCGCCAGCGCTTTCTCCATGCAATTCTCACGTATCTCGTCGCCGTCGCGGTGAGCCTGCTCGGTGGATTGGCCTATCTGATCCGGATTCCACGGCGCGCGCGGCGGCCCGAAGCCTGGGAAGGAACGCTGGATGACGCAGAAGCGCATGGCGCTCGGGGTCGGCCTCCTCGTGTTCCTGTGGGCGCTCTGGGTCTACTTCACCACGCTCACCCCGACCGTGCCCTTCTGGGATTCGGGCGAGTTCATCGCCGTCTCCAAGATCCTCGGCGTCCCCCATCCTCCCGGCACGCCTTTCTTCGTGATCATCGGGCGCCTGGCCACCCTGGTGCCGTGGGCGACGATCGCGCAGCGCGTCAACGGACTCTCGGCCCTGGCGGCGGCGCTCACGGTGCTGCTGACCTACTTCGTGGGCCTGCGTTTCATCCGCCTCGCCCAAGGCCCGTCGCGCAGCCGCGCCGACGAGGCGATCGCGCTGGTCGGCGCGTTCGTCGGCGCGGCAATGCTGGCGTTCTCCGATTCGTTCTGGGAGAACTCGATCGAGGCCGAGGTCTACCAGATGATGAGCCTGGCCCAGATCCTGGTGTTCTGGCTCGGGCTCAAGTGGTGGGAGGCTCACGAGCAGCGCCCCACCGTCGGTCCGTTGCTGGTGGCGGTGTACGTGATGTGGCTGTCGGTCGGGCTCCACCTCGGCGTGGGCGTCATGGGCGTGCCCCTACTGGTGCTGGTGGCGTTCGTCGATCGCAAGGTGGCGATGCTCTTCGCCATGCCGTTCCTGGCGCTGCTGCGCGTGCCGGCGGGGCTCGAGAAGACGGCGGGGTGGGTGCTCGCCACCTCGATCGTGGTCAACGCCTGGTTCGCCTACCAGGGCAAGATCAAAGGATGGCTCGCGCTCCTCAGCGCGGCGGCGTGCGCCTACGGCATCTACTTCGCGCAATCCGACGCCAGCTTCACCGCGTTCGGGGCGCTGATCGCGACCGCCGGCGTGGTGGTGCCGCTCATCGTGATGTTCCCGAAGCACAAGGAGGCGCGCGTCATCCTGCTCGCGCTCCTGCTCATGGTGATCGGTTACTCGACTCACATCTACCTACCGATCCGCGCGAGCCTGCACCCGGGGATCAACGAAGGAGCGCCGGCGACCTGGGACCGGCTGCGCGACTTGCTCGAGCGCAAGCAATACGGGGAGATGCACCTGCTCCCGCGCCGCTCCTCGATCGAGAACCAGCTCAACAAGGAGTTCTGGCGCTACTTCAGCCGCCAATGGCCGCTGTTCCCGACCGACCGGGCGTGGGGCAGCCTGCTGCCTCTGTTGCTGGGCGTGGGAGGCGCGTTCTGGCAGGCGCGACGCGACCACAAGGGATTCCTGTACAACTTCGTCTTCTTCGGCCTCAACACCGCGGGATTGATCGTGTTCCTCAACTTCACGGACCACGAGGTGCGCGACCGCGACTATTTCTTCCAGAGCGGGTATCACGCTTACGCGCTGTGGATCGGCGTGGGAGCGGCCTGGGCCATCCAGTGGGTGCGCGACTCCTTCACGGTGGAATCGGTCAAGCGGATCGCCTGGACGGTGACCGCGGGCCTGATGCTGCTGCAGCCGATCCTGGTGCTCCGGCACCTGTGGTACACGCACGATCGGCGCGGGAACTACGTGGCGCGCGACTACGCCTACAACATGCTGGCGCCGCTCGCGCCCAACAGCTTCGTGTTCACCAACGGCGACAACGACACCTTCCCGCTGTGGTACATCCAGCAGGTCGAGGGCTTCCGCAAGGACGTGCGCGTGGTGAACCTGAGCCTGCTCAACACCGACTGGTACATCTACCAGCTCCGTGACGAGGAGCCCAAGGTGCCGATCCACCTGGCGGACGCCGACATCGACCGGCTCGGCGAGGGCGCGGTGCAGGACTCGCGTGGCAACGTCATCTACACGAATCAATCCATGGTGCAGCACATCATGAGCGAGGACCGCAATCCCGACGGATCGTGGAAGAAGCCGCCGTACTTCGCGGTCACCGTGCCCGAGCACATGGGGTTCGACAAGTACTTCTCGCTCGAAGGGCTGGTCTACCGCGTCAACCGCGACACGCTGGGTCCCGAAGTCGATGCTGAGAAGACCCGTCACAACATGTACGACGTGTTCCGCTACAGGGGCTGTTCAAGAAGGACGGCAGCTGGGACTCGACGGTGTACAAGGACGAGAACGCCGCGACGCTGTCGCGCAACTACGCCGCCGCCCACCTCCAGCTCGCCTTCCTCTACGAGAAGCAGCATCATCTGCCCGACGCGATCCGCGAGCTGGAGCGCGTCGAGCGGATGTTCCCGGGCTACGTGGACGTGATCGTGCCGCTCGGTAAGTTCTATCTCGAGGACGGCGACACCGCGCGCGCCGTGGATCTGTTCCGACGACTGGTGACGAGGAACCCCAACAACTCCGAGGCGCACTACTACCTCGGCATCACGCTGATGTTCCAGCACCATGCCGATGTCGCGATCCAGGAGCTCGACCGGGCGATCGCGCTCGACCGCCAGAACTTCTACGCGTACGTCGCGGCTTACTCCATGCTGCTCGAAGCCGGCCAGAAGGAGCGCGCGCTCTCGTACCTGGAGCGCTGGCTGAGCGACCACCCCGAGGACTCCGAGACCCGCGCCCTGCTCGAGGGCCGCAGGAACGGGGCGACGGTGCCGTTGCCGCGACCGCCGCTCCAGGAGCCTTGAGCGTTTCCATGGCGCGCGCTCTGCGTGACCGGCGCGGCCGGCTTCATCGGGTCGCATCTCACCGAGCGCCTGCTCGCCGAGGGCGTGAGCGTCACGGGCGTCGACTGTTTCACCGATTACTACGCGCCGGCGCTCAAGCGTCGCAATCTCGAGCCCTGTGCCGGGAACGAGCGCTTTCGCCTGCTCGAGCTCGATCTCGGCTCCGCGGATCTCGCGGCGCTGCCCGAGGTCGACGTGGTGTACCACCAGGCGGCGCAGGCCGGAGTGCGGGCCTCGTGGGGGCGTGAGTTCGACGCCTACACGCATCACAACGTGCTAGCCACGCAGCGGCTGCTCGAGCGCTACCGCGAGAGCCGGATCGAGCGTTTCGTGTACGCCTCCTCGTCCTCGGTGTACGGGAGGCCGAGCGCTATCCCACGCCCGAGGACGCGCTGCCCCGCCCGATCTCGCCGTACGGTGTGACCAAGCTCGCCGGCGAGCATCTGGCGCTGCTCTACGGCCGGAGCTTCGAGGTGCCCACTGTGGCGCTCCGCTACTTCACGGTCTACGGCCCGCGGCAGCGGCCCGACATGGCGTTCCACCGCTTCGCACGCGCGCTGCTGCGGGATGAGCCGATCACCGTGTTTGGTGACGGGCACCAGTCGCGCGACTTCACCTACATCGACGACGCGATCGAGGCCAACCTGCGCGCCTGGAAGCGCCCGCGCACGGCGTCTACAACGTGGGCGGCGGCTCGCAGGTCGAAGTGCTCGAGGCGATCGCGATCCTGGAACAGACGCTCGATGCCCGCGCGCAGCTCGAGTTCCGACCCACGGCGCAGGGGATCCACGGCGCACGCGGGCCGCTCACGCGCGGATCGAGGCCGAGCTCGGCTTCGTGCCCACCACGCCGATCCATGAGGGGTTGCCGCGCGAGGCGGAATGGGTGAGGGCGCTCTACGCCGAGGCGCGCGGATGAGTGCACCGTCGATCTCGGTGCTGGTTCCCGTGCTCAACGAGGCCGAGAGCCTTCCCGAGCTCCACCCCCAGCTGGTGGGCGCGCTCGAATCCGTGGGCCGGCCCTGGGAGATCCTCTACGTCGACGACGGTTCGCGCGACGGCTCGGACCTGGTGATCGCCGGCCTCGCCGCACGCGACGCGCGGGTGCGGGGCGTGTCGTTCCGCCGCAACTTCGGCAAGTCCGCGGCGCTCTCGGTGGGATTCCGCATGGCGCGCGGCGACTGGGTGGCGACCATCGACGCCGACCTCCAGGACGATCCCGCGGAGCTCCCCGCCTGGTCGCGGCACTCGAGGGCGGGCTCGATCTGGTCTCGGGCTGGAAGCAGGAGCGCCACGATCCCTTCACCAAGACGGTGCCCTCACGGCTCTTCAATGCCGTCACCGGCGCCGTCGCGGGCGTTCGACTCCACGACTTCAACTGCGGCTTCAAGCTCTATCGCCGCGAGGTGGTGGATTCGATCGAGGTTTACGGCGAGCTGCACCGCTTCCTGCCGGCGCTCGCGCACTGGCGCGGGTTCCGCGTGGGCGAGGTGGCGGTGCACCATCGCCCGCGCAAGTACGGGCGCAGCAAATACGGCGCGTCCCGCTTCGTCAACGGCTTCCTCGATCTGCTCTCGGCGGCGTTCCTCTCGACCTCGGCGCTCAAGCCGCTGCATCTGTTCGGCCGCGTCGGACTCCTGTTCCTGGGCGTCGGCGTCCTGGTCGGCGTCGGGTTCGTGATCCAGTGGCTGGGCGGCGATCCGATCCGCGTGCGCCCGCTGATGCTGTTCGGCGCGGGACTGGTGCTGCTCGGCATCCAGTTCATCCTGATGGGCCTGCTCGGCGAGATGATCGCCCGGCTGCACGTGCCGCGCGTCGAGTACCCGATCCGCGCCCGCTACAACGGCGAAGGACGGGCGGTTGAGGGTGTTCGTCCTGGCCGGGGGAGCGGGGACGCGTCTCAAGCCGCGCTTCGGTGACGTGCCCAAGCCGCTCGCACCGCTCGGCGGCCGTCCGTTCCTGGCGCGCCAGCTCGAGTGGCTGGCGAGCCGCGGGCTCGACGACGTGGTGCTCTGCGTGGGAGACGGTGCCGACGCGATCGAGACGGCGCTCGGCTCGGGCGCTGCGCTCGGCGTGCGGCTCCGTTACTCGCGCGAGACTGAGCCGCTCGGCACCGGAGGGCGCTCGCGCAAGCGGTCCCACGTGGGTCGACGGGCCGGCGCTGGTGCTGAACGGCGACACGCTTCCGGAGCTCGACCCGTGGGAGATCGAGCGCGCGCGCGGCGATCGGGGTGGGCGCGCTCGCGCTGTTTCCCACGGAGGATGCGTCGGCGAGCGGGAGAGTCGAATGCGACGAGGACGGTCGCGTGACCCGCTTCGTCGAGAAGGACGCCGAGCATCGCGGCCCGGCGTGGGTCAGCGGCGGATGCTACGCGTTCGATCCGCGCATCTGGGAGTGGCTGCCGCCCGGCGCATCGTCGCTCGAGCGCGACACGCTGCCGCGCCTGGCGGCCGCCGGGGAGCTCCACGGCCACCGCGTCACGGGTCGCTTCTGGGACATCGGCACCCCCGAGGGATGGGAGCGCGCAGAACAGGAGGTTCGGCGCGTGAAGCGGGCGAAGCGCACTACCACCGGGCGCGCGCGCCGCTGCGCCTGAGCTTCTGCGGCGGCGGCACGGACGTCTCGCCCTATCCGGAGGAGCACGGCGGGATGGTGCTCTCCGCCACCATCAACCAGTACGCGTACGCGTCGCTTCGTCCGCGCCGCGACTCGCGGGTGACGCTCGCCAGCCTCGACTACGACATGGCGGCCAAGTACGACCATCCGCGCGGCATGCGCTTCGACGGTCAGCTCGACCTGCTCAAGGCGGCGGTACGGGCGCTCAAGGTGCGCCAGGGCCTCGACCTCTGGGTCCACAGTGACGCGCCGCCCGGCTCGGGGCTCGGCTCGTCGTCGACGATGATGGTGGCGCTGATCGGCGTGCTCGCGGAATGGCTGCGGCGTCCGATGAGCGGGCACGAGGTGGCGGAGCTCGCGTACCGCGTCGAGCGGGTGGACCTGGGACTGGCGGGCGGCCGGCAGGATCACTATGCGGCGGCGTTCGGAGGATTCAAATTTCATCAGATTCGGCCGCGACGCCAACGTGGTCAATCCGCTGCGCGTGCGCCCCGAGGTCGTGCGCGAGCTCGAGTATCGGCTGCTGCTCTGCTACATGGGCCAGACCCGGCAGTCGGCGCGCATCATCGAGCGCCAGACCCGGAACTATCGCGAGGGCCGGACCGCCACGGTGCAGGCGCTGCACCGGCTCAAAGGTCAGACGCTCGAGATGAAGAAGGCGCTGCTCCTCGGTGACGTCGACGCGATGGGCGAGCTGCTGCACGAGGCGTGGGAGAGCAAGAAGCGGCTCGAGCAGGACATCTCCAACGAGCACGTCGACCGGCTCTATCGGCTGGCGCGGCGCGAAGGCGCGATCGGCGGCAAGATGCCGGGCGCCGGCGGCGGCGGCTACTTCCTGCTGCTCACCCGCTTCGATCGGAAGCATCGGGTGGCGGCGGCGCTCGAGAGCACGGCGCCCAGGCCGTGCCGTTCCAGTTCGAGCCCGGCGGCCTCGCGACCTGGTCCGCCTCGGCACCGGCGCGGGCGCGCCGCAGTGCGCGGTGACGTGCGCATCGCGCTGGTCGGTCCGGTGCATCCCTGGCGCGGCGGCATCGCCCAGTACCTGGGGATGCTCGGCGAGGCGCTGAGCGCGCGCGCCGAGGTGCGCGCGGTGACGTTCACGCGCCAGTATCCCGAGTGGCTGTTCCCGGGCAAGAGCCAGCGCGATGAGAGCGCGCCGCGCCCGCGCTTCCCGGTGACGCCCGCGATCGACACGATCGATCCTTCTCGTGGCGGCGCGCCGCGCGTGAGCTCGAGTCGTTCGCGCCCGGGCTGGTGCTGCTCAAGTGGTGGCTGCCGTACTTCGGCCCAGCGTTCGCGGCCAGCGTAGGCCCGCTGCGCCGTCACGGCACGCGTGTCGGCCTGGTGTGCGACAATCTGGTGCCTCACGAGCGCCGGATCGGCGACGCCTTCTTCACCCGCCTCATGCTGCGGAACTCCGACGGCTACCTGGTGATGTCCGAGAGCGTCGAACGCGATCTGGACCGGCTCAAGCCGGGCGCGCCGCGGCGGCGCGTGCCGCATCCGCTCTACGCGCAGTTCGATCGCGGGCGCTGGACGCGCGAGCGCGCGCGTGCCCGCCTCGGTCTCGAAGGCGAGGTGGCGGTGTTCTTCGGCTACGTGCGGCGCTACAAGGGACTCGATACGCTGCTCGAGGCCTGGCCGAAGGTGCGGGCGCGGCGTCCGGTCACCCTGGTGGCCGCGGGCGAGTTCTACGAGGACCCGGCGCCGTATCGGGCGCTGGCAGCCGCCGCAGGGGCGCGCCAGGCGTGCGGCTCCTGGAGGGCTATCTGGCGGACGACGAGGTCGAGGCGCTGTTCAAGGCCGCCGACGTGGTGGTCCTGCCGTACCGCTCCGCCACGCAGAGCGGGGTCACGCATGTCGCGTACGCCCTGGGTGTCCCGGTGATCATCACCGACGTCGGCGGCCTCGGCGAGACCGTCGAGGCGGAGCGCACCGGCCTGGTGGTCCCGCCGGGCGATCCCGGCGCGCTCGCCGACCAAGTGGTGCGCTTCTTCGCCGAGGGGCTGGGACCCCAGCTGCGCGCCGGCGTCGAGGCGATCCGCGCTGCGCACGGCTGGGACATCCTCGCCGACCACGTCGTCGCGCTCGGCGACCAGCTCGCACCGGCGCGAGGCTGGCGATGAGCTTCGCCGCTCCCGCCACGAGCCGCGCCGCGCCCGCTCCGGGAACCGTGGCCACCGCGCGCTGGATCGCGGTGTTCGCCTTCTGCGCGTACCTGGTGACCGGCGGAGGGCGGATCGTGGGCAGCGACGAGGTGACGATGCTCGAGCTGTCGCGCGCCATGCTCCACGGCCACCTCGACGTGCCCAGGGCGCGACCCTGCGCGGTCCGGACGGCGGGGCCTATACCAAGAACGCCGCGGGACAGGCGGTGCTGGCGTTGCCGCTGGTCGCCGCCGGGCGAGCTGGTGGCGCGCGCCGCTCATCTGGACGAGCCGCGGCGCTCGCTCGCCGTGCGGTTCGTCGCCTCGATCTTCGACGCGTGGGTCACCGCGCTGCTGCTCGCGGTCTTCTACGCGGCGGCGCGCGGCCTCGGCGTGGGCGGCGCCGCGGCGCTGGGCGCCACGCTGCTGCTCGGCTTCACCACGCCGGTGTGGGTCTACGCCAAGAGCTACATGGCGGAGCCGCTGCAGGCGCTCGGGCTGTTGCTCGCGGTCACCGGCAGCGCCGTGGCCGAGACCCGCGGCGCGCGGCGTCTGGCGGCGATCGGCTTCTTCCTCGCCGTGTCGGTCAAGGCCAGCATGGGTCCCATCGCGCTCGTGTGCACGCTCCCCCTTCTCTCGGTGCGGGGTGGCCGCGGCTTCGTCCCGGTGCTGGTGGCCGCGGGGCTCGCGCTCGCGGGGCACCTGCTCTACGACCTGGCGCGCTTCGGCAACCCGCTCGAGACCGGCTACGGCGCCCAGGCCACGCTCGCCGCGTACACCACCCGCTCCTGGTCGGGCTCTACGGTCTGCTGATCTCCTCGGGTAAAGGCGTGGTGTGGTTCGCGCCCGCGATCGCGCTCGCCGTGCCGGGGTGGAATCGCATGCGCCACGCCGAGCCGTCCGCGCGCAGAGCCGCGTTCGGAATCGCCGGGGCCTGGCTGGTGGCGCTCGTGCTCTACGCCACGTTCGAGCACTGGGCAGGCGACGGCTCGTTCGGTCCGCGCTACCTCGTTCCGCTCCTGCCGCTCGCATTCCTGGCCGTGGCCTGGGCGTTGGATCGCGGATCGCGGGCCGTGCGGCGCGTGGCGTGGATGCTCGGCGCGCTGGGATTCGTGGTCCAGATCGGTGGGGTCTCGATCCACTATGGCGCGGAGATGCGCGAGGTCGGGGACTATCCCTACACCCGCGCGCTCGCCGATCCGCAGCTTCATGAGCGACAGCCACTTCAATCCGGCGTTCTCACCGATCGCCGGCCACTGGCGCATGCTGCTCCGCAACGCGGGCGAGCACCTGCGGGGCGAGGCGCCATCGTCTCACCGGCGAGGGCGAAGCCGACGCGCGGGTCGGGATCGGAGCTGCGGACCAGCGGCGACTGCTCCACGCGCTCGACTACTGGTGGCTCTACCTGCTCTACGCCGGTCTGCCGCTCGGCTTGGTGGCGCCGCTGCTCCTGGTGCTGATGGCCGTGACTCTGGCCGCAGCGCTCGCGCTGCGCCGCGCCGCGACCGTGGAGGCGCGCGCGGCGTGAGCACCCTGGCGGTGGTGGTGCTCAACTGGAACGGTCTCGCCGACACCCGCGCGCTGTTGCCCACGCTCGCCGCCTGCCGTGTGCCTGCGGGGTGGCGCGTGCAGGTGGTGGTGGTGGACAACGGATCGAGCGACGGCTCGCCCCAGGCGCTCGCGGCGGAGTTCCCGAGATCGAGCTGCTGGCATTGCCAGACAACCGGCGCTTCGCCGGGGGCAACAACCACGGAATCCGCCACGCGCTTGCGACGGGCGCCGACGCGGTGATGCTCCTCAACAACGACACGCGCGTGGATCCGGGGCTGGTCGAGCGGCTGCTGCTGGCGCTCGAGCAGGATCCGGGCGCCGCCGCGGCCGCGCCGCTCATCTATTTCGGAGCGCCGAGCCAGCGCATCTGGTACGCGGGTGGAGTCGTGCGCCTCGGCGCTCGGCTGGGTGGCGCATCGTGGCCTGCGCGCGCTCGACTTGGGCCAGTACCGCGCGGTGGAGTCGACCGGCTACCTGACCGGGTGCTGTCTGCTGGCGCGGCGCGCGGCGTGGGAGCAGGTGGGACTCCTCGACGAGCGCTACTTCATCTACGCCGAGGACGCCGACTGGAGCCTGCGCGCCCGTGCTCAGGGTGAGCGACTGCTATTCGTGCCGTCCGCGCGGCTGTGGCACGCCGTGTCGGCGGCGAGCGGCGCGGCGAGCCCCTGGAAGATCTACCACCGACTGCGCGCGAACCTCCGGCTCTTCGCCCAACACGCACGCGGTCTGGCGCGGATCACGTGGCTCCCCGCGTTCGTGGCATGGCAGCTCGCGCTCATGCTCTGGCTGTTCCTGCGTGGACACGCGGGCGCCGCGCTCGCGGTGCCGCGCGCGCTGCTCGATGCACTGCGCGGCAAGCCGGCGGCGGAGGCGCGCCTGCGCATGACGTCCGCCGCGCTCATGTGCGGAAGCCCGCGCCCGGTCCGGACGAGCCGCCGCTCTTCCTGCGCGAGCTGATCGCCGCGGCTCCCGCCGGGATCCGTGTGCTCGACGCCGGGTGCGGACCGGGCTCGTGGCCCTACGCGCTCCGTGCCGATGTGCGGGTCACGGCGTTCGACCTCAAGTTCCCGCCGGGGCCGCCCGCACCGGCCCCCACGTGGCGGTGTTTCGTGGCGATCTCGCGCGGCTGCCGCTCCGGGACGAGTCGTTCGACCTCACCGTCTGTCACTACGTGCTCGAGCACGTCTCAGCACTCGAGCCTTGCTGCGACGAGCTAGCCCGCGTCACCCGGACCGGCGGGACGCTGTATCTTTCCATTCCGAGGGCCGCGGCCTTCGACGACCGGCTCTACCGGTTCGCCGGGTACTTCGCCAAATACGCGCTCATGAGAATTCCGCAAGCGACTCGAGCACCAGCAGCGCTTCGACCTCGACCAGGCCCTCGGGCTGTTCGAGGCGCGCGGCTTCGAGGTCGAGGCGCTGGCGCACGTGCCGGCCGGGTTCTCATGGATGAACGATCCCCGCACCCAGCCGCTGCAGGGGCGTTCACCGACGCGCTCGCGGCGCTCCATCGCGCCACGGGGATCGATCTCGCCGCCGACGCCAACCTGGTGATGACCTTCCGCAAGCGTGGTGCGGCGCCATGCGGCGCACGCCCCGGCTGAGACGCGTGACCCACGTGTGCCGCGCGTGCGGCGAGCACGCGATCGTGGAGCCGCAACGACCCTGGCCGGCGCGCTGGACGTGTCCGTGGTGCGGCTCGTCCAATCCGTTCGGGAGACCGCGATGAAGGTCGCCATGCGCGCCTTAGAGTCGTGGCGCTCGGAGTCGCGATCGGATCCGGTCTCGCCGCGGCCGCCGACCGCACGCCCGCCGCCGTGGTCGAGCGGGCCCCTGCCGAATACCCGGCGTGGGCGATCGGATCGGGGGTGAGCACCGACGTCTTGCTGCGGCTCCGCATCCTGCCCGACAGCACGCTGGGACAGGTGAAGGTGGCTCCTACACGGTGAAGAACGATCTTCTCACGCGCCAGATGCGCGCCGGGTTCGACAGCGCCGCGGTGCATGCGGTGAGGCGTTGGACGTTCCGCGCGGCCACGCTGTCGGGGAACGCGGTCGCCGTCTGGCTCGACGTCGCGGTGCCGTTCGAGGATCCGGGGGCAGCCCCGGACTCCGCTCGGGCCGTTGCGCCTGCGGACAGCGCCGTCCGCGTGGCGCGTGTGGGGCCCGCCGTGTCCGCGGCCGCATCCCTCGACACCTTGGCGCATCCGGTCGCCGCCGCGCCGAGCGACGGCGTCGCCGCGGGTCATGGAGCGGTCGCCGCCGGCGGCGCCGCCATCCTCCGGGCGTCACGATGGAAGCGCGCCTACCGATGGCGGTCGAGAGCGCGCCCGCGCCGTCTGGCCTCCGGCCGCGAGCTACGCCGCCCAGGGCCAGGTGGACGTGCTCCTCAGGGTCGACAGCCTGGGCCTGGTGCGGGAGGCGCGGGTGGATCACCGTCGCTACACGTGCAGAGACACGACCCTGGCGGCCGCCATCGACTCGGCCGCCGTGGTCGCGGCGATGCGCTGGCGCTTCGATCGCGCCAAGCCGGGCGAACGGCCCACCCCGGTGAGCACCTCGATTCCGTTCCGGATTCCCGATCCGCCCGCGGGCCAGATGGTCGTGGTCGGGTGCGTGCGCGATTCGGTCACGAAGAGCCCACGGCCGCTCGCCGACATCCTGGGCGCCGATGGCAAGGCGCTGGGTCGCGCGGACCACACCGGCTGGTTCGTGCTCAAGGGCACGGCCGCCGCCGAGGCCAAGAAGCTCCGCGCGTCGGCCTTCTGCTACGCCGGGTGGGTTTCGCGCGGTGAAGCCCTGAGGAAGCACGGCGACGAGCTGACGCTTCTACGCCTGGAAGAACATCTGCGCGGACCGCCCGGGGCGATGAGCCTCCGCGTGCTCCACGCACCGGCCGAGATCGCCGGACAGGCGTCGGTGCTGGCGCAGGCGCTCCGCGATCTGGGCGTCGAGGCCCACTCGCTCGCCACCAATCCGGGCTTTCCGCAGTACACGCCCGACGAGATGCGTCCCTACGACGCGTGGCCGCCGCTGCCGCGGTACCTGGGATACCTGGGCAACCTGCTGCGTCACGCCGGACGCTGGGACGTCTACCATTTCCACTTCGGACGCACGCTGGTGCCGCCCCACAATCCCGACCTGCCGCTCTACCAGGCGCTCGGCCGCGCGGTGGTCTTCCACTATCACGGCTGCGACATCCGCAACCGCATCCACATGCTGGAGCACACGCGCACGCGACCTGCACCGAGTGCGATCCGTTCTGCGTCCCGCCGCGGCAGCGCCAGATCCTGGCGAGCGCGCGCCGCTTCGTCGATCGGGAGCTGGTCTCGACCCCGGACCTGCTCGAGTCCGCTCCGCGCGCCACGCATCTGCCGGTCGCCGCGGACCTCGCGCGCTACCCGTTCACACCGACGTCAGGGACGCCGCGGCTGGTGCTGCACGCGCCCACCAACCGGCTCATCAAGGGCACCCGCTACGTCGAGCGCGCCTACGACGCGCTGCGTCCGCGCTTTCCCGGCACCGGCTTCGAGGTCGTGGAGCGGCTCGCGTGGACCGAGCTGCGCGACCGGCTCGCCACGGCCGACGTCGTGGTGGATCAGGTGTTCATGGGCTGGTACGGGATGGTGGCGGTCGAGGCGATGGCGATGGGCAAGCCGGTGCTGTGCTACATCCGCGAAGACTTCGAGCGACGACTCGTCGACTGCCCGATCGTGCGGTGCACGAAGGAGGATCTGCCGGATCGGCTCGCCGAGCTGCTGGCGGACGAGCCACGGCGCCGGAGCGCTCGGCGAGGCGGGACGGCGCTACGTCGAGCGCGAGCACGCGGCCCCGGTGATCGCGCGGCGCCTGCTCGATCTCTACCGCTCGATCCGCCCCGGCGAGCCCGTGACCGACGGTCGGAACACCGCCCATGCGTGAGGCGCTCAAGCGCCTGACCGGCGAGTCCGTGGTCTACGGACTCGGCCAGGTCAGCGGCCGCTTCGTGCAGTTCCTGATGGTGCCGGTCCTCACGCGCGTGCTCACGCGCGACGTGTACGGCGTCGGCGACCTGGTGATGGCCTACGCGCAGTCGGTGGTGCTGCTCCTGGTGTTCGGCATGGATGCCGCGCTGGTGCGCTTCTTCTACCATGAGCCCGATCGCGAGGCGCGCCGCCGCATGGTGACCAGCTCCCTGCTCTTCCGGGTGGGCTCGGCGCTCGCCCGGCGCCGTGGCGCTCGCGGCGCTGGCCGCGCCGCTGGCCCTCGGCGCTGATGGGTTCGGCGGTGTATCGCAAGTACCTGATGATCGGGGCGGTCACCCTGCCGTTCACGCTGCTCGCGTTGTTCATGAACGACGTCCTGCGGGTGACGTTCCAACCCTGGAAGTTCATCGGATTGAACCTCACGCAGGCGCTGGTGACGTTCGTTGCCGCGCTGTGGCTGGTGGTGCAGCGCCACATGGGCGTGGCGGGCGTGCTCTACGCCAAGCTCGCGGGCGACGCGGTGGCCTCGTTGCTGGGCCTCGCGCTGATCCGCTTGTCCGGTCACCCGCGCGTTCGATCCCCAAGTGCTGAAGCGAATGCTGCGGTTCGGCGCGCCGATCGTGCCGGCGGCGTTTTGCTACGGGATCATCGGCGCGGCGGATCGCTTCTTCCTGCAGCGCACGCGCGGCCTCGACGAGAGTCGGGACGTACGCGGTGGCCGTGAGATTCTTCGCGGTCGCGATGATGGGAGTCTCCGCGTTCTCCCTCGCGTTCTTCCCGTTCGCCCACGCGCGCTCGGGGAGCCGGACTCCCCGCGTCTCTACGCGCGGGTGTTCTCGCTCTACATGGCGGCCGCTGGATTCGCTGGGGATCCTGGTCGGAGGGTTCGCGCCCGAGGTGGTCGCCTGGGCGGTGCCGGCGGAATATCGCGACGCGGCGCGACCCGCGCTGCTCCTGACTTTTGCCGCGGTGGCCTACGGCGCGTACTATGTCTCCTGCCTCGGGATCCAGCTCTCGCTCAAGACCGCGTGGCTCGGCGGAACCGCGGCATTGGCGGCGGTGGTGGCGGTGACGGCCAACGCGATCCTGGTGCCACGACAGGGACCGATGGGCGCGGCCGAAGCCACCTGGCTCGGCAACGTGGTGCTCGCCGTCGGCACGTATCGGGTCGCGCAGACCGTGCATCCACTGCCGTTCCGCGGCGGCACGATCGCCGCGCTCTATGCACTGGCGCTGGCTCTCGGCATCGGGGCGCAGCATCTGCCTTCCACGGCGGTGGGCGCGGCGCTCAAGCTCGCGATCGCCGCGGCGTTCCTGGGCGTGGCCTGGGCAGTGGGCGTGGGACGCGAGCGATAGAGCGAGGAGGGACGACGCATGTGCGGGATCGCGGGGCTTTACCGGACCCAGGGCCGGATCGATCTCGGGCGTCTCGGACACATGGCGGCGATCCTGCGTCACCGCGGCCCTCACGACGAGGGCATGGTGCTGATCGATCCGGGCAGCGGGCACGCGGTGACGCTCGGCGGTCCCGACACGCCGCGCGAGGCGTATCAGAGTCCGCATCCCTATGCGCCCGGGCGCCGCCACGGCGCGGCCGATCCGTCGTTCGGCGTCGGGTTCGCGCACCGGCGGCTGTCGATCGTGGACCTGAGCCCGGCCGGTCATCAGCCGATGTGCGATCCGCGCGCGCGTCACTGGATCACTTACAACGGCGAGATCTACAACTACGTCGAGCTGCGAGGCCGAGCTCGAGGGACTCGGCGAGCGCGCTTCACCAGCGCCAGCGACACCGAGGTGATCCTGGCCGCGTACCGGCGCGTGGGGCCGAGCGACTGCCTCGAGCGCTTCAACGGCATGTTCGCGCTCGCGCTGTGGGACGGCGATGCGCGCCGCCTGCTGCTGCGCGCGTGACCGTCTCGGCGTCAAGCCGTTCTACTACCAGTGGGACGGCCGCCGCGTTCGCTTTCGCCTCGGAGCCCAAGCGCGCTGGTGCTCACCCAGCCGCTCGCGGATCGCGCCGCGGCTCGCCGCGATCCGCGACCTGGTGGCGCTCGACTGGGTGGACCACGAGGCCGCCACGTTCTTCGAGGGGTCCTGCAGCTTGCCGCCCGGCCACCTGCTGACGATCGGCGAGGGCGAGCTCGCGCCTGCGCGCGCTGGTGGGAGCTCGATCCCGACCCGTCGCGCCGCCGGCAACGCCCGAGGATTGGACGCGCGAGTTCGCCGAGCTGTTCACCGACGCCGTGCGCATCCGGCTGCGCGCCGACGTCGAGGTCGGCTCGTGCCTCTCGGGCGGACTCGACTCGAGCGCGGTGGTCACCACCGCGGCGCCGCTCGCGAGCCGACCGCTGCACGCGTTCACCTGCGCCTACGACGAAGGCCCGGCGTTCGACGAGCGGCCCTACGTCCGCGCCACGGTCGGCGGCGAGCGGCGCGCAGTCGCACGTCGTGGTGCCGGACGGCGCTGATCTTCTGGGCGACGTTCGACCGTCTCACGTACCAGCAGGACGAGCCCACCGCCGGTCCCGGCGTGTACTCGCAGTGGAAGGTGATGGAGCTCGCGCAGCGCACGGAGCTCAAGTGTGCTGCTCGACGGACAGGGCGGCGACGAGACGCTCGCCGGCTACTAGCGCTACCTGCCGCTGCGGCTGCGCGACCTGCTCGCCGCCGGGCGGCTCGGTCGCTTCATCGCCAGTGGCGGGACGTGGCGCGACCGGCTCGGCGCCGCACACGCTGGCGCTCACGGTCGAGCCCTGGCTGCCCGCGCGCGCTGGTCGCGCCGCTGCGGCGCGCTTACGGGCAAGGCAAGGATCGCGTGCTGGCGCACGACGCTGCGCGAAGCTGCGTGACCACGCGTCCGCTGCGCCCGCCGCGCGGGTTCAGAGCGCGGTCGCGACGCAGCAGGCATTCGACCTGCGCCAGCGCCTGCTGCCCTCGCTGCTGCGCTACGAGGATCGCAACAGCATGGCGTTCGTCGATCGAGACGCGCCTGCCGTTCCTGGACTACCGGCTCGTCGAGTTCGCGTTCGCGCTGCCCGACGAGCAGAAGCTCGACGGCCGCGACGTACCAAGGCCGATCCTGCGGCGCGCGCTCGCCGACCGCGATTCCGCGCAACGGTGCGCGCGCGGCGCGACAAGATGGGATTCGAGACGCCCGCCGACGTGTGGCTGCAGCGGCCGCTACGCGCGCGAGGTCGAACGCCGGCTTGCTCACCGCCGGGTCCGCTGCACCGACTGGCTCGAGCCCGCGGCGGTCGCCGCGGCGCTCGACTCCTATCGCGCGGGTCTCGAGCCGATCGGGCTCCAGGTGTGGCGCTGGCTGTCGCTCGAATCATGGGCTCGGCAGTTCCTCGTCGGTGCGACCCACGCGTGGTCGAGACGCCCGGCCTCCGACGCCATGCACCCCGCTCGACGCCTGCGCCGAGGAACACGACGCGGCCGCGGCGCGGTCGCTCGAAGCCCAGAGCGTCGCTCGCTAGTGGATCTCGCTCGTCCTCTCCGAGGTGCGCTGGGGATACTTCCGGACGCGTAAGCAGTTCCTGCTGTCGCGCTTCCCGGAGCACTGGCGGATCTTCTTCGCTCAGCCTCCCGCCAAAGGCACCGACGACCCGTGGACGCCGCGGCGCGAGGGTCGCGTGACGCCTACTTCACGGTGCCGTTCCTCAAGCCCGCGACCACCTCCAGCGCGCTCTACAACGGCGCTCGCGCAGCCCGGCGCCGGCGGCCGCGCTGCCATCGAGTGGGGGCCGGAGCGCTGGCTCTCCGGCAAGCTCCGCGAACTGGGCGTCGAGCCCGAAGCCGGTCGTGCTGGTCTCCAACATCTACTGCCCGGGCGCGCTTCGCGCGGCTCCGCAAGCGGGCAGTGTTCTACGACTACAACGATCAGCCCGTTCCAGTTCGCGGGCGTCCGGCCTGGGCGCGCGGGCTACTGGCCACGCACGCTGCGCGCAGGTCGATCGCGTTGTTCGTGGTCTCGGAGTACTACCGCCGCGCAGCTCGAGCGTGGAGACCGACCGACCCGTCGATCCTGATCGGCAACGGCGTCGAGTACGAGGCAGTTCGCCGCGCCGCGCGCGGTCCCCGCGGACCTCGCGGCGCTGCCGCGGCCGCTGATCGGCTACGTCGGGCTGCTCTCGCATTTCCTCGACTTCGAGACGCTCGAGGCGCTTCGTCGCGAGCCGGCGCGGGAGGCACCCTGGTCCTGATCGGACCGGGCAGCCCGGCGACCGGCGCGAGATCGAGGCGACTCGCGGCCCGCGAGGCGTGGCGCGTGCTCGGGACCAGGCCCTACGAGCGATGTGCCGGCGCTACATGCAGGCCCTGGATGTGGGTGTGATACCTTTCCGGGCGCAAGATCCCGTACGTGCAGGGTATTAACCCAACAAGGTCGTACCAGTACCTCGCCGCCGGCCTGCCCGGTCGTCACCACGCCCGTGCTGGATCTCGAGCCCGGTCTTCCCAAGCCTCCAGTTCGCCTCGACGCCGCGGAGATGGTCGGCCGCGGTCGGCCGGGCGCTGGACGCGCGGCGCGGAGCCCGAAGCGCGCGTCGCTCGCTCGCGCGTCCACACGACTGGTGCGCGACTCGCCGCGCGCATGGTGAGCGAGATCGAGCGGACCGCTATCCCTGGCGCGGCCGCTCGCGCCGAGCGCGCATGACCCGGAACGCTCCGAGGCCGGAAGACTCCGCCGCACCGCGCGGAACGTTCGTCCTGTCCGCGCCGCTGGGCGGCGGCGCGGCGCTCGCGGTGATGACCGTGCTGTTCTTCCACCAGGTGATCGCTCGGCGGCATGACGTTCGTCGGCGCCCGACGCCACGCGCGCCGGTCGGGTTCGTGCGGATGGGCGAGCAGTCGCTCTAGCACGATCACGTCTATCCGCTGTGGAATCCGTTCGTGTTCCTCGGCATGCCGTCGTTCGCGAGCGGCGCCTACAACCCGCTCATCTATCCGCCCGACTGGCCGCTCGCGCTGATCGCCGAAGGTCGTCGCCGCTGCCGGAGCTCACCTGGCTGCATCCTCTATTACTTCCTCGGCGGACTGTTCTTCTTCCTGCTCGCGCGTGAGTGGGGCGCGCGTCCCGAGGGCGCGCTGCTCGGCGCGGTCGCGTTCGATGTTCGCGCCCAACCTGGTCGCAGTGGGCTCGCACGGGCACGGCAGCCAGCTGGTGAACTCGGCATACCTGCCGCTCCTGCTGTGGCTGGCGGCGCGCTGGATGCGCCGCGGCGGCCTGCATCGATCTCGGGCTGGCTCGCGCTGGCGGGCGGCTTCCAGATGCTGCGCGGCCACGCGCAGATCGCCTTCTACACCTGGGCTCGCAGTCGGGCTCTACGTCGTGGTCGAGCTGGTCGCGGGGATCCTGGACGCGCGCGCCGGCCGCGGCACGCCCTTGCCGGCGCTGCTCGCACGCGCCGCGGCGAGTCGGCGCCGCCATGGCGCTCGCCTTCGGCATCGCCGGCTTCTACAACCTGCCGCTGCGCGACTACGCGCAGTACTCGATCCGTGGCGGCGGCGTGGGCGGCGGCGTGGGCATGGAGTACGCCACGGCCTGGTCCCTGGCGCCGTGCGAGCTGCCGACCGTGGTGATTCCGGAGCGGTCGGCTTCGGCGGCGCGACCTACTGGGGCGGCATGCCGTTCACCGACTACCCGAACGCCTACGTGGGCATCGATCACGGTGGCTGCTGGCTGCTGCCGGCGCTGCTCGCGATCCGGGCGTCTGCGCGTCGTCGCGCTGACGCTGGCGGGACTGGCGCTGCTGGTCGCGATGGGCCGCTACTTTCCACTCTACGGATTCCTCTACGAACACCTGCCGCTCTTCAACAAGTTCCGCGTGCCGGTGATGATCCTGGTGCTGTTCCAGCTCGCGGCGGCGCTCGGGCTCGCCTGGGGCTGGAGCGCGCGTGCTCGAGGCTCCGGCCCTGAAGCCACGGCGATCGGATGGAGCGATTGCTATTCGCGACCGGCGCGCGTGCTGGTGGTCCTGCTCGTGATGGCGATCGTGGTGGCGCGAGGCGCTGGCGCACCGGCTATCTGGCGGCGGTGCGCTCGCACGCGTCCCGACCTGCCGCCCCGGCGGGCCGACGGCGGCGTTCGCGCGGATTCGCGGGCGACCTGGTGCGCGTCTCGCTGTTCGGGCTCGCGGAGCTGGCGGCGGCGCTGCTCGTGCGCCGGCGGCGGCTGAGCGCGCCGGTGGCGTCCGGTGCGCTGCTGCTGCTGCTGCTCGACGAGCTGTGGCCGGTGAGCGCTCAGGTGATGCAGCCCGGTGATCGGTCCGTACGTGCCGCGCGGTCGTCGACGCAGGGTCGCGACGACGTCGTCGAGTTCCTCGAGAAGCCGGCCCGCCCGGCACGTTCCGCATGCTAGCCGGTCGAGGAGCTCCGCAGCAACCGCTTCGCCGGATTCGGCGATCGCGATCGATCGGCGGCTATCACGCCGCCAAGCCGCGCCTGCTCAGGACCTCGCGGATGCCGCCATGGTGCCTTCGCCCGATCATCCGGGCGAGATCCGTACTGGCTTCGGCTGCTCAACGTGCGCTACGTGGTGACGCAGCAGACCGTCGACGATCCGCGCTTCCGTGGCCTTCCGGGGAGCGGGGACCGTCATCGAGAATCCCGACGTGCTCCGCGCGCGACGCTGGTGACGGCCTATCGCGTCGCCGCCTCGCGCGCGCGCGATTCTGGACTCGATCGCTCACGGCGTCGTGACGACAGCGCGCGCATGACCTGGCTCGAGCAGGATCCCGGCCTGAAGCTCGGTCCCGCGAGTGGCGGCGCCGCCGCGATCACGCGCTACCGGCTCAACGACGTCACCGTGGACGTCGACACGCCCGGCGCCGGCGCTGCTGCGGCTCGCCGACCTGTGGTATCCCGGACTGGAAGGCGACGGTCGACGGACGACCGGCGTCGATCCTGCGCGCCGACTATCTGCTGCGCGCGGTGCCGGTGCCGGCCGGCCGTCACCGCGTCGAGTTCCGCTTCGAGTCGAAGGCGGTGCGCACCGGACTCCGGCTCTCGATCGCGAGCGCGCTGGTGGCGCTCGTCGCTGATCGCCGCCGGCACGCTGTGGGCGCGGCGAGAGCGATCGCGCCCGGGCGCGTCGAGGTTGAAGACGCTGGTGATCATCCCCACCTACAACGAGAGCGAGAACATCGACGCCGCTGATCGATCGGCTGCTGGCGCTTGCCGTGCGGCCTCGAAGTCCTGGTGGTCGACGACAGCTCGCCGGACGGCACCGGCGCGGCTGGTGGAGGCGCGCACAGCGCTCGAGCCGCGCGTCCATCTGCTCCGGCGTCCCGGCAAGCTGGGGCTGGGCTCGGCTTATCGCGACGGCTTCCGTTACGCGCTCGAGCACGGCGCCGAGTACATCTTCGAGATGGACGCCGACTTCTCGCACGATCCAGCCGCGATCGGCGAGTTCCTTCGTCAGGCCGGCCGAGGTGGACCTGGTGCTCGGCTCGCGCTACCTGAACGGCGGCGTCACGGTGGTGAACTGGCCGCTGTCGCGGCTCATCCTGTCCTACGCCGCGAACGTGTACGCGCGCCGGATCACCGGGCTGCCGCTATGGGACGCGACCGGGGGCTTCAAGTGCTTCCGGCGGCGGGCGCTCGAAGCGGTGCGGCTCGATCGAGTGCGATCCGACGGCTACGCGTTCCAGATCGAGATGTCGTTCAAGGTGCTGGAAGCGCGGGCTCAGCATCCGCGAGATCCCCATCATGTTCGTGGATCGCCGCGCCGGACGTCTCGAAGATGAACCGGCGCATCATCTGGGAAGCCGCTCGGATGGTGTGGCGGCTGCGATTCACCAGCCTGCTCGGCCGCTTGGAGTAATCTTCATGCGTTTCTCCACCCCTGGCGCGCGCGGCGCTGCTCTGCCGCGCTCGGAGCCGAACCCGCCGCCGCTGCCAGCGCGCCGGCCGCGTGGCAGACCTTCGTCCACACCAGCGAGTTCACCGCCCTGCTGGCCGCGCTCCGGCGCGGTGTGGGGCGCCACGGCCGAGGCGGGTCTCTACCGCTGGGACCGAACGCTGGACGCTTCGAGTCCGTGCGGCGCGAGCCCGGATCGATCGCGAGCAATCGACTCAGCGCGCTCGCCATGGATCGCAGCGGCCGGTTGTGGGTCGCCACCAACGGCGCGGGCGTGAGCCGGCGCTCGAGCGACGGCCGGCATTGGGACCTGGTGGACCAGCTCGACGGGCTGCCTTCCGACACGGTGCAGGTGCTGGAGGCCAACGGAGACACGGTGTGGATCGGCACGTCGCGCGGCGTGGCGCTGTGGAACGGGAGGAGATCAGCGGGGCGCTCCCGGACGGCATCACGGAGTCGTTCGATACGACCTTCGCGAGCGTCTCGGTGACCGGCCTCGCGCAGCTCGGCGACTCCTTGTGGCTGTCGACGCGACGCGGGATCGGGCTCGCGCACCTGAGCGCGCAGCTCACCGACTGGCGTCCGATGAACGCCGGCCTCACCGCGACCGACGTGAAGGCCTTCGCCTCGGACGGCGCCTCCCTGTTCGCGCAGGTCGGAGGCGAGGTCTACCGCTGGCGCCAGGACCTGGCCCAATGGCAGTCCGAGCCGGGAGCGGGGTGGTCCATCGACTCACCGATACGCAGGACGTCGTGCTGGCGGCCGGGGAGAGCGGGGGCGTTTCGCTGGCGACTCTCGGCGACCGATTCCGGTTGGACGGCGCTGCCCGGCGCACCTCGCCGCGTCGCCGTCCGATGGCTCCGATCCCGAGATCACGCTCGCGGAGGACGGCGTGGCATTCGCCGCGCTGGCGGAGTCGTTGTTCGAGTGCGCCCGCCGTTTCCGGACCGTGGCTGATTCATCCGCTGCCCGCAGGTCCTCCCGGGAACGATCTGCTGCAGGTGGCGATCGACGGCGCGCGGGTCTACGTGACGACCAATCTCTCGGGGATCGCCTGCGCTACGACGGGACCTGGCGGGTCTGGCCTCAGGTGCCATGCGCGGGCCTCGAATGCGACACCACTTTCTACTGGCCGAAAGCCGCGCTCGGGATGTTCATCGACGCCACCGGCCGCAAATGGGTGGGCTGCTGGAGCTTGGCCTCGACTCGTTCCTCGATACCCCAGCGGATCGGACCTTCACCCACCACGTGATCGGCACCGGCGACGACCACGATGCCGACACGCAGCGGACGTGGATGATCTGCGGCGCGCAGGATTCGCTCGGTTGGCGCTGGCTCGGGACCGACACCGCCAACAGCGACGTCGTGGGCCCGATCGGGATCGAGGTCTACGACCCCGGCCTGGTTCCCCGCAGGATCTACGATCAGTCGAACAGTGAGATGTCGGGCATCCTGGTCCGCGGCCTGACCGTGACGTCCAACCGCAGGCTGTGGGTCGGCTACGATCCCGGTGGCCTCGATTTCGTCACGGGACCTCCCGATTCGGCGCACTTCAACCATCTGCCGATCACGGACGGCAGCCTCCGGGCTTCGAGAGCTTGCGCTCTGTGCGCGGCCTCGCTCTGCTATGGGGAGTCGCTGTGGGTGGTCACCAACAACGAGGTGTGGCGTTTCAACGACGCGGCGACCGTGCTCTCCAGGCCGGCGCAGAATCCGCTCCTGCTCCGCGGCGGCATGTCGACCCTCGCGGTCAAGCCCCTCGCCACCGGCTTGGACGGCGCGGTGTGGGTTGCGACCGCCGGGGGCCTGCGGGTATTCCGTCCCGGGGCGCGATCGATTCCTTCACCACCCTCAATTCTGCCGATCCCCAACGACGACGTGCGCGCGGTCGCGGTGGATCCGAGCTCGGGCGTGGTGTGGGCGACGACCGCCGGGGGGCCTGGCGCGCTTCGATCCCGCTCTACGTGACACCACCGCCGCCGCCGCTGCCCTCGCTCTCCGCGCGCGGTGTATCCCAATCCCGCGCTGCTCACCGGACTGGGCATCCAGCTCCGGATCGCGGGGGACGCCGCGATCTATTCGGCCGGATCTACGACCTGTCGGGATGGCACGGGGTGCGCACGATTCACGACGTGCCCAATGGCGCGATCGTGTGGGACGGCCGGGATGAAGACGGGCGGCTCTGTGAGGCCGGGAATCTACTTCTTTGCGAGTCGAGGCCGGTGGACGATCCGTGGTCGCGCGCGTGGCGCTGATCCAGTGACGTGACGCCTCGGCTCCACTGGCTCGGAGCAACCCCCGCGGAGTGGGATTCGCTGCGGCGCAGCGATCCCGCCGCGACGCCGATCCATCGCCCCGAGCTTGGCGCGCGCGCTTGCCGCGGTGTTGCCCGGCTATTCGGCGCACTGGATCGCGGTGGAGCGTGACGGTCGGCTCGTGGGCGGGGCGCCGGCGATGATCGAACGACGCGCGGGCTCCACCGGATCCACGCCATGCCGTGGGCACTCTGGGGCGCCGCTCCGCGCAGGCGGCCTGCGCGGCGCGGTCGACGAGCGGTGGCCGCCGCCATCGATCTGCGCGCGAGCGAACTGGCGCGCGCGGTCGGATAAGGCGCCTGGGTGCTCTACCGCCCGCACGAGCCCGAGGTCGCGCGCGCGGCGCTGGAGCGCATCCCGGAGAGACGCGCGCGATGACCACGGCGGTGATGGATCTCGCCGGCGGAGTCGAGGCGGCCTTTCGCGCGGGGTGGCGGCAGGACCCGCAGCGAGATCTGCCCGCGCACGGCCGGCCAGCTCACCTGCGCCGAGGATCCCGGCGCGCTCGACGAGGCTTACACGCTCCACCGCGCGCAGGCGCGCGGGTGGCCCGGACATCGCCTGCGCCCCTCGAGCTGTTGCGCTGGCTGCTCTCGACGATCTGCCCGCGGCGCGTCGCTTCACCGCGCGTGACGCGCGCGGCCTGCGGCCGCCGGGCTGGTGCTGATCGGAGTATCGGGGTGGATGCAGTGTGGAGGCAGGTCGCATCCCGAGGCCAGCACAGTCGCGCGACGGCGCGCCGATGTGGTGGAGTCGGCCGAGCGCGCAGCCGCGGCGGGCTGCGCGGCGTGTCAACTGGGAGCGAGCGCGGGCCTGGCTCCGGTCGAGTCAGTTCAAGCTGACTCGGGCACGCGACCTGCCGGTGATCGTGCGCTGGATCGCGCGGTGCATGCCGGTGTCGTCGGCGCGCGGTGGCGTGCCGGGCCGCGGCGCGAATCCGCGCGCGGCGCGCGCGGAGCGCCGGCATGAATGATCGCAACGCTCGGGAACGCCGCCGTGGTGCACACGCAGCGCTGGGTGGAGTATTTCCGCGCGCGTGGGCATCAGGTCGCGCCTGTGGTCGCTGGAGCCCGCGCCGCCCGGACTGGACGCGCGACCACTGCCCACGTCCGCGTTGCCGCCGCTCATCCGCTATCCGCTCGCGACCCCGGCGCTGCGGCGCGAGCTGGACGCGTTTGCGCCCGACCTGCGTGGACGCGCACTACGTCCTGAACTACGGATTGCTCGGCGTGCTGGCCGGGCACCGTCCGCTGGCGGTGAGCGCCTGGGGCTCTGATCTCTCGGTGACGGGCCGCGGGCTGTGGCGCGCGCGCGCGCGCGCGCTTCGTGCTCGAGCGCGCCGACCTAGGTCCTGACCGGACGCCGAGAATCTGGCTGCGGCCGCACGTGCGCTGCGGCGCGCCGGCGAAGCGCGTGCCGCGCATTCCGTGGGGGATCGCGATCGATCATTTCGTTCCGAGCGCCGAGCGGCAGTCCGGGGCTGTTGCTCTCGACCCGCATGATGGAGCTGGTCTCGCGACCTCGCCACCGTGATCGGAGGTAGGGCGCCGGTGCTCGAGCGTTGGCTCCCGCGCGGAGCTCGTGATGGCGGGGACGGAGCCAGCGCGCGGCCCTCGAGGAGCGGGCGGCGCGACGCCTGCCGAGCGGACGCTTTCGGTTCGTCGGCCGGCCTCGACGCCACCGCGATGGCCGCGCAGCTCGGGCGCGCCGGATCTCTACCTCTCGGCATCTTCTGTCCGACTCGACGTCGCTCTCACTGCTCGAGGCCATGGCGAGTGGGCGGTGCCGGTGGTGACCGACATCGAGGGCAACCGCGAGTGGGTGCGACGACCGCGAAGGCGCGCGGCTGTTCGCGCCCGGAGACCCCATGGTTTCCGACCCGCGCCCTCGAGGCCGTGATCGAGGACGAGCCGTGGAAGGAGCGGGTGCGCCCCCAACAACCGCGCGGTGGTCGAGCTCTCGCGCCGATCGCGCCCGCAACATGGGTGAGATCGAGCGCCACTTCCAGGCCCTCGCGTCGGGGAGCGCCGTGAGTCGCCCGCGCGTCCTGATTCTGCAGCTACTTCTATCCGCCACTCGCGGGCGGCGGCGTGCATCGGGTGCTGAGCTTCACGCGCCATCTGCCGGCCTGGGGCTGGTCCTGCACGGTCGTGTGCGCGGGGAAAGGGACTACTCGGGTGATGGACGAGACCCTCGCCGGCCGCGTTCCGCGGACACCGAGGGTGATCCGAGCTGCCTGGCGGCAGCGCGCTGAGCGCGTGGATGCGTGCGGGCGGCGCGTCCGGCGGCCGTCGCTCGGGAGCCACTGCTCGGATGGCTGCGCCGCATGTCGGACCTGGTGGCTGCTGCCGGATTCCTATGCGGGATGGGCGGACGCGCGCGCCGGGTCGCCACGCGCCGCGTGGCGCAAGGCGATGTCGCCGTGATCCTGTCGAGCTCACCGCCCGAGAGCGTCCACCTCGCGGCGCGTGCGGTGGCGCGCCACGCGCGTGCCGTGGGTGGCGGATTTCCGCGACCCGTGGATCCCGCTCGCGTTCCGCCGGCCGCCGACCCAGTGGCATCGCGCCAGGCAACGCGAGCTGGAGCGCCGCGTGCTCGAGAGCGCGGACCGCCTCACCGCCGCCACGCGCACCCACGCGGAAGTTCTGGCGCGCGCGCTCGGACCGGAGCGCGCCGATCGCGTGGAGCACGCGCCCAACGGCTTCGAGCCGATGGACTGATCCGCTCGAGCCGCTCGCCGCGGATCGCGAGCGATTCGTCATCGCGTTCACGGGCACGATGGCACAGCAACCGGAGACCGAGATCTCGCTGGAAGCGGTCCACGACTTCTGGCGCACGTGCCGGGAGCGCGGCGGCGGGTGCGCGTGCGGCTGGCCGGCGCTTACGAGCGAGGGCTACCAGGACCGCGCCGTGGCGCTGGGACTCACGGGGATCGTGGAGTTCCTGGGGCCGGTCGCGCACGCCGAGGCGCGCCGGCTGCAGCGGCGCGCCGATCTGCTGGTGATCTTCAAACCGTATGGTCCGGCGTTCGACACGATGGTGCCGGGAAAGCTCTACGAGTACCTCGACGCCGGGCGGCCGCTGGTGGCCTTGCTCGAGCCCGAACAGGGAGGCGGCGGAGCTGGCGCGCCGGGCCGGCGCGGTGGTGCTTCCGCCGGGCAAGCGTCAGCCGCTCGCGGCCGAGCTCGAGCGTCGCTATCGGGCGTGGCAGGGATTCGGGAAGAGCCCCCGACGTTCGGCCGCCGTGGCTCCTCGACTACACCCGCGAGGCCCAGGCCGGAAGGCTGGCGCAGGCCCTCGAGCGGGCGCGACGCGACGTGAAGCGTCCCGCTGCCGCCGTTGTCCCGCATCCGAGCGCGCTTCGCCATGGTGGTGTCGGTCGGGATCCTCTTGGCGATGACCTTGTCGATCCGTGACTACCTCACCGACGAAACGTTCATCCATCTCCAGTACGCACGCCACCTCGCCGGAGGCCACGGTCTGGTCTTCAATCTCGGCGAGCGTGTCACGGTTGCGCCAGCCCGCTGTGGGTGGCCCTGCTCGCCGACGCGCATCGCGCTGCGGCTCGACGGGGTCGTGCTGGCGCGAAGATCCTGGGCGTGGTGGCGGCGATCGCGTCGCTCGGATGGTTCATGCAGCTCATGCGTCGCACCGTCGCGACTCCGGCGGCTGCGCGCGGCCGCGACGGTCGGATGGGCCGGGCACGCGTGGATGGCGCGCTGGGCCATGTCGGGGATGGAGACGCCGCTCGCGGTGGCTCTGGTGCTCGCAGGCTTCGTGGCGTTCACGGAGGGACGCACCTGGGGCGCGCGTCCGGTGCGCACCGGATCGCTGTGGGCGCTCGCCGCGCTCACCCGTCCCGAGGTCATGCTGCTCCTCTCCTCTGGGGCGTGTTCCTGCTGATCGAGACCGAGGATCGCTTCGGGCTGCGCCGGCTGATCGCGGGCCTGCTGCCACCGCTCGTGATCGTCGGCGGCTGGCTGCTGCGTTCGCGCGCTTCTACTTCGGGACGTTCTGGCCGCAGACGCTGGTGGCCAAGACCATGGGCGCGTCGACCTCGGCATGCAGCTCGACAACGCATGGCGCCAGGTGCGGCTGATCGGCGCCACCGACGGCGTGCTGCTGCTGCTGCTGGCGATGGGGCTGGTGCTCGCGCGCGTGCCGCGCGCGCTGGGCTCGGCTCCGCCCATCGCTGGCTCCGTGGGCGTGGGTGATCGGGCTGCCGGCGCTCTACCTGAGTCGAGGGGTGGAGGTGCTCTCGCGCCACGTGCTCGTGGTGCTGCCGATCCTCGCGTGGCTCGCCTGGCGCGCCGCGGAGCGTTGGTGGACGGGATCTGCGTCGGGACAGACGTCGGAGCGGGCGTCGCACGTGGGAATGCTGGCGGCGGCGCGTGATGGTGCTGGTGCTCGGCGCAGAATCTGCTGGTGTTCCAGAAGTCCGTGATTCCGCACGTGCGCTCCTTCAGCCCCGGTCTGAGACAGAGCCTGATCCGCTGGGGCCAGTGGTTCGACCGCAACACGCCCGCGAACGCCGTGATCGCCACGCCCGACATCGGCGCCATCGGCTACTTCAGTCGGCGCTCGGTGGTGGACCTCACCGGGCTCGTCACTCCCGCGATGGTGCCGCTGCTCGCGCGCGAGACGCCCGAGGAAGCCGTGGCGACATTCGGCTTCGCGGCATTCTCGCGCCCCGATTACCTGGTGGATCGCGGTCCGGAGCCGTACGCGCTCCGCCGCGCAAGCCGCTACGGCTCTGCGCTCGTGCCGCTCGGATACACGCCGATGCCGCAGCTCGGCATGCCGCCACCGGCGGACCTACAACCTACTCGTACTATCGCGTCGACTGGGCCGAGTTCGATTCGCTGCGAGCCCAATCCACGCGCTGATCCCGTGGCTCTCACGGGTCGGCATCGCCGCGTCGTGACACTGCACGCGCGTGCACTCGAATTATTTCGATCGTGACAACGATTTCTTTTGACATCGGACTCACGCACGCCTATGGTGCGCGGCGCGGTGGGGAGGAGTGGGGGAAGTGGTGAACGGTGGTGAATCGAGTTCTCAAGGGGCTGCGCAGAGATGTCTTCGTTTCTGGGAACCGAGACTCACGCCATCGATCACAAGGGCCGCATCAGCATCCCGGCCTCGATGCGTCGCACCGAAAGTGGTCGTCCTCTCCGGCGTCTCGTTCTCAACATGGGTTTCGATGGCTGCGTCCACGTGTTCTCGCTCGAAGAGTGGAAGAGAACCATGGGGTCGATTCGCCGGATTCCATTGTCCGATCCCAAGGGCCGCGTGTTCCGGCGCGCGTTCCTCATGGACGCCAAGGAAGTGACGGTGGATACGCAAGGACGCGTACCGATTCCGCCGGCACTGATTCGCCGTGCATCGCTGGACAAGGAAGCCGTGGTGCACGGCGCCGAAGATCACATCGAGATCTGGAATCCCGAGAAGTTCAACGCCTCCGTGTCTCCGGTCGTCGACGTCCCGGGTCAGTACGAGCTGCTGGCCGCGGAGCACCTCAAGGACGCGTCGTCATGAGCGCGCCGGCCGACGTGCGGACGACCGTGGCGCTCAACCTCGAGGCTGGGCGGACGTCACGCCGCATCGGCTCGCGTCGAGCTGTGGGAAGCGCCGGGAGACTCCCAGGTGGCGCGCGTCGCGCTGAGTGGTTGGATCGACCGCGGCGCCGAGCGTCGTCTCGAGCGCGCGCTCGATGCGCTGGCGCCGCGGTCGGTCTCGCGCGTGGTGCTCGACTGCTCGGGCGTGAGCCGTCTGGGGGCCGGCAGGCGGAGCGGCTGCTCGACGCGATGGCACGCCTCGAAGGCGCGGCGGGTCCGATCGAAGTCTGCGGGCTGTCGCCGGCCCTGCGCGAGCGTCTCGGCGCGCGCGCGCGTTTCTGGCCCGATGCCGATCTCCGCGGAGATCGGCCGCTGCGGTGAACGTCCGTCATGAGCCGGTGCTGCTCGGCGACGTGCTCGCGTTCCTCGCGAACGGGCCGGGTCTCTATCTCGACGCGACGATCGGTGACGGAGGCCACGCCGAGGCCCTGCTCGAGCGCGAGCCCGCGGCGCGCCTGTGGGGCAACGACCGCGACCCGGCCGCGCTCGAATCGTCGGGGCGCCGTCTCGATCGCTTCGGGGGCGCGTGATGCTGACCCGCGGAACCTTCGCCGAGCTGCCGGTGGCCTGGGAACGCTTCGGCCTCGAGCGCCGCTCGCGGGCGCGCTGCTCGATCTCGGCCTCTCGTCGCGACAGCTCGACGATCCGAATCGAGGCATCGCGTTCCGTCACGACGCCGCGCTCGACCTGCGGCTCGATCCGGAGCGCGGGGTGCCGGCGTCGGAGCGCCTCGCCGCGGTTCCCGCCGAAGTCCTGGAACGAATCCTTCGCGAGCATGGTGACGTCGCGGGTGCGGTCGGTCTGGCCCGCGCGATCGTCGCGGCCGCGCGGCGCGGGAAGTCCCCACGACCCGTGCGCTCACCGCGTTGGTCGATCGCGCGCTCGGCGGCCGCCCGCATCCGCGCCGTACCGCGCAGGTGTTCCAGGCGTTGCGCATCTGGATCAACGACGAGGCCACGGACCTCGAGGAGGCGCTGGCGTGGCTGCCCACGGCCGTGCGCCCGGGAGGCGTCGTGGTCACGCTCGCTTATCACTCCGGTGAGGATCGCCGGATCAAACAAGCGCTGCGCCCGACCGGGGCGGTGGCGAAGCGGCATCCGGAGACGCCGCGTCCCACCTCGCCCTGGGACGAGCTGACGCGCAGGGTGGTGAAACCTTCCGAGGCGGAGCGGCGCACCAATCCCCGGTCCCGCAGCGCCCGGCTCAGGGCCTTCCGGAGGAAGTCCGCATGAATCCCAAGTCCGGCCGTGCTCTTCCGACGTGGCGCGCGCAGGATCGGCGCGTCGCCCGACCCGAGCTGTGGCTGCTCGCGGCACCTCGTGGTCGGGATGCTGTTGGTCGAGGTGTGGCAGAGCACGCGCATGGCCGAGCTCTCGCTGACCCTCGATCAGTCTCGCTCGACGCTGCAGCAGGCCAACCGTACGACTGGAATTCGTGCGGGCCGAGCTGGAGCGCCGATCCACCCGCGCCGAGCTCGCTCCGCTGGCAACGCAGCTGGGGCTGGCGCCGCCCGACGCCGGGCAGGTGGCGTTGCTGCCGGCCGAGTACCTCGCTCCGGAGCGAAGTGCCGAGCCGCAGTCATCCGAACCTGCTGTTGGCGCTGGCAGAAAGGGCATCACGCGTCTTCGTGTCCGAGGCCAGGGCACGGAGCCGCTCGGGAAGCTGAACCCATCGTCATACGGATCGGGCGTCCGACCGACTTCGAGTTTGGCCGGCCGCACCACCGCACCGCGCATAGTGATGGCCAGGCGGTCTGCGTGAACCGCCGTTCCAGGGAGGGATGCGGTTGGCCCACAGGGAACTGCGCAGGAGTCGGGTGCTGGTGGCTGCGGCCGGCCTGTTCTTCGGGCTCGTGGTCGTGTGGCTCCGGATCGGATGGATCCAGGTGGCGCGTCATGGCTATTACGACGAACGCGCCGACCGCAACCAGGAGCAGCGCGTGCTGCTCAAGCCTGTCCGCGGAAATCTGCTCGACCGACACGGCCGGCTCCTCGCCCGCGACCTGCTCACCTACTCGGTCTCGGCCGCGCCGGGCGAGATGACGAACCCGGCGCGCCACGGCCCGCACGCTCGCCGGGATCCTCGGGCTCGAGTCGCGCCGGCTGGAGCGCGCCTTCGCGACGCGACCGCGGTTCCTGTGGGTGGCGCGGCGCGTGCTCCCGAAGTCGGGCAGCGCGATCGCCGACCTGCACCCGCGCGGCGTGTACTTGTCGCAGGAGACTCGTCGTGACTATCCGCTCGGTCCCGCGGCCGCCGAGATCCTGGGGCGCACCAACGTCGACAACGTCGGCGTCGAAGGGATCGAGCCCAGTTCGACGACGTGCTGCAGGGACGTCCGGGCTGGGCCAACCTGTTCAGTGATGGCCGCGGACGCTCGGTGAGCCTGCCGCAGGGATTGCGTCGCGCCCCGGTCGATGGACGGCGAGGTGGTGCTGACGCTCGACGCCGATCTCCAGTCGATCGTCGAGACGCACCTTGACCGCGGCGCTGGACACGCTGCAGGCAGCTGCGCGGGTTCGCGATGTTCATGGATCCCAGCACCGGCGAGGTGCTGTCGCGGCGGTCACGGTCCCGCACCTGCCGCCCGGCAAGGAGCGCAACTGGAACTTCACCGACCACCTTCGAGCCGGGCTCGACCTTCAAGCTGGTGGTGGCGAGCGCCGCGCTCGAGGAGAGCGTGGCGCGGCCCGACGACGTGTTCGAGGCGTCGGCGACCGGGGCCGCGGTGGTCGTGCCGGGCACGACCTTCCACGACGTGCATCGCGCCGCCACCTACACCTTCGCCGACGCGGTGCGCTGGTCGAGCAACATCGTGATGGGCCGTCTGGGACTGAAGCTCGGCCCGAGCGGCTCTACCGCTACGCGACGGCGCTCGGGTTCGGTAGCATCACCGGCATCGACTTCCCCGGCGAAGCGGGAGGGCGGCTGCGCAGTCCCGACCACTGGTCGCTGCGCTCGACGCCCACCATCTCCATCGGTCACGAGGTCGCGGTCACGCCGCTGCAGCTCACGCTCGCCTATGCGGCGATCGCCAACGGCGGCGTGCTCATGCGACCGATGCTGGCGCGCGAGATTCGCGACGGCTCGGGCGCGGTGGTGCAGCGCCTGAATCCGTCGTCGGCGCAGCGGGTGTTCAGCCCCGCGACCTGCGCCCAGATGCGACGGCTGCTCGCCGCGGTCGTGGACAGCGGCACCGGCAAGGCGGCGCGGGTGAACGGATTCACACTCGCGGGCAAGACCGGCACCGCGCAGAAGTACGACGCCGCGATCGGCACCTACGGCAAGGGCTCTACCTGTCGTCGTTCGCGGGCTTCGCGCCGGCCGACGAGCCGCGGCTGGTGGGCGTGGTGGTGATCGACGAGCCGCGCGGCAAGCACTATTACGGAGGCGACGTGGCGGCGCCGGTCTTCAAGCGAGGTGGTGGTGGATCTGCTCGGCTTGCCGAATGGCGCCCTGCGCCGCCCCGCCACACAGATCGTGGCGCGTCCGCCCGATCCCGCCCCGGTGACCGTGCCGGATCTGCGCCTGCTGCCCAGGACCAACGCCGAACGCCTGCTGGCGGAGCGCTCGCTCTACGGACACTTCGAGGGCGACGGCCGCGCGTGCTGGCGCAGCAGCCGCCCGCGGGCGTGGCGGTCGAGCGCGGCGCGCACATCGCGGTATGGCTGTCCGCGCCCGCCGACTCCACCGGGACGATGATGCCCGATCTGATCGGGCTCACCGTGCGCGAAGCCATGCGGGTGATGTCGAGCCGTCAGCTGAGGACACGCGTCATCGGCCAGGGCGAGGTGCGTGGAGCAGGTCCCGGCGCCGGGCGCGCCGCTGACCTCGACGCTGCCGGTGGTGCGGTGCCGGGCGATGAGCGCCGGGAGCTCGCGACCTGGCTCTCGACGCTGCGGTCCGCGAGTCCCCTTCCCGGGTCGGCTCTGGCGGGAGCGGCGCGATGACTCTGCGCACGCTGCTCGATCCGATCGAAGCGAGCGACGTGCGCGGCTCGCTCGACGTCGAGATCGGGCGGTATCGCGTACGACTCCCGCCGGGTGCGCCCTGGTGACGCGTTCTTCGCGCTGACCGGCGCGCGGGTCGACGGCGCTCGGTTCGCGCGCCAGGCGCTCGCCGCCGGCGCGGTCGCGCTGGTCGTGGGCGACGACATGGCGGCCGACGGCGCCACGGTGGTGCGCGTCGTCGAGCCGCGCCGCGCGCTCGCGCTTGCCGCGGCGCGCTTCCACGGCGAGCCCGATCGCGCGCTCAGGATCGTGGCGATCACCGGCACCAACGGCAAGACCACCACGACCTACCTGCTCGAATCGATCTTCCGCGCCGCCGGCTGGACGCCCCGGTCTGATCGGGACCACCGGGGTGCATGTCGGCGACGAACGGCGGTCCGCCGCGCTCACCACGCCGGAGTCGCTCGAGCTGCAGGCGCTCCTCGCCGAGATGCGGGATCGCGGCGTCTCGGCGGTGGCGCTCGAGATCAGCAGCCACGCGCTGGTGCAGCGCCGCGCCTATGGGCTCGCCTGCGACGTCAAGGTGTTCACCAACCTGAGCCACGACCACCTCGACTACCACGGCAGCATGGAGGCCTACCTCGACGCGAAGCAGATGCTCTTCGATGGTCGCAACGACGCGGAGCCCTCGAAGCCCGGCGTCGCCGCCATCCACGTCGACGATCCTGCGGCCCTGGAGATCGAGGCCGCGGCACGGCGCGGCGGCCTCGCGATCCTGCGCTACCGCGGCGAGCCGAGCGCCGCCCCCGTGGATCTCGCGGTGGAGGTCACGGCGCTGGCGCCGCGCCCCACCGGTCTGGATCTCGAGCTGCGGCTCGCCGGCGTGCCGTGGTCCGCGGACGCGTCGCGGCCGAGCGGCGCGCGGAGCGTGAGCCTGCGCCTGCCGATGCTGGGGCGCTACAACGCCGCCAACGCCGCCGCGGCGTTCACCGCCGCCGGAGCGCTCGGCCTCGCGCCGGAGACGATCGTCCGCGGGCTCGAGAGCGTCACGGGGTTCCGGGACGGCTGGAGCGCGTCGCGAGTCCGGCGCCCTTCACGGTGGTGGTGGACTACGCGCACACGCCCGACGCGCTGGCGCGCGCGCTCGCGGCGATCCGCGAGCACGCCACCGGGGCGTGCTGCTGGTATTCGGGTGCGGAGGCGACCGCGATCGCGCCAAGCGTCCGTTGATGGGCCGCGTGGCGGTCGAGGAGGCGGACCGCGTGTGGGTCACCAACGACAACCCGCGCGGCGAGGACCCGGCCGCGATCGCCCGCGCGATCGAGGCGGGCATGGGCGGCGCGCCGCACGAGGTCGAGCTGGATCGCCGCCGCGCCATCGCTCGCGCGCTCGAGCGGCGGCGCGTCCCGGCGACGTGGTGCTGATCGCGCGGCAAGGGTCACGAGACCACGCAGACGATCGGTGACCGCGTCCTGCCCTTCGACGATCGGCGCGTGGCCGCCGAGCTGCTGGCGAGCGACGCCCGCGGAGATGCGCGATGATGACGGCCGTGATGCCGACCCTCACGCTCCCCCAGATCGCCCAGATGGCGGAAGGCGACCTGGTGGTGCGCAACGTGCCGCGCGAGCCGGGCGCGCGCGAGTCGCTCGCTCCGCCAGGGCGTGCACGGCGCGTCGATCGACACGCCGTACCCTCGAGCCGGGTCAGCTGTTCGTGCCGCTCACCGGCTCGCGCTCAGACGGCCACGCGTTCCTGGCCGAGGCCTTCGCGCGCGCGCGCGGCGGCGGCGCTGTGTGCCCGCGCGGCGCTCCCCTCTGGGAAGGCCACGAGCCCGGGCCGCTGGTCGTGGTCGACGACGTGACGGTGGCGCTCCAGAAGCTGGCGCGCCGCTGGCGCGACCAGTGGTCGGGCCTGCTGCTCGGACTCACCGGCAGCGCGGGCAAGACCACGACCAAGGAGCTGGTGGCGGCTGCGCTCGCCACCGCCGGCCCGACGCTCAAGACCGAGGGCAATCTCAACAACCATTGGGGCGTGCCGCTCACGCTGCTGCGGCTCGAGCCCGCGCATCGGGCCGCGGTGGTGGAGATGGCGATGAGCGGCGCCGGCGAGATCGCACAGCTCGCCGCCGTGGCGCGTCCCGACGCGGCGCTGATCACCGGCGCGGGCGCCGCGCACCTCGGCGGTCGGGGCCTCGGCTCGCTCGTCGCCATCGCGCGCGAGAAGGCGTCGCTCGCGCTGGCGGTGCCGCCGGAGGCGCCGGTCTTCGCCAGCGCCGAGTCACCCCGACTGCTCGCGACGCTCAAGCCCGCGCGGCGTCGCCTCGTCACCTACGGGCTCGGGCGGAGGGCCGACGTGCATCCCGAAGCGCTCGAGGACCTGGGGCCGCGCGGCGCGCGGATCCAGGTGAGCGGCTTCCCGCCGCTTCACGCTCGCCCTGATCGGTCGCCATCAGGTGGTGAACGCGCTCGGCGCGCTGGCCGTAGCTCGCGAGTACCGCCTCGAGCCCGAGGCGGTCGCCGAGGCGCTGGCTCGGGTGCGACCGCTCAAGGGCCGCATGGAGACACGCGACGCGCGCGGCGCGACGCTCCTGCTCGACCACTACAACGCCAACCCCGACTCGATGAAGGCGGCGCTCGCGACCCTCGCCGGCTGGCCGGGCGCGCGGCGCCGCATCGCGGTGCTCGGCGACATGCTGGAGCTCGGGCCGCGCGCGGCCGCTTTGCACGCCCAGGTCGGTGTCGCGGCGCGCGGTCTCGAGGTGTGGGCGGTGGGCGCGCACGCCGCCGATTACGCGGCCGGCGCGCGGCGCGTGCGCACGAAGGTGCGCACCTTCGCCGACAAAGCGGCAGTCGCGGCGGCGCTCCGGAGGCGCTGGCGCCGGGGACCGTGGTGCTGATCAAGGCGTCGCGCGGCGCGGCGCTCGAAGACGTGCTCACGGGTCTGGAGGCCTGAGCGGTGTTCTACGAATGGGTCTATCCGCTCCATCACCTGCCCGGACTCTCGGCGTTGAACGTGTTCCGCTACATCACCTTTCGCGCCGCCTACGCGGCGATCACGGCGCTCCTGCTGTGCTTCGTGCTCGGGCCGCCGATGATCGAGTGGCTGCAAGCGCGGCCGGCTGGGTCAGAAGATCCGCGAGGAGGGACCACAGAGCCATCTCTCCAAGTCCGGCACGCCGACGATGGGCGGCCTGCTGATCGTGACCGCGATCTTGGTGCCCACGGTGTTGTGGGGAACTTCCACTCGCGCCCGGTGTGGCTGGCGGTGCTCGCCACGGTGTGGCTCGGCGCGCTGGGATTCATCGACGACTACCTGCGGGTGGTGAAGGGCTTCCCCAAGGGCCTGCTCGGCCGCTACAAGCTGGTCGGACAGATCGTGCTCGGTGGCCTGATCGGGATCATCCTGCTGCGCTTCCCCGAGCCAGGCCTGTCGGCCACCACCACGAACGTGCCCTTCCTGAAATTCCGCGTCCTCGACTTCGGCGTGCTGTTCATTCCGTTCGTGATCCTGGTCATCACCGGCTCCTCGAACGCGGTGAACCTCACCGACGGGCTCGACGGACTGGCCTCGGGGTTGGTGGCGATCGCGGCGGTCGCCTTCGCCGGCATGTGCTACGTGAGCGGCCACGTGCGGTTCAGCGAGTACCTGCACATCAGCTACCTCCGCTACGCGGGGAGCTCACCGTGTTCTGCGCCGCGGTGCTGGGAGCGTCGCTGGGCTTTCTCTGGTACAACTGTCATCCAGCCGACGTGTTCATGGGTGACACGGGATCCCTGGCGCTCGGAGGCGCGCTCGGCATTGATGGCCGTGCTGATCAAGCGGGAGTTCTGGCTGGTCCTGGTCGGGGGTGTGTTCGTGGTCGAGGCGCTCTCGGTCATGATCCAGGTGGCTTCTTTCAAGCTCTGGGGCCGACGAGTGTTTCGTATGTCGCCCATCCATCACCATTTCGAGATTGAGCGGGTGGGCCGAGTCGCGCGTCGTCCTGCGGTTCTACATCGCCGGCGCGCTGCTCGCCCTGCTTTCGCTCTCGACCTTCAAGCTGCAATGAGCGACTCCTGCGCTATCCGCTTCCCGGGCACCCATCCGCTCGTGGTGGGCGCCGCCCGCTCGGGCCTTGCCGCCGCACGCCTGCTGCGACGGCTGGGACTCGAGCCGCGGCTCGCCGACCGGCGCTTCGACGGTCCCGAGGGCGCCGCGCTGACCCGCGAGCTCGGTGCGCAAGGCATCGCCGCCGCACTCGTGGCGGACGGACCCGAGGCGCTGGCCGGGAGCGACTTCGTGGTCTGGAGCCCGGGCATCCCGATCGATCATCCGCTGGCGCGCGCGGCGCGGGTCGCGGGCGTGCCGGTGCTCTCCGAGTTCGAGCTGGGATGGCGCGCATCGCCGCGCGCGCTTCGTGTGCGTGACCGGCACCAACGGCAAGAGCACCACCACCGACTTGATCGGCGCGCTGGCCCGCACCGTCGGCGTCCCCGTGGCGGTGTGCGGGAACATCGGCACTGCCGGTGTGCGACGTCGCGCCCGCGTCTGCCCGCCGCGGCGCTCGTGGTCGCGGAGGTCTCCTCGTTCCAGCTCGAGACGGTCGGATCGGCTGCGCCCCGACGTGGCGGTCTGGCTCAACCTCACCCCCGACCACCTCGATCGACACGGGAGCTTCGAGATGTACGGCGCGATGAAGCGCCGCCTCTTCCTGCGCCAGGGAGCGGGCGACGTCGCCGTGTGGAACTCGGACGACGCCGAGGTCATGAAGCGCCGGATTCCCGAACAGATCCCGGCCGCGCCCGCCGCGCGCGAGTTCTCGACGCGCGGGCCGGTCGACGATGGGGCGTTCGCGGAGGGCGGAGACGTGGTGATGGCGAGCCGTGGCGTCGCGCGCGCCGCTGCTGCCGGTCGCCGAGCTGCGGCTCCGCGGCCGCCACAACCTCACGAACGCGCTCGCCGCGCTCTGCGCCGTCGCGTGCCGTGGGGTCTCCGATGCCGCGGCCCGCGAGGTGCTGACCCGTTACCCCGGACTCGAGCATCGCCTGGAATCGGTCACGACCGTGGAGGGCGTGGAGTTCGTGAACGACTCGAAGGCCACCAACGTCGCGCTCGCTCGAGGTGGCGCTCGAGAGCTTCGAGCGGCCGGTCGTGCTCATCGCCGGGCGGCCGTGACAAGGGCCAGGACTTCCGTCCGCTCGCGGAGCGCGATCCGTCGCGCGGTCGCGCACCTGGTGCTGATCGGCGAAGGCGCGCCCCGGCTCGCGCAGGCGTGGCCCGACGTTCCCACCGTTGTGGCGCCGACCCTCGCCGTGGCAGTGGATGCGGCTTTCGAAGCGCGCGCGCCCGATCGGCGCTCCGGTGCTGCTCTCGCCGGGGTGCGCGTCGTTCGACATGTTCCGCGACTTCGAGGACCGCGGCCGCCAGTTCAAGGCCGAGGTCGAGCGCCTGGCGCGGGCGGGGGTGGCGTGAACCGCGGCGACCGCATGCTGCTGCTGCTGCCGCTGGCCCTCACCGCGGTCGGCGTGGTGATGGTCTATTCGTCGAGCGCCATCCTCGGCATCACGCGCTACCAGAACCCCGACTACTTCTTCGTGCGCCAGCTGTTTCGCGCGCTGCTCGGCGTGCTCGTGATGCTGTGGTGCGCGCGCGTGCGGCTGCGCATGCTCGAGGCGCTCGCGCCCTGGATGATGGCGGGGCAGCCGCTCCTGCTGGCCGTGGTGGTGGTGGCCGGCCATGTCTCCAACGGCGCCACGCGCTGGCTCAAGGTCGGACTGTTCACGCTCCAGCCGACCGATCTCGCGCGGCTCGCCAGCCGTGGTGTTCCTGGCGTGGTGGCTCAAGCGCCATCCGCCGGGCGAGGAAGGACTTCTGGCGCGGCGTGGCTCGCGCCGCTCGGCCTGGTCGCCGGGCTCGCGGGGTTGATCCTGCTGCAGCCGAACCTGAGCAGCGCCTCGCTGCTGATGCTCACCGCGCTGGCGATGACCTTCCTGGCCGGGGCGCGCCTCCCGCATCTGCATGATCCCGCTCGGCGGCGGAGCGCTCGCCGGTCTCGGCGCGCTGATCACGCATCCCTATCAGATGAAGCGCGTCGCGTCGTTCGCCGCGATGCTGATGAACGGGGCGCTCGACCCGCGCGGCTCGGGGTGGCAGCTCGACCAGTCGCTGATCGCGATCGGCTCGGGCGGCTGGTTCGGACGCGGGCTGGGCGGCGGGCACCAGAAGTACCTGTTCCTCCCCGAGGCCCACACCGACTTCATCTTCTCGATCCTCGCCGAGGAGCTGGGATTCCTCGGCGCCACCGCGCTGCTGGTCCTGCTCGCGCTCTACCTGTGGCGCGCGATGCGCGCCGCGGCGCGCGCCTCGGACCCGTTCGCCTATCTGCTCGCGGGCGGACTGGCGCTCCAGATTGGGCTCTACGCGCTGGTGAATCTCGCGGTCGCCACCGGCCTGGCGCCCACCACCGGCTTGCCGCTGCCGTTCGTTTCCTACGGAGGCTCGGCGCTGATGGCCAACCTGGCCGCTGCGGGCGTGCTCTATCGCGTGAGCGCCACGGTCGGAGAGCGTGAGGCGCTGGCGCGCCAGCGCTTTCTCGGGAGGGCGGGTGAAGGTCCTGATCGCGGGCGGAGGCACGGGCGGTCACGTGTATCCCGGAATCGCCGTCGCCGAGGAGCTCCGTCGGATCCGGCCCGACGCCGAAGTTCTCTTCGTCGGCGGCCGCCGCGGGTCGAGGCGCAGGCCGTGCCCGAGAGCGGCTTCCGCATCCGCTTCGTGCAGACGCGCGGGTTGCCGCGCCGCGCCTGGTGGCGCTGGCCGGGAGCGGTGCTCACCAACCTGATCGGATTCGTCCAGGCGCTGGTCCTGGTCGCGCTCGAGCGGCCCAGCGTCGTGCTCGGGACCGGCGGCTACGTCAGCGGGCCGGTGTCGCTGGCCGCGGTGCTGCTGCGGCGTCCGCTGATCCTCCAGGAGCAGAACAGCATTCCCGGGCTCGCGAACCGCTGGCTGGCGCGCGTCGCCGACGAGGTGCACCTCTCCTTCACGGAGGCGCGCGCCTACTTCGCGCGCAAGGACAATCTCAAGGTCACCGGGAATCCGGTGCGCTCCTACATCCTCGGCGGCGATCGCGCCACGGCGATCGCGGAGTTCGGCCTGACCGAAGGGCGACCCACGGTGTTCGTGTTCGGAGGAGTCGCGGGGCCCATCGCATCAACGAGGCCTCGATCGAGGCCATGCGGCGGCTGAGCGGACGCGTCGACGTGCAGTTCATCCTCCAGACCGGGCGCGACGACTTCGAGTGGGCCAAGCAGGCGGTCGAGACGGAGCATCTGCCGGCGCGCGTGCTGCCCTACCTGCGTCAGATCCACCTCGCCTACGCGGTGGCGGACCTCGTGGTGTGCCGCTCGGGAGCGATGACGCTCGCCGAGATCGCGGCCTGCGGAACTCCGGCCATCCTCGTGCCGTATCCCCACGCGGCGCACAATCACCAGGAGATCAACGCGCGCAATCTGGTGGAGCGGGGCGCGGCGACGCTGGTGCTCGACCGCGAGCTGAACGGCGAGCGGCTGGCGCGGGAGATCGCGCACCTGCTGGCGGATCGCCAGACGCTGCGACGCATGTCGGCGCACGCGCGCACCTTCGCGCGGCTCGACGCCGCCGAGCGTCTGGCGCGGAGCCTCGAGCGCTACGCCGCGGGACGCCGGTCGGCGGCGGCGGCCCAGGATCTGCCGGGAGCGGAGCACTGATGTACGGACGCACGCATCGCATCCACCTGATCGGCATCGGCGGCGCTGGGATGTGCGGCATCGCCGAGGTGCTGCTCACCACTGGCTATCAGGTGTCCGGAAGCGATCTCAAGTCCGGCGACGCGATCGATCGCATCGTCGGCCTCGGCGGCCGGGTGTTCGTCGGTCACAGCGCCTCCAACGTGGAAGGCGCGCATGTGGTGGTCTACTCGTCGGCGGTGCCTGCGGACAACCCCGAGCTCGAGGCGGCGCGCGCCGCCGGGTGCCGGTGATCTCGCGCGCCGACATGCTCGCCGAGCTGATGCGCATGAAGTACGGCGTCGCGGTCGGCGGTGCCCACGGCAAGACCACCACCACCTCGATGATCGCGGCGGTGCTGGCGCGGGGCGGACTCGATCCCACACTGGTGGTGGGGGACGCCTGCGCGGACTGGGCACGCACGCGCGGCTGGGGCGCGGCCCGTTCCTGGTGGCCGAGGCCGACGAGAGCGACGGCTCGTTCCTGCGGCTCGCTCCGGCCGTGGCCGTGGTCACCAACATCGACCGCGAGCACCTCGACCACTATGCGTCGCTCGACGAGATCCGCCAGGCCTTCGTCTACTTCGCCAACCGCGTGCCGTTCTACGGCGTCGCGGTGCTGTGCGCCGACGATCCCGAGGTGCGGACCATTCTGCCCCAGGTGCGCAAGCGCACGCTTCTGTACGGGACCTTGGGCGTGGCGGACATCCGCGCCGAGGACGTCCGGCTCACCCGCAACGGCTCGCGCTTCCGCGTGCTCACGGCCGCCGGTCCGCAGGGGAGATCGAGCTGCGCATCCCCGGGCATCACAACGTGCTCAACGCGCTGGCCGCGGTGGCCGTGGGGCTCGAGGTCGAGGTGGGCTTCGCGCACGTCGCCGAGGCGCTGGCGGGATTCGGGGCGTCTCGCGGCGCTTCGAGCTCAAGGGCGAGGTGGGCGGCGTGCAAGTGATCGACGACTACGCCCACCATCCCACCGAGATCAAGGCGACGCTCGCGGCCGCGCGGCCGCTCGGTGGCCGGCGCCTGGTGCTGTTCCAGCCCCATCGGTTTTCGCGCACGCGCGCCCTGGCCGAAGAATTCGGCTCGGCGTTCGCCGACGCCGACCGCGTATGGGTGCTCGATGTCTACGGCGCGGGAGAGCGGCCGATCGAAGGGGTGTCGGGCGTGACCATCGTCGACAGCGCGGCGCGCCATGGCGCCCGGCACGTGACCTACGCGCCGGATGCCATGGCCGCAGTGTCGGCCGTGGCGCAGGAGGCGCGCGCCGGAGACGTGGTGCTGACGCTCGGCGCCGGCGACGTGGGGAGGCTCGCCGAGGTGTTGATCGCGCGGCTCGGCGGCGCGCGCGTCAGGGTGGGAGGGTAGATGGGCGCCTACCAGGGCAAGGCGCTGCAGGCGCCGCGGCCGCGCCGGCGCGGCGGGCGGTGGCGCGCGGTGGCGCGCGTGCTCGTTCTGATCCTGGGCGTCGCCGCGCTCGCGCACGTGCCGTGGGGCGCGGTGCGCCATCACTGGCTCGTGGTGAGCGAGGTGCGCGTCGACGGCACCCGCTACCTCGATCCGGCGCGGGTGGCGGAGATCGCCGGACTGCGCGTGGGCGATGATCTGTTCCGCATCGACCTCCAGCGCGCACGGCAGGCACTGCTGCTCGACTCCCGGATCGCGAGCGCCGAGGTCGCACGCCGGCTGCCCCGCGGCCTCCGGATCCGCATCGCCGAGCGCGTGCCCGCGCTCCTGGTCCATCACGGCACGCCCTGGGAGCTGGATTCGACGGGTGTGCTCCTCGCGCCGCTGGACCGCGGCGTGGTGGCCGACGTGCCGCTGCTCGTGGGTCCCGACTTCGAAGGGGTCGAGGCCGGCACCCACGTGGGCAGTGCCACGGTGATGCGCGGCCTGGCGTGGGCCGGGACGCTGTCGGCGCAGGCGCTGCAGCTCGGCGGTCAGGTGTCCGAGCTGGACGTGTCGCGCGACGCCGTCACCACCATCACGCTGATGGGAGGCACGCGCGTGATCGGTCCGGCGTGGCCGCCTTCGGCGCGCGTGCTCTCGGCGCTGCGCGTCGTGCTCGCGGATCTGAAACAGAAGGGCACCGTCGCCGACGAGGTGGACGTGCGCTTCGAGAATCAAGTCATCGTTCGTCCCGCCGTCCCCCAGAGGCGGAGACCCGTCATGGATGAGCGGCGATCGCACCGGCGATCGACCACCAGGAGGTGAATCGAATGGCTCAAGCCACCCGGTCGTACGTCGGGCTGGACATCGGCACCACCAAGATCTCGTGCATCATCGCGGAGAAGAAGGGTCCCGGCGAGCTCAACATCGTGGGGATCGGCAACGCGCCCGAGCGAAGGGCTGCGGCGCGGCGTGGTGGTGGATCTCGAGAAGACGGTCGCCTCGATCCAGCGGGCCGTCGACGAGGCCGAGCGCATGGCCGGCGTGCCGATCAAGGGCGTGCACGCGGGCATCGCCGGGGATCACATCCGCAGCATCAACAGCCGTGGCGTGATCGCCGTGTCGCGCAAGGACAACGAGATCGGTCCGGCCGACGTCGAGCGAGTGGTCGAGGCCGCCAAGGCGATCGCGATTCCGATGGACCGCGAGATCATCCACGTGATCCCGCAGGAGTTCATCGTCGACGACCAGGACGGGATCAAGGATCCGGTCGGCATGAGCGGCGTGCGTCTCGAGGCCGAGGTGCACATCATCACCGGCGCCGTCACCTCGGCGAAGAACATCTGCCGTGCGATCCAGCGTGCCGGCCTCAAGGTCAACGACCTGGTGCTCGAGCCCTTGGCGTCGAGCCACGCGGTGCTCGGCAAGGACGAGCGTGATCTCGGCGTGGTGCTGCTCGACATCGGCGGCGGTACCACGGACGTCGCGGTGTTCTTCGAGGGCTCGATCCGTCACACCGCGATCGTGCCGTGCGGCGGCGCCAACGTGACCAACGACATCGCCATCGGGTTGCGCACGCCCATCGACAAGGCGGAGCAGATCAAGATCCAGCACGGCTGCGCACTGGCGTCCCTGGTGGACTCGAACGCCCAGGTCGCGGTGCCGGGGTGGGTGGCCGCGCCGACCGCGAGATCTCGCGACACGTGCTGGCCTCGATGATCGAGCCGCGCATGGAGGAGATCTTCTCCATGGCCGGCCGTGAGGTGAAGAAGAACCACTTCGCCGAGCTGCTCGGGGGCGGCGTGGTCCTGACCGGTGGAACGTCGCTCATGACGGGCGTCTCCGAGCTGGCGGAACAGGTGTTCGAGATGCCGGTGCGACTCGGCGCGCCGGAAGGTCTCGGCCCGCTCGGCGCCAACGTGGCCGACCCGCGCTACTCGACAGGAGTGGGATTGGTACTGCACGCGATGCACGAGGAGGACGGAGAAGCTGCACGACCGCGGAGAGCGCACGGGCCACTGGCCGCGCGTGTTCGATCCGCGCCGGTGGTTCAGCAGATTGTTCTACTGATTGGTTTTCAGGCGTGGACGTCGGCCGGTCTCTCCGCGGGACCGGTCCAACCGCCGCTCAGGCGGCACAGGAGAGTGCCCATGTTCGAGCTCGAAATCGATACCACCACCACTGCCAAGCTCAAGGTCCTCGGAGTCGGAGGCGGAGGCGGCAACGCGGTCAATCGCATGATCGGTGCGGGCCTGCGCGGGGTGGAATTCATCACCGCCAACACCGACGTCCAGGCGCTCAACCAGTCGCTGGCGCCGACCCGCATCCAGATCGGTCCCAGCACGACGCGCGGGCTCGGATCGGGCGGCGATCCCTCGACCGGCCGGCGCGCCGCGGAGGAGGACGAGGCAGGCGCTGGCCGAAGCGCTCACCGGCAGCGACATGGTCTTCATCACCGCGGGCATGGGCGGCGGGACCGGAACCGGCGCGGCCCCGGTGGCCGCGCGGCTCGCCAAGGCGACGGGAGCGCTCACGGTCGCGGTGGTAACCAAGCCGTTCGGCTTCGAAGGCCGGCGTCGCACCCGTCAGGCCGAAGAAGGGATCGGAGCAGCTGCGCGCCGAGGTCGACACGCTGATCGTCATCCCCAACGAGCGCCTGCTGGCCGTGGTCGAGAGGACCACGTCGCTCACCGACGCGTTCAGCATCTGCGACGAGGTGCTGCTCAAGGCCACCAAGGGCATCTCGGATCTGGTGACCGTGCCGGGGCTCGTGAACCTCGACTTCGCCGACGTCAAGGCGGTGATGTCGAACCGCGGCAACGCGCTCATGGGAACCGGACGGGCCAGCGGCCCGAGCCGCGCGATCGAGGCGGCTCAGGCCGCCGTGTCGAGCCCGCTGCTCGAGGACGTCTCGATCTCGGGCGCCGAGGGCGTGCTGGTCAACATCACGGGCGGTCGCGATCTCACGCTCCACGAGGTCAACGAGGCGGCCACCGTGGTCACGCAGGCCGCGGGTGACGAAGCCAACGTGATTTTCGGTTCGGTGATCGATCGCCAACATGGACGGCGAGCTGTTGATCACGGTGATCGCGACCGGCTTCGGTCACGCCGAGCCGCGGCTCAAGCTGGTGTCCTCTGCGCTCCACGAGGAGGACGATCTGCGCCGGCCGCAGCCGTGGCCCCGCGACGACCGCCGCAGCGTGAGCCGCACGCCCGCGCGCGGTGAGTCGCTCGACGTGCCGGCATTCCTGCGGAGGCAGATGGACTGATCGCGGACGCCCTTCCGGCCGGAAAGGGCGAGCGCGCCGGCTCGGGAAGCGATGCCGGGCCGGCGCGCGACCGTGACGCTCGAGGCGGTGGTGGAGCGCCGCAGCGACTTGGCGCGGGGCAGCGCCATCTTTCGCCCGCGTAACACGCGGTGGGTGAGACCGCGTCCGTTCCGCGGGCGTCACGGTCGATCTCGACCTAACCGCGGCGATGCGGCCGGGGCGGTGCTGCTGTTACGCGCGGCGCGGCGCGGACGACCCGGCCTCGAGCCCGGAGCTGGCATCGGCGATCCAGCGGTTGGGTCGAGCGAGACCGATCTAGACGGCGGTGACGTGGCGGCGGCGCACCGCCTTCTCGACTCGACCACTCCGCAGACAGCGCGTACAAACGTCTATATTCTGGACCTGCCCGTCTCGCAGCGCCCGAACGCGCTGGAGATTGGGATTCCACTTGCGCTTGGTCGCGTTGTTGGCGTGGCTGACCGAGTTCCCGGAAAGGGTGCCCTTTCCGCAAATGTCACAACGTTGAGCCAATGAAGACCCTCCGGAAGGGCCGGGGCGAGCCCCGGCGAGACAAGGGGACGCAGTCTATCAGCGGTGGCAAGGGCCGGCAAGGCCGCGCCGTGAAGCGCAGGCCTCACTCCGCCGCGAAGCGCCCGCCACGCGGGGCGCGGGCGTGAGCGTCGTGGCCCAGTCGAGCTTTGGACCCGAGACGCGAGTCCAGTACCTGACCGGCGTGGGCCCGGCACGCGCCCGGTTGTACGAGAAACTGGGCCTCTCAACGCTCGAGCAGCTGGTGCGCCACTACCCACGCACATATCTCGATGCGCGGCGCTTCGTGAAGATCCGCGGAGCTGGTCTCAGGCCAAGTGCTCACCGTGCTCGGCCGGGTGCGGAGCGCGGCGGCGCGTCACACGCGCGCCGGCCGCAGCGACGTCACCGTCCGGATCGCCGACGAGACCGGCGCCCTCACCTGCTACTTCTTCGGCCAGCCGTGGCTGACCCGCGCGCTCACCGTGGGTGCCACGGTGGTGGTGAGCGGGGAGATGGACGCGGAGGGCCGCATGGCGAATCCGCTGTTCGAGGTGGTCGAGGGCGAGGTCGAGAACCTGCTGCACGCGGGACGGCTGGTCCCCGTGCACGCGCTCACGCGCGGGGTCACGGCGCGCGGCATGCGAAGCACCGTGCGGCGCGCCCTGGATCACGTCGCGGAGCGCCTGGTCGATCCGCTGCCCGCCGGCGTCGCCGCCGGATTCGTATCGCTGCCGGAGGCGCTCGAGCAGATCCACTTCCCGGCCGACGAGCACGCGCTGCTCAGCCGCGCGCCAACGCCTCGCGTTCGAGGAGCTGTTCCTGCTGCAAGCGGTCATGGAGCTCGCGTCGCCGAGTGTTCGCCGAGGAAGGGCGCGGGCTCGTCCACGCCGCCTCCGGCGCGCTCGCGGACCGCGCGCACGCGGCCTTGCCCTGGACCCTCACCGCGGATCAGGAGCAGGCGCTCGCCGAAATCGTGGCCGATCTCGCGAGCCGGCGCCCGATGCATCGGCTGCTGGTGGGCGACGTGGGGAGCGGCAAGACCGTGGTCGCGCTGCTGGCCGCGCTGCACGTGATCGAGGCCGGTCACCAGGTCGCGTTCATGGCGCCGACCGAGATCCTGGCGCGGCAGCACGCCGGAACGCTCACTCGCTTCGCGCGCCCGGCCGGTGTGGAGGTGCTGGCGCTGACGGGAGGCTCGTCGGCTGGGGAGCGCCGCGTGATCCGCACGCGCGTCTCGCGGCGGGCGAGCCGCTGCTCGTGGTGGGGACGCACGCGCTGCTCGAGGCGGAAGTCGAGATGCCGGCGCTGGGGCTCGCGATCGTGGACGAGCAGCACCGGTTCGGGGTCCGGCAACGCGCCACGCTGGCAAAGAAGACCGTGATCCCCGACGTGCTGGTGCTCTCCGCCACGCCGATCCCGCGCACGCTCGCGCTGGCGCTGCTACGGCGATCTCGACGTCAGCGTGCTGCGATCGAAGCCGGCCGGCCGCGGGCGGCGTGGTCACGCGCCTGGCCGACGGAGCAAATTCCCGCAGGTGATCAGATTCCTCTCCCGCGAGCTGGCGGCCGGGCGCCAGGCCTGCGTGGTGCTGCCGCGTGATCGAGGATGGCGAGCGGCAGGAGGCGAGCGGCCGCCGCGGAGCACGAGCGGCTCTCCCAGCATCCGCATCTGACGCCGTACCGCGTGGGGCTGCTGCACGGGCGGCTCAGGGCCGAAGAGAAGCGCGACGTGATGGACGGGTTCGTGGCGGGGCGAATCAGGTGCTGGTCACGACCACCGTGATCGAAGTGGGCGTGGACGTGCCCAACGCCACCTTGATGGTGATCGAGAATGCCGAGCGCTTTGGTCTGTCGCAGCTCCATCAGCTGCGCGGACGCGTCGGCCGCGGCGAGCATCGCTCGGTGTGCGTGCTCATGCCGGGACCCGCGGCGTCGTCGAGGCGCTGGCACGGCTCGACGAGCTCGTGCGCACCGAGGACGGGTTCGCGCTCGCCGAAGCCGATCTGCGGATGCGCGGCCCCGGCGAGCTGTGGGGCATGCGGCAGAGCGGTCTGCCGGCGTTCAAGGTCGCCAATCCGGAGGACGGGACGCTGGTGGCCCGAGCGCGCGCGGCGGCCGGCGTGGTGATCTCTGCCGATCCGCGCCTGCTGCTGCCCGAGCATCGCGCGCTCAAAAACCTCCTGCTCCGAGATTACCGCGAGCCGCTCGAGCTGGCGCTGGCGGGGTGACCCCATGAACGTGCAATGCCCGCAGTGTTCGACCCGCTACCTGCTTCCCGAGCAGCTCCTGGGGCCAGGCAGGGCGCGCGTGCATTGCCCGCAGTGCGAGAGCCGGTTCGTGGTGGCCCGCCCGCCGATGCAGACGCTCGAACGCGAGGAGCCCGGCCCAGCGTCGTCCGCGAGCGCGCTCGGCGACGACTCCGCCGCAGCGCCGTCCACTCCGAAGCGGTGGCCGTGTCGTTGCTCGCGCGACTCGAGGAGCGTCTCGGGGCACGATTCGACGCCGCGCATCGCGAGGGCCGCGTGCTCTCCGATCTGGGGCCGGAGCTGCTCGCGGCGTGGGACGCGTTTCGCGCGCAGGTCGGAGACCCGGGCGGCGCGGAGGTCTTTCGCGGCGTGCTCCGCGAGCGCTGGTCGGTGGATCTCGGACCGAAGCCGCCGCGGTCCCGCTGAAGCCGTCGCGCGTTGGCTCGAGCCTATTGAGGAGCCAGCGTCGACTCGTGGTGCACCCGCGTCCCACACCAGGGTGAACGGCGCCGGCGAGCCACGACCACCGCGGCGGCGATCAGCAGCGCCGCTTCCGTGCCAGGCTCGCGCGTGACCCATCCGGCCCCGCTCACGCCGAACAGGAACACCAGACGCATGAGGAAGTCGCGGGCGCTGAACACACGCGCCCGCGCTGGCGGATCTCGGTGGATTCCTGCAGCAAGGTCTCGGTGAGTGTGAAGGCCGGCGCGGCGCCGATGCCGGTGACGAACGCCGAGATCGCGAACACGGCGAAACGGCTCGACACCGCGAAGGCCACCATGCTCAGGCCCGCCAGCACCAATCCCGCTCCCAGGAGGAGCGCGGGAGAAGGCGCTGGCCCTGGTGGTTGATCCACCGAGGTGCTGAGGCCGGCGCCCGCGCCGAGCGTCGCAGAGCAGCACGCCGAGTCGTTCCATGCCGGGGATCTGCGCCTGACGCTGGATGTGCAGGTTGCCCGCGACGTGGAGGAATCCTCCCGCCACCCATACCGCGGCGAGCGCCAGGAGCGCCAGGCCCACGGCGCGATTGCTCCTCACCACCGACCAACCCGCGCCGACCTCGCGGAAATATGCGCCGAGCGAGACCTGTGGGGCCGGACTGACCGGATGGTGCGGCCGGTACCGGATGATCGCGAGCGCCGCCACCGAGACCAGATAGGTCGCGGCATTGATCCCACAGGGCGATGGGCCAGCCCCAATGATCCACGATCCATCCGCCGCCCAGCGCGGCGAAGGCGGTGGCCGCGATGCCCGCCGCGGCGAGCAGCGCGTTGGCGGAGAGCAGCTGCGGCGCCGGCACCAGCTCCGGCGTGATCGCGCTCTTCGACGGCAGGAAGAACACGTTGCACGTGAACAGGCCGAACACCAGCGCATACACCGGGAGCGTGTGATGGGTGAAGGGGTAGAGGATCGGGATCAACGCCACCATGCCGGCCCGCAGCGCGTCCGACACGACCATCACCCCGCGCAGGTTCCAGCGGTCGACCCAGGCCCCATGAACGGCGAGAACAACAGCACCGGCGCCAGCATCACGTTGGCGAGGATGGTCAGGAGCAGCGACGACGCGCGCGTCGCGCGAAGTGCCGTGTGTGCTCCGACAAGAGCCCGATCAGGGCGAGATAGGTGAGTCGCTCCCCCAGGAGCGAGATCAGCTGTCCCCACCACAACGCCGAGAAGTTGCGCTGGCTGAACAGCGGGGGGAACCGCTCGGTCCGCTCAGGCTTTTCGCCGCCCATCGGGGCTCGAGGGTCAGGCGGCCGGCACCGAGGCGTTACGCCGCTCGAGCACGCGGCGATAGACGCGGCCTCGATCTGGTCCGTGACCCGGGTCCACGAGAACTCGAGCGCGCGTTGCCTTCCGTGAAGGCCCAGCGCGCGGCGCCGCTCGGGGTCCCGGGCGAGCGCTGACGATGGTCTCCGCCAGGACCGGCACGTTCCCCGGCGGCACCGCGATCGCGTTCACGCCGGGCGTCACCACCGATCGATAACCGGGAATGTCCGAAGCCACCACGGCGCGGCCGCTCGCCATGGCCTCGATCAGCACGATGCCGAAGCTCTCGTTCCCGGACGCGGGCGAGACGAAGATGTCGCCGGTGGCATACCAGCGGGAAGATCGGCGCTCGGCACGTGACCGAGGAAGCGCACGTGCCCGCGCGCGCCCTGACCGACCGCGGCCTCGAGCTTGGGGCGCAGGTAGGAGTCGCCGACGATCAGCAGCTGCACGCCGCCGTGGGTGAGCTCGACCAGGCGCGGCATGGCGGCGATCAGGTGATGGACGCCCTTGCGTGGATCGAGACGACCGACGAACAGGATGTTGACGCGCCCGGGATGCACGTATTCCTCGAACGGGCGCACGTCGGGATGGAAGCGCTCCACGTCGACGCCGTTGGGGATCACCTCATAATCCCAGGGAAGTACTGGGCGACGAAATCGCTGGCCGTGGATGAGACGGCGATGCGCGCGTCGAGCCGCGCCGACCACCGGGGCGAGATAGGGCCGCGCCCACTCGAGCATGCGGCTCCGCCCCGCGGTCATATGGAAGGTGCCGACCTGTGGACAGTCCGCGACCTGGATCGCCATGAGCGGCAGGGTCGGCACCAGCGGTGCGTGGGTGTGAAGCAGATCGAAGCGCTCGCGACCCAGCAGACGGCGCAGCTGGCCGCTCGAGGCGAAGGCCCACGGCGAGATCGACGAAGGCGCCGTTGAAGGGAATGAGGAGGTTGTAGCCCGATGCGCTCGACTCCTTCGGAGTGGTGCGCCTCGCCGCGCCGGAAGTGGCTGGTGATGATCACGACGTCGTGGCCGCGGCGGCGGAGCTCGACCGCGGTGTGGTGCACGTTCTCGGTCACGCCACCGTAGCGAGGATAGTAGGACTGGCTGACGATCCCGATCTTCACACTTCGACGCGGCGCGCGTCGACGGCGGTCGCCGGCTCTTCCGCCGGCGTTCCCCTCCACAGAGGGCCGGAAGATGCACCACTGATCGAGGTGCTGCCGGATGTGCCGCTCCGCCGTCGCGGCGACCGCCGCGTGCAGCGAGGTCGTTGTCAGGGAAGCTCGCCGGATCCAGCGCCGGCTCGATCATGATGCGGAAGCGACCATGGCCGATGCGCTCGCAGAATCCGCAGATCACCCGTGCGCCGGTGCGCTGGGCCAGCACACCGGGCCCAGCCGGGAAACGCGTCTCGCGACCGAACAGCTCGACGCGCGTTCCATGGCGGTACACGTCGCCGTCGACCATCAGCGCCACGAGCTCACCGCGCTCCAGCGCTCGGAGCAGCTTGCGGAACCCGTCTTCGAAGGAGACCGTGTGGATCGCGAGCTCGGTCTTGGTCTCGCGCACCGCGGGGAGAGCCAGCGATTGAGCTGTACTCCGGCCACCGCGTGCAGCGTGTATCCCCAGTGCGCCAGCACCACGGCGGCAAGCTCCCAGTTGCCGAGGTGCGTGCAGCAGATCACCACGCCATGACCGCGCTCGACCGCCTGCTCCAGGTGCTCGCGCCCTTCGACGTCGACCCGGCCGAGCAGCTCGTCCCGGTCCATGTGGGAAGCCGGAAGAACTCGAACAGCATGCGATTGTAGCTGCGCATCATGCTGCGAACGATGCGGGCCCGATCTTTCCGGGAGGAGCGGGGAAGAATGGTGGCCAGATTAGCCAGCGCCGCGTGGCGGCGGGAGGGGAAGAGGCGGTAGTGGAACTCCGCGAGGATATCTGCCAACCCATAACCGAGCCATAACGGAAGGCTCGCGGTGAGGCTGGTCAGCCAACCGTAGAGTAGTCGGGACATGCCGGATCCTTGTTCTCCATTGGCCCGTCGCGCCCGGGCATGCATCGCTTCGAAGCTAAGGCCTCCTCGGAAAGGCTGTCAAGCCGCCCACATCCACTAACCGCAGTACGGCCAGGGGGTTCGGGGATGAAGGCCTCCATTGACCGGCGCCGTGACGCGCCACTAGCATGGCCTGGTCGGCATCCGCCCCTCCACGAGATCCCGCAGCGCCGACGTCGAGGATGCGTCTCGCTGCTCCTGGAGGTCAGGATGGCCAGCCAGAAGCTGGTGCGTTGCGAGATTCGACGCCCCGCCGAACTCCACGCGAGATCCCTCCGGTACGTGCCGCTCGAGATCTACGGTCTGTGGGAGCACCTCATGACCGTGCGCCATGGCTTCACCGTGGAGAACCCGCGCGCGTCACTCTGGCTGGACGCCGAGGAAGCTCCCGAGACCGCCTACGACGAGCACCAGTTCGATCGCGTCACCGAGGTTTCGGTTTTCCTCTACTCGGGGCGCGACGACATGTTCGCGCGCGTCTGCCGGTATTTCCGCAGCGACGAGTGCGGCGCCCTCAAGCGGATCTTCCTGTCCCACTATCCGCAGGAAGGTGCGCGGATCCAGCCGCACGTGCGCGAGCGCTCGGGGGTGTGGATCCACCGCGCCCCTTCGAGCTGATCTCCGGGTCCCCCGAACTCAGCCGGCCCGATTTCACGATCAAACGCGGCGAAATTGGCCCGTCAAGTAGCGCAGGGCACCCGCCGACAACTCACGGCGAAGAGCAAGCGCCACGCGGATGAAGCTCCGCGAGGGATGCGGCGCATGCCGGGGTTTCGCGGCCTCATCCGGTGTTCCGGACCGAAGGGTTCCGGCTCACCTTCGGGGTCCCGTGGAGAAAAGGGCGGCAAGGGGCTCCATGGGTTCATGCCCTGTGACAGGGTGGGGCCGCTCAAGGAGGATACCGTGGTCGTCGTCAGCTACTCGGGCAAGGAGATCAACGCCAAGCTGGTCTACTACGGCGCCGGCTTGAGCGGGAAGACCACCAATCTCGAAGCGATCTACGAGGCCGTTCCGGACTCGAGTCGCGGAAAGATGGTGAGCATGAAGACTCAGTCCGATCGGACCCTGTTCTTCGACCTCCTGCCGCTCGATCTCGGCGAGATCATGGGCTTCCAGTACGCGATTCCTGCTCTACACGGTTCCGGGCCAGGTGTTCTACAACGCCACCCGCAAGCTGGTGCTCAAGGGCGCGGATGCCATCGTCTTCGTCGCCGACAGCGAAGTCGGCAAGATGGAAGAGAACAAGGACAGTCTCGGCAACTTGACGGGCAATCTCGCCGAGTACAAGCTCAGCCTCGACGAGATTCCCTGGGTGATCCAGTACAACAAGCGCGACCTTCCCAACGTCTACACGCTGGACGAGCTCAACGCGGAGCTGAACCCCGGCGCGAAGGTTCCCGTCTTCGAGGCGGTCGCGACGCAGGGCAAGGGCGTGTTCGAGACATTCCGTGGCATCTCGCATCTGCTCATGGAGAAGGTCACGAAGGATCTTCGCCGCGGCCCCGCCGCCGTGGCCGCCTCGCGCTCGAGCGAGGCGAGCGCCGCTCCCTCCAGATGGCGCCGCGCCCCGCGGCCGTGCCGCCGCCGCCCCCGCCGCCCCCGCCTGCTCCGACCCGTGCGCCCGATCGTGGGCCGCTCGAGCCCTCGCCGATGATTCGTCAGCCCGATTCCTCGGTGCTGGAATATGGCCGGGAGCTGGCGCTGCCTGATCAGATTCCCCGAGCCGTCCGGCTCCGGCGCCGCCGGCGCCCGCTCCGGTCGCGGCTCGGATCCCGACGGAAAGGCCGGCGCCCCGGACCGAGCCCGTGACGGTGGCGGCGACGTTCGAGCCCGAGCGCCCGGCCCCATCTCGAGCCCGGCCGCCGCATCGTCGACCATCGTCGTGCCGGTCACGCTGCCTCCGGCGGGGACCGCGGGCGAGGTCGTCATCAAGATCATCATCAAGCCGGCCGCCTAGACCACACCACTCATTGACATGGCGGTTTGTCGATTGGCACGACTGGTCGGCCGTCCTAGCCTCGGGTCGATGCGTCTCGCCCTTCGATTCTCCGCGATCGCCGTTCTCCTTCTCACGGCTTCGCTGGCTCACGCGCAAACCGCTGCCGATCCCGCGGGCGCCAGTGGCTTCGCGCACTCCGGTGAGCCCGCTCGGACATCCCGCGCCGTGGCTCGACGGCTCTCGGCTCCACATCAGCAGCGAGGTCATGTTCGGCTCGAGCTTCGGTGGGCCGGCTCAAGGCCTGCAGGTCACGCGGCTGCAGTATCAGCTCGGGGCCCGCTGGCGATGAGTGTGAGCCTCGGGACCCAGTTCGCCGGTGGTGGGATGAGCCGCAACACCAACCCGATGTTCCTCGAAGGATTCGATCTGGCCTACCACCCATTCGAATCCTTTCTGGTTCAGGTCCATTACCAGGACGTGCGCTCGCCGCTGCAGCTCAACTCGCGCAGCGATTATCCGTTCTGGCGCTGAGCCTCCCCGCCAACCGATGAGTCGTCTCGCCTCCGCGTTCGCGGCGGCTCGGGGAACGACCGGCCTGGTGCCCTTCATCGTCGCCGGCTATCCGGATTTCGCGACGTCGCTCGATCTGCTGCGTGGTTTCGCGCGGCAGGGCGTGCGGGCGGTCGAGATCGGGGTTCCGTTCTCGGACCCGATCGCGGACGGTCCCGACATCCAGCGGGCCTCCGAGCGCGCGTGCTCGAGAACGGCGACGGCGCCGACCAGGCGCTCGCGCTCGTGGAGGCGTTGCGCCGCGAATCGCAGCTTCCCACCGTGCTGATGAGCTACGCTGAATCCGCTGCTCCGGCGCGGCCTCGAGTCGTTCCTCGAGCGGGCGCGACGGAGCGGCTTGACGGAGTGCTGCTCTCCGATCTGCCTCCCGATGAGGCGCCCGAGATCTGGGACGCGATCGATCACGCCGCGCTCGACAGCGTCGTGCTGGTGGCGCCAACCACCGATGACCGGCGCCTGCCGGCGCTCCTCGACCGCGCGCGTGGCTTCGTCTACTGCCTGGCGCGCACGGGCGTGACGGGAGCGGGCAGCGGCTACCAGGGCTCGATCCCAGAACGGATCGCAGTCGATTCGACGCCGCACCGATCTGCCCGTCGCCGTTGGCTTCGGCATCTCGAACGGGCGTGACGCCGCCCGCCTCAAGGGCATCGCAGACGCGGTAGTCGTGGGCGCGGCGTTCGTCCGCGCCGTGGACGCAGGGAGCCCAGAGGGCGCCGCGGAGCGCGTCCTTGCGCTGTCCGGTGAGGTGATCGAGGCCTTGGCCTAGCGGCTCAGGACTCGAATCATCTGCGGATCCACCACAGAAGGTCCAGGAGCAGCAGCTCCGATAGATCGTCCATGGTCCACCCCGATTCCAAGGTTCGCGCGATAAACGCGCGGTCAACCTTTCGGATCGGCCGCCCGTGGGTTGGCTGCGCGGGCGGGGAGACGGCCTCCGCCGTCTCATCGAGACGTATCGGTCGCCACTCAGGGGACTTGAGCCGCGTTTCCGCGCGGCGTTCCGCCCGAGGTGGATCGGCGAGCTGCTTGAGCGCCACGCACCGTGAGGTCGTCAGAGCGCCGGTCGGCGAACTTCCGGCGCCTCGTGGATCAGCACCTGCACGATGTCGACAGCTCGCCGATGCGCGTTCCGGTCCACGACGGCGCATCACGCGCGGCGCCGAAGAGCTCCTCGCCCCGCCGCGCCTCCGTGAGCCCGTCGGTGTAGATCAGGACCAGGTCTCCGGCCCCAAGCTCGGCCCGGGTGTCCGGGTATTCGGCGTCGGGACGACACGCCGAGCAGCAGGCCTCCCGTGTCGAGCGCTTCCTCATTCGCCGCCGCTGCGCCGCAGCAGCGGTGGCTCGAGCCCGGCGTTGGCGAGATGGACGCGCCCGCGCGCACGTCGATGCGCGCGCACAGCAGGCCCACGAAGTTCTCCGGATGCCCGTGCGAGAGAGCTCCAGGTTGAGCGCGCGAAGCAGCGGGCCGGGATCCTGGCCGCGCAGCACCTCGGTGCGGAAGCGCGCCTGCACTCCCGCCAAACGCAGCGCCGCTGGCACGCCCTTGCCCGGCGGCATCGCCCACCACCAGGGTCAGGTCGCGGGAAGACCGCTCGACGAAATCGTAGTAATCGCCTCCCACCGGTTCGCTGGCGAGAGCGTCGCGGCCGCGCAGTCCAGGGTGGGATAGACCGGCGCGCGGCGCGGCGAGCAGGTGGGCCTGGATCTCGCCCGCCAGCGCCAGCTCGCGGTCCACGCTCGCCGTGCGTGCGCGCCGAATGGCGGAGCGAGACGTTCTCGAGCGTGAGCGCCACGTGGCGCGCGATAGCGCACCAGGGTCCTCCACCTCGTGGCGATCGAGCCACGGGCCTGCCAGCCGCCGGCCGAGGAGCAGCAGCACGCTCGGATCGCTCGGCGCCGACCGGCAGCACCCAGTGCACCGCCGCTTCCGCGCAGGGTCTCGCGGTGCGCCGCCGACAGCTCGAGCTCGTCGAGCGAGAGCGGTGCCGATTGGCCGCGCAACGCCGCGAGCAGGTCGCGCCCCAGTTCCGCAGGTCCGAACGAACGATCGCCATCCGGGCTCCACTCGCGGCATTCCCCGTCCGCCGTGTCGAGCGCGAGACAGCGATTGAGCTTGAGCGCCTCCGCCAGCACCGCGACGGCGCGCGTGAGCACCTCTCCGCGGGCGGCGCCCCGTCCGAGCGCGTCGACCGACAAGCGTCTCGGACAGCGGACGCGTCCTCGCGCAGGGGCAGCAGTGACGCGACCCAGCGCCCGTGCGAGCGGCCGCGCCGGACCCGGCCAGCGAGGCGCCGAGCCCGATCATCGCCAGCGAGAGGCCGCCATAGTCGGAGCGATCGGGACTGAGCAGAGGTGGCCAGCTCGCCCGCGATGTACACGGCTCCGGCAGTGACCGAGAGCAGCAGCGCGCGCGACCGCGGCGCGCAGCGCCGACGCGAAAATCGAAGATGCGGTGGATCACGGTCGCCCAGGTGAACGACAGCGGAACCAGCAACGTGAGCACGACCGCGAATCGCTCGCCGGGCACCGATACTCCGGGAGCGAGATTGCGCAACACCGATGAGGGCTGCGAGGGGGCCGAGTCCCAGCGTGGTGCCCACCAGCGCCACGCGCAGTCGGCGCCGCGCGTCGACAGTGCCGGCGCGCGCGATAGGAGCGCAGGAAGAGCGCCACGGCCGCCAAGCAGTCCGGTGGCGAACCACACCGCGGCCGCCGGCCTGGAGCGAGCCGACGTGACCGGCTCGGGCGGCGGAGCGCCCGCCAGCTGAAGCACGGAAGTCACGACCCATCCCGCATAGAGCACCGCAGCGACCGCGTACGCCGCGGTCACACCGCTGCCCCGCCGGCCGGTCGACGCGCGCGGCTCGGGAAACTGCGCTGAAGAAGTGGACGCACAGCGCCGGCAGCAGCAGCGTCGCGGCGGTGTTGAGCAGCTGGTAGGCGGCGTCGGGACCCGACCCTTCGAGCAGCGGCGGCGAGACCAGGAGTACCGCGAAGGCCAGGCAGAGCAGATAGAAGGGCCGGGTGAGCCGATCGCGGCGCTCGCTCCAGACCCAACCGCCGAGCAGGACGAACCCCGAGGCCACGGCGAAGAGCGCCGCGGTCATGCGCCGCTCTCCGGGGGCAGTGGGGCGGGCACCACCTGGACCCGGACCGATTCCGCGCCGCGGCGGCGCACCAGCGCCGGGGAGTCCCCGGGCGGCGCCGCATGGAGCGGGCCCTGGAACTCGTCCCGCCGGGCGCCTGCCGCCGATACCCGGTCGCCTGGGGCGATGCCCGCCCGCGCCCCGGGACTGCCGGGCACCACGCCCATGGCCTGCTCGCCGCGCAGCGTCGATTCCGGTATAGGGGCGATGCGGAAGGCTGAGCGCCGACGCCAATAGGATGGCGGCGGCGGGCGCCATCAGCCAGAAAACGCCGTAACGGAAGCTCCGCGGTCCATGCGGACGGCCGACCCTCCCTGGTTCGTGACCGGCAGCCTAGCAGGGGCCAGGGGCTGTCAACAACACTCTGGGCTTGGACGCGCTCGGCGAATGAGGCTATTCTGCGGCTCAAGTGCCTTGCGTATGCCTGCCGATACGCCTGATGGGCGGTGGTTCGGAAGCCCTGATCCGCCGAAGTAGGAGGGTGGTTTCTCGATGCTGGTCCTAACAAGGAAGTTAGGCGAAAACATCCGGATCGGTGACTCGGTGAAGATTACGGTTCTCGAAGTGCGCTCCGGTCAGGTCAAGCTCGGGATCGAAGCGCCTCCCGAGATCAAGGTTCATCGCGAAGAGATCTACGCGCCGGATCCAGGAGGAGAATCGAAGAGCCCAGCGATGGAAGCCCGAGGAAGGCGAAGCGGGTCAGCCACGCAAAGATCGGAATCCTCAGGACAAAGGACCGGCGTAAGAAATCAGAACGATCACGACATCGCGCGGCTTGGCCGCCGACGAGGCTGCATGACCACCACCCGAAATCCAACCGCACTTCGAAGCGCCCGCGCTCTCGCGCAGGTGCCTGGAAGATCGTCCTCGGGACGGATCGTGTCGCGCTGGTCGAAGGTCCAGAAGGCGCAGGCTCGCATCGCCTCCGGATACTACGAGCGCGACGAGGTGCAGGACCTGGTGGTCGAGCAAATCCTTCGCGAGTTGATTCGCCAGTAGCCGTCGACGCTCGCTCGCTCGCTCGTCGCCCGCGGGTTCCGCGGGCTTTCTTGTGCGCGTCTCGTCCTTCCCTAATACTCGCCCGAGCCATGGACCAGGCCCGGGGAGCCACCGCGACGAGGAGCGCGTCTCGGGCCGCGCCGAGCCGACCCGACGGCGCGGTTGGTGCGGGCGCTCATGGATCATGACGATCTCGGCGTGCTGCTCGTGGACCCGCAGGGCCGCGTCGCCGACGCCAATCCCGCCGTGCTCCGGCTCGTGTCGCAGCGGCGCCCGCCGCACGATCGGACGGCCGGCGGCGGAGCTGCTCAGGACCGTGGTGCCCGGCGACGATCCGGTCGGCGAGGCCTTCCGCTCCGCCGCGGTCGGAGCGGGAAGCCGTGCTCCAGACCGACGGCGGCGAGGTGCCGGTGCTGCTGCGCTCGCGGCGCGTCGGGCGACCGCCCTGGGTGGTGCTCTGCGTGCGCGATCTCTCGCAGGCGCGACGCATGCGAGCAGGAGCTCCGCCGTCACGAGCGCCTCGGCGACCCTAGGCCAGCTCTCGGCCGGGCGTCGCGCACGAGATCCGCAATCCGCTCGCCGGCATCGGCACCAGCGCGCAGGTCCTGCTGAGACGCTTCGAGCCGCGCGACGATCGCGCGCGCTTCGTCGCGGGTCATCCTCGAGGAGGTCGGCTCGTCTCGATCGCATCGTGACGAGCCTGCTCCAGTACGCGCGGCCGCGCGTGCCCGAGCTGACCGCCGGCGCGCTGGCGTCCGTGCATCGAGCGCGTGCTGCGTGCTGGCGGCGGACGCCGATCGAGCAGGCGGGCATCCGCGTCGAGGTTGGACGTGGCGCCGCGGCTCCGGCCCGGTCTACATTGACGCCGATCTGGTCACCCAGGTGCTGCTGAACGTCACGCTCAACGCGGTGCAGGCCATGCCGAAGGCGTGGCAACGCTCCGCTACGAGGTCCGACGGGTGCGGCGTCGCGGCCCCCGCGGGGCCCGGACGCCGCGTGACCGATGGATCGCGGCGCGGACGCGCGGCCGCGGGCGTCGGCCGTGGATCGAGTTCCAGCAGGTGCGCGTGATCGACACCGGCGTCGGCATCCCGCGCGGCGTGCTGCCGAAGCTGTTCGATCCGTTCTTCTCGACCAAGCCGCGGAGGCACCGGGCTTGGGGCTCTCGATCTGCCAGACCATCATGCACGAGCACGGAGGCTCGATCGCGGTCGCGAGCCGCGAAGGACGACGGCACCACCGTGCTGACTCGACTTCCCGGTGGAGAAGCGACATGGCGAGAGGCGAAGAACAAACCCAGACGCAAGGCGCACACGGTCTGCTGATCGTTGACGACGAGCGCTCGCTGCGCTTCAGCCTGGGCGAGTGGGCGCGGGACACGGGCTTCATACCCCTCGAGGCGGCGACCGGCAGCGAGGCGCTGCGCGCCGCTGCGAGACCATGGCGATCGACGCCGTGCTGCTGGACTTGAAGCTCGGCGACGAGGACGGGCTGCAGGTGCTCAAGCCGCCTGCGCGAGGAGGACGCGACCGCTGCCGGTGATCATGCTCACCGGCCACGGCACCGTCGAGCACGCGGTGCGCGCCACCAAGCTCGGGGCCTACGACTTCATCGCTCAAGCCTCCCGATCTCGAGCATCTGGCGGTGGTGGTGCGCCGCGCGCATCGAGCACGCCGCGTCTGCGTCGCGAGGTCGAGCACCTGCGCCGGGCGCAGCGCGCCGCGCAGCCGCTGCATCGGCGAGAGTCCCGGACTTGCGCCGAGTGATGCAGCAGCTCGACCGGGCCGCGACCAGCGACGACCGCCGACCGTCCTGCTCGCTCGGCGAGACCGGCTCCGGCAAGGAGCTGATGGCGCGCTATCTCCACGCGCAGCGGCTCCCGCGCGAACGGCGCCGTTCATCGATCGTCAACTGCAGCAGCTATTCCCGAGCAGCCTGCTCGAGAGCCAGCTGTTCGGCCACGAGAAGGGAGCGTTCACCGACGCCAAGCACTCGCAAGAAGGGGCTCTTCGATCTCGCGGACGGCGGAACGCCTGTTCCTCGACGAGATCGGGGAGATGGCGCCACGCGCTCCAGTCGAAGCTGCTGCGCGTGCTCGAGACCCGTACGTTCCGTCGCCTGGGCGGCCACACCGACATCACGGTCGACGTGCGCGTCGTCGCGGCGACACATCGCGACCTCAAGCGGCTGGTGGGGAAGGGACGCTTCCGCGAGGACCTCTACTACCGGCTCAACGTCGGTGCCGGTCACGATGCCGCCGCTGCGTGAGCGCGCGCGAGGACATCCCGGTGCTCGCCGAGCGCCTCGTCGCCGCTGTTCGCGCGCAAGCATCACCGCGCCCCGGCCCAGCTCGCACCCCGACGCGCTGCGCGCGCTCGCAGATCTACGCCTGGCCCGGGAACGTGCGCGAGCTCAAGCAACGTCATCGAGCGCGTGCTGCTGCTCGAAGCCGACGAGGAGATCCTGGCCCACGCATCTGCCGCCCGAGATCCTGGGCCGGCCCGTCCGGCACACCGCGGGCGAGTGTCGGAGGCCTTCGAGGCCTTCCCGGCCGGGTGCGGTGCGACGGCTCGAGCCGACCTCGAGCGGATGGCGATCGAGCACGCCCTCGCCAGTGTGCGGCGGCAACAAGACCCAGGCCGCGCGAGCTGCTGGGCATCTCCCGTCAGACGCTCCGGACCAAGCTCAAGCGAATACCGGATGCCGGACGAAGGAGATGACGAGGGCGGCGAGGAATGACCGACCAGGAAGCGTTCGCCGGCCACCGATCGGGCGGAACGAGGTTGGGCGGGCGATATGCATGGCGCGCCTCCTCGCCATCGAGCAGGATCCGGTCCGCGGCGCCCGCGCCGGTGAGCCGCTCGGCCTGTCGATCGGCGGGGCCACTTCCCCGGCTGTGAAGCCGACAGCGCCGATCTGGGTGATCGCGTTTGCAGCGAAAGTCCACCCGCCCTGGCGGGCCTCCCGGCGCACGCGCGCGAGCCGCCCAACCTCGCACTGCCGCGGCTGGCATGACCGCTGCAGATTCCTGACTCCGTCCTTTCAACCCCAGACGGAGGCCGAGCGGCATGCCACACATCCTGATCGTGGACGACGAGCCGGCGACTTCCTGGGCGCTTCGCCGAAGGGCTCGCGGACGACGGCTACACCATCGACACGTTCCGCACCGCCGAGGATGCCTGGAGCTGGCTGCAGGACCGGCGCAGCGACCTGGTGATCTCGGATCTGCGACTGCCCGGGATGAGCGGTCTCGATCTGGCCCGCAAGCTGCGCCGCGGTCGCCACGCACAGCCCGTGATCATCGTCACCGCCTACAGCGCGCTCCGAGGCGATCCGAGGCGATGCGCTCGGCCGGCGTCGTCGAGTGCTTTCCCAAACCGTTCGCCATGGACGGTCTGCGTCGCTCGGTCGCCCGCGCGATCGAGGCATCGCGCCGACGGCGCGGCGTCGCCGCACGCGGAGCCCGCGATGAGATCGGCCCAGGCGCGGAAGCGACTCGCTCTGGCGCTGGAAGCGCGTGCCCCTGCGCGAGCGTCTGATGCTGACGCTGGTGTTCTTCGAGGGCCTCACGTTCGATCGAGACTGCGCGCGCGCTGGGTTGCTCGGTGCGCGAGGTCGAGAGACCTCGATCGAGGCCCGGCTCTCGAAGCTCTCGCGGAGCGCTGGTGTCGTCCGCGCGTGGCGCGGAGCTCGAGCCGCGCCGCAAGGTGGCGTGAGATGCGCGACCCATTGACGCGGAGCTCCGATCCGAGCCGGTCCATGCCCGCCGGGACCGGCGGGCGACTGACCAGGCGCGCGCCGCGCTCGCTTGCTGCGACACGAGCGCCGCCGTCTCGAGCGGCTGGGACTCGAGACTCCGCTCGCGCGCTGTCACGAGCAGATCCGTTACTGGAGATTCGTCGCGGCCCTCGCGTGGCGCTGCCGGGACGCGAAGGGGTGGAGGACTCGCGCGATGAGCCGCGCGCTCGCGGCCCGCGCGCCGGCTCAAGCTGGTGCGTCCGGGGGAACCGGTGCCCGGGCCGCTCGCGGGCGACCATCCCGTGCGCTGGACCCGCCCGCGCGCGCGCACGATCGCGATCGCCAGCGGCAAGGGCGGCGTGGGCAAGAGCAATCTCGCCGCGAATCTGGCGGTGGCGCTGGGCGAGCGCGGCGCGCGCGTGCTGTTGCTCGACGCCGATCTCGCCCAGGCCAGCCTCGATCTGCTGCTCGGACTGCACCCGCGGTTCGACCTCCAGCACGTGCTGCAGGGCGACAAGACGCTCGAGGAGATCCTGGTCGAAGGACCGAAGGGCGTGCGCCTGATTCCTGCCAGCTCCGGCGAGCCCGAGCTCGCCGATCTCGACGACTACCGCCGTCGAAGTGCTGTTGCGCGGACTCGGCACCCTCGATCAGGACGCGGATCTGATCCTGATCGACGTCGCCTCGGGTGTGCTCGCGCACCGTCACCTCGTTCTGTCGCGCCGCCGACGAGCGTGCTGGTCGTCACCACGCCCGAGATGCCGGCGTTCTCCGACGCCTACAGCCTGATCAAGCTGCTGCGCAAGCAGGGTCTCGAGCGCGCGCCGCACCTGCTGGTGAGCATGGCCGGCACCGCCGAGGAGGCCGAGGAAACCGCGCACCGCATCCGCCTCGTCGCGCGCCGCTTCGTGTCGTTCGAAGTCCGAGTCGTGGGGCTACGTGCCCTTCGATCCGGCGGTCGGCCGTGCCGTACGCCTCCAGGAGCCGGTGGTCACCGCGTTCCCGCATCGCGCCGGCAGCCATCGCCTATCGCGCGCTCGCCGAACGCCTCTGGGATCCCGTGTCCCGGAGCCCGAACCGTCCAGTCGTCCGCTCGTGTCGGAGAAGCTCGAAGCCTAGGAGGAGCCCATGCCCCGCGCCGCCACCACCGCTTCCGTCCGCCGTGCGATCCTCGAACCGCGAGCCGCCGCGTGGCGGCCGCGCGTCGAGCGGCACGCGCGGCGGCGCCGCCGGTCGCCGTCACCTATTCGAAGGAGGACCTGCTCCGGCGCTTCGCCCCGCTGGTGCGCCACGTGGTGGAGCGCGTCGCCGCCAATCTGCCCGCGCAACGTGGACCACGAGGACCTGTACTCGGCCGGCGTCCTGGGGCTGCTCGACGCGCACGCCAAGTTCGATCAGGGCAAGGGCGTCAAGTTCGAGACCTACGCGGTGTGGCGCATCAAGGGCGCGGTGCTCGATCAGCTGCGCGCGCTCGACTGGGCGTCGCGCTCGATGCGTCGCAAGGCGCGCAGCCTCGACGGCGTGACCCAGCGAGCTCGACCAGAAGCTCGGCCGCGCCGCCACCGATCACGAGCTGGCGCGAGGCGATGAAGATGACGCGCGGCGATTTCTACCGACTGCTCGACCAGGTGCGCGGCGCGGTGCTGGTGTCGCTCGACGAGAGCCGCTCGGGCGAGGACCAGGAGCCCGGCACGCTCGGCGATCATCTGGCGGATCCCAGCGCGGTGAACCTCGAGGACCGGCTCGCCGAGGAGGAGAGCAAGATCATGCTGCTGCGGACGCTCGAACCAGCTGCCCGAGCAGGAGCGCCTGGTGGTCGCGCTCTACTACTACGAGCACCTGACCCTCAAGGAGATCGGGCGCGCGCTCGGCATCTCCGAGTCGCGTGTCTCCCAGGTGCACACCCGCGCCATGACGCCGCCTGCGCATGCGGCTGCAGACACGTCGCCGCGGCCGCCTGAGCCCCATGAACCTCTCGAACCCCCAACCCTCCGTCCTGGCCACGCCACCCCGCGTGGCCCTGCGCGAGCGACTGCTCGAGCACGTGGCGCGACTGTCCGCGAGCGGCGACACCACCGGCGCAGCGGTGCTCCACGCTCTGGTCGAGGGCTGGTGGCGCGATCAGACCGCGTGGAGCGCCACGGCCCGCGAGGTGCTCCGCGCGACCCACGAGATCAACAACGCCCTGGTCGGCGTCAGCGGCAACGCCCAGCTGCTGCTGCTCGGACCGCTGGGCCAGCAGAACGGCGTGTGCGACCGCCTGCGACGTGGTCATGAGGGAAGCGGAGCGGGTCGAGCGGGCGGTGCAGCGGCTGCAGCTCTTGAGGAGCGCCTTCGACGCGGCTCCGGGGACGAGGCGCTCCGGCCGCTCCACTGGGAGACCGGAATGGCCACGACGCCGCGAACGCCGCCTGACCGCGACGACGCTCCGGCGACCGGCCGGCGCCGCGGGACCGACCGAGACGGCGAGCGCCGTCGCGCGTCGCGCTCGCTGTGGGCCGCGTGCGAGGCTCTGCTGTCGGCGCACGAGCCGCGCGCCTTGAATCGCGCGCTCGACGACCTGGTGCGAGGCGTTCGACTGCGAGTGCGTTGCGCTGCACGCGCTCGGACCCGGCGGGAGCTGCAGCCCTGGTGCGCGCGCGGCGCGTGGAGCGGGAAGCCCGGCGATCTGCGCGCCTGCCTCACCGTGCCGCTCCTACGTGGGAGCGAGCGCGTTGGCAGTCTGGCGCTCCGTCTGCCGGCGGGCCGCACCTGGACACCCGCCAGCTGGGACTGATCCGCACCGCGGCCGGCGCACTGGCGCGGCGCTCGGCGCGCGGCTCGAGCTGCAGCGGCTGCGGCATCAGCCCGGCCGCGACGCGGTCACGGGCTGCCCGACAGCCGCTCGTTCCATGCGCGACTCAAGTCCGAGCTCGATCGTTCGCGGCGTCACGGTGCGCCGCTCGGGCTCGTGATGGTCGATCTGGATCACTTCGGCGCGCTCAACACGCGCTACGGGCGCGAGGCCGGGGACCACCACGCTGATGGAGGCGGCACTGGTGCTGCGCCTGGCGCTCCGCGACTCCGACGTGCTGGCCCGTCTCGGGGCCAACCGCTTCGGCGTGCTGCTTCCCGAGGCGGACGTGATGCCGTCGCGCCGCTGCTCCGAGCGTCTGCGCACCGCGCTCGAGCGGCATGCGCTTCGCGCGGGTGGGTCGCGGTCAGCGCCAGCTTCGGTGTGGCCGCCAGTCCGCGCTCGGGCGTCGAGCCGCTGGAGCTGCTCGACGCCGCGGAGCGCGCTGCTCACGGTCGCCAAGAAGGCCGGGCGGCGCCGCGTCGCGACCGACGAGGTCCACCATGTCCATTGAAGAGGCGCGATCGGGCGATCCGCGGAGCGCGTCCCTTCCCGGATCGGCGTTCGAGTCGCTGTCGAGCGAACCGGCGCCGCATCCTGGTGGTCGACGACGAGGAGACGGTCGCCGAGCTGTGCCAGGAGTTCCTGGTCGGTGAGGGCTACGAACTGACGCATCGCCCGCAGCGGCGAAGAAGCGACGCGGCTCCTGCCGCAGATGTGCCCCGATGTCGTGCTGACGGACATCAACATGCCGGGCATGACCGGACTCGAGGTGATGCGGTTCGCCAAGGAGGCGGACCCCGAGGTGTGCGTGATCGTCTTCACCGGGCATGCGTCGACCGCGACTGCGATCGACGCGCTCCGCCAGGGCGCCTACGACTACGTGACCAAGCCGTTCGACCTCGAGGGCGTGAACAAGATCATCAAGAGCGGGCTGGCGCATCGGCGTCTCAAGCTGCTCAACCGCGAGCTGATCGAGGAGCTTCGCCGCAAGAACGAGATCCTCCAGCACCACGAGCAGGAGCTGCGCGAGCGGGTTCGGGTGGCGACCGCGCAGATGACCACGCTGTACGAGGTCGGCAACCAGATCAGCACCAACCTCGAGCTCGGCCCGCGCCTCGCGGTCATCAGCCAGAAGGCCGCCGAGACCACCGGCGCCCACGGCGCGCTGGTATTTCTGAGGCGCGCGACGGAAGGCGACTACCTGGCTGCGGCCTTCCACGGCGTGAACGGCGCCCGGATCCGCGGGCCCGGTTCGTCGAGGGCGAGACCGACTCGGGCTGCGGCGGCGCCGAGCAGCGCCGGTGCGGCGCTGCACCCGTCGCCGGCGGCGAGCCGATCAGGCATGCCGCGGCATGACCGGCGGCACCGAGTCGGTGCTCGCGGTGCCGATGGTGGCCGAAGCCCAGGTGATCGGCGTGCTCGCGGTGGTCGACAAGTCCGGACGGCTTCAGCGACCGAGGACGAGGGCTTCCTGACGCTGTTCGCCTCGCAGTCGGCGATCGCGGTCCGCAACTCCCAGCTCGTACGAGAACACCAAGAGCCTCGATCGGCTCAAGTCGGAGTTCGTGGCCGTGGTCTCGCACGAGATCCGCACGCCGCTCACCTCGGTGAAGGGCGCGATCGAGCTGCTCTCCGACGAGCGCTACTTCAAGAACAACGATCAGCAGTTCAAGCTGCTCGGCGATCGCGCACGCCAACACCGAGCGACTGCTGGTGCTGATCAGCGACATCCTCGACTTCTCGAAGCTCGAGTCGGCGCTCGCTGCCGATGAACGCTCGAGCGCCAGCGCATCGAGCCGGTCGTGACCCAGGCCACCCAGAACCTGCGCACGCTGCTCGAGGAGCGGCATGATCCAGCTCGAGCTCGAGATGGCAGCCCGACCTGCCCGAGCTGATGATCGATCGCCAACCGCATCGGCCAGGTGGTGACGAACCTGCTCTCCAACGCGATCAAGTTCTCGCCCGCCGGAGGGTCGCCTCGAGGTGATGGTCGAGACCCGTGACGGCTGCGTGCGCGTCGGCATCCGCGACCGCGGCGAGGGCATCTCCGCCGAGAACCTGCCCAAGCTCTTCCGGAAGTTCACCCAGATCGACTCGACGTCCACGCGCAAGTGCCGGCGGCACCGGGCTCGGCCTCGTGATCTGCAAGGGCATCGTCGAGCAGCACGGCGGCCAGATGAGCGTCGAGAGCGTGCCGTGGGCCAGGGCAGCACCTTCTACTTCACCCTTCCTCCGGCTCCGGCGACCAGCGCCTCGACGCCGGCCGCGGCCGCGTAGGATGGGGACGGGACCCCGAGCGCTCTTTCCGCGAATCCTGTTGATCGACGACCTCGACGCGCTCGGCGCCGACGTGGCCGACGCCGAGCAGAAGGCTGCGTGGCTCGAGGCGGCGGGTGCTCGGGTGACGTGGATGGCCGTCACCCCGGCCGGCGCCCCCGATATTTGCGTGGAGGGGAGTTCGAGAGGTTCGGTCGTTCCCTGGGAACGCCGCGCGGAGGCGATTCGCGCGCGGCTCGCCGAAGCGCGCTGGCACCGCGTGGTCCTGGCGTCCGCGGCGCCAGGAGGAGGCGCGCTGGCGCGACTGCTGCCGCGCGACGCCGTCTGGTGGCCGGCGGGAATCGCCCCGGCCGCCGGTGGCGCTTCGCTGACCGAGGTGGTGCGTCGCCTGCTCCGCGCCGATCCGTCACTGGCGCCGCTCGGAAGTCCGGAGCCGGCCGACGCTCCCGCGGTGCTGGCCTGGGCTGCGACCGAGAGCCGCGCCGGCCGCCGGGTCGGGCTGCCGCTCTGGGACGGAGACCTGCTGCTCCTGCCGGAAGGGCTCGGCGGTCCGTCTGCGCGTCCGATCCTCGCCGCCTTCGCGCACCTCGCCGAGCGCTGGAGCGGGATCGACCTGGTGACGTGGACGCATCCGACCGTGGAGGGCGACGGACATGCGCGCGCGCACGGCGTGGACACTCGGCTCCCACGCGGTCGGCCCGCCGCGGCGCTCGGCGGAGTGGTCGTGGTGGTCGCAGGCCGCGGGGGCGGTGCTGACCGGGACCTCCGCGCTCCTCGAGCGGTCTGCTGTTGCGCGCCCTCGCGTCAGGATGCCCGCTCCTGTGGGTGGCGCCCGCAGGACCCGCGGCGGAGTTGGCGCGCTGGATGTCCGACCGCGGTGTCGCCCAGTGCGTGAAGAGCGACGCTTCCGCGATCGCCGCCGCCATCACCCGCGTGCTGGAACGTGCTCCCGAGATCGAGGCGGCCGTGCGGGCGCGGCCGCGCGCTGGCGGCACGACAGGAGCCCGCGGAGCTGATCGCTCGCCTCGGCGCCCGGCTGGGTCTCGAGCCGCTCCGCCGCCCCGCCGCGGCCTGAGTCGCACGCGCCTCCTTGCAACGCAGCTCCGCTGCCCGTTAGGTTCGACGGCTCGGAGGGATGATGCGAATCCTCGTGACCGGCGGCGCCGGATTCATTGGATCGAATGTCGTGGACGGCTTCGTGGCGGACGGCCACGAGGTCGCCGTGCTCGACGATCTCTCCAGCGGGCGGCGGGAATTCGTCCACGCCAAGGCGCGCTTCTTCGAAGCCGACCTCACGGATGCCGCGGCGGTCGAGTCCTGCGTCGCTCAGTTCCGGCCGGAGGTGGTGGACCATCTTGCCGCGCAGATCGACGTGCGCCGCTCGGTGGACGATCCTCAACGCGACGCGCGGATCAACATCCTCGGGACGATCACGTTGCTCGAGACCTGCCGCCGCAACGCCGTGCGCAAGGTGATCTACGCCTCGACGGGCGGGGCCATCTACGGCGAGGGACGCTTCCTGCCCGCCACCGAGGACCATCCCGTCCATCCCGAGTCCCCTTACGGGGCGAGCAAGCACGCCGTGGAGCACTACCTCTACATCTGGAAGCTGCTCCATGGCCTGGATTTCACGGTCTTGCGTTACCCGAACGTTTATGGACCCCGTCAGAATCCCCACGGCGAGGCTGGCGTGAACGCGATCTTCATCGGCCTGATGCTCGAGGGAAAGCGCCCGCGCATCTTCGGTGACGGCGAGCAGGTGCGCGACTACCTCTTCGTGGGCGACGTGGTCGAGGCCAACCGACTGGCCCTCGGCCGCGGCAGCGGCGCGGTCGTGAATCTCGGCACCGGGGTCGGCACGTCCGTCAACCAGATCTTCCGGACCCTGGGTGAGCTGCTGCATTTCGAGGGTGAGCCGATCTACGCGCCCGCGCGTCCCGGCGAGGTCGGTCGCATCTACCTCGACGCGTCGCGCGCGCGCAGGTGCTGGGCTGGGAGCCGCGCGTGCCGTTCCGGGACGGTCTCGAACGCACACTGGAGTGGAGCCGGGACCACGCGCGGACGGGCTGACCGCGCTCAGCGGGTCCAGCGCAGGCTGAGGCGCGCCGTCGGATCGGCGGTGTTCGCTCCGGAGTGGTGGTCCTGATTGTCGATCCAGCGATACCCGACCGCGGCGGCCAGATCGAGTCCCGAGGACGGCCAGTAGCGCCATCCCACCTCGAGCTCGCGAGTGTGCTCGACGACGCCCGCGAGATCCCATCACGTCCACTGGCGGGGTACCTGGCACGAACGGGACGTCGATTCCGCTCTCCCGAGATCGGTGCGCGAGGCGCTCCCGAACACCTGCCACGCCGCCGACGGATCCCAGGCGCCGCGCACCCGAACCCGACGGGAATCGGGGCCGGTCGGGTAGCCGAGCGGTGAGCCGTTTACCTCGAAGCTCTGCCCGAAGAACGAGGTATAGACGAAGCGCGTGAGCCGCGTGAACTCCGACGCCCCAGCTCACCGCGGCTTCGCACGGTGCCGACGCCTTCCCAACCGACCTGGTACCCGTACTTGCTCACGATCGCGGAGGTATCGGTCTTGAGATCGTCGATGAGGAATCTGGCATAGGCGCGGCTGCCGGGGCAGAAAGCGCCAGGCGGCGTCAACGGAGAGCAGGAGATTGTTGCGCAACGTGGCGAGGGAATCCGGCTCGTCCTGGACCATGAGGTTCTGCACCAGCGAATAGGGCAAGACCCTCGATCAGATAGAGGGGCGCCCATCCGCTCGCGTGGTAGCGCACCGCCTCGGCGATGCCGAGCCTGAGCGGAGCGATCGGCTGCCACTCGAGCCGATGGGCGGCGAGCTGCTCGCCGGCGGCCTCGCCGAGCGTCGCGTTGAGGATGGTGGCGTCGGCCCGAGCGGCTCGACCCGTGCGTGGAACACCAGCGCGGTGAGCGGCGGCGAGGTCTTGGACAATGGGAGAGAGCCCTCGTCGCCGGGTCCCCAGTGGACGTGGCCACGGCCCAGCCACGCGCCCCAACGCTCCCGCGCGGCGGTGTAGGCGACGTAGCTGTCCTCGGTATAGAGCACCGCCTGGGTGCCCTCGAACACGTGCTCGGCGAAACGCTCCGAGCCGGCGACGTTGCCGACGATCACATGGACGTGGGCGAGCCAGCGCCCCATCTGAGCGCCGAAGCGGAGCCGCACACCACTGCCCGAGTCGAGCTGCGGCTCCTGACCGCGCGCGAACGAGTGCCGCCCTCGACGGCCGCGGAGAATCCCGCACGGTCAGCGTCCGGGTACTCGAGCTGGACGAGGCGCGGCGTGGCGCCGCGCACGTCCGCGGCCCCGCCGCGGTCCCGCACGAGCGATCGCAGCAGGCGCTCGCGGGCGATCTCGGCAGCCGCGCTCAGCGAGTCGCGCAGGGTCAGGGAGGTCCGCCACCTGCAACGGCCGGCTCTCGAGGCGCGGCACGCGGAGCGGCGCGCGGCACCTCGAGGATGCGCAACTCGTCCTCGAGAGGGATCTCCCACCGGAATGAAATCGAGCGGGGTCGCGTGCGCCAGCGTCGTCCACAATGCGATGCCTGCGGCGAGCAGCGACCGCAGCCGGCGGAGAGGGGAGGGGCCGCATCGGCCGCACCTTATCAGCAGCCTCGCAGGATCGCCAGGACCGCCGCGCAGGTTTGAGGCGATCGCTCGGCCTGTGCTAACTTCGCTCGCTCTTCAAGCGGTGTGCGCCCGCCTCGGCCGCTTCACGGCGGCCGTTCGCGGTATCGAGTGGAGGTTCGACATGCGTCCCGGCGATCCCGAGGCGCTTCAATCCCCTACGATTCCGGCCGCATCGAATCGCGCTGGTACGCGCGCTGGGAAGCGGGATGGCGTGTTCCAGCCGCGTCCTCCGCCGCGCCCGGCGACGGCGCGCGCGCCGTTCGTGATCACGATCCCGCCGCCCAACGTGACCGGCTCGCTCACCATGGGTCACATGCTCGGCGAGTCGCTGCGCGACCTGGTGGTGCGCTGGCAGCGCATGGAGGGCCGCGAGACGCTCTGGGTGCCGGGCATGGATCACGCCGGCATCGCCACCCAGAACGTGGTCGAGAAGGCGCTGCGCGAGCGAGGGAAGCAGCCGCGCAAGCGCTGGGCCGCGAGGCCTTCGTGCGCGAGGTGTGGGCGTGGAAGGAGCAGTACGGCGGGCTGATCCTCGCAGCAGCTGCGCCGCCTCGGGATCTCGGCCGACTGGACGCGCGAGCGCTTCACGCTCGACCCGGCCTACTCGCGCGCCGTGCTGCAGGTGTTCCAGCAGCTCTACGAGAAGGGCCTGATCTACCGCGGGCACCGGATCGTGAACTGGTGCCCGCGCTGCCAGACCGCGCTCTCCGACGAGGAAGTCGACCACGTCGAGACCGACGGGCAGCTGTGGACATCCGGTATCCGTGCGCGATCCGATCAAGGGCAGCCCGAAGCTCGATCGCCGTGGCCACCACGCGGCCCGAGACCATGCTGGGCGACACCGGCGGTGGCCGTGCATCCGAAGGACCGCCGCTACAAGTCAGCTGATCGGCAAGATGGCGGTGCTGCCGCTCGTGCGGCGCGAGATCCCGATCGTCGGCCGACGACGACGGTGGATCCCAAGTTCGGCACCGGCGCGGTCAAGGTGACGCCCGCGCACGACCCGAACGACTTCCAGATCGGGCAGCGCCACGGCCTGCCCGACGATCGTGGTCATGGACGAGCGCGGCGGTGATGAACGACAACGCCGGCGACTTCCGCGGGCTCGACCGCTTCGAGGCGCGCGAGCGCATCGTCGAGGCGCTGCGCGACGCCGGGTACCTGGAGAAGGTCGAGCCACATCGGCACTCGGTCGGGCACTGCTAGCGCTGCGACACGGTCATCGAGCCGTATCTGTCGCTGCAGTGGTTCGTGAAGATGGCGCCGCTCGCCGCGCCGGCGATCGAGGCGGCGCAGCAGCGGACAGGTGAAGTTCTTCCCGGCGCGCTGGAAGAAGGTCTACCTCCACTGGCTGGAGAACATCCGCGACTGGTGCATCTCGCGCCAGCTCTGGTGGGGCCACCGCATCCCGGTCTGGTACCGCGGCGAGGAGATGGTGGTGGCGCTGGATCGCCCGGCGGGCGATGGGCTGGACGCAGGACGAGGACGTGCTCGACACGTGGTTCTCGTCGTGGCTGTGGCCGTTCGCCACGCTCGGCTGGCCGGAGCAGACCGAGGACCTGAAGCGCTACTACCCGAACAGCCTGATGATCACCGGCAGCGACATCATCTTCTTCTGGGTGGCGCGCATGATCATGGCCGGGCTACGAATTCATGGGCGAGGCGCCGTTCCCGCACGTCTACTTCACCAGCATCGTGCGCGACATCCAGGGTCGCAAGATGTCGAAGTCGCTCGGCAACTCGCCCGACCCGCTGGCGCTGATGGAGCGCAACACGGCGCCGACGCCGTGCGCTTCGTGATGATCTACCTCACGCCCGTCGGGCCAGGACCTGCTGTTCGACGAGAAGCGCGTCGAGACCGGCAAGCTTCTTCGCGAACAAGCTGTGGAACGCGGCGCGACTGGTGTCGATGCGGCTCGGCGACGAGGACCTGGGCGCGATCCGCGAGGGCTCAGCTCGCGCTCACGCTCGCCGACCGCTGGATCCTGTCGCGGCTCGCGAACGCGATCAAGGACACGACGCGCAATCTCAAGACCTATCGCTTCAGCGAAGCGGCGCATACGCATCTACCACTTCGTGTGGAACGAGTACTGCGACTGGTACCTCGAGATGGCGAAGCCGCGCTGGGCCGACGACGGCCGATCCCGCCGACCGGCAGCACGCGCGCGCTGGGTGGCGTGGCGGGTGCTCGACGGCATCCTGCGCCTGCTCCATCCGTTCATGCCGTTCGTCACCGAGGAGATCTGGCAGGCGATCCCGCACGACGGCGAGTTCGCTGGCCACCGCGAGCTGGCCCAAGGCGCGCACGCGCCTGGTTCGACGCCGAGGCGGAGCGCCAGCGTCAGCTTCCTCCAGGAGCTGGTGGTGGCGGTGCGCAATCTGCAGCGCCGAGAACGGCCTGCCGCCGGGCAGCGCAGGTCCCGGTCGTGATGCGCGGCATCGGACGATCAGCTCGACGCTGCATCGAGCAGCTCGCGCGATCAGCTTGGCGCGCTGGCACGGATCGAAGCACTCACGCGTGTCGCGCGACGGCATCGCGGCCGACGGTCGCCGCCTCCGCGGTGGTGCGCGGCGCCGAGGTGTTCCTGCCGCTCGAAGGCCTGGTGGACCTCGACGAGGAGCGCGCGCGCCTCGCCCGCGAGGCCGACAAGCTGCTCCGCGACCTCGAGAACAGCCGGAAGAAGCTTCGCAACCAGGACTTCCTGCTCAAGGCGCGCGCCGACGTGGTCGAGCGCGAGCGCCAACATCTGGCGATGCTCGAGGAGAACCTCGAGAAGCTGCGCCGCGCCCAGGAAAGCCTGCGCGCCGTTCCCCGCTAGTGGTTCCGGAGCTCGACCTCGGCCCGCATCGTTTCAGCGCCGGCTCAGCAGCAGGTCCACGATGCGCTCGCCGCTCCGGCCGTCGCCGAAGGGGTTCTTCCAGCCGCCGCGCCGCTGACTCATGGTCCGCGCCGCGGTCACGATGACATCGGGGTCCGCTCCGGCCAGGATGTTGGCGCCGGCCTCCACGGATTCGGGACGCTCGGTGTCGTCGCGCAGCGTGACGCACGGGACGCCGAGGCAGCAGGCCTCTTCCTGGAGCCCGCCGGAGTCCGTGATCATCAGGCAGGCCTGGTGTGGAGCGCCAGGAATTCGAGGTACGGAAGCGGCGGCAGCGGCGGATCGCACCATCGAGCGATACGCCGAACGACTCGAGCTGCTTGGTGGTGCGCGGATGCAGCGCCGCCAGCACCGGGAATCCCAGCTCCCGGCCGCAGCGCGCCAGTCCTTCGAAGATGCCGCGCAGCGCTGCTCGTGGTCGACGTTCTCGGCGCGGTGGACCGTGGCGAGCGCGAAGCGTTCGGGGCGCGAGTCCGAAGCGCTCCAGCACCGGCGCGGGATCGACGCGCCCGCGCTGGCGCAGCACCTCGTCCACCACGGTGTTGCCGGTGACGTGGATGCGCGCGTCCGCGACCCCCTCGCCCAATAGGATTCGCCGGGCGTGCGCGGTGGGCGCGAACAGGAAATCCGAGAGCTGGTCGGTGAGGATGCGGTTGATCTCCTCCGGCATGCCGCGATCGTAGGAGCGGAGCCCGGCCTCCACGTGGCCGACCGGCACGCCGAGCTTCTGCGCGGTCAGCGCGGTGGCCAGCACCGAGTTCGTGTCGCCTTCCACCAGCATCACGTCAGGCCGCTCGCGCACGATCACCGGCTCCATCCCGCGCACGATCGCGGCGATCTGGTAGGCCTGCGAGCCCGATCCGACCTCGAGGTTCACGTGGGGACGCGGGAGACCGAGCTCCTCGAAGAACACGCCGTCCATGTCGAAGGAGTAGTGCTGTCCGGTGTGGAGCAGCGGCAGCTCGGCGTTTCGCGCGCAGGCAGGCGCGCACCACCGGCGCCATCTTGATGATCTCGGGCCGGGTGCCGACCTCGACCGCGATCTTCACGAAGGGCGCGCGCCTCGCGGCGCTCGGCGTCGGCCAGGAGCGCCCGCACCTGTCGGGACGGTAACGCGTCATCGACTCGATGCGTCGTCGGGTCAGCAGGCGCAGCGTCTGACCGATGGTGCGCAGGACCTTCATCTTGCTCTGGCCGACCCGCTCGCCGTAATCGAGCACGAAGCCGATCTCGGTGGCGCGCACGCCGAGGGCCCTAGGCGGAGCAGCAGATCCATGACCGCCTCGAACCCGCGCGCGGTGCACAGCTCATCGCCGTAGGCGAGACGGGCGCGCTTGAGCATCGGCGCGCGGTAGGCGCGGAAGCAGCAGGTGTAGTCGCGCACGCCGGGAATCGGATAGAGGCCCTGGAACACCACGCGCCTGACGTCCGACAGCGCGCGACGATACCCGGGGACGCCGTGCACCTCGGCGCCCGCCCGGTAGCGGGAGGCGATCGCGAGGTCGTATCCCTCGTCGAGCTCGCTCACCAGCGTGGGAATCAGGGCGGGCGGATGGGTGTTGTCCGCGTCGAGCGTCACGATCACGTCCTCGTCCGTGGCGTGGTCCAGGCACCAGTAGATCCCGGTGCGAAGGCCGGCGCCCAGACCGCGATTCTCGGGGTGCCGCAGCACCGTGAGCGGAAGCAGGCCGCCGCTCTCCGCTTGGGCACGCCTCGGCCTCGGCGACCGTGCGATCGCTGCTGCCGTCGTCGACCAGCACCGCGCGGTAGTCGAGTCCGCGTCCGCGCATGCCCTCCACCAGCGCGAGCAGCGTGGGGCGGATCACCTTCTCCTCGTTGTAGGCGGGGAAGATGACGTAGATCACGCGGATCTCTCGAGCACGCGGGCAGCCTCGCGCTCCAGTCCGGGGATCATCGATTCCACGACCGCGCAGCACGAGTTCCACGAGTTGACCCGCGGATAGACCTGAGCCGTGCATGCCAGGTAGAGCCGCCCCGGGATCACGGAGGTGGGAGGGAGATGCTTGCGGTATCCCACCGTCCAGATCGGCTCCACGAACGGCGCGCGAAACACGAACTGGTCGATGATGTGCTGCTCGGCGCCGGGGAAGAGCTCCTGCAGATCGCGGCGGTAGAGTGCGAGCATCTCCGCGTCGGTCTTCTGGAACAGCGCGCCGCTGCGATGCGTGTAGTTGAGCAGGTAGGTGACGTAGCGCCCATCGGAGCGCTCGAGCGGGACGAGGTTCGACATCTCGACAACGCCTTGCGCGGTGACGCCGCTGTCGACCAGCGGCATCCAGTAATAGGAGGAGAGGGCCTGCTCGAGCAGGAAGACGCCGCAGATCACGCCCTGGTAGTCGAGCTTGAGCGATGCCAGCGCGCCGTCGAGCGCCAAGCCGCGGGTCATCGTCTGGAACTGGACCAGCGGGCTGGTGCTCACCACCACGTCGAACGGCTCGAGCGCCGCGTTCTCGGCCGCAGAGCCATGCGCTCGCCGTGGCGCTCGATCGCCGCGATACGCGTGCGCATCGGATCTCGGTGCCCTGCGCGCGAAGCGCGCCCTCGAATGCGTCGATCAGCGAGCGGTAGCCGGACTTGAGGCAGCCCTTGACCTCGCGCGCGCTGCTCTTCTCGCGGTTCATCCGGCTCGACAGCCACAGCGCCGGAAGCGCGGGATAGCTGTCACCGATCTTCGCCTCGAGCAGCGGCCTCCACAGGATCTCGAACGCGCGGTCTCCCGCCAGTCGCCGCACCCACTCCTCGGCGGGAATGTCGTCGAGATCGGGCCTCAGCCCCTGGGCGCGGGCCCGCAGTCCCATCCATCCCATCCGCATCCGGTCCACGATCGAGAGCGGCCCGAAGCGCAGCAGATCCATCGGCGTGTTCATGGGATAGATGCGACGCCGGTACATGAATCCCATCGAGGTCTCGCGCCACAGCAGGTCCTCGCCGAGCCCGATGTCGTGGATCAGGCGAACCAGCGCGTCGTCGTCAGGCAGGATGCAATGATAGAAGCGCTCGAGGTGGCCGCCGCGATAGGGGAACGTGGTGCCGAGCCCGCCGAGGAAGTCCTCGCCCTCGAAGAGCGTCACGCGGTGCCCCAGCTGCCCGAGGCGGAATGCGGAGGCGAGGCCGGAGATGCCGCCTCCGATCACGGCGATCGCTGTGGATTCGCGATGGGCCTGGTTCAGGCTCTTCTCCTCAATGGCGGGCGCCGCGACCGCGCGTCGAGTGAACGTCCTTTGCCACTCGTGAGGCCCGAAGAAAGATGCCTCCGTTGTCGATTGCAAGTCGCCGGTCGGCAATTGCGGGAGAGCGGGGTGCGTTCGATGCCCATGATGTTTGCGGGGCTGCCCGGCGCACAATATGCTACAACGCCATCGCTCTCGGCCGCCAATCGACGTCGAAACAACTGCCTTCCGAGATGCTTTCTCTTCGCGGGCTCCGGTTCGGGGTCCTGTGCGGGGCAATATGAAGGAGACGCGTGCTGCGCGCGACCCTCATCGGGTTATCGGCCGCGGCCTGGTTGGCCTTCATCGGCCTGGCGGACCGTTCGCATCCACGCATCCGTTCCCACTCGATGCCGGCGAAGGCGCGTGGCTCGACGAAGATCCACTCGACTGGCCCGGGGCCAACCGCTCTACACGTCGCGCCCACGCTCGCGTACGTGCCGCTGCCGGTGATGCCGGGGTTCGCGCCTCGTCGCCTCCCGCGCTGGTGTCGGTCTTCGGCGCGCACTTCTGGATCCTGCGACTGCTGGCATCGACCGCGACGCTCCTGATCGCGTCGGCTCGTGGGCTTCGCGGTGCGGCGCGAGACCAAGAGTCCGCTGCTCGGCATGGTCGCGGCCGGACTGTGGCTCGGCGCTTTCGCCGCCACCGGAGCACGGTTCGATCTCGGACGACCGGACACCTGGTCCTGGGCGTGGTCGATCGCGGCCCTGGTCACGCTCCGCTTCACCCGCGGTGACGCGGGCGCCGCGGCAGCCGCCCTGCTGATGACGGTCGCGCTCTCCTGCTCGCTCCTGAACTCCGTCTTCGCGCTGGCGGCACTGATTCACCTCGCCGTCAACGACCGACCGCGCCTCGCGGCTCACGGACTGACGCTCGCCGTGCTCGCGGCGGGCGCCTGGATGGGCCTGTCGCGGGTGCTCGGCCCATGGTTCACCTTCTATACATGGAGGCTGCCGCTCCATCAGCTCGTTCATGGCGCGCCTCGGATCGGGCAGTGGGCGCGGCTCGGCCTGGTGGACTTCCTCGGCCCCGTCGCCGTCTCCCGCCTGCTTCGCCTCCGCCCTGCCCACTCCCGCAGTGGCGCGGCCCCACGCGGGGTGTGGATCTGGGCCGCCCTAGGTGGGGTCGCGGCGACGCTCGTCGGCGCCCTGGGTCTTCCCGGCATGTCAGCCGGCCTGGGGCCGGCCGCGGCAACGCTGGCCATCGCCGGGCCGGTGGCGCTGGCTCGGGTGGTGAAACACGTCGCGACGTGGCCGGGGTCCGAGCGCGCCGGACGCATGTGGGCGCTCCATGCGGTGCTCCTCGTGCAGTCTGTGGCGCTCGCGCACGGCTTCCGCGCCGCCTGGCCCGACGGGCGCGCGCGCGCCGAGTATCCCGTGCTGCTCGAGCGGCTCCGGTCGTTGCGCGGTCCGGTGTTGGCGCCGGGATATGGAGCGCTGTCGTCGCGCGCCGGCCACGGTCCGGCGTTCGATCCGCTGGCGCTCGATCTGCTCGCGGAGGCGAGCGAGCACGGCGTGCCGATGCCCGACACCACTGCGCTCGATCGCCTGCTCGAGCCGCTGCGCGCAGGCGCCGGAGCGGCCGACGCTGGTGCTCGCGCGGCGTCTCGAGGATCTCGGGGAGGCGCCGTGGCCGCGCGCGGCCCGGGGCTACCGGCTCGAGGCCGAGTGGAAGGAGCTCGCCGGCTCGCCGGCGCCGCACTTCGTCTACGTGCCCGACCCGACGATTGCCTCGGCGCCCGCGACGCCGGTGGCGGATATCATCGAGCCCGCTCCCGGCTCCACGCGCACGCCGTGAGCCGTCCTTGGGCGGTGGTCAGCGTCGACGTCGACCCCGTCGACCTGCACCTGATCGGCTACGGTCACCGTGGACTTCCGCCCGACCCGCTCGCCTACACGGTCAGCGCTGCCGCGGCTCGTGGATGCGTTCGCGCGCTGGCACGTGCGGGCGACCTTCTTCGTGGTGGGGCGCGACGCCGCCCCGCATGCCACCGTGCTCCGCGAACTGGCGCGCGCCGGTCACGAAGTGGCGAGTCATTCCATGAGCCATCCCATGCCGCTCGCCGGGCTCGATGGACGGCGGCTCGACGCCGAGCTCGTCGAGAGCAAGCGCGCGCTCGAGTCGGTGACCGGCGACGACGTGCAAGGCTTTCGCGCTCCGAACTGGGACGTGTCCTCGCGCGTGCTCGAGCGCCTGGCCGCGGCTGGCTACCGCTACGACGCCTCGCTGTTTCCGTCGCTGCTGCTGATCCCTGCGCGCCTGCTCCTCGCGCTCAAGGGCCAGGAACACGAGCGCGCTGTCGATGCGCCCGTGGCCCGTTTCGCTCGTGCGCCGGCCGCGCCGGCAGAGCACTGCGGCGGGTCCGATCGCGGTGTTGCCGATCTCGGTGACGCCGCGTCTGCAGTTTCCGCTGTACCACACCACCCGGTACCTGATGGGCACCGCGCGCTTCCGCCGGCAGCTCGACGGCGTCGCCGCGCGCTCCGAGCCGTTCTTCTATCCGCTGCACGCGGTGGATGCCCTGGGCCTGACCGAGGACCGGGTGGACGAGCGCCTCGCCCGGCATCCCGGCATGGAGCGCGCGCTCGAGGCCAAGCGGCGCCTGCTGGACGAGTCATTGGCGATGATCGCGGAGCGCTTCGAGCCGGTGACGTATCGCGAATACGTGGAGCGGGCCGGGCTTCTCACCTGACGCGCGCTTGACCGGCGCGCGGGGTCCGGGAAGAATCCGGCGGCCGCGGCGTATGTCCGGTGTCGCGGAGCCCTTCCCACTCACCGGAGAAACGTCATGTCGCCACGTCACGCCGCCCTGTTCGTGCTGGTGGTCGCCGCCGGCCTTGCCGGCGGCGGCGCAGGCGCCCCAGCGCGCCGCTCTCACCATCTATTCCCACGATCTCGCGTTCGTGCGCGAGAGCCGCTCGCTCACCCTGCGCTCGTCGCGTGACACCGTGCGCCTCGCACCGGTGCCCGAGCGCATCGATCCGTCCTCCGTGCGTCTGGTCCCCGCCAAGGGGCGGGTGACGCGGCTCGCCTATCAGTTCGACGTGGCGAGCGGCGATCGCCTGCTCGAGCGCGCGCAGGGACGGCGCGTGCGGATCACGCTGCGTGAGAACCGCGTGACGGAGGGCACGCTGGTCGGCGCCGACCAAGCGTGGCTGGTAGTGCGCGAAGACGACGGCGGGCTCGAGACCTTGTCGCGTGCCTCCGTGGACGGGATCCGGCTGGCCGAGCCGCCGCGCGGGCTGGCATTCGAGGCCGACTCTCGAGGCGGTGATCGAGGGGCGGCACGGGTCGCGTCGATGCAGAGCTGTCTTATCCTGACGGGTGGCCTGTCGTGGAGCGCGGAGCACCGGCTGGTGCGGACAGGAGAGAAGACCGCGGAATGGTCCTCCATGGTCACCGTGGAGAATACGAGTGGGCTGAGCTTCGACGTGCCGCGGCTCGCGCTGGTCGCGGGCGAGCCGCACCGCGTCGGTCCCCCATGCCGCCGCCGATGCCGGTGATGCGTGCCATGGCGCTCAGCACTGCGGGAGGGCAAGAGCGCGGACCTCGAAGAGCAGAGCTTCGGCGAGTATCACCTCTACACGCTCGATCGTCCCGCGCTGCTGCGCGATCGCGAGACGCAGATGCTGTCGATGCTCGAGGGCCGCTCGGTGCAGGTCAGTGCGCGCTACCTGGCGCGTCCCGGCGCGCGGGGTGGCGTCGCAGCTCGAGATCAGGAACACGCAGGCCGCCGGGCCCGGCGTGCCGCTGCCGGGCGGACGGGTGCGCTTCTACGAGCGCGACGCCGGCGGCGAGGTGCGCTTCACCGGTGAGACCACCATCCGCCACACGCCGGAAGGCGAGAAGCTCACCCTCGAGGTCGGCACCGCGTTCGACCTGGTGGCCGAACGTCGCGAGGTCTCGAATCGCCGCATCTCCGATCGCGAGCGAGAGGTCCAGGTCGAGGTCAAGCTCCGCAACCGCAAGAAGACTCCGGTCACGATCGTCGTCCAGGAGCCGGTCGCCGGGGACAACGAAGTCATCCAGAAGAGCCACGAGCCCCGGCGCGTCGACGCCAACACCCTGGAGTTCGACGTGCCGGTGGGCGCCGGCAAGGAACAGGTGCTCACCTACACAGTGAGACTGCGCTACTAACCCCTTGTGCGCGGCCGGAGGCGACACCTACCATTGAGGGTGTCGGACCGTTCCGCGGGCCCCCAGGCAGCCCGACGGCCACGCGGCGGGCCATCATTCAGAGGGCTTCATGCCTCGCGCCGCGTTGGGGCGGAGCCGTCCCTGCCCGTGTGGCAGTGGGCGCAAGTATCGGCAGTGCCACGGTCGACGGAGGTCGCGGCCTTTGCGCCGCGCCCCGCGGGCCGGCTGGCTCGTGGCGGGCTCCGCTGCGGTGCTGGTCGCCGCTGGTCTCCTGTTCGGCAGTCAATCCCACCACGGCCAGCCTCCGTTCCAACAGGTGATGAGAGCTCCCTCGGGAGCGTCGCTGCCGCCGGCCGGAAAGCACGCCGAAGGGGGACGCGAGCCGGCGCCGTTCACCTACGACGCGCGGAACAACCGCCACTGGGACCCCGCCCATCACCACTGGCACTTCGGCCGACCGCCCTCCGAAGCCGAGCGCGCCGCCCGTGCCGCGGGGCCCACCGTGGATCCGCGCGAGCTGGCAGGGTTCGCGGGGCCGATCCGCACAGTCCGGGATTCCGGCGCGAAGGTCTCCACACCCAGCCGCTGACCAGGGCTCCGGGACCATTCGACCACCCGATGGGGCTCGGGTAGCATCGAACCCTCATGGAATCCCGCATCCATCAGCCCTACCCACCGCGGGGTGACCAGCCCGGGGCCATCGAGGAGCTCGCCAGGGGGCCTGCACGAGGACGAGCGCTATCAGACGCTGCTCGGCGTCACCGGCTCGGGCAAGACCTACACGGTCGCCAACGTCATCGCGCAGTGGGAACCGACCCGACGCTGGTGATCTCGCACAACAAGACGCTGGCGGCCCAGCTCTACGGCGAGTTCCGGCAGTTCTTCCCCGACAACGCGCGTGGGCTACTTCATCTCTTACTACGACTACTACCAGCCCGAGGCCTACGTCCCGTCCACCAACACCTACATCGCGAAGGACGCGAGCATCAACGACGACATCGACCGGCTGCGCCTGCAGGCCACCTCGATGCTGCTCGAGCGCGAGGACGTGATCATCGTGGCGAGCGTCTCGTGCATCTACGGACTGGGCACGCCCGAGGACTGGCGCGGCATGCGCATCGACGCGCGCGCGGGCGAGCGGCTGCAGCCGCGAGCAGCTCCTCCAGCGGATGGTGGCGATCCAGTACACCGCGCAACGACCTCGAGCCGGCGCGTGGGACGTTCCGGGTGCGCGGCGACGTGGTCGAGGTGCACCCGGCCTACGACGATCACCTGGTGCGCATCGAGCTCGACGACGACCGCGTGGCGCGGCATCTCCGCCGTCGACGCCGTCACCGGCAAGGTGATCCGGCCGCATGGATCGCCTCGCCCTGTATCCGGCCAAGCACTTCGTCACGCCCGAGCCGCGGCTCCAGGTCGCACTCGAGGCGATCCGCCAGGAGCTCGAGGAGCGCCTCGCGGAGCTGCGCGCCGAGGGCAAGCTGCTCGAGGCGCAGCGGCTGCGGCAGCGCACGGAATACGACCTCGAGCTGCTGGGCACGCATCGGCACCTGCCCCGGCGTCGAGAATTACTCGCGCCATCTCTCCGGCCGTGGGCCGGGCGAGCGGCCGGGCTGCCTGATCGACTACTTCCGCGCCACGCGGACGACTCGGCGGACTTCCTGCTGATCATCGACGAGTCGCACGTCACGGTCCCGCAGGTCGGCGGCATGTACGAGGGCGACCGCTCGCGCAAGCAGGTGCTGGTGGACTTCGGCTTCCGGCTGCCCTCCGCGCTCGACAACCGGCCGCTGCGCCAGGACGAGTTCGAGGCGCTGACCGGATCCACGATCTACGTGTCGGCGACCCCGGCGCCAGTACGAGCTCGCGCAGTCGCGCGGCGTGGTCGTGGAGCAGATCATCCGCCCGACCGGACTCGTCGATCCCGAGATCGTGATCAAGCCGATCGAGCACCAGGTCGACGATCTGCTCGGCGAGATCCGCGAGCGGGTGGCGCGCACGCGAGCGCGTGCTGGTGACGACGCTGACCAAGCGCATGGCCGAGGACCTCACCGACTACCTGGCCGAGGCCGGCGTGCGGGTCCGCTACCTCCACAGCGACGTCGATGCGCTCCAGCGCGTCGAGATCCTGCGCGGCCTGCGGCTGGCCGAGTTCGACGTGCTGGTGGGCATCAACCTGCTGCGCGAGGGGCTCGATCTGCCCGAAGTGTCGCTGGTGGCGATCCTCGACGCCGACAAGGAGGGATTCCTGCGCTCCGAGCGCTCGCTGATCCAGACCGCCGGGCGCGCCGCGCGCAACGTGCGCGGCCGCGTGGTGCTCTACGCCGACCGGATCACCGACTCGATGCAGCGCGCGATGGAGGAGACCAATCGCCGCCGGCAGAAACAGATCGAATACAACCTGGCGCACGGCATCACGCCCACGCACCATCGTCAAGAGCGTGGAGGACGATCCTGCGCTCGACGTCGGTGGCCGACGCCAAGGGCCAAGGCGGGGGCGACGAGCTGCGCGAAGTGCTCACTGCGCTCGAGCGCGAGGATCCGCAGGCGCTGATCGCGCGGCTCGAGACCGAGATGCTGGCCGCCGCGCGGGCGCTCGACTTCGAGCGCGCCGCCAGCCTGCGCGATCGCATCGAGGACGTGCAGGCCGCGCTCGCCGAGGCGGCGCAGGTGGGCGTCGGCGGCGTGCCGGTCGAGCGGCGCCGTCCGCCCAATCGGACCATGCTGAAGGAGTCGCGACGCCGCCGTTGAGCTCGGGGCGCGAGGCCGCGCCGCGGCGCGCGCTCGACGCACTGACCTCCTCTGGCTAGCATGCCGACGATCATGCTCGAAGCCGTTGCGCTGCCGCTGGTGAAATGGGCGTTGTCGGAGGACGTGGGCAGCGGGGACATCACCACCCTGAACACGCTGCCGGCGGGTGTCGGCGCGCGCGCGCGATCGTGCTCAAGGAGCCCGGCGTGGTGGCCGGTCTGGAGGTGGCGCGGCTCACGTTTCGCGAGATCGACGCGCACCTGACCTTCGAGCCGCTCACCCGCGACGGCGAGCCGATCGAGGCCGGCGTGGCGGTCGCACGAGTGTTCGGCTCGGCCGGCGCGCATCCTCACCGCCGAGCGCACGGCGCTCAACTTCCTTCAGCGCCTCTCCGGGAGTGGCCACGCTGACGCGGCGCTTCGTGGATGAGATCCGCGGCACCGGCGCCATCATCCTCGACACTCGCAAGACCACGCCCGGACTCCGCTACCTCGAGAAGTATGCGGTGCAAGATGGGAGGCGGCGAGAACCATCGCTTCGCGCTGTGGGACATGTACCTGGTCAAGGACAATCACATCCGCGCCGCCGGCGGGCTGTCGGCCGCGATCGACCGCATCCAGCGCACGCGCCAGGACGTGCCGCTCGAGGTCGAGGTGGAATCGCTGGCTCAGCTCGCGCGAGGCGCTGCGCCCGGAAGGTCGATCGCATCCTGGTGGACAATCGTCCGGTCGACTGAGGTGCGGCGCGCGGTGGAGGAGGTGGACCGCTGGTTCGTGGATCATCCCGCCGGCTCGCGCGCGCCAGCGCAAGGCGCGCGGCGCTGGCCGGAGGTGGAGGTCTCGGGCGGGCTCACGCTCGACAACGTGCGGGCCTACGCCGAGACCGGCGCGGACTACCTCGTCGGTGGGCGCGCTCACGCACTCGGCGCCCGCGCTCAACCTGAGCCTGGAGATCGAAGACGTTGGATGAGGGAACCTTCGACCGCGCGCGCGTTCGTGCGCGGCTGCGCTCGCGACGGCTCGGCCACGCGCCTGTTCACCCGCGCCGAGGTCGAATCCACCAACGACGTGGCCTGGGAGCTGGCGCAGCGGGGAGCCGGACGAGGGCGGCGTGCGGTGGCGGACGCGCAGACCCGCGGACGTGGTCGGATGAGCCGCGCCTGGCACTCGAGCCCGGGCAAGGGGCTCGCGCTCTCGCGTGCTGCTCCATCCCGGTTGCGACGCCGCGACACTGACGACCACGCCGCTGGTGGCGGGGCTCGCGCTCCGCCGCGGGCTCGACGCGCTCGGCCTCGACGCCACGCTCAAATGGCCGAACGACCTGCGTGGTGCGTGGTCGCAAGCTCTCCGGCATCCTGGCCGAGAGCCGCCGCAGCGCCGAGGGCACGAACGTGATCGTGCTGGGCGTGGGCGTCAACGTGAGCCAGCGGCCGGCGGACTTTCCCGCCGAGCTCGTGGGCCGCGCGACCTCGGTGGCGATGGAAGCGGCGGCCCGCCGGCCGCGAGGCCGTGGCGCGCGGCGTTCCTGAACGCACTCGAGCCGCTCTGGGACGAGCACGTCGAAGGCGATCCCGGTGTGGTGCTCGAGGCCTGGCGCCGCGAATCCGGCTTCTAGGGCCGCGCGGGTCGTGCGCACGCCCCGCCGGGATGGTCGACAGGCGTTGCCACGGGACTCGACGACCGCGGTGGCCTGCTGGTGCGTACGGCCGACGGCGAGCACGCGCACGGTGTTCGCCGCGGATCCTCGAGGTCGAATGGCCCGAGGACCTGGCCGCCGGTCGCTCAGCGGACATGAGCGAATCGAAGCGCGATCCGCGTCAGACCGGCGAGATGCCGTTCCTCCAACATCTCGACGAGCTGCGCCGCGTCCTGACCCATGTGGTGATCGCCGGGCTCGTCGGCGCGATCGCGGGTGGACGCTGGCCCCGCGTGTCATCGACGATCTGATCCACCGCACGGTGGGCCACGCGATCGTGCTGGCGCCGCTCGAAGCCTTCAACGAACGCTTCAAGCTCGCGCTCCTGATCGGGCTGCTGCTGGTGGCGCCCTACGCCTTCTATCGCATCTGGCGCTTCATCGTGCCCGGCCTGCTGCACCGCGAGCGCTCGCTGATCCTGCCGATGGCGTTGATGTCCATGGTGCTGTTCGCGCTCGGCATGTGGGCCGCCTACGCCTACGTCGTGCCGCTGGTGCTGCGGGTGCTGAGCGGCTTCATGACGCCGAACATGGTGGCGCAGATCCGCTTGAGCGATCTGCTCGGCTTCTTCTACAACCTGGGGCTGGCGTGCGGCGTGGTGTGCCAGCTGCCGCTCGTCACCATGACGCTCACCGCGATGGGACTGGTCACGCCCGAGCAGCTCCTGCGCCAGTGGCGCTACGCCATCGTCGGCGCGTTCTTCGTCACCGCGGTGATCACGCCCGGCGACGTCGTCACGGCTCAGATCGTGATGGGGGTGCCCATGACCCTGCTCTACTTTCTGAGCGTTGGACTGTCGTGGCTCGTGATGCGCCGGCGGCGCGTGCGGCCGCGCTCGAGGAGGTGGAAGGTGCCTGAACGGAAGCGCGCGGGGCGGCGCGAGACCGGAAGCGAGCGGCGGGCGCGTCGCGCCGCCGGTCCCCGGGATCGCTCCTGGTGGTGGACGTCGGCAACAGCGAGACGGTGGTGGGAGTGATGGAGGGCGCGAGGTGCGCCACTCGTGGCGGCTCACCTCGTCGCGCATGACCGCCGACGAGGCGGCGCTGCGCGCCGGCGAGCTGCTGGCCACCATCGGGCTGGCGTCGACCCTGCTTCGCGGCGCGGTGCTGTGCTCGGTGGCGCCGGCGCTGACCCCGCCGTGGCTCGAGCGCGCTGGCGCGGCGGTCGGGACGCCGCCGGTGGAAGTGAGCGCGGCCACCGTGCCCCACCTGGCGATCCGCTATCACGACCGGATGTCGGTCGGCGCCGATCGCATTGCCAACGCCATCGCGGCGCGCGCGCTCTACGGCACACCGGCCATCGTCGTGGACCTCGGGACCGCCACCACCTTCGACTGCGTGTCGCAACCGGGTGCCTACCTCGGCGGGTGATCGCGCCCGGGATGATGACCTCGGCCGAGGAGCTGTTCCGGCGCGCGGCGCGGATCCCGCGCGTCGAGCTTCGTCGTCCTTCGCGCGCCCTGGGCCGAAACACCGAGGAGGCGCTGCGGGCCGGCGTCATCTGGGGCACCGCGGGACAGGTCGACGCGCTGGTGCGCCGACTCGCGCTCGAGATGAAGGGCACACCGCACGTGATCGCCACCGGCGGGCTGGCGAACCTGATCGCTCCGGAATGCGAGACCATCAACCGCGTCGACGAGTGGCTGACGCTCAAGGGCATGGCCCTGATCTGGGAGGAGAACTCGTGAGTCGATCCGTGACGATCGGGACCCTGGCGCTGCTCGCCTCGATCGCGGCGGTGGCTGGCGCCGCGCGCCCCGCCAAGCCGGTCGCCGCGGCGGCCTCGAATCCCGTGACCGCGATCACCAACGACGTGAAGCGGCTGGCCGATCCGGCCTGGGAAGGCCGGGGGTCCCGGCACGCGTGGCCTGGATCAGGCCGGCGACTACCTGGCCGAGCGGATGCGCGCGATCGGACTCGAGCCGGGCGGCGACGACGGCACCTGGTTCCAGACCATGGAGGTCACCACGGGGTCGACGTGGGAGAGCCCTGCGCCGTGCTCGTGCACGGGAAGTCGTACGCGGTCGGGGCCGCGATGCAGCCGCTCGATTCTCCACCAACGGCACGCTGCGCGCTCCGTGGTGTTCGCCGGCTACGGCATCACGGCGCCCGGCTACGATTACGACGACTACGCCGGGCTCGACGTGCGCGACAAGCTGGTGCTCGTCCTCACCAACGAGCCGGGCGAGATGGATTCGCTTGAGCCGCTTCGACGGCAGTGTGAACACGCCGCATGCGGAGCTGCGCACCAAGGCGATCAACGCGCGCGAGCACGGCGCGCTCGGCCTGATCGTGGTGGACGGTCCGAAGTTTCACGCCGGCGAGCCGCTGCGGCGACCCAAGAGCGACGGTGGCGGCTACATGACCAGCAAGATCCTCGCGTGTCAGGTCGCGCAGGACGTGGCGGACCAGCTGATCGCGCCGGCGCACACCACGCTGGCGACGCTCCAGGAGGCGATCGACGCGCACGGCACGCCCCACAGCCTGGCGCTGCCCGAGTCGGCCACGGTCACGGTGACGGTGAAGCGCGCCAAGGCGACGATCCGCAACGTGGTCGGCTGGATCCGCGGCGCGGACACGCTCCGCACCCTGGTGGTCGGCGCGCACTACGATCACCTCGGTTATGGCGGCGAGTCATCGCTCGATCCCGACGTCCATGCGCCGCACGTGGGCGCCGACGACAACGCCTCGGGTGTGGCGGCGCTGCTGGCGGTGGCGAGCCATGCCGCGGCCGGTCGCCGCGACGGTCGGCTCCCGCGCCACAATCTGGTGTTCTGCGCCTTCACCGGTGAGGAGATCGGGCTGGTGGGCTCGTCGCACTACACCGAATCGCCCACGCGTCCGCTCGAGAGCGTCGAGGCCATGCTCAACATGGACATGGTCGGGAGGCTCAGGGACAACCGGCTGATGGTGATGGGGGTGGGCACGGCCGCGCAGTTCACCGATCTGGTCGCGGCGGTGAACCAGGCCGCCGGAAAGTTCGATCTCAAGACCTCGAGCGACGGCTTCGGGCCCAGCGACCACTCGTCGTTCTACAAGGCGAGGATCCCGGTGCTGATGCTCTTCACCGGCTCGCACGCCGACTATCACAAGGCCAGCGACACCTGGGACAAGCTCGACTATCCGGGGCTCGGGCGCATCGCCGCCTTCGCCGCGGCGCTGGTGGACTCCCTCGATGCCGATCCCAGGCCGACCTATCTGGTGGCGAAGTCCGACAGCGGACGATGGGCCGGATCGGCGGCGGCGGCGGATACGGAGCCTACCTCGGCACGATCCCCGACTACATGAAGACCGAGGGTGGCGTGCTGCTCTCCGGGGTGCGCTCCGGCAGTCCCGCGGAGAAGGCCGGCATCCAGGGAGGCGACGTGATCGTGAAATTCGACGGCGTGCGCATCGACAACATCTACGACTACACCTTCGCGCTGCGCTCGCGGAAGCCGGGGCAGCAGGTGCGCATCACCGTGCAGCGCGGCGCGAACGATGTGGACCTGCTCGCCACGCTCGGAAGGCGCCCGTGAGCCCTCGCGTCCCGCGCCTGATCCTGGCGCTCGCGCTCGGCGCGGCGGGTGCACGCGCCGCGGCGGCGCCCGTGCCGCCGAACGCCGCGCCGGCCGACAGCCTGATCCGGGACGGCGAGTCCCACTTCGCGCACCTCTATCAGCTCACGTTCGGCGGCGAGAACGCCGGAGGCCTACTGGTCGAGCGACGGATCCAAGCTGATCTTCCAGTCCACGCGCGACGGCTATCCCTGCGATCAGGAGTTCGTGCTCGACCTCGCGACCGGCGCATTCAAGCGGGTGAGCACTGGCAAGGGCCGCACCACCTGCGGCTACTTCTACGACCGGGATCGGCGCGTGCTGTTCTCCTCGACCCACCTCGCGGGCGACTCGTGCCCGCCGCCTCCGGACTTCTCGCAGGGCTACGTGTGGGCGATCACTGAGAGCTACGACATCTTCACCGCGCGGCCCGACGGCTCCGACCTCCGTCGCCTCACCCGCACGCCCGGCTACGACGCCGAGGCCACGCTCTCGGTCGACGGTCGCTGGATCGTGTTCACTTCCGTGCGCGACGGCGACCTCGACCTGTACAAGATGCATCCGGACGGCTCGAGCGTCGTGCGGCTCACCGATCAGCTCGGCTACGACGGTGGAGCGTATTTCTCGCGCGACGGCCAGTGGATCTGCTGGCGCGCCGAGTATCCGCCGGGAGACTCGGCGGCCGCGGACTACCGGAGTCTCCTGAGCCGCAACCTGGTGCGGCCCTCGCACCTCGATCTCTGGGTCATGCGCGCGGACGGCGGCGGGAAGCGCCAGGTCACGCACCAGCCCGGCGCCTCGTTCGCGCCTCTACTTCACGCCCGACGGGCGGGCGCTCATCTACGCCTCGAACTGGGAGAATCCGCACGGGCGCAATTTCGACCTCTACCTCGTGCCGGTCCAGGGCGGGGAGCCCTCCGCGGTGACACGCGATCCGAGCTTCGACGGCTTCCCGATGTTCAGCCCGGACGGTCGCTGGCTGGTGTTCGCCTCGAACCGCAACGGCCGGCAGCGCGGCGAAACCAATCTCTTCCTCGCCGAGTGGCGACCGTGAGATCGCCGTCCCTCGGCCCGCTTCCGGGCTCGCGTGGGATCGGTCCTCGCTCGTCACCGCCGCGCTGCTGGCGGCCTTTCTGCTCACCCAGTACGGCAGCGCGCTGTTCATGCCGTTCATCAACGACGACTACGTCTTCCTCGACAAGACGCGACTCGCGTCGTTCCTCTCGCTGTGGGAGCCGAAGGCCCTGGCCTTCCATTGGTACCGGCCCTGGTCGCGCGAGTTCCACTACTGGGCGCTCCAGCAACTGTTCGGCGCCCGCGAGCTGCCGTTCCATCTCGCGAGCTTCGCGCTGGGGCTCGCCGCCCTGACGACCTACTACGGAGTGGTGCGCCGCCTGGCGGGTGGGACGACGGCCGCGATCGCCGCCGCGGGCGTCACGGCCATGGCCGCATGGGCCGTTCCGCTGGTGTGGGTCGCCGGAGTCCAGGAGCTGTGGTTGCTCCTCTTCTCCCTGGTTTTCCTGCACGCGGTGGCGCGGAGGCGCTCGGTGGCTCGCTCTGCGGTGACCCTGGCGCTGGCGTTGATGAGCAAGGAGACCGCCGCGGTCCTGCCCGCGATCGCCGTGCTCTACCGAATCCTGGTCGAGCGGAAGAGCTTCGGCGAGACGATGCGCTGGATCGCGCCGCTCGCCGTCCTGCTGGTCGCCTGGGCCGCGTTCCATCCGGTCCTCGGCGGCCAATGGTTCCACCCGATCTCCGCGCCGCTCGAGCCCGCTCCGCGATCCCCGCTGGGGCCGATGCCCGACTTTCATCGCCAACGCGGGACCTTCGTGCTCCGCACCCTCGCGATCCCCTTGAATCTCGACACGGCGGCGCTGCCCGAACACGGCTGGGCGCGCGCGCTGTGGCCTCGCGGCGCTCGGCGCGTTGCTGCTCGGGGGACTGGTGCTGGCGGGCCGGCGGGGCGGGCGCGGGCCGTTGGCCGGCGCTCGCGGAATCGGATTCGGTCTCGGCTGGGCGGTGGTCGGCTGGGCCCCGCTGATGATGCCCACGCTCGGCTGGCATGCCTACTACGGACTCTTGGGCGCGTTGGGCGCGTGGCTGGCGTTGGCCCTGGTTCTATCACGATGGCCGGCGCCCGCGGCGGTGCTGGTGGCCGCGCTGGCGCTGCTGCGTGGGCGCGCGCCGACACCGCGTCCGGCGATTGGGGCAGCGAGTGGTACCAGCGGCGCGCCGCGTCGTTCATCGTGGTGATGCGCGCCGACCTCCAGCGCCAGTTCCCCACGCTCCCTCGCACAGCCGCCTGTTCTTCGTTCGGGTGCCGAGCAACGTCGGGTTCATCGCTGGCGATGGTCCGTCGGTGCGGGTGTGGTACCGCGATTCCACGCTGAGGGCGGACTTCTATCCGAACTACCGGCCGCGCGTGGCCGGTGCGCCGCTCGGGCCGGATCTGTTCTTCCGCTTCGACACCACCGGCCGCTGGGTTCAGGTGCGTGCCGGCGCTGAGGAAGTCGGCGCGGCGCGGCAGCTGAATCCGCGCTGGACGCTCGATCACGAGATGCTGGCGCGGACGCTGGCGGGCGGGGGCGACTGGGGCAGAGCCGCGACCGAGTACGAGAAGCTGGCCACCGCCGAGTCGTTGCGCGTGGACTTCGCCTACAATGCCGGCGTCTGCCACGAGACCCTCGGCGACTCGAGCGGCGCCGCGCGCTGGTACGCGCGGGCAGCCGCGCTGCCCGGGGCCGATCCCGAGGCCCGTGAGACGGCGCACCGCTTCGCGCCGCACCTGGGCGCCGACGGACGAGGGGCGCGACGTTGACGGAGGACCGACCCGAGCCATGAGCAAACGCATCGAGTTCGACGACCAGGCGCGCGCGCGCTCTGGCGGGGCGTGGACCAGCTCGCCGGGGCCTTGCGCATCACGCTCGGCCCGCGGGGACGCAACGTGGTGATCCACCGGAAGGACGGATTCCCGGCCATCACCAACGACGGGCTCGCGATCGCGCGCGAGGTGGAGCTGGCGGATCCGTGCGAGAACATGGGCGTGCGATTGTTGAAGGAGGTGGCGACCAAGACCGGCGAGAGCGCCGGCGACGGCACCACCACCGCGGTGGTGCTCGGCCATCGCATCGTGGGCGAGGGCCTGCGCGCGGTCGCCGCCGGCTGTCACCCCATCGCGGTCAAGCGCGGGATCGATCGCGCGGTGGCGACCGTGGTCGAGGAGATCGCGCGCACCGCGGTGCGCGTGGAGTCGCGCTCCGACCTGGTGCGGGTCGCGACCGTCTCCGCCCAGCACGACGCCGCGGTCGGCGAGCTGATCGCCGACGCGCTCGAGCGCGTCGGCCGTCACGGGCTGGTCTCGGTCGAGGACGGTCACGGCTTCGACACCCGCCTCGAGGTGGTCGAGGGCGTGCGCTTCGACCGCGGCTATCTGTCTCCCTATTTCATCACCGACCCGGAGAGCATGTCGGTGACGTTCGAGGACGCGCTGCTGCTGTTCACCGACTTCAAGCTGCGCTCGGCGCAGCAGATGCTCCCGCGCTCGAGCGCGCGCGCCGAGATGGGGCGCCCGCTGCTGGTGGTGGCCGACGATGTCGAGGGCGAGGCGCTGGCGACGCTGGTCGTGAACCGCCTGCGCGGGACGCTCGCGTCCGTGGCGGTCAAGGCGCCCGCGATCGGCGAGGAACGCCGCGCGCAGCTCGACGACCTGGCGCTCCTCACCGGGGCGCGGCTGTTCGCGACCGAGCAGGGCATGGCGCTGGAACGAGTGACCTCCGCCGACTTCGGCCACGCCCGCCGCGTGCGTCGATCGCGAGAGCACCACGCTGGTCGAGGGCGGCGGCGATCAGGCTGCGATTCGCCAGCGACTCGAGCTGCTCCGTGGCGAGCACGAGAACGCGGACTCCGACTTCGAGCGCGACCGCCTCCAGACGCGGCTCTCGCGCTTGCAGGGCGGCGTCGCGGTGATCGAGGTGGGTGCGCCCACCGAGCCGAGATGCGCGAGCGCCGCTCGCGCATCGACGACGCCCTGGCGGCGACCCGCGCCGCGATCGAGGAGGGCGTGGTGGTCGGCGGCGGCGTCGCGCTGCTCCGGGCGCAGGCAGCGCTCGACGCGCTGGTCCTCGAGGGCGACGAGGCGCGCGGGCGCGACATCGTGCGCCGGGCGCTCGAGGAGCCGATCCGTCAGATCGCGCACAACGCCGGAGAGGCCGGCGGCCGTGGCCGTGGAGCGCGTGCGGCGCGGGTCCGGCGCCTTCGGCTACGACGCGCTCAGCGGGCGCTACCAGGATCTGCGCGCCATCGGCGTGATCGACCCCGCCAAGGTGGTGCGCTGCGCGCTGCAGCACGCCGCCAGTATCGGCGGCCTGGTGCTGACCACCGACGCCATCGTGGTGGACACGGGCGACGAGGAACCCGGAGGCTCCCGAAGCGGAGGCCGATTCCGATTCTAGGACGGCGCGCCGGTGCGGCAGCGACCCGCCGCCGACGCTAACGACCGATCGGCCGCGGCAGCGGAATGCGCTCGGCGGCGCCAACCAGAGACTCGCCGGCCACCGAGAGGGGCGCACCTGAATCGAGAGCGTCGAGCCGCACCACGGCGAGCCCGACCCACGACGGTGACGAACCCGAGCCGAGACGGCGCTGGTGAGGCGCCCGATCCTGGGCTCCGGTCCGCTCACCTCCCGTGGAACGAGCGGAGCACCGCCCCGGCCACTCACGCGGGTCAAGGCGCGGCGCACGCTGCGGTAGGTGGTGAGTCGCTGCAGCGCCTCCTGACCGGTGTAGCAACCCTTGTCGAGATGGACTTCGTTTCCGAGGCCCACCTCGAAGGGATTGAACTCTTCCACGATCTCGTGGCCGTGCGCGGGCCGTCCTGCGCCGATCCGCTCGAGCTCGCTCGTGCGGGGTCGCGGGCCCCGCGCCGACCACCAGCGTCTCTGCTCTCGAAGCTCACCGCCCGGGGATGCCGGGCGCGGTCGCGTCTTCCGGCGCCGCGCGCCACACCAGGAGCTCGCGTGAATGGTCCTCGATGCGAACGTCGTCGCGGAACACGTGGCGATCGAGGAAGGCGCGCGAGCGACGCGCCGGGCGCGTCGGCGCGCAGCAGCCTACACCGCCTGGTCGCCGTCCGCGTGCACCACGGCGCGGTGGAGCAGGCGTCCGCGGGAATCACAGAAGAGCGTGCCGCGCGCACTCACCCGGCCGCAGATCGAGCAGCGCGTTGGTGGAGATTCGATGCAGCAGGGAAGCGCGTCGCGTCCGGTCAGTCGGAGCGCGGTGCTATCGTCGCCCGCGGAGGCCATGGAATCCATCATGCCGTCATGCTAGGCGGTGGGGCGGAGTGGCGCAACGGCGTGGACCATTGTAGTGTTCGTCGTTCCTGAACTCGCATGGACCCGAATCGCTCGTCGATCTGCTGGAGACGCTGGTCAACATCCCGAGCCCGACCGGTCAGGAAGCCGAGATCGCGAGGCTTCGTCGCGCGACGTCTCGCGTCTGCGCGGCGCGGCGAGATCCTGAGATCCGGCCATGGCGTAGTGTGGCGCGGCCCGGCGCGCGGCCGCCACCTGGTGGTGCTCGCCGGCCATCTCGATACGGTGCCCGGCCAACGGCAACGCGGTGGCGCGCCGCGAAGACGGCCGACTCTACGGGCTCGGATCGAGCGACATGAAGTCCGGCGACGCCGTGATGCTGGCGCTGCTCGAGGCGCTCGATCCGGACCGCCTGCGCTTCGACCTCGCGCGCTGGTGTTCTACGACGCGGAAGAAGGGCCGGCCACCGGAAACGGCCTCGGCGCCTGCTGCGCGAGATGCCGTGGCTCGCGCGAGGCGCGCGCTCGCGATCCTGCTCGAGCCCACCGATCTCCAGGGTGGAGCTGGGCTGCAACGGCATCGATGAACGCCGAGGTGACGGTGACGCGGCAAGGCCGCGCACAGCGCGCGGCCGTGGCTGGGAGTGAACGCGGTCGGAGCGCGCCGCGCCCTGGCTCGCGGAGATCACGCGTTTCCCGGTGTCGCCCACGCACCGTTCAGGGCGTCGAGTACCGCGAGACGCTGCAGGTCACGACGCTCCGAGTCCGGCAGCGCCCGCAACGTGGTGCCGGACCGAGCTGCGTCGCCAATCTCAACCATCGCTTCCCGCCCGATCGCACCGCTCGAGCAGGCCGAGACGCCGGCTGCGTTCGCTGGTGCCTGCCGAGTTCGAGGTGCGAGATCGTGGATCAGCGCGCCTGCCCGGCGACGTGTGCGCGACCGTCCCGGAGGTGCGGGAGTTCGTCGATCGCTTCCAGCTGCCGATGCGCGGGCAAGCAGGGCTGGACCGACGTGGCGCGCTTCACCGCGGCCGGCATCCCGGCGTTCAACTTCGGTCCCGGCATTCCGGAGCTCGCCCATCAGGCAGGACGAGTACTGCCCGCTCGCGAACCTCGAGCCACGGCGCTCGCGACTGACTCGGCCGGAAGCTTCCTCGCGGGAGGGCGCGTGACGTCGACGCGCGCCGCGGAGGTGCCGCTCCATCCGCTGCTGTCGGCGGCGGCGAGTATCCGTTCGTCGGCGCTCGACGCGCGTGCGCGCGAGCTGCTGCCGGCCGGCGTCACGCCCGATCGACTTCGGCATCGGCGATCCGCGCGAGCGCGACGCCGGAGTTCATCCGCGAGGCGCTGCGCGCGGCGGTGCCCGAGGTCTCGAGCTATCCGAGCGGTGGCGGGGCTGCCGGAGCTGCGCGCGGCGTGCGCCGGGTGGCTCGAGCGGCGCTTCGGCGTGCGCATCGATCCGAGACGCCAGCTGCTGCCCGGTCAACGGCACCAAGGAGGCGGTGTTCCTGCTGGCGCTGGCCGTGATCGGCCGCGACGCGCCGCGCGCGACACCGTGGTGATCCCGACGCCCGGCTATCCGGTCTACGAGTCGGGCGCGCGGTTCGCCGGCGCGCGACGTCCATCGCGTTCCGCTCGCGAGCGCCGGGCGGCTGGCGCTTCGATCCCGACGACGGTGCCCGACGCGGTGTGGGAGCGCACGGCGCTCCTGTGGCTCAACTACCCGCACAATCCGACCGGCGCGCTGCTCGACGACGGCGCGACGCGCGCGGTCGCTCGAGCGCGCGCGGCGCGTTCGGCTTCTGGGTGGCGTCGGACGAGGCCTACGCCGAGGTCTATTTCGAGCGACCGTCCGCGCTCGATGCTCGAGTTCGGCGCCGACAACGTGATCGCGCTCCACACGCTGAGCAAGCGCTCGGCGATGACCGGCTATCGCTCGGGCTTCATGGCCGGCGACGAGCGCCTGATCGACGCGCTGCGGCGCTTCCGTCCCAACGTCGGCGTCGCGACGCCGGAGTTCGTGCAGCGCGCCGCCATCGCCGCGTGGAACGACGACGCGCACGCCGAGCGAGCAGCGCGCGCGCTACGCCGCCAAGCGCACGCTGTTCCTGGACGACGTTCCGCCGCCGCGGCTGGGACGGTCGAGGCGAGCGAGGCCACGTTCTATCTGTGGATGCGGGTGCCGGGTGGCGACGACGTGGCGTTCGTCGACGGAGCTGCTGCGCGTCGGCGTCGTGGCGACGCCCGGCTCGTTCTTCGGTGACGAGGCGGCGAGGCTTCGTGCGCTGGGCGCTGGTGCCGACGCGTCGACGCAATGCCGCGAGGCGCTCGCCGCGCCTGGACGCGGTGCCGGATCGCGGTGACGCCTGGACCGCCATCGCCGACACCGGTCAGCGCTGGCGCGCGGCGATCGCCGCGCGGCTACGCGGGCGCGAGCGCGCCGCTCGACGATGCCGGCGGTGCGCGGCGCGGTCGAGGCGCGATCGCGGCGCTCGACGCCGGCGACGGCTGCGGGTCGCCGAGAAGCGCGACGGCGCGTGGGTCACGCACGGCTGGATCCAGCAGGCGATCGCGCTCTACTTCCGGCTGCGCGTCTCGGAGACGCATCGAGGTCGGGCCGTTCGAGTTCCACGACAAGATCCCGCTCAAGCGCGATCTGGCGGCGGCGCGGCGTGCGCGTGGTGCCGCCGGGCGTGGCGCGCTACGGCAGCTTCCTCGAGCCGCGGCGTGATCATGATGCCGGCCTACGTCAACATCGGCGCGCGCGTCGGCGAGGGCACCATGGTCGACACCTGGGCCACCGTCGGCTCCTGCGCCCAGATCGGCACGCCGCGTGCACCTCTCGGGCGGCGTCGGGATCGGCGGCGTGCTCGAGCCGCCGCAGAGCCGCCCGGTGATCGTCGAGGACGACTGCTTCGTCGGATCGCGCGCGGTGCTGGTGGAAGGCGTGCTGGCTCGAGCCAGGGGGCGGTGCTCGGCGCGGGCGTCGTGCTCACGTCCTCGACCGCCGATCGTCGACGTCACCGGGAGCAGCCGGCCGTGACCCGCGCCGGGCGTGCTGCCGCGCGCGGGCCGGTGATCCCGGGGACCCTGCCGAAGCGGCTTCCGGCAGGAGAGTACGGCGACGCCGTGCGCGCTCGTGATCGGCCAGCGCACGGAATCCACGGACCTCAAGACATCGCTCAACCAGGCGCTGCGCGAGTACGGCGTGCCGGTGTGAGCCCGCGCCCTCGCGGCGGAGCGCGGCCGCCCGCGCAGGGGGCCTCGGGGCATCCGTCCGGCGCGGCGCTCCCGGTCTCCGAGCGCCTCCCACTCGTCGTCGTGATGTGGGCTGCTCGCGATCGCGCTCTACGCTCCGGCGCTGGCCGTGGGGTTCGTCGGCAACGACCTGATCGCCCTCGATACCGTCCTCAGGACGCGGCTCGGCGCGCTGCTCTCGGGCGGCGCACTGCCCGGGACTACGCGCCGCTGTCGCGCGAGCTGCGGTGGCTGGTGGTGGGGCCGCACGCTCGCGCTCGCATGTCGCACTGCGCTCCACGTGCTCAATGCCGCGCTGGCGGTGGGGTGCGGATGGATGCCGTACCGCGCTGGTGGAGGCGCGCGCCGGAACCGGCGCTGCAAGGCGACTGGCGGCGCTCGCCTGGGCGGTGTTCCCGCCGCTCGGGTCGATGCGCTGGCGCCGTGTCGGGTGCGCGCGCGGCTTCGATGGGCGATCCTTCTGCGGCTGCGGCCGCGACTGTGCAGGTGCGGTTCGTGCGCCAACGCTGGATCGCCACCGGCCTGACCGCGGCGCGCTCGCGGGACTTCTCCGGCGCAGGTGACGACGTCGGTTCGCCCGTGGCGCTCGCGGCTTTCGACGTGACCGAGCGCCGCGACGAGCGGGTTCCGCGGCGCGTGCCGCGACTCCTCCCGGCGCTCCTCGGCAGCATCCTGGCCGGCCGGGTGCCCGGGGCGGGGCGGGTTCCCGGTGGTATGCTGCATCCCGCCCCGACCGCGTGCGTGTCGTGGCCCCGTTCGACCATTCCCGGCTTCCTTCGGCTCCGGCGCTTGCCGGGCTCGGCGCGGCGTGGCATGGGGTCCCGTGGCGGGTGCTCCTGGTCGGAGCCCCCGCGGCGCTCGCGATCCCGCGCGCCGCGGGTAGACCCGGTGAGGGAACGCCTCGCCGCCTCGCCGGGCTTGCTCGCGCTGATCCCTGGGTTCCGCCTGCGATTCAGGCTGGCGCCGCCTGGCGGAGCGTTTCGCGGTCGCTGCGCGGGGTCGCGCTTCATGGCCGCGGCACTCGCTCTGTGAACCGGATCGCCTGAAGGCTATGATCACGGCGGCGGCGCTGGCTCGACCCGGCGCGAACGCCGTCAGCGCCGGCCTGTTCGCCGCCCGTCCCGCTTCACCAGCTCCGGCGAGCCTGCGCGACGAGCAATACGCAATCGAACGAAGCA